>Ga0224545_1000009_pt1 | contig 153148 bp, 146 predicted proteins | sample 714P12024metaG_FD_179906 | JGI IMG/M metagenome (GOLD analysis project Ga0224545, IMG submission 179906) | Peat soil microbial communities from Stordalen Mire, Sweden - 717 P1 20-24 | ecosystem: Environmental > Terrestrial > Soil > Wetlands > Peat | place: Sweden: Norrbotten County, Stordalen... | reverse complement strand
GCGTCCGTTTTGACGAGGTATCCGGAATCAGGCAGCCGGAAACCAATCTGGGGGATGTCGTCAGCGGACAAACTGGCGACGGCTTGCACGTACATGCCGCCTTCGCTGAGATTCAGAAGGATGCCGCCGTTGGAGGAACCGAGATCAATATACTCGAGTGACAACACGCGCCGGCGCACGTGGGTGCGGCGTTCTGGGACGTGCAAGCCTCGCGCTGCTTGACGCGGCTCGTTTGCTACAACCTTCGCCGGTTGCGACGCCAGCTTTCCTCTAGCGCTCTTCGTTTCGAGCAATAGTTTGGCGGGATCCGCAAGCATAGAATTCAGAGCAATTTTGTCAACAAAAGTGCCGGTGTTCACCCCCGGGCTTCCGGTTGAAACAGGGACACGGACACTGTCTTTAGCGCTCTCGTCTGATTGGGAAACGGCGTCGCGCTGGCGGGCGAACTGGGCGCGAGAGGGCTCCTGCGCGATCCAGTTCCGAATCTTGATGCGCGTATCGTCGTGTAAATCAACAAAGCGCACTCCGGCTTCTTTTTTCGAATCCGCGATCCAGGCTATTTCTCCCCTGGTTTCGATCCAGTCCTTGGATTGGGGCAATTGAAACCGCATTTTGGCCACGGCGGCGACTGCCAAAGTCAAAGTCTCAGTGGGTGCAAATACCAATCCGCTTTCGCTGATATTGAAAACGAAGCCGTAGTTGTTTTCACCGAATTTCACGAAGGCTTGCGGAGAAACAGGCGTACGCGCGTGGTTCCGTCTCTCACCAATCGCAAGGGGTTTGTCAGCGTGATGCCGCTGGTCCGACATGACTTCCTTTTCGCGCGGAAGGGCGAGCGAGAGTCTGGCCGAGATACGGCTCGATAACCGCTATTCAACGGAGTATACGCCCGGCATAAACCCGCTTACAAGGCGACCCGCGTGAGATGGTGTCGTAATTGGAGATTAGCCACACGGCGCACTGTTCACCCCTTCGTAAAGAACTAATCGCTTCGGTTGGGGCAGTGTTTTTAATTCTTCGGCATTGCCTTCTTGGCATCCGGAACCACGGACGACGGGTTTTGCTGCAAGGTGCCGCCGAATTCGCTGTGCGGATCTACTTCGACCCAGAACAACTGCTGGCCGTTGGCCTGGTAGGCGGTCACGGTGGTGAAGTCAAAGGGAGTGAAATCACTCGCGGTGCTGGCCACCGCAACCGGATTGAGCGTGTATCGTCCCGCGTGGCCGGGTGCGGTGTCGGGGACAGCGGTCGCCGAAAAAGTAGCCGCCCGAGATTCCACGCCGCTGGTGAGTGTTGCGAAGGGATCGCTGAGGGAACCCGTTCCGGTGAAGACAGTTCCCGCTTCCGACACTGTGGCCCCGCCAAGGAAATCGAACTCGTCGAAGCCAGATAAGGTTTGACCTTGCGCTCCGAAGGCGTAAAAGCCCGCGAAGGAAGACACAGTCACATCGGTTTGTGGAAGCAGCTCTCCAATGCCGACCAGGTTTTCATCCATTTCGGCAAGGACAGCGACTCCTCCCCCGGCTGAAGGGTTATTGGGATCAAGTATGTTAAGGGCCGGATCGACCGCATAAATCCCCAGCGTGGCGACATCTCCAAAACCCCCATCAAAATTAAAGGTTCCATACCCGTTACTACCTAGAGAGTATGTGCCGGTAATGGTTGCGGCGGTCAGTACCGCCCCGTCCAATTCGTTCAAATCCCCGATTCCATCGAATTGATTGCTGGCGGGTTGACCCTGATGGGCGACAGCGCTCGCGTTAGACGCAGGCTTGGCGTCGGCCGCTGGGGAAGTGGAAAACTGGCCCGCTGCTGCGTATCCCGTTGGGCTGTTTTCAAGGGAGAACACGGATTGCCGGATTGAGCCATTCGAGAAACTTGGGTTGCTGCCTTGACCGAACGCCGAGCCGACGGCCGTGTCGGTGGCGTCAACGTTGACGATCCGAATCACTTCGGGACCAACCACGTAGTAGTTCAGTGAAACGGGGAAGCCTGCGTTATTGGTTATGGTGCCGCGACCCAGGAAGTCCGACGGCCCCAAGATGCCGGTGAAGAGGGTGCCCCTCGAAAACGCTCCGCCGTCATTGACGTCAACAATTCCGGCAACGGAGGTGCCGGTGATTGTGAAAACGCCGCCGTCTGCAACCGGCTCACCGTCAACTCCCGCACCAGAGGCGACAAAGGAGAATCCGCCGGAGGTTGGAATGGCCGTCAAAGTCTGAAGGTCGAGGCTTCCGCTGGACGTCGCGGTCCCGTCGAATTGCATAATGAGCGCGTGGGTAGGGTTGGGGAAGTTCAGGGCAAAAGACTCCCTGCCATTAACGCCCAAGTTCGTATTTCCCGGGATCATCAGAGTGAGGATTCCGTTTCCAGAGCCGTCGCGATCCATGACCAGCGATCCGCCCGTGATCGAGTCACCATTGGGCTGGGGAGACGTGATCCCATCACCGTCGTTGTAGTCCTCGACGCCACCAAGAACCCTGCCGGTACCGTCCGCGGAAACCGTCACGATTCCCGCGATGGAGTAGGTGTCGCCGACATCGTTCGCTTCCTTGCCGGTTACGTAGAACGAGAAATTGTTCGAAGCTACGCCGATAGTTATGTTCACGGAATTGCTGGAGATGGAGGTGTCCGATACTGAGGTGGCCGTAATTGTTACTTGTTGGCTGCCGGGTGGAACGACTGAGGGAGCCGTGAACACGCTGGCAGCTCCGCTTTGGGTTTGGTCGGGATTGAACGAAGTGATTCCGCAAGAAGGCGCAGGAGTGCAACTCCAAGTGACTCCGCCGTTCTTAGGGTCGTCGGTCACGGTAGCAACGACGTCTGCGGTTGCACCGACGACCATACTCGCAGGGGCGGTTGTGATTACGATCTCAAGGCCGGTCGAACTGCTACTGCCACCGCATGCCGCGTTGCCCACGGCACAGAGTGCAACGAGAACGATTAAGAGATTTCCTCGGTTCATAGTTGCCTAGCCTTCGCCACCCCGAACCGCGATTTCATAAAGCCTCCGTGAAGACTCATCTTGGAATCAAAAGGCGGAGCACAGGTTGCTCTCAAAGGCAGGTGCCTAGAAGCTGCGACGCTGCGCTTTGGTTGCCAGCGATTCAGTCGAACTTGATGCCGGAGAGAAAGAAGCCGGCGGTCGCCCTGAATGCCGAGGAACCTTTTCCTACGCCCAGATAACCGAGCGGTCGATGCTAGCGATACTCGTCCTGCCCGTCAGCGCCATTGCCATCTGAAATTCGCGCTGCAGAATGTTAATCACTTGCATGACGCCAGTCTCGCCCGCCGCGCCTAAACCATATAGATACGGCCGTCCAATGAAGACTGCGCTCGCGCCCAACGCGAGCGCCTTGAGCACGTCGGTGCCGCGCCGAATGCCGCCATCCACAAACACCGGCATGCGTCCGGCAACTTTGTCTGCTACCTGCGGCAGTGCCTCGATGGTCGCGGGAAGCGTGTCGAGGTTGCGGCCTCCGTGATTGGAGACGATGACACCAGCCACGCCGGACTTGGCCGCGCGGTCCGCGTCATCCGGATTCATCACGCCCTTGAGCACCAGAGGAATCTTGGCGACGGAGCGCAGCCACTCGACATCTTTCCAGCTCAGCGCCGCGTCGAGCACGCCGCTAAAGACCTGCGCCGAGCCTGGATGGAGATGGCCTTCCCTGCCGTCAACCTTGAAACCCTCTAAATGAGGCATGGGCGGCAACTTCACGGCAGCCCGGGTTTCGCGGTTGCGCGCGCCGGTTATCGGAGTGTCCACAGTGAGGCAAAGCGCGCGGTAGCCAGCCGCCTCGACACGTTGCACCAGCTCGCGAGTGAAACCGTGATCAGGCTGCACATAAAGTTGAAACCACAAAGGACTCTTTGCCACGGCCGCCACATCTTCAAGGCTCGTGCCGGAAAAGCAGCTGAGCACCATAGCGGTGCCGGCCGCGGCCGCACCTCGCGCGGTAGCCAACTCTCCGTCTGCGTGGAGTAACTTTTGACCCGCCGTAGGCGCCAGAAGAATAGGGAACGCGAGCTCCTGTCCAAACAACGTCACGCGCGTGTCCAGTTTGGAAACGTCCACCAGAACTCGAGGCCGCAGGCGAATCCGCTGATAAGCTTCCTGGTTCCATCGCACGGTGAGCTCATCGCCCGCGCCAGCGGTGACGTATTCCCAAGCCATCGCCGGCATCTTCGACTTTGCCCTCGCCTCGAAGTCAGCAAGGCAAATGGATTCCTGGCCAGATGCCGAGATCGCTTGTGAGGGTGAATTCAAATCGTGGGTCATCGTCCTCGCGCTATGGATGAATGCCGCTTCCTGCCTGTCCGCGCCAACAAATGAAGGAGTATGTTGGCGAGGAATTTTCATCGGAACCATAGAACGGACGCGATTATACATGGGTTGGTTTCACCGTGCCTGACGGCTCAGCCGATTCTGCACAGATTGCCGGTAGTCGAAAAGCATCATGGCGCGTCGGCTGTGCCTTTCAACTCTATCGGCTTATTCGTGGCGAAGGGCGAGCATGGGATCGACTTGCATGGCGCGGCGGGCCGGGATGTAGCCGGCGAGAGTGGCTACGGCAGCGAGAATGAAAGCGACAGTTGCGAGCGTGAGCGGATCATTCGCGGAGACGCCGAAGAGCAAATGGCCAATCAAGTGCGAGGCGGCGAGCGCGCACGGTATTCCAACAAGCAGTCCAGCGAGTGTAAGGAGTAGAGTCTCGCGCAAGATCATACGAAGAATCGCGCTACGAGAAGCACCGAGCGCGACGCGTATTCCGATTTCGTTGGTTCGGCACGCGACGGAATAGGCAATCACGCCGAAGATTCCGGTAGCGGCGAGAATCAGGGCCATGGCGGCAAAAAGACCGAGTAGGAAGGTGCGAAACCTCTGTTGCGAGACGGAAGCGTCGATAAAGTCCGGCATGTTCCCTACCTCAGTTATAGGCAGGTCTTTATCGATTTTTTGAACTTCCTGGCGAATCGCGGCAGCCACGGCGTCTGTGCTCAAGGTGCTCTTCACGACCAAATTCGCGCCCCAGAAAGGCGCTTGCGCATTTGGCACGTACATCATCGGGCCAGGAGCTTCGCCGAGCGAAACGTCGCGCACATCACCGACGATTCCGACGATTTCGCGATCGGCGTCGCCATTGGGAGGGAAACCGAAGTTGAGGCGCTTGCCGATGGGATCCTGATTCGGGAAATAACGCTGCGCAAATGTTTTGCTGATCACCGAGACTCGCGAGGCCGAGAAAATATCCTGCTGAGTGAAAAAGCGGCCGGCGAGCAGTGGAATTCTCATCACGCGAAGATATTCCGGACTGACGGAGGCGTAATCAGCTAGCCGCGACTCGCCTTCGGACGCCGGCGGAGTGCCCACGATATCGAACGCAAGATTGATTTTGCCATTCACTATCGGTAACGGAATAGCCACGGCGGTGTCTTTCATTCCGGGTTGAGCCTGGACTCGCGCGAGCAATTTGTCGGAGAAAGCGATCCACTGTTGAGGCGTGGAATACTGAAATTGCGGCAGTGAGATCTCAGCCTTCACGAGGTGCTCTGCGTTAAACCCCGGACTGACCGCCGTGAGTTTCGAAAAGCTCCTCAGCAGCAAACCTGCCGCCACAAGCAAAACCATAGCGAGCGCAATTTCTAATGCCGCAAGGACACTGCGCACGCGGCGGCGGTTTCCGCTTTCACCCGACCGTCCTCCGCCTTCGCGAAGATTCGCTTGTATATTCGACTTCGATGCGAACAGCGCGGGCACCAAACCAAACGCCACGCTTGCGAAAGCGGAAAGTACGAGCGCGAAAGCCAATACCGCATTGTCCACGCGAATTGCGTTCAAGCGCGGCAGATCCTCAGCCATTAGCGAACTAAGTACTCGAACTCCGGCGTAGGCGAGAGCTATGCCGATAATTCCACCGAACAGACCGAGGACTGCAGTCTCGCTGAGCAACTGGCGAATAATTCGGCTGCGTCCGGCTCCCAAGGCAACACGAACAGCAATTTCTTTCGAGCGAGAAGTGGCTCGCGTGAGAAGCAGGTTGGCGATATTGGCGCATGCGATCAGCAGCACCAGGCCGACAGCGCCGAGAAGCACGAGAAGAGCGGTTCTAACGTCTCCCACAATTTCTTTCTGCATCGGCACCAGACGGACCGTCCAGCCTTTATTCTCCGCCGGATATTCGCTCGCCAGCCGATCGCAGATAGCGTCCATTTCCGCCTGAGCCTGCGCGATGGAAACACCGGGCTTCAGCCGCCCAAACACTGCCAGCCAATGCCCTCCACGTCGAGCCATCCAGCTTCCAAAGAGGGGGTCTTGAACCAGCGGGATCCAGACCTCCGGCTTGCTGTTGATAAAAGGAGAGCGAAAGTTCGCGGGCATGATTCCAACGACGGTGAAGGGACGCTTGTCGAGAATAATCGAGCTTCCAAGGATCTTCGGGTCTGCTCCCAAGGTCCCGCGCCACAGATTCTCGCTCACGATCACGACGGGAGGAGCGCCACGCTTGCCGTCCTCAGGAAAAAAAACGCGCCCCTGGAGCGGCTTCACATCGAGAACCGCAAAGTGCTCTGGCGTCACGACGGAGGTGTCCACCTCGGAAGGCTCGCTGCGTCCCGTAAGCGTGAGCTGGTGAAAATTAATTGTCGCGAGCTCGCTAAAAACATGATTCTGCGCGCGCCACTCTTCAAAATTCGGATACGAAGTGCCGTCTTCCGGAACTCCTTCTTGGGTGTTGGCCGCAAATGCGCTGACCAATTGATTGGGATTCGCGTAAGGCAGCGGCTTTAGGAGCACGGCATAAACGACACTGAAGATGGCTGTGTTCGCGCCGATGCCGAGAGCGAGAGTGAGCACGGCGACGGCGGTGAAGCCTGGATTCTTGCGCAGCATTCGGAGGGCGTAGCGCGCGTCGTGAAAAAATGTTTCGATGAAAGGCAGGCCACGGAGTTCGCGGTTGGTTTCTTTCAGTTGCGTGACTCCACCGAGTTTGATGCGAGCAGCGCGTCTGGCTTCTTCCGGCGGCATGCCTCGGCGAACATTTTCGTCGGTGAGCATATCGAGATGGGAATCGAGCTCGGTGGCAAAATCCTGATCGACTCCACGCGGCGAGAGCCACGTGCGAGTGCGAGAAGCGAGCGTTGTTATCCAGGCAAACATTTGTCTATCCCCGGTCTGCGAGGCGCAGCACGCGGCCGATCACCGTGGAAATGCGCTCCCAGTTCTGCTCCTCGGTATTGAGCTGCTTACGTCCGGATTTCGTAATGGAATAAAACTTGGCTTTTCTATTGTTGTCCGATGTGCCCCAGTCGCCGCTAATCCAGCGCTTGTGCGTCAGGCGTACCAGAGAGGCGTAAATCGTGCCCTGATTGATTTGCAAAGCTTCTTCGCTGATTTGTTCGATACGGCGGGCGATTCCGTAGCCGTGCAACGGCCCCATGGCGTCGAGGGTCTTCAGAACCATCAAATCGAGGGTGCCTTGCAGAATATCGGACTTGTCGGCAGCCATGCGGCCTCCTGTGGCTTGCAAACAGGAGTATCGCGAAAGACGTGTGGGATGTCAACAGGGGAAACGGCTGGCGCGAGATTGGAGATGAGAGGGTTCCGGGAGATAGCCCAGGATAAAAAAGGGTGCGGCAAGATCCGGCAATGGCTTCAGAGGCTAAAGCCCGCAGTGACTAATGAAGCGCTTACGGCGGGGCTGAAGCCCCGCCCTTCCGAGGCGCCGATCGGGAGATTGGGCGAGAAGATGATGGCGCCCGCTTAATGCAGGATAGCCGAATTCGATGCAGGTTTAGGCAGAGCGGAGGGCATCAGTGGGATTGATGCGCATCGCGCGCCGCGCCGGTAAATAACTCGCCAGTGCCGCGACGGCGGCAAACACAGCGGCGCTTGCGGCGAATGTGATTGGATCGGTTGCGCTGGTCTGAAACAAAAGACTGGCCATCAGACGTGTGAGTGCGAATGAAGCCGCAAGACCGAGGAGGATTCCAACGATGGCGAGCCTAAGCCCGCTGCCAATGACGAGTCCAAAAATGTCAGAGCGCGATGCGCCCAGCGCGATGCGGATAGCCAGCTCTTGCGTTCGCTGCGCGACGGAATACGCGATGACGCCGTAGATGCCGACTACGGCGAGAATCAGCGCCGTCGCCGAAAATACGCCGATCAACAACATCATCGACCGGGTTTGTGCGCTCGCCGTCTCAAGGCGTTCATCCATCGTTTGTACATCGGTGACGGGCTGGCCGCGATTCACGGCAACGATCTGGGCGCGCAGAGAGGACACCAGGCTATGCGGATCCATAGAACTGCGGATGGTGAGATAGAGCATAGCGGACGCGAGCTGCGGGAACGGGAAAAAAACTTCGGGCTGCGTGGGCGTAGCGAGACTATCGTTCTTGACGTCACCCAGCACGCCGACGACTTTGCAGGGCGGGAATCTGCCCACCCAAACGAACTTTCCGAGCGGATCCGCATTGGGCCAGAAGCGCCGCACCGCAGCCTGATTCACCATGACCACCGGGGTCGACTTGGCATCATCGGCGTCGTCGAAAGCGCGTCCTTGAACGAGCGGCATGCGCATGGCCTTGGGATAATCGGGGCTAATCGACTCGATCAGCACAATTGGAAGGCGGCCGAGTTCAACCTCCGGCTGTCCTTCAAACCGAGCGGGCGCTCCGTGCGTAGGAAGGACCGGAAGCGCGGTCGAGATGGCGGCAGATTCCACTCCCGGGATCGATTGCAGATGCTGAATTGCATTCTGATAAAAAGCGATCCGATCGGCAGGTTGCGGGTAAATGGCTGGAGGAAGGAAGGTCTGTGCGGTGAGAGTATTCCTGGCGTCGAAACCAGGGGCGACTGTGCGGAGCCGCATGAAGCTGCGGATTAACAGACCCGAGCCGATTAGCAGGACCATGGAAAGTGCAACTTGGGCGGCGACAAGTATGTTGCGAGCGCGATTGCGCCGGCGGTTTCCCGCGGAGCCGCGCCCTTCATCGGATAACACCGCGCCGAGATTCGGACGGGAGAGCTGCAACGCCGGAGCAAGTCCGAAGAGAATTCCACTCAGGACAGAAATGGCCATGGTGAAAGCGAGTACACGCAAATCCATGGGCACATCGGCGACCTGAGGCAAGTTCGTTCGCGTAAACGCTCCGAGAAATCGCGTGCCCCAGAAGCCAAGAAAGATTCCGAGGCCCCCGCTCATGATGGCCATCAGCACGCTCTCGGTGAGCAGTTGGCGGAGGAGCGTCGCGCGCGGCGCTCCCAGCGCGCTGCGGACGGCGAACTCTTTTCTTCGAACGAGAGCGCGGAAAAGCAGAAGGCTCGCTACATTGGCGCAGGCGATCAGCAAGACAAATCCGATTGCGGCCGAAAGAATCAGCAGAGTTGGACGAACATTGGCGACGAGATTCGACTGAAGATTCACGACGGTCATGGCGACGTCCGAGGTTGCGTCGAAATTACCGGGCTTATCGTGCTTGTACTGCTGAAAGACGACCTCGGTTTCCGCACGCGCCTGCGCGACAGTCACTCCGGGACGCAGGCGCCCAATGGCTTCGAAATACATGCCTCCGAGATTGACGCGGGCGGGCGTGGTCATGCTGAATTCGATGACACGGGGCATCCAGATCTCGGGCCGGCGACCGAGCAACTGCACGCCGAACTTGGGAGGAAGAACACCGATGATCGTATAGTCCTTGGAATCGAGCGCCAGGTGCTGGCCGACTGCGTTTCCTGCTGCGCCGAAGAGGCGCGTGGCCAATTCGTATCCGATCAGGACTACCTGATTACCGCCGGGCTGATCTTCTTCGGGCGTGAAAGTGCGTCCGAATAGCAGGTTCGCGCCAAGGACGTCGAAAAAGTTCCCGGTAACCCGTTCGGCGTCGATCTGCTCTGCGCCGTCAGCGACAGCGAGATTCACGGCGTCGAACTGATATGCGGTTACGCCGGAAAAGGAACGACTGGCGGCGGACAGAAGCGTGAAATAGGGAAGCGAAACGCAGCAAGTGCCATCGCGGTGGGTGCTGATGCGCACGAGTTGGCCAGGATCCCGGTAAGGAAGCGACCGGAGCAATACGGAATTGGCCACCGTGAAGATCGCCGTATTCGCGCCGATTCCGAGGGCGAGCGTGGCAACTGCGAGGGCCGTGAATCCCGGCGCCCTTGCCAACATCCGCATGCTGTAGCGCAAATCTCGAAGAAGCGTCTGCATGTTGCCCTTCATCTTTCGGCCAAGCAAAGTTGAGCAAGCCTACAGCGTGGAATAGACGAGCATCGTGAACATGTCGCCCTTAATCATTCCATTTCCCCACTTGCTATCCAGATCCGCCGTGGGCTTTGCGGCGACGGTTTCCTCCTTGGATTTGCCGGCCGCTTTCAGAGCTTGCACACGATCCCGCACTGTTACCAGCATTTCGTGGTGCGCTGCGAGAGTGGCTTTGTCGCCTACGGGACCATGGCCCGGAACAATTTTCGTGTCTGCGTCCGCGAGAGCCAGGCCGCGAGCTGTGCCTGCGATCATCCCGCCGATATTGCCGCCTGAGCTGAAATCGATGAGGGGATAGGTTCCGTTGAACCAGACATCGCCCATGTGCAGGACGTTTCCGTTTTCGTAACGGACGTAAATGTCGGAGTCGGTGTGCGCAGGAGGGAAATAAGCGAGCGTCAACTGTTCACCGTTTAGATACAGTTTGGTCCCTTCGGTGAAAGTTTGCTGCGGCCACGCATCCGCGGGTGAGGGGTCAAAGTGCAAGCCGAACGCGGCGACGTCCTGCGGGGTCGAAAGGCGCTTGCGGGTATTTTCGTGCGCGACGATCAAGGCACGGGCCTGATGCATGGCTTCGTTTCCGTCGGTGTGGTCGAAATGCCAGTGCGTGTTGATCAGGATCTTCAGCGGAGCTCCGCCGAAGCCGTCCATGGCCTGCTTGATCTTTGGCGCGACGGTGGAGAAGCTTGAGTCCACGAGAACTTTTCCATCCGCGCCGCTCAGGACCACCATGTTTCCACCGGGGCCGGAAAGCAGATAGATATTGTCGCGGAGCTTGGTTGTCACCAGCGGGACTGCGGACATCTGCGCCTTCATCTGCGCGATGCGATCCGCGGAGGACGTCACTTGTTGCAAACCTCCCGGTCGCGCTTTCGGCTGCGAGAGAAGGTTGGCGGGCATCAATCCGGCCAACACGCTAGCACCTGCCAGGGCGCTGCCAGTTCGCAGTAGTTCCCGGCGGGTAGTTTGCTTCGAGAAGAATTCTGTTGTCACAGGCGCCTCGTATTTGACCGTTGGAATTTGAACGCGAATATCCTAGCACACCAGCGCCCAGTACCTTGAGGCCGCAACAAGAAGCACCATTGCAAGAACACCGGCTACTTGGGTAGGAGGGTGACGCGGGCGATCCAAACCGCGCCGGCCAAACGGTTGTCGAATTTATGACTGATGGGACGAGCAATTCTTACAATTAACATGTGCGTATCAGTGCTGGTCTTAAACTCAATTTGGTGAGCGGACCAGTCCGAGGTGCCGGTTACATTTTCAGTGGAGAGGAACAGTTTCGAAGGATCGTAAGCGTCGAGAACCTCGAATCTTGGGCCGCTGTCGGTAGTGATTCCCTGCGCGCGCATGTATGCGGAAAAAGTGTAAGCAGTGTTGGAGGTTACTGGCACGTATTGAAGTACGTGAGCGTACTCCAGATTCTGCGTGCCATTGAAGTCGATGCGCAGCGATTTGCTGCCAGGAACGCCGACGGAGGGATCCTCGCTTACCGCGACTCCCTCAACAGGGATCGCGCGCCAATCCAGGCCGCCGTTCAGAAGCGGGAACGCGAAGTCGCCATTGGTGATTAAATTCGGCTTGGATTCCCGAGCGCAGACATCTTGAGGAAAACGGACGCACAGGGCGCCCCAGGCCTGGGTGAGTTGGTCCACATCGCGATGCTGAATGAGCGCGTCGAGATAAGGGAATGATTGAGAAAGCTCGAACGGTAATTTCGATTCCAGGAGCATAGCCCAAGTCTCTCGCGCAGCTTCCATTCGGCCCGTTTCGATTTGGAAATTCAGATAATCGAGTATTACATGCCCGCGCTTCGGCAGCATTTCGGCCAGAATTTCCTGGTTGTCCGCCGTCGCGTTAGTTGCGAGGACGAATACCTGGCGTTCCTTTGCGCTATCTTCCAGCAGAACCTGCTGCAACGCGGCGAGCGCGTCTGAAGTTCGCCTGATTCGAACGTAGAAATTCGCGGCTTTCCAATTGATTTCCGGCGAATTCGGGAAAAGAGCGCGGGCGCGGGTGAAGGCGATCAGCGCGTCATTTTTGCGCCCGGCCCACTCATACGCTGCGCCAAGATCGGCCCAGTAAAACGCATCGTACGGGCTTAGTTGCGTAGCTTTCTCGCTAAGGCGTACGACTTCGGCTGGATTGCCGCCACTCGAATACAGGTGAGTGAGGGTGGCAAGATCGTCGTAATACTCCGGATTTCCAGGGTCCCATTTGATGGCGGTTTGAATATCTTGGGGCAGTTTCTTTCGGAATTACCATGCCCCGATTGCCCGCCGGATGACGAGGTACATGCAGTAAAGCAGACAGATTACGAGAAATGTCCGCACCATCAAATGAAGCGTATGTTTATCGCTCAACTTTTACCCTCGTGGAGAGGCGAGCAAGCGTTGTACGATATCACTCGTTTCGGCGTTCAAGACGGAAGTTTTGCATAAGGGAATCATGGCGGATCGACGAACTTTTCTTACTCAGGGTGCTTTGGTCTTGGCCGGAATCACTGCCGGGACTTTCACTCCGCTGGAGGCGGCGATGAACGCAAAAGGAAGGCGAGAGTTTCTCAAAGCTGTTTCCCCCGTTCCGGGAGCGGCACAATCCGGCGACCCCGTTGTGGGCTTCGGCTGGGAGGTCGTCAATATTGACAATAATGGCGCTGACGTCTTCTTCGAGGTGCGCGACACTATGGTGCTGAACACGATCAATATCGATGTGTCGTTCATGATTACCAGCCTGCCGACTGCAGCCGGGTTTGCTGAAATATTGTGCCAGGGAGGCGTTTCTCGCGGCGCTAAGCCGACATTCAGTACCTCTCCTGCTTCGTATCTCAATTCCCCGCCGAGTCCAAATTTCGGGAGTCTGACGGCACATAATCCCAATAAGCTGAACATAGGGTTGGGCGGTGTGGTCCAAGACCTGTTTTTGAACGTTATCTTAAAGACTTTCGTTCCTGCGGATGGGACCGGAGGATACACTTCTCGTCAGGTATTTGGGCAGCCTTCCCTGGCCCTGAACAACGGCGACTTCCTTATGTTCCACATGGACCACGCAGGAGTTGGCGGTGACGTAGAGATGCAGGCGATCTTGCAATACACCGTCGTCTAGACGCGAGGCGAATGGCCGATTTTTGGATGTCCTGAGCGAGACTCACGGCGACAAAAAAGCCCCACCGTCTGTCTGAGCAGAAGATGGGGCCTTTTTTATAGACGTGGATTTTAGATTACGACGACCAGCGCAAGGCGAAAACCAGGGTGGACCGGATTGATCAGGTAATATTGACCGTCGATATAATCGACATAAACATCATCCGTGTAACCCCAGCCAACCGGCCACGCTTCACCGAAACCAAACCAATAGCCGCCGTACTGAAAGCGCGACTGGCCTCCCACGATAACCGGATGGCCGACGTGGAACGTGTGCTCATGGCCAAAGTGTGAATGGAACTGGGCGTCGGGGATGCGGCCGTTCTCGATGGGACCGTGTTTCACGGTGGACTTGGTCTCCGTCCGAGTGTCAGATTTCGTCACCGTTTTTGTTTCATGCGTGTCTTTGGCCTTCGGAGCATTCGCGTCCTTAGGAGGCTTGGCTTCTTTTGCAGGTTTGGCTTCCTGATCATGGGGCTTGTTTTCAGCCGGCTTGGCGTCTTGCGGGTGGTCTTCCTGAAACGCCTGTGTGGGAACGGTAGTACCGAATAGCAAAAGCAGAACTGCTGTGCCGAAAAAAGCGGTGAGGTTTCCAAATCGCTTCATGACATACCCTCCGCAAAAGTATTTAACAGCTTAGATACACCGCCTGCGTAAAATCGTCAGTGGGCTCGAGTGCGAGCCCGTACACAAATGTAGATGTGGAGCGCATGGGGCGAGTTACAGGGATTGGCGGCCCGATTACCCAGGACTCACAAAACATAGGGCGGGCCCGCCTGAACCACCGTTTATTTTGCGGCGGCGGAAGCGGCAGAAAGCTTTGCCGCAGCGGAGGACACCAGAGTCGCTTCGTCCTGGAGAACGGCAGCGGCACGGGCCATAGCTTGCTCCGCTTGCTTCCATTTCTTCTGTTCGATGGCTTCGCGGACGGCAGGAATTGCTTTCGATTCGTATCCTGTGTAGACGCCCGGGGCGTAGATCTGGTGCTTGTACCAAAAGCGTCCCGGCAAGCCTTCAGGAGTGGTCAACTTGCGTTCACTTTGGATCAGCAAGCCATTGACTTCGGCTATGGATGCGGAAGTGAGCGCCGATCCGCCGTTCGCGTCGGCGGCGGTGAGGGCTTTCTGATACTCGCCGGCGCTTCGCGAAAGCGCGTCCGCGCTATTCTGAAGCGGAGAGAAATCTAGATAAGGAGGCACGTCTTCCTTTTTGGGCGGAAAGTACGCTTTTTTCGGATCGGCGGTGGCAGTGAACACGCCTTCTTCGATTTCAAGGTTGCGCTCGCGGGTGTCGTCGCGCATCTTGGTGGAAAATGTTTGGAGGCCCTTGACGTAGGTCTGGACGGTGTCTGCAAAGTCGGAGAAATCAAAGGGCAGCAAATCCGCGTCGGCGAGGCGCATGATCATCGAGCCGTTAAATTGAGAGAGGGTGCGGCCGTAAACAAAGTCCGTGTCGCTATAGTGCGTGTACCAGTAAAAATCGTCATAAATCGAATGATAGATGCCGCCTCCGTCTTCGTCGCCGAAACTGGCATCAATCACTGCAATACCAAGAAAATTCTGGAACCCGGCATGGTCGGAACCGCCGCCTGAAATGCCGATGCGAATATCCTTGCGTTGCCGCAATTCCTGGCGCTCTTCGTCGGAACTCGCGGACTTGATGCTGTCGAGCTGCCAGCGCTTCCAGACCGTAAGTTTTGTTTCGGGATCCTGAACGTCGTGGGCAACATCGTTTACGAGTTTTTCCAACGTGTGCGAACCTTCGGCCCCCAAAACACCGCGGCCGTTTGAATCTGAATTGATATAGGCGACGGCATGTTTGCGCAGTTCGTCTGCATGAGTTTCAGCCCATTCCACCGAACCAAGCAGGCCGGGTTCTTCGCCGTCCCACGCGCAATAAATGATCGTGCGCTTCGGCTTCCATCCGGCTTTGACCAGAACGCCCAGCGAGCGAGCCTCTTCCATGAGGGCAACTTGGCCGGAGATGGGATCTTCCGCGCCGTTCACCCACGCGTCGTGATGATTGCCGCGAAGCACCCACTCGTCCGGAAATTGCGCGCCGGGAATTTTGGCGATCACGTCGTACAGCGGCTTGATGTCCCAGTTGGAAAACATTTTCAGGTGAACTTTTCCGGGACCGGGGCCCAGCCTATAAGTGATGGGGAGGCCTCCGCGCCATGCAGCGGGCACCACCGGCCCTGCGATTGCAGCAAGAAGCGGCTCGGCGTCGGCGTAGCTAATCGGAAGGACCGGAATTTTCGTTAGCGTGGGAGCATTTTTGATGGGGAGGCGCTTGGCATCGGCTGTAGCGCCGATTCCGGGAGTCAGAGGATCGCCCATGAATTCGGTGCTGTCTTGCACGCTGCCGCGTTGCACTCCCTCTTTCGGACGCCATGCACCTTCCGGGTAGGTGACGCCCGGTGAATAACCATCGTCACGCGGGTCAGAATAAATAATGCAACCGATGGCGCCATGCTCGGCGGCGACCATAGGCTTGATGCCGCGCCATGCGTGGCCATACCGCGCGATGACGATTGCGCCTTTTACCGAGACGCCGTTGCGTTCGAGGATTTCGTAGTCATCCGGGATGCCGTAATTTACATACACGAGCGGGCCGGTGACGTCGCCGTCGGCGGAATACGCGTTGTAGGTGGGAAGCTGCTCGGATTGCTGATTGGACGTGGGGTCCTGGGGCACCGCCGGTTCCTGAAGCTTGGCGACGAAATGCGGTCCGCCCTCGACGAGTTCGACGAGACGCTCTTTGGGCGTGGGAAAAAGCACGTTGAAGGATTCGATGTGCGCATCCAGGCCGAATTCTTTGAACTTGGCCAGGATCCATTCGGCATTGTCTTTATCGTACGGCGAGCCGACGTTATGAGGATGCGCGGAAAGCCGCTGCATATAAGCGCGAAGATTGGCGGGATCGGGCGTAGCGCGAAATTTCTGCTCCCAGTCGCGTTCGGTGTGTGACGATTCAACGGAGTAACCAGCGAGCGGCGCCTCGTCGGCGATAACGTAGCTGCCAGCGGACGCAATAGATACGGCCAAGAGAAATGATCCTGCGAGAACGTTGCGATTCATAGTCCCCTCGATTTTGCGCCCATATTCTGCCTTAAGCTCGCAACGAATAAAACAGTGCATCGAAAAATGAGTGAACTGAGGATTTTGGCCCGGCGCGGCATGAAGCACGGAACTGCCCCCCGCCTGAAGGCCGCTGCTTCAAGGGCCAGAGCAGTTAGCGCGGGTGCGTAACTTTCTCCGGGATTTCTGATCTAACTTTCGGGAGGGTATGAAATGGCAAAGAAAAAAGGATCCAGAAGAAAATATGGCAAGGCTGCGGACAAGAGCGTGAAAAGCGCGATGCATCGAGAAAAACGGGGCACGCTGCGCTCGGGCAAGGGTGGAAAGGGCGGGAAAGTGACCTCACGAAAACAAGCAATCGCCATCGGCCTTTCGGAGGCACGAAAGAAGGGCGCAAAGGTTCCGAAAAAATCCGTGTGACGCACAGCGGAAGAAAGAAAAAGCGAAATGAGGGCTCTCGAGCGCTGCACTGGTACGTTCGTACCATTGAGACGCATGGGCGGCGTTGTAAACTCTCGCGCCATGGCCGCAAAACTGCAGTGTGAGGCGCTAAATCGAATCCTTCAAGAGGCCGATTCCACATTCCGAGAGGCGAGAGAAATTCGCAGGTCCAAGGACCTCTCATTCTATGAGGATAGCGAGCTCACCCGCGGCGAGCACAAAAGGATTGATGCCCTGGTGAAACATCTGCTCTCGGGGCATGAGGGCAGGCCTTGTCCGGCAGGAGAAAGGCCGATCGTGGGCGCCCCAAAACCAGCGGAATTATTGCGGAAGAAAGCAGCGGTGGCTTAGACGTCGCGCGGTTCTCGGTTCGTGCAAAAGCTACCTACACTAGGAATAAATTCCGTTCAGTCCTTCAGTGACTCTTCAAGTTAACCAGAGAAATTTTCGCAGTTTTTCGCATAAAAGCTAAGTCCTGCCGTTTTGTGATCTTTCGACTTCACTAACAAAACACATCCGGCAAGAATGTCCGATTGATTTGCCCGGTCGGCATGTCTATTGCTAGCACTCTTCCGTTGAACATATCCCCTGGACGGCTCATGAAGACAAGAGACTGCATTGTTGGCGACGAAGAGAAACTGATGGAAGTACGGCTTTGGCAGGCGGTGGTGGTGACCACTATTCAGGAATGGGTGTCCGGGCCGCTTCGCCGCAAACGCGAAGCTGAGGACTATTTGTTTAAGGATGAGCGGGACTTCCCCCTCGTCTGCCAATCGGCAGGACTAGACGTTGGCCGTTTGCGTTCGAAACTAGCGCGGCTCAAGCTCCCCAAAGAACTCCGCGCCTCAAGGTTCCGGCTAATCTGGGAAGAACTGTCGCTTCAGCGGTAAACGATTCGGCCGCGCTTCAACGATTTCCCCTAACTAAATCTACGTGGCATAATCCTATGCTGTCGTTTAACTATTCCGGGGTAGTGCAATTGGTAGCACGCCAGCCTTTGGAGCTGGTTATCCTGGTTCGAGTCCAGGCCCCGGAGCCAATTCTCCGCTACGCGCCCAACCGCGACGGGAAGCTCGTCGCAAACTCTCCGGCCACGAATTCATCACGGACGCCGGTAGTACACCTTGCGCAAAATGGGCTGACGCTCTAGTCTAGGCGCCAGCATGCAAGGCTCGGAGTTCACGCCGCAATTCCTAATCCTCGGAGTAATTTGGTATATCGTATTTCTTTTCTCGACGACGTGCCACGAAGGCGCGCATTCCCTTGCCGCGAAGCTTGGCGGAGACACGACCGCATTCCACGGCGGGCAGGTAACGCTGAATCCGATTCCGCATATACGCCGGTCGCCGTTTGGACTGGTGGTGGTGCCGATCATTTCCTATTTCCTGGCGCACTGGATGATCGGGTGGGCCAGCGCGCCCTACGACCCCGCATGGCAACAACGCTATCCGCGCCGAGCTGCCTGGATGGCGCTTGCAGGCCCCGCCGCAAACTTTACGCTGGTGATCCTATCCGCGCTGGCGATTCGCGCCGGAATATCTTTTGGATATTTCAGAATGCCCGCGTTCGTCAGCTTCACACGCATCACCGAAGCCTCCGGGCCCGGTATAGCGGGATTTGCCGCTACGTTTCTTAGCATCATTTTCCTGCTGAATCTCCTGCTCGGAACCTTCAATCTTCTTCCCGTTCCGCCGCTCGACGGGAACAACGGAATCACGCTGTTTATGAGCGAAAGCACGGCCTTGAAATTCGTTAATTGGTCGCGAAGCCAGGGCTTTGGCATGTTGGGTTTGGTGCTGGCCTGGTATGCATACGATAAACTCTTCCCCTACATCTTTCGCTTCGCTCTGGCCGCGCTCTATCCCGGCTCCCATTGGGGCTAAGGTCATGTTCTTCTAGACCCCATTTCGGTTTGGTTCAGACACGAACAGATGTTTCGATAAGCCCGGCTGCAAGACGCTGAAGCCGCTCGATTATTGCGTAAGCCCTTCCCTGTGAATGGTTCACGCGACAGGTCTTTGGCATCATTTCTGCAATGATCAGCGTGCGGGAGGGCCAATGCATTCACTGCTAGATGGACCCAACAGTTATCGGGTGGAAGTATCGGGCTGGAATGTAAAAGGGGCATTCTTCGTCGAAACGGCCGTGCTGCACTGGACGGATCTAAGCGAGAAGAGCGTCGAATTGATGTCGCGCTTGCACGAAGGCTGCGTAGTGTTTGTGCGGTTGATCCATGCCACGACGGGAAACATCAACTTTCCTGTTGCATACCGCGTCCTAAACATCGGGTCTGAGGATTTAGAGGGCCGAGGTTGCGTAAGCCTAAGACAATTGCATCCGCATATCGACGCGGGCCCGGACGCGATTGGCACAACCAGTTCGACTGCAAAGTCACGTGAAGCTCAGAAGGTTTTGGCTAACTGATCGGAAGATTGATTCCAGGCGCCATATGCATGGAGCGGAAGCTTAAGGAATTCTTAGATGGGTTCCGTTCTGAAATCGCCGGGCCAATTCGGAACGAGAAAATATTCGATCGAAAGTCATTCAAGCAGTGGCTCTTTTCTGTTCGCACCGGCCGTTTCTCTCCTGTTTCGATTAAAGCTAACAATGCGCGACTCTTAGTCGAGAGCTTGCATCGGATACGCGCCTCAGTTCTTTCCATATTTCACCCTATAACGATGTCACGAAACGGCACGGGCATTGCCTATGTATCCGCATCATGCTAGCCGTCGAAGAGCGACCTGGAGCTGAAGCAGCACGAAAGAATCTTTCCGTGTGCGTGGTGGACGACGAATCTGACCAGGTGGATCTCACCACCGCACGATTGCAAAAGGCCGGCTTTCACACGGTCGGTACAACGAACGCAGAAGACGCGTTGCAGAGCGTCAAGACTGGTGCGTGCCGCGTGGTGGTGGCCGATGTGAAAATGCCGGGGATGGACGGCCTGGCATTTCTCGAGAGAATTTTGAAGTGCGACCCGGGAATGTTCGTAGTGCTCGTCACGGGCTACTACTCGGTGGATGCTGCTATCGAGGCGATTAAGCACGGGGCTTACGATTTCCTGTGCAAGCCGGTGGATTACACGCGGCTGATGAAGGCCCTGGACGATCTGGCAGAGAACTTCACGCAGCGGTCCCAAATCCGCGATCTGGAAGACAAACTCCTCGATAACCTGCTATTTCACGGCATTGTGGGCCGAAGCCCCGCCATGCTGGAAGTATTCGACCTGACCAAGAAAATCGCGAGGCACTATACGAATGCGCTGATCACCGGGCCCACCGGCAGCGGCAAAGAGTTGATTGCGCGAGCGCTGCACCAGATGAGCCCGGTGGCCAAAGAGCGATTCGCAGTGTGCAATTGTTCAGCGCTGGTTGACACGCTTCTCGAGAGCCAGCTTTTTGGGCACGTGCGCGGATCTTTCACCGGCGCCACGGAGACGCGCCCCGGTCTTTTCGAATACGCGAATGGAGGCACGGTTTTCCTGGACGAAATCGGCGAAACTTCGCTGCACATGCAGGCAAAGCTGCTGCGGGTGATCCAGAACCGCGAAATTCAGCGCGTGGGTTCGCCCGAAGTGAGAAAAGTGGACTTGCGTTTGATCGCGGCTACAAACCGCGACCTTCGCGCCGAAGTTCTTGCCGGGCGTTTTCGCGAAGATCTTTTCTACCGTCTCAGCAGCATCGAAATCCGGGTTCCCGGATTGTCAGAACGTCCCGAAGACATTCCGATTCTAGTGCAGCATTTCTTGAAGAAGTACAGCGAAGCCTACGGAAAGCCGATCCAGGGCTTGACGCGACGCGCGCAGATCCTTCTCTTGCAGCACGACTGGCCGGGAAACGTCCGCGAACTTGAAAACGTGATCGCCAGCGCCGCGATTACAACGGTAGCGGATTTCATCGACATCGGGGATTTTCCGGAACACCTGCAAAACCCCCACCGCGGAAGTGCCGCCTCGGACGAAAGTTGGCGCCCACTTCCACTGGAAGAAATTCGTCGCGTTCACATTCAGCGCGTGCTGGATATGTGCAAAGGCAATCGTGTGCGCACCGCACAGGTATTGGGAATCGGACGCACCAGCCTTTACCGTTTTCTGAAACGTCCGGCCAACGGGAAGTCTGCGGTCAGCGCTGCATAAACGACAGTTTGGTTATGTGCCGGCACGGTCGTTGTTCCAAGACTGCCACGCCAAGGATGGACCATATGAAAAAGCAACAAGCCGACTGGCAGCACTTGGGAACAGTTACAACGGATGACCGGCGGCAAGAAGATCGCGTTCCGCTGTCGTTGACGATAGAAGTTTGCGGGTTCGACTGTGATTTACGCTTTTTCACCGAACGCACGAAGACGTGGAACGTCAGCGATTCGGGTTGCCAATTCCGCTTGCATACGGAAGTGGCACCGGAGACCGTGGTGGCCATCCGGGTAATTCACCAGAGCGGCGGCGACGAGTTGAATTCGAAATCAGCTTTGTTCCGGATCGTTCGCGTCCGCCCGGAATATCCGGCGATTTCGATCGGAGCGCAGAAACTGCAGCCGCATAGTTTGTGGAGTCTGGGAGTCTCGAGACTCAATTAGAAGCAAATCGCTATTAATCCTGAAACTGACCGGGTCCATGGCCGGGCTGGTAAGCCACGAACCAAGTCATTTTTCCGCTCCAGCGAAGCGAACGATAGCAGGCCCGGAATACAATCCTGCAAGCCGCGCGACTTCCCTCTTACTTTCCGCTCGATGTGTAAGCCGCGTTGTGCAACAACGAAGCCGGCAGCGAGATGGTGGAATCCATGCGGACGAGCATGCCGGTTTGCGCCGGGAGGTCCACGTCCTTACCCTTCTTTATTGCGATGTAAGCGGTAGTGCCGACGAATCCGATCAGCGTGCCGCGTGCCACGTTGGCAAATAACACTCCAACAAGAGCGCCGGCGCCGGTACCCAGGCCGCCGGTCATGAGGTCGCCTTTGATATCACGCTTCTCCTCAATCACGACTCCTTCCGTCGTTTTTACGTCTTTGCGTTTCTTTTCCGCGTCCATTCCGCCGGTGTAAAGCGAAAGAATGCTCATCTGTACGGGGAAAATGCGGCTTTCAACCTCAATGGAATTAAAGACAAGATTCATCGAGGCGCCACTGCGGAAAAGCGCGAAAAATTTAGGGCGCGTCACGCTAGTGACCGTCCCATGGACCTTCGCACCTGCGGGCAGAAGAAGTTGATTGCCGACGAAGACGGGTTCGGCGACGACCGCGGTGAAAGGATCGCCGTCATGGGCAACACCGGTGCTGAGTCCGCTGGCCATCGTGAGCCGGACCTGCGTACCGGGCTGGATTGCAGTGGGTTGTTGAGCGTGTACCGCGGGCGTAAACCACAACAGAACAGACAGTAATGCACAAACACTGATAAAGCGCTTCATCGTTTCCTCCGGGCTTTGGAATTTGGACATGCCAAGCCATCCCCGTGTCGTGGGGTTACCGCTGGCGCCGCGGTGCGAGTGCGGAGGATGCACTCGCAGATAAGATACTCCCCCGCAAGGAAGTGTTACCCGAAAATCAGGCTTCTTGTTCCTAATCGCCAAGCCCCAATATTTCGTCCCATTGTGAAGAAAGCCTGCGGCAGTTGAAGAAACCGAGACTGGCCTTCCGGACAGGTAGCTTGGACGACATCGCGTGACGCACTCGCGAGTCCAGGCGCAGGCACGGAATGTTAACCTCGGCTACGGGCGGCATCAAAGGCGCGGTCCGTTCAATAAATTGAGTTTTCAATAAGAATTCGATGCGAAGACGATTACTGATTCTCGGGCTGTTGCTCATCGGCGTTACGGCTGCCGCTTTCGCGACCGATTTTGCCGTCATCGTCCATTCCACGAATCCCGTTCGAGCAACGACTCTGGCTGATCTTGGCAAGATTTTCAAAGGCAAGACCCATACTTGGCCCACCGACCGGAACATAACAATCGTTCTGCGGGATCCGGATTCGCCGGGAATGAAATTCGTCATCGAGAAAATTCTAGGAGTCACGTTCGAAGAGGGAAAGGCGATTTTGAACGATCCGAGCCGGAAGATAACGGCTCCGGTCGTTTTCGTCTCGAGTGACGAGGAAGTCATAAAGATCGTGGAAAGCAGCCCCGGAGCGATCGGCGTGGTGGACGTTTACAACATCACCAGTGGAGTGAAAGTGATCAAGATTGACGACAAGCAGCCCTTCGACCCGGGTTACAGCCTGAAGGGCCACTGATCGAGGCTTGAAAATTCCATGCGAGGAATCATGAGAATCCGAAACCCCTTTCTGTATCCAATCATCGCGCTGGTAATTACCGGCGCCGGCGCTGCCGCGGCGGGCGCACAAGAGCCCGCGACCGGAGCGAACACGGCGGTTGATGCGGTGCCAGCGGCGGACACAGTTCCGGTCACGACTTCCTCGGCCGATGCACGGCTCGATTACGAACACGCGCTGCTGTACCACGAAGACCTGCTTTTCGTTGATAAGGGCCTGGTTTCCCTGCGCAAAGCGGTGAAAGCGGATCCGCACTTTGCCTTAGCCCACGCCATGCTGGCTTACTTCACGACCGATCCGATCGAAGAAAGGCGGGAATACGCCCTGGCGGCAAAATATATTGCGAAGGCGTCGCCGGACGAACGCTTGCTGATGCGCTGGATGGATGGCGCTAAGAATGGCGGACTCGTTCCGGCTATCGCTGCGATGAACGATCTTCTCGCGAAGTATCCGAACGACAAACGGCTCGCGAATATGGCCGCTGAGTGGCTGTGCTCGAATCAGGCAGCCTACGAGCATGGCGAGAGAATCCTCAAAAATGTCCTGCAAAAAGATCCGACATATTTTCCCGCGTTGAACAATCTGGCGTACTGCTACGCGCTGAGCGGGCAGCCGAACCTGGCGCCTCCGCTGATGGACCAGTACATCGCAGCACTGCCGGCTCAGCCGAACCCGCAGGATTCCTACGGCGAAATCATGCGCATGCTGGGTGACTATCCGGCCGCCCTCGAGCACTACGGCAAGGCGCTGGAAATTGATTCAAGTTTTAATACCTCGCAGGTCGGCATCGCTTCCACCTACGCGCTGATGGGAGATCAACAACGCGCTCGCGTGGAATATCTGAAAGCGATTGCGGGAACGAAAGAGCGCGCCACCAAGTTGGATTATCGAATCCTCTGGGCCATGACGTATTACCGGGAAAACCAGCTGGAGCGAGGATCCCGGGAATTCGCGAAACTCGCGGTGGAAGCGCACGCCGCCGATTTGCCGGTCGAAGAAGCAGAAATTCACCGCGATATGGCGCTTTTCAACCCTGATCCGCACGCAGCACTGAGAGATCTCGATGCCGCTCGCCAGGTGCTCACGGAAAATCATGAGATCTCGCAGGGCGGCCGTGAGATAGAACTAGCGAATATTCTGCAAACGCGCGCGTTCATCGCCGAACGCGCAGGCATGGCGGACGCGACGGAGAAGGCTCTTAAACCCCTGACCGCCATGTCGCAGACGAGCCGCAGCAACCTAGTCCAACAGTCCTATCACTCCGCAAACGGCGCTGCGTTGATGACGGAGGAAAAGTATGACGACGCAATCCCGGAATTGATGGAAGACCCCCAAAACCCACTTTCGCTGACGTTGCTGGCGGAGGCCCAAAGCAAAGCGGGACAATCCGTTGACGCGCAGAAAACTCTGATCTCTCTGGCAGCGATTAGTGACGAGCGTGTCGAAACGGCGTTTGCTGTGCCACAGGCGCGCGCGGCGTTGAAAGAAAGTTCCGTGACGGGCGGCCAGGCCGGAGGCCACTAGCCGAGCCCGACGCAACGTCCGAGTTGTTAACGCAGCTTGCCGTATGTAACGGCTTCTGTTCCAAATGTGGACAGCTTCGCACAACAATCCGCACCAATCTACATTCCATCGCCCATCTTTCACGCAGTGGAGCGCTGTGCTAGACTTCGCGGAGCAGTGCTGAAGAAATAAAAGTTTCTACAGCGACTGCCGATCGGTGGGACTTCGGGCTCTGTGCGACGATTCCCCGCAAACTCCGCCAGGCCCGGAAGGGAGCAACGGTAGCGGGTCAGCTTCGTGCGCCGCGGAGTACCCGAAGTTCCTCTTATCGCCTGCGCCCGGAAGGCTGGACATTCAATTCATGAGCTATAAAGTGATTGCTCGAAAATACCGGCCGCAAACGTTTAGCGAAATCGTCGGGCAGCAACACGTGACGCGAACGTTGGCTAACGCCATCGGCTCGAACCGCGTGGCGCACGCCTACATTTTCTCCGGCGTTCGCGGTGTGGGCAAAACAACCACCGCGCGCATTCTGGCGAAAGCATTGAACTGCGCGAGCGGGCCGACAGCCGATCCGGACAACACTTGCGATTCCTGCCGGGAGATTTCCGCAGGCACTTCGCTCGACGTGCTTGAAATTGACGCTGCTTCCAACCGCGGCATCGACCAGATCCGCGAACTCCGCGAGATGGTGCGCTACGCGCCGGCTTCGAGCCGCTACAAAGTGGTGATTCTGGACGAAGCGCATCAGTTGACTGACGAGGCCTCGAATGCTTTGCTCAAGACCCTCGAAGAGCCGCCGGAACGCGTGGTCTTCATCCTGGCGACAACGCAAGCAGAAGATCTAGCGGATACGATTAAATCGCGCGCGCAGCTTTTCCAGTTTCGCTCGCTTACGTTCAAAGAGATCGCGGAAGAAATCGAGCGCATCACGCGCGAAGAAAAACTTCAGATCGAACCCGGGGCTGTCGCCGTCCTAGCGCGAGCCGCCGAAGGCAGCCTGCGCGACGGCCTTTCGCTTCTGGAGCAGGCCATCTCCTATAGCGACGATACGGTTACGGACGCGCAAGTGCGCGAACTGCTCGGAGTGGTTGCGGAAAACGTGCTGGATGAACTTGTGGAAGCGATCGCGACACAGTCTGCGGAGCGCGCTCTGGGACTGGTCCATCGCCTGATCGGCGAGGGACAAAATCTCCAGCACTTTTGCCGCGAAGCAATTCGCCATTTTCGCGACCTTCTTGTGGTCCGCGTATGCGGCGCGAGTTCGGATCTGGTCGCCGCACCGTCCGACGAGCAAGACCGCCTTTCGGAGCAAGCGGCGAAGTTCAGCGAAGAAGACCTTACGCGTTTTTTCAACATCCTGCTGGCCACCGATGACGATTTGCGCAAAAAACCCGATGCACGCCTGCACCTTGAGCTGGGGCTGCTGAAGCTGGTGAACGCGCAGCGCCTTGCGCCGCTCGAAGAAATTCTCGCTGATCTGCGCGGCACGGGAGTCGCAGCGAAATCAGCGCCCTCGTCTTCCGGCGCGCCACCGCGTGCGATGTCCGCGGCGCAGTCCGCCTCGGCGCCGGCCTATTCGGCGGTGGCGCCCGCGCGCGAGACTCCTGTAACGAGCGCCATTGCGGCGCCGGGGGAAAAAATTCCGCCGGCTCGTATGTCTGCCGTTGCATCCTCCGGGCCTGTTCCCGCGTCGTCACCGCGTATAGTGGCACGCGCCGCCGAAGATGTTGGCGGGGGGCTGGCCTCCGCGCAATTGGAGGCGATCAAAGCCGCGCTGCACGAATCGAAATTGCTGTCGTCCTTCCTGGAACAGGCCACGCGATGTGAAATGGAAGCCAGCGAGTTTCGGCTTTTCTTCACCACGGAGAACCGCGGACTCGCGGATATGCTGCCTCGCGAAGCAATGGAACGTTTGCGCACAGCGGTGCATCGAGTGGTCGGCCAGCCGCTGCGCGTATGTGTTAAGCTTGAGAGTGGCCGGGCAGCTGTGCCGCGCAGTTCTGAATTGCGCGCCCGGTTTGAAGAAGACCCGATCGTTAGGGCAATGCTTGAAAAGTTCGGCGGCCAGATTTCAAAGGTCAAGCGCCCGGGCGAGGAATGACACATGGAAGTTAAAGCTCTACAACAAATGTTGTCGCAGTTCCGGCAGGTCCAGGAAAAGCTCGAAAAGCAGATCGGCGAGATTTCCGTGGAAGCTTCGTCCGGCGGCGGCATGGTCACGGTGAAGATGAACGGTCAAAAACAATTGACCGAAGTGCGCATCGAACCGGACGTCTTCAAGAGCAAGGACCAGGAAATGTTGCAAGAGCTTATGCTGGCAGCGGTGAACGAAGCTACCCGGCGCGTGGATGAAGAATTATCCAAGCAGGTAAAGGATCTCACGGGCGGTTTGCCTGGGCTCGCGGGAATGAAAATTCCCGGCATGTTCTGAGCTAGATTCCGGCGGCCCGTCTACAAGGCGCAGTACCGATTCCCTTCTCTTTCGAAATCCACGAAACGGATGTGATGGCATGCCCGATTTTGCGCCTTCAGTGACGCGATTGATTGACGAATTGAAACGCCTTCCTGGGATTGGGCAGAAAACCGCGCAGCGTCTGGCGTTTTTCCTGTTGCGTGTGGACCGCGACCAGGCGTTCGCGCTTTCCGACGCGATCCGCGAAGCCAAGGAAAAAGTGCGCGAGTGTTCCGTCTGCAACAATATTACAGACGCGGATCCCTGCCATTTCTGCGCGAGCGCGACGCGGAACCGGGCGATCATCTGCGTGGTGGAGGAAGCTACGAATATTCAGGCGGTGGAAAAAACACGGGAATTCAACGGGCTATATCACGTGCTCGGCGGTTCATTGTCACCGCTGCAAGGGATCGGGCCCGATCAAATAAAAATCAAGAGCCTCATCGAGCGACTAAAAGGCAACACGGTGGAGGAAATCATCATCGCTACGAGCCCGACAGCCGAGGGTGAAGCCACGGCCGTTTATCTTTCGAAGCTCATCAAGCCGTTGGGCGTTCGCGTCACGCGCATCGCTATGGGTATTCCCGTCGGATCAGACCTTGAATACGCGGACGAAGTGACGATGATGAAAGCGATGGAAGGACGCCGCGAGCTCTAGCCTCGCGGGATTTAGTTTCCGTGATGGAGATCCAGTCCGAATGACGGATGATCTTTTGTTCCCGTGATTTTGATCGGTATTTCCGTTCCGCCGTGCTTGCCTCTGAAAAACGGATCAACCGCCTTCAAGAAAAATGATTTCACTCCGGTGGTCGTCTGCGAAAGCTTCGCGTCCATCCGCAGTTTGCCGTGGAAATTCATTTCACCGCCCGTCATTTCATAGGTTCCGGCCAATTGCACCGAGGCTCCGGGGATCGCGAAGGAAAGTTCCGAGAATGTGATGAGGCCTTTGTTCACATCGAACTTTCCCTTTAACGCGGAAACGGCCGTTCCCAGGTCCGTGGCCTTTGGTTCGCCTTGCGCCTTTTTGCTGAACGTGTCGATCCTTCCTTGCACCGTCGAGCTTGTGAACTCCGCATTGTCCACACCGAATTGCCCATGAATGGTCAAACGCTGAAGAATGTCCGTGTCCGCCTCCGCAATTTCGATCTGTGCATCCAGGGTGGCGGAGCCGGTCATCACAGGCTGGTCAGACTTAACCGCAAGCCATAGAAAATCTTCGATTCGGGCATCGTTGGAGACGGCGTCAAGCTTGATCGTTCGTCCTCTGACGTTCTTCTCCATATCCACCACTTCGCCCTTGACGTGCAACGTGCTGTTCCGGAGTTTCGCGAGAATATGGTTTAGAATCACGTTACCGTTAGTGCCGTCCACGGTGGCGTCGTAATCGGTGTGCAGGTGCTCGGGATGTCCCGCAATGTTCAACGCAAAATCCGGAGTTTCCGTTTGCCCTTGGACGGATAAGTAGTTTAGAGGGCCTTTAAACGCACCCGTGGAGTTCATGGTCCCGGAAATACCTTTGATGGTGCGGAAGTCCGCATTCTTGAAATTATATTTTGCATCGACCGGGAGTTGGCTGGGCTCTTCCGGCTGCCACGGACCGAATAGGCCAATCGAGTCAATTTCTCCCTTCGGAGTCGGAATGGTCAGAATGGCGTGGAAATTAGCAGGACGGTCAAAGCTAAAATCGTTGATCTGCAGATGATGAATCTGGAAGTCTTTAGGCTCTTTTCCCGGCTGGGGCCGAAGGATTTCGAGAAGCGCATCGTCCGCGTGAATATCGTCGATTACGATCGGGTATTTTTTTGAGAGATCTTCGTCCGTTTTCTTCAGCAGCGGCTGTCCCCCCGGGCGGTGGGGCGGCGTGTGGATCTGCAATCCAATCAGGCGGACGCTTGCGACGTGCATCTTTGGAAGCAGGAGACCGGTCAAGGTAGCGTCAACGATAATCTCCTTCGCCTGAATTAGCGGGGGAACATCTGTTCGCCCGTTGTGCCGCAACACCAGGTCCGAAATAGTGACTCGCGTCCGCGGAAATACCTGGACCTGAAGGTTGGAAAACTGCACATCGCTTTGGAAGTGCGTACGCAGGGTCTCGATAGCGCGCTCGCGCAGATAGCCCGGCAGCCGCACGGAGGCTACGAAGAGACCGATGACGAAAAGTACGACCAAGACACCCGCAATGAGGATGAGTTTGCGGATGAGGAGTACCGGAGCTTTTTCGTTCACGTTTGACATCATAACCAAGCGCAGAACTCTTTGCTAGAAATGCACGGACTTTGGTTGGTGCCGTCACCTTCCCTCTTCTTAATCCTGGGAACTCGCGCGCTCGGATTGGTAGCTGTGCGTTACCGCCAAGTAACCCTTTCGCACAGCCCCCTTATGTCGCTCGACCCGTCGCACTGCCGGTGCTACCCTTAATAGACACCCCTCTTGGAGGAATGGTGACCGAACCCCTGGTATCGACCAATCCAGACGGACAGAAGCGCCGTAGCACGCGGATCGTGCAGGCCGTGCCCATAACGGTCACGGGTGTGGACGCGCTCGGCCAACCATTTAAGGAACGAACCACAACCGTGATGGTGAATTGTCACGGATGTAAGTACCAGTCGAAACATTACGTTCCCAAGAATTCGATGGTTACGCTGGAAGTCCCTCGTCCCGAAGCGGGACAAAAGCGTACCACTCAGGGCCGGGTAGTATGGGTGCAGCGACCGCGCACAGTTCGCGAGCTGTTTCAAATTGGGCTTGAGTTTGAAGCCGCCGGTAACGTCTGGGGTATAGCGTTCCCACCCGAGGACTGGTTCCCGATGTCGGATGAGGCTGGCGCGGAAAGTTCTGCTACGTATGCCGCCGTTGATCCGAAACTATCCGCGGCACCGCCCGTCGCAACGGTTTCTGCTCCTCCATCGGCTTCCCAGGATAAGAAAGCGGAAACGCCGGCAACGGTTCAGCTGACTCCCAGGCCCTCAAGCGAGAGTGCAAAACCAGCGATTCCTGCGCCCTCGGTCGCGGCACCTTTGCCTTCCGCACCGACTGCAGCATCCAGAGTGCCTGCAGCACCACCGCAGGCAACCTTCCATCAGGCGCCCGCGCCGCCGGCACATGCAAGCGTTCCAGCCGCTCCGGCGGAAGAAAGCAAGATCCATGTAGTTCCAAGTACAAGCCAAGATGTGCAGGGACCGCTAGCGCGCCAAATGGCGCAAATGGTGGACGAAGTTAAGGAAAAACTCGACAAGTCAATGCGCAGGACCGCAGAAGCGGCGATCACCGAGGAAATGGCAATTGCCCGCCAGCAACTCGATTCGCAACTACATGAGGCCATCGAGAAAGCTATCAAGGTTTCGATGGAGCGCGTGTCCGAAGCTTCGGTGAAGAAGGTGGTGCAACAGGCGGCGGAGCGCACAGCGGCGATTGTGGACGAGGCGCGAAAGTCCACCGAGGCTTCCGCAATTCATCTCGACGAGAAAATCCGTGACGCAGTGGAGCAGGCAGTGAGCCATGCAGCCGAGCAAGCCGCAACTCAGGCAGCCCGACAGGCGGCGGAGCAAACGGAGGCGCACAGCCTGAAGCAAGCGGTCGATGAAGCGGTGGAGCGGGCTTTGATCGAGCGCGCGGCGGCCACGCCGTCGCTGGAAATTCTTTCCTCGCCGGAAGTGGCGCAGCAACATCTGGATCAATGGCGCAAGAGTTTGGAAGAAACGGCCCAGAGCGTGCGAAGCCAGACGGTGGAGCAATCGCAAGCGGAGATAGCCGCGGCGAACCAGCGCTGGAATCAGCAAGTCGAGGCCAGCCTGGCGGGAGCGTCGCACGAGTTCGACGAGAAAATCGCGAACGCGTCGCAGCGGATAGACGAGAAAATTTCCGAAGTGTCGCGGCAAGCGATGTCGCAAGCGGAGCAAAACATTCTTACCCGCAGCGATATTCTTCGTACTTCGCTGGACGAAGTGATCGACAGCGCAGCTACGACCATCGAATCGCTCGGGGCCAGCCTGAAGCACGAGCGCGACCGGGCGGAAGAAACCAAGTTGCAACTCCGGGATGCCGCGAAGGTCACTCTCGAACAAACGCGCCAGCACCTCGATGAGATTCTTGGCGCGCAACGGGAGCAGATCAGTCGGAGCGCCGATCAAATTATCTCCGAACGCGCACAGCAGATTGAACCGGCGCTGGAAGCATCCGCACAAAAGGTTCTCGCGCGAGTTTCCGCCGAACTCGATCAGAAGATCGCGCCAAGCCTCGAAGCGGTGCAAAAGATGGCGTCCGAGCTGCAGAATGCCGAGCAGCAAGCGTCAAACCTGAAGAGCGCCATCGGCGAACAGATGCGCCAGGCCGCGGAGCAAGCCGCGCAACTGCAACATTCAATTCGCGAGCAAGCGCAGCAGTCTTCGCAACAGGTGGTCCAGGAGTCGCTTGAACGACTCCGCGCGGAGGCCTCCAAGGTTCCCGCGGAATTCGAGGAATCTTGCCGGGCTTCTCTTTCGAAAGTCCAAGAAGACTTGCAGCAAAAAAGCACGGAGACGCAGCACGAGACGTACGAGGCTCTGTCGAAAGCTTCCGATTGGTATCAGAAAAAAGCGCAGACCACGATGCAGACCTCGCTCGAAAAGGCCGTCGAGCAATCTGCCACGACACTTCGCGATCGCGCCGCCGAAGTATCCAGCATGCTGGCTTCCGAGCTCGATCACTACCGCCGAACGTATGTGGAGCACAGCACGGCGCAAATCGAAGACGCCGCGGGAGAAGTAGTGGCCCGCGAACGAGAGAAACTCAACGAAACGGCCCAAATCGCGACGGCATCCTTCTCCGATCAGGTGCAGCGCGTGACCGGCGAGTCTCTACGGCGGTTCGAACAAAGTTCCCGCTCGGCGCTGGAAAAGGCGCGCTCCGATATGGAGTTCAACCGCGAAGGCTCGCTCGCCGAATTTCAGCAGAAAATGGACGAGCGCATGATGGAAGGCGTGGAGCAGGCGCGGACATTCCTTCAATCGCAACTTGCGCCGCTCATTGAAGCCTGGGAAGAAAAGCGCGAAGTCGAAAAGGAAGAGTGGAAGCTGCAATTGAAACAGTCCACCGATGAATCCATCGAACAATACAAGGCTCGACTGGAAAACGCCTCCAACTCCTGGTTGCTGGCTTCCGCCACCACGCTCGGCCAGCATTCGCAATCCGTGCTCGACACTATTGCCAAAGCCGCCGAAAAGCGCCTTCGCGAAACCTGCTCAGAAGTTCTCGCCGGGATGGGCGACACTCTGAAGGAACGGCTCCTCGGCATTTCCACGGACTTCAACACCGAAGAAGACGAAGACTCTCCTAAGCACAAAAAGTAATCCAAAGTCCGCGATTTAGACCGTTTCCGCACCCGCTGCCTCCATTTCGGCTCCAAGCTGCATCCCGGTATAATGCTCGGCATGTCGAATCAGGCTTACCTGAGTATCTGGTGCAAGGATTTTCCCGAGGATCTCCTTCTCGAAAGATTGGGCACTTTTCTTTCCACGGTTCCCTTCACTGCGAAGCAGCCCGGATTCACGCATCTCGAAATTCGCGCGGTGGACTGGACGGAAACTCCGGTCTACGAGCAGGATCTGCGTTCGCTTCCTCTGGATGCCGCAAGCATCGTGGAATTGGCGAAGAATCATTTGAATAACGACAGCTCTTACTCGGTTCATTCGCGCTGGGACCTGTGGGTTTACGAAGGCGATCCGGCGCGATGGCAGTTGCAGCCGCAAGCCCTGGAGCTTATTTGTTATGGGGAGGATTTCGACAGCGGAGCCTGGCGTCAAGACGGCCATTTGGAAGTAAATTTCGGCTTCGAGCATCTCTTCACCGGACACGCAGGCTTGCTCGGCATCCGGCAGATTGGCCGTTCAACCGCGGAAAGCCCGGAGGAAAAACTGTTTCTTGAAGCCATGGCGCGTCCTGAAAATTTGCACAACTATTATGAAAAGACTCGCGAGAACATAAGAAAACTTTTCGACTGGGTTGGCCGGATCGAAAAAGCTTTGCCGGTCGCCAGGGTGCGGCTGTGGTCGGAGGGTGAGGAAAACTTTGAGGCGCGCCTTGAAGAAATTCTGGCAGCTCGTTAGCTTGGCTTCCCTCCTGATGCTGGGGGTTCAAGCCGTGCCGTCAGTCGAGGCTTCCAAGCGAACAAACGAGCTGAGCCTTGCCGGACTTCATCCAGGCCGCGACAGGCTCGCTTCGCCACAGAAAATTTTCCGCGAGCTGGATCGCGACGAATCCGTAACGGACGCATTGTTGTGGGGCGACATCTGCACCCACCGCGAACTTCGCGTTGAAGTAGACGCAAATAAAATCGTTCAAACGATCACAGTGGATACCGACTACAAACCTGAAATCATGGCAAAATGCCAGGCTGTCGTAATGGCTCCCAGCCGCTTGAAGTTGTTAGCGTCCGGCCAGGGTTTGCAGCTCGGCGACCCGTGCAGTCGCATGGCCGAAATATATGGCAAGCCTGAATCTGAGAGTCCTTCCGCGAGAGGAAGCGAACAGCTAGAATTATGGTTGTACTCGTTCGATTGGGCCGGCTCAAACGTCCCCCAGGTGATGGAGGTGTCTTGCAGCGTTTCCTCCAAGCAGGTGGTGTCTATCACGCTGGCGGCGTCGAGCCTTTGATCCGGATGCGCAAAAAAAGCATGAAAACAATCGCGCTCATTGCTGTCGCCGCGGCGGCACTCACGGTTCTGTCTTGCGAAACTCCCACGGCGACCCCTCCCCGTGCAGCCACATCAGACGCCGTTGGTCCCACGCCAGCCGCTCCGGCAATTCCACCTGACGTGCAGAAAGCTGCCGAGCTGGCGTTGGGTTCAGAAACTGAAGTCCTGGCGTTCGGCGACCTTTCCAAGACAGGCCCGCAGCAGGTTCTGGCGGTAAATCGTCTGAAGGCAATCCCCCCAGGCGTCGCGGCAGGCACCGTCGTCACGCGCGCTGTTATAATCGAAAATGACGGCAACACTTGGAAACAGATCTTCCTGTGCGACGAACATCTGAAGAACACGAAGGGATTTCTCGGAGGATCTCCCCTGGCGCCGGTGAACGGCTGGCGGTTGCAATTCGAACAGCACGAAAAGGGATTGGAAATGTATTTCACACCGATCGCGTCACCTAAAGGTGAGGGCGGACACGTATTGCCAGTGGGAATCCGCTGGAATCCGAAGGTGAAACGTTACCAATCGCTCGACAGGACCTTCGAAAATTTCCTCGGGGAATTGCCCACGCTGGACACTCCGCAGTCGCAGGTTCATCCATGAGCGCCATCGCCCAACCGGTCGTCGCCACGGTGCGCCCGCAACCCAAGCCTTCCGGCTGGAGCCAAATGAAGACGCTCGTTCCGTACGTCCTCCGCTACAAGGGGATGACGGCTCTGGGACTTTTGACTCTAGCGCTGATGGGGCTGGTCGGGGCGCTGCCCCAACTGATCATTGGAATGATTACGGACCTGGTGCAAGGATCGCCGCGTACGCTTTCGACTCTGAGCGGATTTTCGCGCGCACTCCTCTCACCGCTTTTTTCGATTTATGCGCCGCGCAGCCGCCACGCTTTGGGACTCTATTGCCTGATCCTGGTAGCGGTGATGCTTGCCAAGGGATTTTTCTCCTTTTGGACCAGATGGATACTGATCGGAGTTTCTCGCGAGATTGAATACGACCTGCGCAACGATCTGCTGGCGCGTCTGGTCTTGCTCGAACCGGAATTTTACGTGCGCAATCGGACGGGCGATTTGATGTCTCGCGCCACAAACGACCTGAACGGGGTGCGCATGGTGCTCGGTCCCGGCATCATGTACAGCGCGACTACGATCTCCACGATGGTGCTGGCGATTTTCTTCATGCTTAAACTCTCGCCGGGGCTCACGATGTGGGTCTTGATTCCTGTGCCGATCGTTGCCATCGTCACCCGCTATTTCGGCGAGATTATTCACCGGCTCTCGGAGCAGATTCAGGCCGCGCTTGGCGTGCTTTCCACTCGCGCACAGGAAAATCTTACCGGCATGCGCGTCATTCGCGCCTACGCCCAGGAAAAACAGGAAGTCGCGAAGTTCGACGAAGCCAATCGTGACTATGTAAACCGCAACATCAAACTCATCAGCACTTGGAGTCTTTTTTTTCCGGGGCTTTCCACACTGATCGGCATGACCGTTCTGATCCTGTTGTGGCTGGGCGGCAAGCAAGTGATCGATCATCGCGTTTCACTTGGAACGTTCAACGCGTTTTACATGTTCTTGATCCAGCTTGTATGGCCGATGATCGCTCTCGGCTGGGTGACGAATATCTTCCAGCGCGGGGCCGCGTCCATGGGCCGGCTGAATTACATCATGAACGCGGAACCGGGGATTCGAGATTCGTCCGCCCCAGCGCATACGCCGACTGACCCTTTCAACATGCGGCCGAATGGAGATGCTCCCGCGCCACAGGAGAAATCCGCGGTCCGCGGCGAGATTGATTTTCGAAACCTCACGTTCACCTACCCAACTTCGGGTTCGGAAACGCAGGCGGGAGAGCCCGTCCTCCACAACATCAACTTGCACGTTCCGGCAGGCACGACTCTGGCAGTCGTAGGGCCGACCGGCAGCGGTAAGTCCACTTTAGCGGCTCTGATCGCGCGTTTGTGGGATGCGCCTCCGAACACATTATTCCTCGACGGTCGTTCCATTCGAGAGTATCCGCTTACCGAACTTCGCAACGCGATCGGGTACGTTCCGCAGGACACGTTTTTATTCAGCGAAACGATTAGCGAAAACATTGCATTCGGCGCGGTGGACGCGGCGGAAGAGCACATTCTCGAAGCGGCTGAAATCGCGAGCATTTCCGGCGAGATTGAGAGTTTTCCGCATCGGTTTAGCACCATGGTAGGGGAACGCGGAATCACGCTCTCCGGCGGGCAAAAGCAGCGTACGGCACTGGCCCGCGCCATCATGCGGCATCCAAAAATCCTGATTCTCGACGACTCGCTGGCGAACGTGGATACCGATACCGAAGAGCGCATCTTGCGCCGCCTGCGCGACGTGATGCGCGAGCGCACGACTATTCTGATTTCTCACCGCGTCTCGACCGTGAAGAATGCCGACCAAATAATCGTCCTCCGCGAGGGCTATGTCATCGAGCGCGGCACGCACGACGAACTGCTCGCGCACAACGGCTATTACGCGGACCTGTATCAAAAGCAACTTCTTGAAGAAGAGCTTGAACGCGAATGAGCGATTTCCGCGAAGAAGAGAAATTAGGAAAGCTTTACGACTCGACGCTAACCCGCCGGCTGATGAAGTACCTGCGTCCGTACCGCTGGTATGTCGTAGCCGCAGTGTCCCTCACTCTCGGCGTCACAGCCATGGAGATCGTGGCGCCGTATCTTTTCCACATCGCGGTGGATAAATATATCGTCCCCGGCTTCAATAATTCCATTACGGGCAGCGAGGCTTTAAAAGGACTGCTGTGGGTAGTGGCCGCGTCTGCGGGAGCGCTTATGGGCAGTTTCGGGCTGCAATACGCGCAGGTACGGATAATGCAATGGGTCGGGCAGGAAACCATGTACGACCTGCGCAAGGAAATTTTCGAACACTTGCAGCGCCTGCCGATGAGCTATTTTGACCGCAGCCCTGTGGGGCGTCTGGTAACGAGGGCGACCACCGACGTGGATGCCTTAAACGATCTTTTTGCCTCCGGCGTCGCGGCCATGCTGAACGATTTCGTATTGCTTTTCGCAATGATCGCAATTTTATTTAAGTGGCATCCGTTTCTTGCATTCGCGACTCTCTCTCCCCTGCCGTTCATGATTCTGTTGACGTATTTTTTCCGGAACAAAGTGCGCAACGCGAACCGCCGCATCCGCACAGCCATCGCGCGTATTAACGCTTTTCTGCAGGAACACATCAGCGGCATGTCTGTTGTGCAACTGTTCAATCGCGAATGGAAATCGCGCAAGCAATTTGAGGAATTGAACCGCGTCCACATGGAGGCGTACAAAGAGGCCATTGATGCGTTCTCCTTCTTCTATCCGGCCGTCGAATTTCTCAGCATGGCCGGCCTCGCGTTGTTGTACTGGGTCGGCGGCCTAAAAGCGATTACAGGCACGATTGAAGTCGGCGTGCTGCTTGCATTTATGCTTTACGCGCAGCGCTTCTTCCGGCCCATTCAGGACCTGAGCGAGAAATTCAATATTTTGCAGACGGCCATGGCCGCTTCCGAGCGCATCTTCAAGCTTCTCGACGAGCCCTTTACGATTACGTCCCCTGCTCAGGCGCACACGCTTCCATCCGCGCGCGGGGAAATCGAATTTCGCAACGTTTGGTTCTCTTATACCGGCGGAGCTGAGCCGAAAGAAGCAGATTGGGTTTTACGCGACGTCTCCTTCCGCGTGGAACCGGGGCAAACGCTCGCGATCGTCGGCCATACCGGGGCCGGAAAGACCACCATCATTCAGCTTCTACTGCGCTTCTACGATATTCAACGCGGAGAAATTTTGCTCGACGGTGTGGACATCCGAACGATGGACATGCAGGAACTGCGCCGCCTTTTTGGAATCGTCTTGCAGGACCCGTTCCTTTTTACCGGCACGCTGGAATCCAACGTCAAGCTCGGCACCGAAACGATAAGCCGAGCGGCTACCGAAAAGGCGCTGCGTGAAGTCGGGCTCGGCCCTTTTCTCGAATCGCAACCTCAAGGCGTGGAGACGCCCGTCACCGAGCGCGGTTCAACGCTTTCTGTGGGCCAGCGCCAGCTCGTGAGTTTCGCTCGCGCTCTGGCGCACAACCCGAAGTTCCTGATTCTCGACGAAGCTACCTCCAGCGTGGACACCAAAACCGAGCTCTTGATCCGTGAAGCGCTCGACCGGCTGCTCCAGGGCCGCACCGCCGTCGTGATCGCGCATCGCCTGAGCACGATTCAGCACGCTCACCGCATCCTCGTCTTTCATAAAGGCCGCCTCCGGGAACAGGGTTCGCATCAAGAACTTCTCGCGCTGCGCGGAATTTACTACCGTCTCTATCAGCTGCAATACAGGGAGCAGGAATTGACTGCTCCGGTGCCCGGTGGTGGGACTGGATTTTCGCAACCGCTGCCTGCCGATGATTAAGCACCGTCGACGCCCCGAAACGCCGCCGCTATTGCGTTTCTCATGACTGAAAAGAACATTTTGATTTCCGCCGGGGAAGCATCCAGTGACATGTATGCTGCGCGGCTCGCAATTGCCTTGCGCGCACGTACCGGCGCGAAGTTCTTTGGTATGGGCGGTCCTCGCATGGCAGAAGCGGACGTCGAACTGATCGCCGACTACCACGAGGTTGCGGTTGTAGGCATCGCGGAAGTCCTGCACAAAATTCCGACCGTGATCGGTGTGCAGAATCGTCTGAAGCGCGAAGCCAAACGCCGCAACGCCGCGCTTGCAATTTTGGTCGATTCGCCCGGCACCCATCTGGGCGTGGCTCGCCGTCTGAAACAGATTGGCGTTCCGGTCGGCTATTTTATCGGTCCGCAGGTTTGGGCCTGGCGCGCGGGGCGCGTTCGCATCATCAAGCGGCGAGTAAATCGCATGGTCGTAATATTTCCATTCGAAGAGAAAATCTATCGCGAGGCGGGAGTGCCGGTAGATTTTGTCGGACATCCGCTGGTGGACGTCGTGCGGCCCACAATGAGTCGCGCGGAATTCGCGGCGCTTCACAATCTGAATCCAAACAAGCCCATCGTCGCCATCCTGCCCGGCAGCCGGCGAAATGAGATCAGGCAAAATTATGGCCGCGTACTCGAGGCGTGCGAGCGCCTCATCCGAGCCGATAACGAGATGCAGTTCGTCGTCGCCGCGGCGCCGAACCTGACCGCGGGCTCCTTCACTTCACACACTCTCCCAGCTATCGATATAAGGCTTGTCCAGGGAGCCACTTACGACGCATTGGCCGCGGCCGATTGCGCCATTGTCGCCAGCGGAACGGCCACGATTGAAGCAGCGCTCCTCGGCACGCCGATGGTTGTCGTTTATCGCGTTAGCCCGATTTCCGCATCCATCCTGCGGCGAATGATTCGGACACCCTTCTTCAGCATGGTGAATCTAATAGCGGGGAGAAGCGTGGTTCCGGAGTTAATTCAGGATGATTTCACGCCTGCCGCTGTCGAAGCGCAAGTTCGCCGCCTTCTGGATTCGCCGGCCGCTCGTGAGGAGATGAAATCAAGCCTGGCTGAGGTGCGTGCCAAGCTTGGCCCGGGTGGCGCGATCGAGCGTGCAGCGGACATTTTCGCGCAGATGTTGTAACCTTTTCCGCGTGGTACTTGCGGGCAACTTCGCGCGGGACTCCTGTATCTTAGACAGAAGCGAATAGTCTGCTTTTCGTGAGAGGGTTTCTTGCACAAGACTCATCGGCTGCTCGTCCTGCTGGCTCTATCCTTCCTGGTGGCAGCCACGGCGCCGGCGCAATCGCCGCGCCGCTTCCCGTTTCGTGCGGATCATTACGACGTGCAGGTCTTGCTCCACCCCGAGGACCAGACCATCTCGGGTCTGGCTCGCGTGGATTTTATTGCCAACGAAGTTTCGCGCACTGTAGTCGTCGAGTTACATCAGGATTTGAAACTGAACTTGATCCGCATTCCGGGCGGGAAGCCGCTGGAATTCGAGCGCGATAGAACTTATCCGCTCCTGTTGACCGTCGGACTTCCTGATGCCGTAGCTCCTGGGCAGCCTGTAACTCTCGAGTTTGATTACACCGGGCCGATTTCGAGCGAGGATGATAGCCCGACGAGAGGCGTGCGATTCGCTTCGATTGACAAAACTTCGGCGTATCTGCTACTTCCCGCGCGCTGGTTTCCGCTCACCAATTATCCCGCGAATCGTTACACCGGCACCTTCAAAATAATCACGCCCGATACGATGTACGTCACCGGCACGGGAAAGGCAGATCCGCCGACGATGCAGCCGGGCATCGGAAAGGGTGCCGGCCAGGCGTCCTACGTTTTTCATTGCTATCACCCAGGTCCGGTAGGCACTTTCGTCGCGGGAGCGTTGCAGCTCAATCCTGTACAAACGGAAGGAATCACCGTTTCCGTGTTTACGCCGCCGGTCCAGGCGTCCACCGCAACCGCGTATGGAAATTCCCTGGCGCACATTATTTTGTATTACTCCGATGCATTCGGGCCGCTTCAAGAGAATGCGCCTCCGCCGTTTACGATCGCGCAGATGCCCGACGGTAGCTTGGCTGGATATTCCGCTCCCGGATTGCTGCTGATCAGCGCCCGCCAATGGACCACGAAAGCTAACGATCGCCTGATCTCCCAGCTTGCCTCGCAGCAGTGGTGGGGTGACCGCGTCCTTCCCGCTACTTCGTCCGATACTTGGCTAACGGACGGGCTCTCGCGCTATGCCGAAGCGATGTACGCGGAGCAGAGCGATGGCAGCGCCGGCCTGCACCGAGCCCTCGAAGATTTTGCGGTCGGCGCGTTGATGTACGAGGACACCGCGCCCATTTCTCAGGCCGGCCGCTTGCAGACATTCTCAAACGAATACCGATCGGTGGTCGCCGACAAGGGCGCTCTGGTTTTTCACATGCTCCGCACCGAAATCGGAGACGATGCCTTTACCGCGCTTCTGCACGAGTTCTATAAGAAATACGAAGGCAAAAACGCGAACATCGCCGACTTCGAAAAGATGGCTTACACAAAAGTTCCGCCTCCGAAGAAAGGCGAGCCTCCCATCAATCTTGTTTCGTTCTTTTCGCAGTGGGTCAATTCAACAGGCATTCCGGAATTCAAACTTGAATTTATCGTCTATCGCACCAGAAAAGGCTTCAAAGTCGTGGGCAAGATTCACCAGGATCTCGATACATTTCGCATGCCGGTTGAAATCCGCGTGGACACGGAAGGAAACCCCGAATACAAGAAGATCCTGGTGACCGGAACAACGCAAGCATTCGAGATCGACACGTTCGGCCGGCCCAAGCCGTACGGAATCGTGATCGATCCCAATAATAATATGCTGAAGTCCAGTCCGCGCTTGCGAATCCGCGCGTTCGTGGCAAGAGGCGAAGGCTTCGCCGAAAACGGCCAATACTACGAGGCCATCCAGGAGTATCAGCACGCTCTGGATCTTCAATCCAGCAATTCGCTCGCTCATTTCCGCATGGGCGAAGCCATGTTTAACCAGAAAAACTTTCAGTCCGCTGCGAACGCCTTTCGCGCCGCGCTCGGCGGCGACCTGGACCCCAAGTGGGTCGACGTTTGGTGCCACATTTATATCGGAAAAATTTACGATATTCTCGGCCAGCGCGAACGCGCCGTCAACGAGTACAGTTTAGCGCAGCATCTCGGTGACGATACGGCCGGGGCGCAGCAGGAAGCTGGAAAATATTTGCAGCGGCCGTACACCGGCGACGCCGTCGCGGACGCCGCGCCCGCGGGAGCAGCACCCGCCGGAGGAGCATCCGCTACCCCTGCTGCAAACACGCCCGCTGCCGCCGACCCGGACAAGCCGGTCCTCAAGAAACGCCCTTAGAGAGCTGAAGGAAACTGGAATCTTCGGAGTTGGCGGATTAGAGCGGTTGAAGTCCGGCGAGATTTTCCGGATCGATGCCCTTATGTTGAATGAGAACTTGAAAAGTCTCGCCCATTCCTTCCGGGTTGATCAACGTCTTGAAAAGCAGCCGTCTCTGCGTTTGTTCCACCTCGGTCATCTCGTCTGATTGCAAATCCGAAAAATTGCCGTGGCGCGCGAGCGCAAGCAAAAAGTTGCTTTGAGAAATAAATCCAGTTTGAACGAGTCCGCTTCTTCGCCCATATAAGTCGAGCGCGCTGAAATTGACGTGCGCAGTCAAATCCTGCTCGCCCGGCACGCGAAACCAATCCTCGCCGGCTCGGTGACGCTCGTAAGCAAGCAAAGTGCCTCGCATATGCCGCTCGTCGTAAAGCTCCTGTGCTTCATGCCCGTAATCAATTGTTACGATAAATCCACGCTTGAGCATCTTCCCTGCTTGTTCGATCCACCGGCAAGCGGCAAGATTCGCTTCCGCTTGCTGTCCTTGGTTCAAATGGATGTTCTGTTCCGACAAATATTCGCTGAGCTCGCTCGAAGATAGCAGTCCCATTTCATCGCACAACCCGTTCTTGTCGGTCCCGACATAAATTTCGCGCAGATCGTTGCCTTCGCGTACTAGGCGATGAACCGGCATCGCGTCGATAAGTTCGTTTGAGAAAATGCAGCCGCAAGCGACTTCAGCCGGCAATTCGTCTCGAGACAAGAATCTACCTCGTGCAATGTGCGCATCCAGAACCTCAGATTGCACAGAGCGGCGTGAAGTTGATCGTTCAACTGCAATAAACCGTAGCGCCTGGTAAAAATCAGGCCACGCCTCGGCGGCGAAATCGAGAATTTGCTTAGCCAATCGGCCTGTTCCGGCTCCGGCTTCCACAAGCTGGAAAGTATCCGGGCGTCCAAGCACGCACCACATTTCCTGTAATTGCCGCGCTAAGAGCCGCCCAAAAAGCGGCCTTGCGTCCGCGCTCGTAAAATAATCGCGCCCGGGCTGCTGTTCCGCTTTGGTGTAATACCCGTGCACCGGGTGATAGAGGCAGGCCTCCATATATTCAGCAAATGTGATCGGGCCGTGCGAACGAATCCGCTCCGCGAGGATGAGTGCGAGCGGCGTCGGCTCGCTGCGCGAAGCCATCAATTCACGCGCTGCGGGTTGCGCGTAAACATCTCGATGATGTAATCGTGCAGGCAGTCGTAGAGTTGTTTTTGGAAAGTCCATGGAAATTGCGAATGTTCAATTTCGCGCGGCTGAAGCTTGAAAGTATAATTGTGCACTTCCGCGTTTGTGGGTTTGTAGCGGATCTCTACTTCCACTCCCCCTTCCGCAGAGCGCGCTTCAAAATCAAAAAGCGGATGCTCGTAACGCACGAGCTGGTGCCGCACCTTATCTGCGAGCAATTCGCTCATTTAAAGCTCTTGGCCTGCAGTTCCGTCCAAACGCTTGCAAAACTAGTCAGCGCCTCTTTGTCGAACAGAACGAAATCAATCTTCTCGAGCGATGTAGGTTGCTCGAAATGTTTGGCTACTTCACGCAACATAATTTCGGCGCATTCGCGCAGCGGAAATTCTGCGATGCCCGTCCCCACAGCCGGAAACGCGATGGTCTTGAGTCCCTTTTGCGCCGCAATTCGCAGCGAATGCGCCGTGGAGCTGCGCAACGAGTGCGCGGATGTTTTTCCGCCAAGCTGCATGCTCGCCGCGTGTATCACGTAGCGAGCTTTTAGCTTTCCGCCCGTCGTAATTGCCGCGCCACCCACCGGCACCTGGCCGATGGCATCGCATTCTTTTTGGATTTCGGGGCCGCCCTTTCGTCGGATCGCTCCCGCAACGCCGCCTCCCAGTTGCAAATCGTTGTTCGCAGCATTCACAATGGCGTCCACATCCATCTCGGTCAGGTCGCCTTCGATAATTTCAATCCGATCGGCAATGTTCATCTTCAAGAAAATCCTTCCCAGCGAGTATTGCATGGAAGCTGCAGAATTATTTCTTTGCCGCGTCTTTTGCGTATTCGTACACGCCGCGACCTGACTTCCGCCCGGTGCGCCCCGCCTTCACATACTGCGCCAGGAGCGGGCACGGCCGGTATTTTTCTCCCAGCGTCTTGTGCAAGTATTCCAGGATATTAAGGCGCACATCCAAACCCACCAGGTCCACAAGCTCAAACGGACCCATCGGATGATTCAGTCCCAATTTCAGCGCCTTATCGATGTCCTCGGCGCTGGCCACGCCTTCCTGCAGCATGTAAAAAGCTTCGTTGCCAATCATCGCGTTGATGCGGCTGGTCACGAATCCCGGCGATTCGCGTATCACCACCACTTCCTTGCCCATCCGGCGTCCCACTTCCACGCACGCCTGCAGGGTCGCTTCAGAAGTTTCCAGCGCGCGCACGACTTCCAGCAATTTCATCTTCGGCACGGGATTGAAAAAATGCATGCCGATGCAATCTTCCGCGCGAAACGTAATAGACGCCATTTCCGTGATGGAGAGCGAAGAGGTGTTGCTGGCCAGAATCGCGCCGGGCTTGGCGAACTTGTCGAAGATCGTGAAAATCTCAAGCTTCACTTCCATTTCTTCCGGAACAGCTTCGATCAGAAGATCCGCTTCGCGGCAAACGTCTTCCACCGAACGCGCGGTCGTAAGATTTCTAAGCGCCGACTCTTTCTGCTGCGGCGTCACCTTTCCACGCGATACTCCATCTTCCAGTGTTTGAGAAACATAGGCGGCGCCTTGTTCCCGCATTTCGGGAGAAACGTCTTCGAGCACCGTGCGGTATCCGCCAAACGCCGCGGCGTACGCAATTCCGCGCCCCATCGTTCCCGCGCCAATCACTCCGATGGTTTTTATGTCCATTCACAGACCTCGCTCAAACTGGAAAAAGCCGCGCTGCATTATCGTACAGAATCTTCTGCTGCGCGTCCGGCGATATTGCTAGCGCGCGAAACTTCTCGATGTTCCCCCGCACTCCGGGAACACCGGGTCCCGGCCAGTCCGTCCCAAACAGGACTTTATCCGCAATCTCCTCGATCCGAGGAAAATGTTCCAGCAGTTTTTGCGGAGGTATCCCCGAGACATCCATGTACATATTCTTGTGCCGGCGAACGAGAAAAAAAGCCTCGTTCATCCACAGTGGGCGCCCACCATGCGCCAGGATTACGACCAGGTTGGCAAAATCCACGCCGACATCGTCAGCCAGCATAGGCTGCGCGTACACGTTTCGCGCGCCGGGGAAAATCGATGTGCCTGTGTGAATCATTACCGGCAGGCCAACTTCCTCCGCCCTCTCGTACATCGCGCGCAAAGGCCCCAGGCCGTTGCGATATTCGTTAGGCGCAAACAATTGATGGGAGGGGTGAACTTTTAACCCGCGAATGCCAAGTTTTTTCAGCCGGGTCACTTCCGCGCCTGCATCGAAAATATATTTTGGATGCACGGAGCCGAATGCAAGCAGGCGCCGCGGATCGGCGGAGCAATAGTTTGCGACCCAATCGTTAACTTCCGCCGTGTATCCGATCACGTCCGGGCTGACGTAGTTAATGATTCCCGCTCGCTCGATTTCCGCCTCATCTAAAAACTTCAGGAATTCTTTGGCGCTCTCCCCGAACTTCAGCACCTCGTCGTAGTCCCGGCGTCCCCGGCGAATCAATTCTCGAGCTTCCGGCTTGATCGCGTCGTTGGGCTGCACGTGAATATGAATGTCTATAATTGGCGGCAAGCTCAGTTTCCCCCGACAACGTACAGCAAAACGCGCTTCACTCCGAGGCTAAATTCGATCGATCCCCTCTTGATCGAATCCGAGGACCACACGGCCGCCCGCGATGATCACCGGACGGCGAATCAAATTCGGCTCTTTCTCCATCATCCGAATGGCCTCTGCGCGCGACGGCGGATGGTCCTTCATTTTCTTCCTACGGTAAAGCTCGTTGCGCGTGTTCAGAAATTGTGTGTGATCGCGGTCGCCGATCAATTTCTCGAGTTCCGCCGCGCTCAATCGCTCTTTACCCAAATCGCGGAAATGCATGCCGAAACCCAGGTTTTCCATGTAGGCCCGCGCTTTGCGGCAGGTTGTGCACGAAGGCTTATGCAGGAATTGAACTCGCTTCCGGGCTTTTGCCCCGCGACTCGGTGCTTTGCTAGCTTTCTTGACGGCCATGGTTTGCTTCCTCGCGCAGTACTTCGCCTTCAATACCGCGGTACGTTCGGATCGATCTCGGCGGACCAGCGGTCAATTCCGCCAGACATCGACCGCGCGCCTTCTACGCCTTGCGAGCGCAACCACGCTGCGGCATCCAAACTTCTCATCCCGTGGTGGCAGAACAACACAAGCTCACTCGCCGCTTCCAGCCGCGCCAGATTCGCCGGGATCTCGCGCAGCGGGATCAACACCGAGCCTTCAATGTGCGTAGTGTCGTACTCCCATTTTTCGCGGACGTCTACGAAAAGTAGCTTCTCGCCTCGCGCGAGCATGTCTTTCACCTCGCCTGGCGCCACTTCCATGTTTGCGTAGAGATCTTCCGTCATTAGTAGCCGAAATCCGCGGGAGCAGTATATGCGTGCTCTTTCACTCCCAAGCTCTGCATTCGCTCCGCACCGACCTGCTTCAAATATTCGCCCCGATCGCTCACATGCACCACCCACCGCGCAAGCCAGTCCTCAAAATCCTCTACGCGCCGAGTCTGCTCGTGGTACTGCGCGAAAAACGCATGATCGCGTCCGTAATATCCTTGTACCGGCGAAGGATGCGCTCCTCCCGGCTCGTGCACCACCGCTTCGACCAAAAATCCCGGCACCAGCGTGCGATTGGGGTCTGAAGAAATCACGCCGGGCTCGGCGATTTCTTCCGCCACGATAATTATTTTCCTGGCCGCTCGCGCACCATCGACGGCCACGCCGAGGCTGCCCCAAATGTGTGCGTTGCCTTGAGCATCCGCGCGTTGCACGTGCAAAATCGCCACGTCCGGCCGCAGCGCGCGCACTGCAACCAGCCTTTCTTCGCTGACGGGCGAAGAAAACTCGCGCAAATTTCCGTTCTTCTTCAAAAAGTCGCTGCCCAGTGTCGCGTAGGTCGGCAGAAACGGCACACCCAGCGCCGCGGCATGCAGCGCGAGCGCCATCGTGAAATTCGAGTAATCCACGACTTCGATTTTTCGCGGAACCGCGTGTTCCACTGCCCGGCGAAAACAGTATCCCACGCCGGCCGAAACATTTCCCACCCACGCGGCCATCACGCGCGAGACGCATCCCGCACCAATCATCTGATCGAACAAAATGTCCGAGATAGGACCCACGACCGTGAGATCGCGACGCCCTTGCCGTATCAGCTCGTGCCCCGCTGCGAAAGGGATCATCTGTTCGAGTTGGGCGCCGAGAAGCACCATCGAGCCGGAAGGCACGTGGCGCGCGATCGCGTCGCGCATCGTCATCAATTTTGATTCAGCCATAACTTTTAGGCGCGACTCGATTTCAGCGAGTCCAGAAATGATTTGGATCCAGCTCGCGCATTACGGCCAACGCCTCATCGCGAGGCGCGGGCGTTTCAACAAGGTCATCAGCCACACGCAGCGTCCAACCTGTATTGGCCAACACTTCTTCCACGCTCACTCCCGGATGAACCGAAGCCAGAAAAGCTTCGCCGTCGTCGCCGAAGCGAATCACCCCAAGCGTTGTGATCACAGCCGAAGGACCAGAATTCGCGGGCAGGCCCTGTGCTCGCCGCCAACCATTGCCGCTGCCGTACCCTGGCGACGTGATGTGTCCAACGCGCTCAGTCAGCCGGCCCCGCTCGTGCGCCAGTAAAACTACTGTCCGCCGCGCGAGGCACGCAATATCGCAAGCGCCGCCCGATCCCGGCAAGCGCTGCATTTCTTTATTTCGATGACCCCAGGTAGTGTTCAGATTGCCGAAGCGGTCCACTTCCGCAGCGCCGAGAAATCCGACATTCACGCGGCCTTGTTGCAGCAGAGACATCACATCAAGCATTTGACCGCATTGCGTGGCGTGAAGAAGATTGGGCGGATCGCCCATCGTGTAAAGAAGTTCAAGCGAAGGTGTTTCGCGGACGACACCATTTTCGAAAAGTCCCACAGCGCGCGGAGCGTGCGTACGCCGGGCAACCAGGAAGGCCAGCATCGGCAGACGCATTCCCACGAATACAAGTTCCCCGTCGCCGATTTCCCTGGCCGCCGCCGCAACCATCAGTTCGCTAAAGGTGTAACCGCGGCTCGCGATTTCCTCTTCCGGCCGAGCCGTCACGATAAATCCATGCTCCCTTTCGGAGAAACCCACTTCGGCTCGGTGTCCTGTATCTCGCCCACCAGCTTGATGTCTTCCGGCTGGGGCAGAGTTTCCTTCAAGTGCTCCGCATATTTCTCCGGGGACAGCAGCTCACCGGTCACGCTGTAGGACTGATCGGCAAACTCCCCGATGTGCCGGTTGAACTTCATATCCGGAACGTAAAGCGGAACCGCGCCCACCGGGACGTGTTTGTTAATCTGCTCGATCAGCTTTTCGCATTCGAGAAAATACAGGTGGCGATTGTGCTCGTTCATGTGCCCGAGGTCCACTTCCTGCTGCGTCTGGGCCTCGTCGTAACGTCCTTTCAATCCCCAAACGTAAAACCAGTGCGCCGAGCTCGATTGGTCCACTCCGAACAAGTCGTAGCTCACCGGAATCCATTTGTTCACGTATTTCTGAACGATATTGAGCGGCACCACTTCCGCTTTCACAATCCGCTTGAGACCATCATGACCGGTGCCCAGATGGAACGATTCTTCCCGCAGCATCGGATTCATGGATTGCGCCAGCGGCTCGAATCCCGAATAACTCAGCATGGTGAGCTGGAATTTTCCATCGCGGTCCACGAAATCCGTGTAGGTGAAAAAGTCCAGCCAGTTGGCCACTTCCTGATTGAAGGCGCCAAGCAAGCGCTTGGATTCAAATGCGCGGCGTTCCAGCATTTTCTGCGCTTCCACTTTTCCGCTGTAGCCGAAGTGATTGATCAGCAAATGGCACATCTGCCAGCCGTGGCGCATTTCCTCCGTCACCACGCGGCAGAGCGATTTGCGGTCATGCTCGCTCGGCGAATGTTCGAAGAGGCGACGCTGCTGTTCCACCGAAGCAAATTCCGTGTCGCCCTGGTAAATAATTAGATTCATCAGACCGTCGCGAATTCGCTGGTCCGGAATGTCCAGCACCTTTTGCCATTTCGGGCGTCCTTTGAACGCGCCGAATTCAATTTCATTGGATCGTGTGGGCCCGAACTTCGCCTCGAAATGATAGCTGTCGATTTCGGAATAATTCACGCCGATGTCGTTGCGCCAAACGCGAAATAAATCCACCCAGTCATCAAACGTAGCAATGCGTGTTGCGGACATTTATGAATTCCTCCCATTTTCTAAAGCGCTTACTTCTATGAATTGAGTTCCGGGTCGTCGCTCTATGAGCATCCACGCCGCCGAATAAATCCCGCGCTCAGTGCCCTCGAAAATTCGGCTTGCGCTTCTCGACAAACGCGTTCAGCCCTTCCAGGCAGTCTTCCGACTGGAAGCAGTGAACCTGCAGCCTTATTTCCTCGTCCAGCGCGGCCGTCAGCGCGGCGCGGTCATTGCTCGTCATGGCATGCTTCGAATCTCGAACCGAAAGCGGCGCGGCCGCAGCCAAATCCTGCGTGATTTTTTTGGTTTCTTCTTCGAATTGCGCCGCGGGAATGACCCTGCTGACGATCCCCATCCTGAGAGCGTCTTCCGCCGTCAGTTTCTCAGCGGTCCAAAATAATTCCGCCGCTCGCGCGCGTCCCACCAGCCTGGGCAGGAAAAAGGTTCCCCCGAAATCGGGGTACAAGCCGATTTGCGCAAACGCCTCCGCGAATTTTGCCTGATCGGAAGCTACGCGCATGTCGCAAGCAAGGGCCAGATTCATTCCTCCGCCGGCCGCCGGACCATTCACCGCCGCGATTACCGGTTTCGGCATCCCTGCAATCACCAGGCAAATCTCTTTCCCCGAAACAAGCAGGCTCTCGAGTTCCTTTGCGTCATTGCGTTTTCGCAGATCGTGAAGAAGCTCCAGATCCCCGCCCGCGCAAAATGCCCGCCCGGCTCCAATTATTCTTACGGCGCCTATCCCTTTGTCCTCGCCAGCGCCTATCAGCGCATGAACCAGCGCTCGCCCAAGCTCCACGTTCAACGCGTTGAGCCGGTCCGGCCGGTTCAAACGCAACGTGACAATCCTGGCGTCGCGCTCCTCGAGCACCAGTTGGTTCGCCGCGTTTTGTTGAGTAGTTGCCGCCATAACATCGCTCCCTAATCTTTTAAGCTTTTCAGCAATGCTGCGAGCTTCTTGAAATATCGCGTCTTCACGCCGCGGTCGGTCCCGCAATTGGCCCCGCTGGTCGAAGGCAGCACGAACACCTGCGCGCCGTAAAGTTTTTCTTTCTGCAAGCCCAACTTGCATACCCGCCCCGTAAATTTCTCGTAAACCATCTTTCCGTTGAAAGCGATCACTCGTGGCCGCAGGTCTTCCAGCTTCTGCGCCAACAGGACGCGCCCTTCGGAAAATTCCTGCCGTTCGATTTCTTCCACCCCGCGCGTGGGGCGCTTTACTAAATCCGTCATTCCGATCCCAAACTCCAGCACGCGGCGATCATCTTCATAGCCGAGCGGTTCCGGAATCACGCCGGATTCATACATCATCGGCCAAAACTGGTTGCCGCGTCCGGCGTAGTAGTGCCCTACACGCGCCGAACGGTCGCCCGGATTGGCGCCCACCAATATCATTTTCATTCCCTTGCGAAGATAATCGGGCAGTGTGCGCATTCAGTCCTTTAGGATCCCGAATCGTATTTCGCTTACCTACAATTCGACTCTCGCGTTCTCTTACCTTCCTTTGAATTCCGGCTGCCTCTTCTCCACGTACGCTTTCAAGCCTTCCTTCGCGTCCTCGCTGGTGAAGAGAAGCTGCTGCATCTCGCGTTCAATGCCGAGCGCTTCTCCAAATCCCACTTCCGAACCCGTCACTACCGCGCGCTTGATGCGCCCCACCGCGCGGGACGCTTTATTCGGCGGGCAGAACTGCTTCGCGTACGCCATCACTTCTTCCCAGAAAGTCTCGCGCTCGTAAATGTAATGAATCAACCCGAACTCCAGCGCCTCTTCAAAGCTAAACGTGCGTCCGGTAGCCATCAACTCAATGGCGCGCGCGCGTCCCACCACTCGCGACAACCGCTGCGTCCCGCCCGTTCCCGGCAACACGCCCAGGTTCACTTCCGGCAATCCGATTTTCCCGCCTTCCTTTTTTGCGATGCGGATGTCAGCAGCCAGCGCAATCTCCAGGCCGCCGCCCACCGTGTGCCCGTTGAGCGCCGCAATCACGAGCTTCGGTGTCTGCTCGAACCGGCAGAGCGTCTCATTCGCATGCAGGCAGAAATAATACTTAAACGTCGGATCGGCCTTCGTCAGCATGGGGATACTCGCGCCCGCCGAAAAGAATTTCTCACCCTTGCCGCGCAGCACGATGACGTGCGCATTTTCGTCCATGCGCGCCTGCAGAATGGCGGTGTCAATCTGTTGCATCATTTCGTACGTATAAGTATTCGCCGGCGGATCGTCCATCTCGATGATCGCCACTCCGCCTTCCACCCCGTAATGAATCAGTTGCTTCTGCTCCACTGCCTGCGTCGTCGCCATTATTTCCTCCGGGAAATTATTTCCATTGTTTATTCCGTCCGTATTTAAAGATTATCCGCCCGCGCGCGCCGGTTCCGCAAGCGTGCTGCGACAGGCCGCGCGGACTTCGGACGCGCATCTCCGTGCCCGTTCATTACTCCGTGCAAAAACATTCCCGCGATGGTTTCGGCCAGCGCGTCCGCCTGCGGATCCGCTGCCGCGCGGTGCCATGTGTAGGTCCAATTCATCATTCCGAAAAGAGACAGCACCGCCACGCGCGGATTCAATCGCCGCACTGCGCCGGCCTTACGCATCTCCTCGAAAATCTCCAGCGCGATTTCAACGTACCGCCTCTTCACTTCCAGCACTTCCTTGCGGAATGTTCCTTCCAGCGCTTCATCTTCGTGAGCCAAAACTTTCATCTCCACGGGATGCTGCAGAAAATAATCCAAATGATTGTGGACAAGAATGCGCAGTTTCTCGACGGGATTAGTGACGCGAGCCAGGCTTTTTTCGAGCCGCGCAACAATGGTCTTAAATGTGTGGATTTGAATCAGGTAGAGAAGTTCTTGCTTGCTCTTGATGTAGTGATACAGCCCGGCGAGCGAAACGCCACTCGCACGGCTGATGTCGCGTATCGAAGCCCCCTCGTAACCTTTTTCGCAGAATACTTGGGCGGCATGCCGCAGGATTACCTGCAGTTTCTCTTGGGGCTCGCGCTGCGGCATAGAAGGTCTTGGCATAAAGGAGAGGCAGGTTCCGTTCGAACGTTCGTTCGGTAACCAGAATACTTCCTGCCGACCAGCCTGTCAAGGCTGGCCCTCTTCCTCGGTTCGCTGCCCGTGTTCATTCTTCCTATGCCATTTCTCCATCCGCGCACCCGCTCCAGCATCCAATCGCTTACGAGCCGGCGGCAGCGCGTACTTCTCTCAACTTGTGCTACCCTTCATTCTGCGAGATACGTCGAAATGAGTGCATCCAAAATGAACCCGGCAGGTGAGAACTCGGTGCAACCTCGTTCCCTTCCCTCCCAAGTGGTGAAGGAAGACGAGCCCATTCTCGTCGCGGCCGCCCAGAACGGAGACATTACTGCTTTCGAAACTCTGGTCGGCCGCTACGAACGCAAGATATTGCGGCTGGCGCAGAACATCACCCAGAACCGCGAAGACGCCGAAGACGTCATGCAGGAAGCCTTTCTGAAGGCCTACGAACATCTCTCCGGATTCCAGGGCAACTCCCGCTTCTATACCTGGCTTGTGCGCATAGCCGTCAATCAAGCGCTGATGAAATTGCGTAAGCGCCGCCCCAACGTGGTTTCCATCGACGAAGAGGTGAACACCGGGGAGGACTTGATCCCGCGTGAGATAGAAGACTGGGGCCCTTCGCCCGAAGATCGCTACAAACAGACCGAGCTTTCCGACATTCTTTCCGAGGTAATCGCCGATTTAGACCCATCTTTTCGAATCGTTTTCCAGTTGCGCGACATCGAAGAATTATCGACCGAAGAGACGGCCGAAGCGCTGGGGCTTTCCATCCCAGCCGTGAAATCGAGGCTTCTTCGCGCGCGCCTGAAGCTGCGGCAGAAGCTGAACAAATATTTTCGTCGGAGTGAAAATCAGTGAATTGCAAGACCATCGTTGTTGAGTTGGAGGATTATCTGGACGAGGCGCTGGATTCGGAATTGCGCGTCTCGATTGAACTGCACCTGGCCAAATGTAAGAACTGCAAACTCATCGTGGACACCACTAAAAAGACCATTCAAATCTACTGCAACTCCGAACCTGCGCCGCTTCCGGAAGACATGCGCCACCGCCTTCACGACGCCTTAGTCAAGAAACTAGGCCGCCCTCGCGCCTAGACCTACCTCTACTTACGTCCTGACAGCTGCGCGCTTCTCCAGTCCGCCGTTTTGCTGCCACATGGGGACATCGCGGCCCATCCCGCGTTCACGCGCTATCTCGAATATTCTTCCGGCTGCAACAATGTCCTCCGTAGCGATGCCATTGGACTTGAACAGCATGATCTGATTCGGGCTCGTTCGGCCGGTGGCCTTCCCCGCGGCGATTTCAGCTAGTTCTTTCACTCCAGCCCATCGCGCCGCATCCTCTCCGAAGACGTGAATCAGATCGCCCGATTCAAGTTTCGATTGTGCGCGAGAGTCCACCGCAATCACATCGCACCGCTCGATAGCCCGCGCGTCCAACTCGCGCTTCTGCGGGAAATTAGCGCCGATGGCATTGATATGCACGCCCGGTTTCAGCCACCGTCCTTCCAGCACCGGAGCTGTGCTGGTCGTCGAAGTCACAACGATGTCGGCGTCGCGCACTGCATCTTCCGCCGACGCAGTCGCCGTAACAGGAATCTTCAGAGCGTCGCTCATTTCCTCGGCGAATCTTTCGCGCCTCTCCGCGTCACGGCCGAATACGCGTATGCTGTCCAGCTTCCGGACTTGCGCAATGGCTTGAAGCTGTGTGCGCGCCTGCAATCCGGTCCCGATCATTGCCAGCGTTCGCGCATTTTCGCGAGCGAGATACCGCGTAGCGACGCCGCTTGCAGCGCCAGTGCGCATTTGCCCTAGAAAATCAGCTTCGATCAACGCCACCAAATCGCCTGACTCGACGCTGAAAAGCGTCACCAAAAAGCGCAGCCCTTTACCCGAGCTTGTGTAAATTTTCAAACCCATGTATCCGCTCACGCCGTCGGCTGCCGCCATGTAATGCAGATAACTTTTCGACGGCAAATGCAGCCTCTGCCGCGAATGCACTAGCGCGGAACCGTCTCCGAGCCGACGAAAAGAATTCTCCACAGCGTCGATTGCAATTGGCATGGTCAGCAGCGATTTCACGTCCGCTTCGCTCAACAAAAGTGGCATTGTATTCTCCCTAAGCTCTACTCAGTTCAAATTGGCCTTCACAAAGGCAGGGCGTAGCGGAGCGGCCGGCGTACGCTGCTTTTCCAGAAGTAGGCGAGGATGATCACACTTGCGATCGCTGCATAAGCACACCACAGCGAGGTAAACGCGTAGCGCTTGAACGCCATTACAACGAGAAGAATTGTCAGGTTTGCCAGGCCGAAGATTACCATGGGCCTTTCCTTCGACACGAACAGTGAACCGCACGTTGCAAGCACATACAGCATCGCAACCGCTGTGTTGTTCGTAGCATCGTTGATGTACACGATGCTGTTTCCCTTAACGAAGATCTGCGTTGGGTATGCCGTCAACGCCCACAATATATAAAGCGTCGTTCCGACGCCAATCGCGACGAACGGCAGCATGCGCCTGCGGCCCTTCCCGTCAGGCTCAAACAGCAGGACGCTCAGCGGCAATAGGAAAGGGAGGAGCCCCTGCGCGTACAGCATGAAAGCCGCGCCCATGTCGTGCGTGACCTGGGGCGAGAGTTTCCCATCCAATCCCAGCCAAACGAATCCTTCGATGAACTGATGAATGGCGAATAGAACGGGCAGCGACGCGAAAAGCAGTTCGCGCCTGTGCTTCACCTTTGTCAATGTGACGACGCCGACGGCGCCCAGAACTGTGCTGCCAACAAAGTTTGCGGTTGCTGAAAAACACATAGCTCGGTTTCTCCCGAACGAAAATTACGCCCATCCTATCAGAACTCAAAATATTTGGTATGACGCGGCAATCGAATTTACCGGAAACGTGACCTGAGAGCCAGTACCAGGCAGCCCGCGGATTGCGATCAAAGAAGACGGGACGTCAAGTCCCGATTAGTCGGGTAATCGTAAGTTAAATCACCAACGGATTGGACTAGAAATTTATGCGGTAGCCCAGGACGCGATGTTCCGGCGCGTCGAGAACCAGCAATTCATGCTGCGGGCTCACCGCTAGCGGCGGCGCCGGCCGGCTCCCTTGTCCAAGCTGCGGAGCAAGGTCCATATCCAGCCTTGGATTGCCGTCCGTCGTCACCACGTGGAGCGTCCGCCCATTGCTGTCCATCACGAAAATTTCGTTATTTGAAACGGCGAAACCGGCTGTCGGATTCCATTTGGCTTCATTTTCTCCCGGAGCTATCTGGGTTACCAAATGGCCTTCCCGTGTGAGCTTCAAAATATTGCCGGAAGAATTCCCGAGATAGAGAAACCCGTCCTTGCCATTTTCAATCGGGCCGAAAGCTTTCGTCGCTCGCGGGTTGCTGCCCGGAGGAATCCATGTTCGCTCCAGTCGTAATCGCGCGTTAAACGTGAAACATTTCGAGGCGTCCGCATCGAAAACGTGTATGAGTCCGTCAGCCGCTACAGCTACGCTGAGAGAATTGCTCGCGCTGGCACGCGTTTTTAACCGCAGCTCGCGATAGCGATTTCCTTCTCCGCCGGGGAAGAAAATGAAGACGCTGCCCCGCGCCGGATCCGTCACATAGATCGCTCCGTCTCTGTCTACCGCAATCGATTGCGGATGCTTCAAACCATCTTGTTGAAACGAAAGCAGCGCCTTCCCCCGCGGCGCAAATTTATGAATGAAACCGGTTGCGGGGTCCGCAATGAACACGTTGCCCAGCGTGTCCGCAGCGATTCTCGCAGGATCTTGCAGTTCGCCCGGTCCGTCACCCTGGGAGCCCCACTCACCGATGTACTCAAGCGCTAGTCCCACAGGTTTTTGTTGCAGTGCGTGTGTTTCAGTTTGCCCGGGTCCGGCAATCGAAAGAATGCAAATAACAATTAGCAAAGCGCCCAAAGATGAAATGCGGTTCAGCATATGGACCAATTTAGCGCAATTGAAGATCTATACCGATCAAATGAAGAGGGGTGGAGCGCTCTGATTAACGCTTGCGTTTACGAGGTTGCGGCTCGCCGGCTTCGCGCACGCGGCGAACGACCGTCTGCCTCATCACGTAGGTCCGCTGTTCGGATCCCTTGCCGCTCAAATTCTGAAACTCGAATCTCACTTCGCCACCCGGCGTGGAGGCCTTGATTATTTTGACCGGAAGTTTTCCGCAAACATCGCTTTCTACGAACGCCGTTTCGTAGCGCTCCTTCTTCTGGCCCCAGGTGTACACGCGGAGAAGCGAAAAATCGCACGGCTGGCCTTCGGCTCCGTGCGTCCCGACTAAAAGATATTGCGGTTTTGCATTTTGGGATGCATCCACTACGCGATTTAATTCGAACCACCCAACGATGCGCATTCCCGCCGAACTGGCATAATCGGGCAGCGGCGCCGGAACATCGAGATCGATAAAACGCCCCATGACCCAACCCGCCATCGTGGTTTGGTCGCTGTTGTGCGCCAGCACGAGCCACCAATCCTCTTTTTTCCCCGAGGACTCTGCCTTGGGATCTTCCTCGGCTCCCGCACCGCGAACTGCAGCGGCACTCATCGGCTGCCGTGCGAGCACATCCAGCGCAGTGTTTTTGTATAGTTGGCGGATGCGCAGCGAATCGCGTCCCGGTTCGATGTGGAGATTGCTAAGGGCCTTGGTGTGGCCGCGTGCTTCGACCGGCATCGTCGCGGCTTGCTTTGTGAGGTCCTTCGCCGTCTGCCACACATCCGCCGAAAGCAATTCGCGTTCCTCAATCCAGCCGGTGATTCCGGTCGTAGTGCGCACCTTCACTTGATCTTGAAAACGCTGAAGGACGTCCAGTTTTTCACCAAAGCTCACCGTCGTCAGCGGCTCGCGCACTTGCGCGGACGTGCTCCACACCGTGACTTGGCGATCGCCTGCGTAACCCACCTCCATTGGCGGCTTCGCCTGATGAAACCGAACATATGCGGCGGTGCCTAAAATCAGCAGTACCAGGAGCCCCAGGAGAATTTTCCGGATCACGCCCGGTCTCCAAATGTGATCCCCACGGCGCGCGCTGCACGCACGTAATCGCTCCCCGGATCCACCAGCTTGCAGGAACCAATCGCGTCCGGTCCCGGATGCAGCGCGATCCATCCGGCGTCGCGGCCCATCACGTCGATCACCATCACGCGATGGTGGCTCTCGCCAGTCGTGTGCAACTCTCCTCCACCCGTCAGCACGCCGATTGTTCGCGTCTTCGACATCACTCCCACCAGATCCCTATCAATATTGCGCGAGCGTTCCTTCGTCTTCGCGCAACTTCCGAAGCGACTGATGATTTTACACCAACGGCAATGCGCATTCCGGCTGCGGTTGAATGTGCGGTTTCCATGCGCAGCGGCTTCAGGGCAATTCGGGCGTTCTGATACAATGCGGGCGCTTGAGTTCAGCGACGCAGCTCGACGCCAAGAGCCCGACTATTCGGCGGCTCGGTGATTGGACGCCAGGAGATTGCACATGGAAGGCCTTGAGAAACTGAAGCCGCTCGCTTTGCTGCTGTTGCGGGTGGCGCTTGGGATCATATTCATCTCTCATGGGTACCCGAAACTGTTCTCCCAGTTGCAGCACACGACCGAAACTTTCGCCCATCTGGGATTTCCTGCCTACTTTGCTTACATCTCCGGGGTGCTGGAATTGTTTGGCGGGATCTTACTCATTGTGGGGCTGTTCACGCGGATCACCGGGTTGCTGCTTGCGGGAGAGATGGCGGTCGCACTCGTGAAGGTGCACGGAATCCTGGCGAACCCAATGGCGGTGCATAATTACGAATTTCCGCTGGCCATGGCGGTGGGATCGTTCGCGCTGGCTGCGCTTGGGGCCGGGCTGATTTCGCTCGATCACGCCATCTTTGCGAAGCAGCGAAATTTTCCGAAGAAAGCAAAAGGCAGAGACAAGCGGGACTAAACGCCTCCGAGCTGCCGGCCGGCTCGCCCAGCCTAGGCGGGCTGGGTGAAGTTTGGGGCTGTCGCCGGCGGAGGCGTCACGATTACCGTCGCCGGAACGGGAACGGGGGCTTGTGGCATCACGAGCCAGGCGACGAGATAGGCGATCAGGCCCGGGATGATACCGGAGAAAAACGAAACGAGGACCCAAACCAGGCGCACGACGGTCGAGTCCACGTCCATGTATTCAGCGATGCCGCCGCACACGCCGGCGATTTTGGAATCCACAGAGGAGCGCATCAGGCGCTTTTGGACGGGCGGAGGTCCGGAAGGGGCTGCCTGCTGGGGCGCTCCGCAGTAGTAGCAGAAATTCGAATGCTCGGTGAGTTCCCTCTTGCAATGGTTACAAATCATTTTCAGCCTCCTGCGCGACACACAACGGCCAAGTTCGCACGGGTTCCTATATAGGGATACGATCCTAACACGTAAAAAGTTTCACGATCAAAACCGACCTCTGACATCGGTTGTGCCAACCCGACTGTTTGTCGAACGCTGGAGCAAATCAAAGGAGCCGGCGAGACGCCGGCGCTACGAAAGGCGGGCCCGGGCCAATTCGCTGCGGACTTGCCATTTGTCATAGCGGACGCAGAGTGAGATCGCATTAGAAGGCGGCCAGGTCGCGGACGGCGCGGACGATGTCTTCGGTTTGGGGGAGGATTGCGTCTTCGAGTTTGGGCTGGTAAGCACAGAAGGTGTCGGTGGCGGCGACGCGGCGGATGGGAGCGTCGAGGTCTTCGAATAACTCGTCGGCGATACGGGCGGCGATTTCCGCGCCGTATCCCCAGGACAAGGTGTCTTCGTAAGCGACGATAACGCGGCTCGTTTTGCGAACGGTTGTAGCGATGGCTTCCCAATCGTAGGGACTGAGCGAGCGCAGGTCGAGTATCTCGACGGAAATCCCGGCGCGAGACAATTCCGCGGCGGCGACTTCGGCTCGATGGACCACCGCGCCGTAGGTGATGATGCTGACGTCGGTGCCTTCGCGCACGACACGTGCTTTGCCGAATGGGATGGTGAAATCCGCGCCGGGATACTCCGAACGATTGTATGGCTGGCGATAGAGATGTTTGTGCTCGAGAAACAGAACGGGATCATCGGATCGAATCGCGGTGCGCAGGAGGCCGCAAACATCGAGGGCGGTGGAAGGCATCACCACGCGCAAGCCCGGCACGTGAGTGAAGATGACTTCGCCGCTTTGGCTATGGTAAATCGAGCCGCCGGTGAGGTAACCGCCGATTGCTACGCGCACGACGATGGGAGCCTTGAAATGTCCCGCCGAGCGCCAACGCATGGTGGCGAGTTCGTTGCGAATCTGCATGTAAGCAGGCCAAATGTAATCGAAGAACTGAATTTCGGGTACGGGCTTCAGACCGCGCAGAGCCATGCCGACGGAGCGGCCGACGATGTTAGCTTCGGCGAGAGGTGAATTGAAGACTCGCTTCGAGCCGAACTTGCGCTGCAACCCTGCGGTGGCTTTGAATACGCCGCCCTTCCCTTTCACCATTGACAGGCTGTCCTCGCGGCTGCAATCGGCCACGTCCTCGCCGAAGACGACGATGCGCTCGTCGGTTTGCATTTCGTCGAGAAGGGTGGCGGAGACCATCTCGACCATGGTCTTGGGCTCGCCTTGGAGCTTGGGCTCGGTTTCGAATTCTTTTCCGCGCGGGTCTACTTCCGGGGAATAAACCCATTGATAGATCGAGTCCTTGGAGGGCAATTCGGCGGCGAGAGCGCGGTCGGTGGCTTCGCTGATTTCGCGCTCGACGCTCGCTTCCAGCGCGTTCAGCTCGCTTTCCTCGATAATTCCTTCACGCACCAGGAAGAGGCCGAATTTCGGGAGCGGGTCGCGGCGCGATTCGTCTTCGCGCTCGGTCTCGCAGCGGTAGAGTTTCTCGTCGTCGGAAAGGGAGTGCGAGTAAGGGCGAATCACGTGCGAGTGAACGAGCGCGGGACCTTTGCGCGCGCGGCAATGCTCGGCGGCGCGTTTCATGACCGCGTAACTTTCCAGCGGGTCGGTGCCGTCGCATTCCTCGATGTGCATATCGGGATAATTCGCGAGGAGCTTGGAAATATTTCCGCCCGGGGTTTGACATTCCACCGGGACAGAAATGGCATAGCCGTTGTCTTCAATGTGAAACAGGACAGGAAGCTTTTCGACGCTGGCGGTGTTCAGCGCTTCGTAGAATTCACCTTCGCTGGTGGTGCCTTCGCCGGAGGAAACGTACATGACGTCGTCGGGCTTGTACTCGACGGTCTGACCGAGCGGGGCTTTGCGAGCTTGGTCGAAGGCCTTCGGAAATTTTTGATAGTACAGCGAAGCTTCGGCGGAGCCGACGGCGTGAAGGAATTGCATCCCGGTGGGCGACGAGCGCGAGACCACGTTGAGCTTTTCATTGCCCCAGTGCGAAGGCATCTGGCGGCCGCCGGATGCGGGGTCGTCTTTCGCGCCGACGCCTTGGAGCATCATGTCGTAGGGAGTGACGCCGAGCGCGAGCATGAGAGCGCGGTCGCGATAGTGCGGAAAAAACCAGTCGTAGGCAGGCTTCAGAACCAGACCGGCAGCGACGAGAGCGGCTTCGTGTCCTGCGCCACTGATCTGGAAATAGATTTTATTTTGGCGCTTGAGCTGGATTTCGCGATCGTCGAGGCGCCGCGAAAGAAACATGAGGCGGTAGATGCGGATTAATGTGTCGCGATCGAGGCCTTGGTATTTCGAGGCGTCGAACTTGGAGTTCTTCGTTGATTTGGTTTGCGTGGGCATGGCGTTAGGTTAGGTTGCGTGCCTCGCGGGAGAAGTTTGGGCCGGGGACATTATAGCGAATCGGGCGGCGGTCGGACAGAAAAGTGAGCGTGCTTGCGGCTGACAATGCGCGGTCCGTGGATGACAGAGGTGCAATTCTAGAACCGGTTAGAAATGAGCCGATGCTTTGTTTTGAGTGAGTTACGGCGATTTCTGTTTGCAGGGCAGAACCGGTTAGAAATGGCAAAGACTGTCGGTGTCTCAGAGTCAAAATGAGTCCGCAGGCGCGCAAGTTATGGTGCTGCAGAATCTGATTTTTTGGCGATTTGAGCAGATCGCGGTTGTTTGTTTTCTGGGATTTAGAATGGTTTCTATAAATAGGAGTTTGGCGATTTAATTTGCCGCATTTCCTGCGGAGCCGGAAGCAAAAAGGCCGAGGCCCTGCGCCAAAATCGCTCAAAATAAACGGCTCGTCAAACACAGAGTAAGCCGTCGGATTCGAGAAAATGGACGCACGACGGGCGGCCTCTTGCCCTTGACTGCTTACTGCGTCGAACTTTTCTGTGTTCCACATAGCTCCACTACTAGGCTAACACACGATGCAAATCCAGATTGGTGTGAGCAATTTGCAAGTTGTTTGGGGAGTGGTGGTTAGAAGGGTCATTCCCAAAATGGGAAACTGCGATTTTTGCGGTTAATTTCGGCGAATTAGCCCCATCAAAACCGGAAGGGGTGCGTCACACACATGTTGCATCTGTGCCTTAAGCTAACGTGAGGTGTGGGGTCCAAGGGTCGGCCACCCTCCTGTCAACCTGGGCTCTATGGTCGGCATGGGCGGGAATTCGCCTCAAATGAATAGCAAAGCCCTCGCGCCCAACCGCAGCCGTCATTTCCGTAAGACTAGCAAACTGGCGATCAGGGCTGCGGGCATGACGATAATGCCGATTTTGAAGAATTCCCAGGCAGTGATCTCGACGCTTTCACGCCGAAGAGCAATCAGCCACAGAATAGTTGCAAGCGAACCCGTGACGGCGAGATTGGGACCCAGGTCGACTCCGATCAGGATCGCGTGGGCCACGACGCTTGATTCCTGCGCGTGCCGGATTGCGGCGCCGCTCATCAGACCTACAGGCAGGTTGTTCATTCCATTCGAAAGTAGCGCTACGGCAAAAGCGGCCGCTGCTTTGGCGGCCCAAACAGGAATCTCTCGGAGCGCCCGCAGTCCAGCGAGTCCCAAATTCAACAGCCCTGCAGCCTGCAATGCTTCCACGATGACAAAGAGTCCAGCCACGAGCGGCAGGACGGACCAAGACACGCCCTTCGCGATCTTCAGCGGAATGCTTCGATCCCGCCAGGCGACGACAGCCGTCGCAACTAAGGCAGCACAGCACGTCGGTGGACCGAGCGAAAGGCCCAGGGCGGAGGACGAGATGAGGGCTGCCGCCGCGGCGGCTAATCCGACAAGAGCGAGTTTTCCTTCCGTTGAAAGCGATGCACGTTCGAGTTCGCCTCGAATCTCTCCAGAAAACTGCTTGCGTGAATGCCACCGCAAACACAGGAACGTGAGCAAAATGGAAGCGGCAGAAGGAAGAAGAAAAATGCGCAACCAAGTCCCAAGCGGCGGCATGCGCTGCTGAAAGATGACAAGGTTGGCAGGATTGGAGATCGGAAAAACAAAACTCGCCGAATTCGCAATGAATGCGCAGGCCAAGAGGTACGGCTTGGGGTCGACCTTAGCCCTGCGGACCACGGCGAGGACGGCGGGGGTGAGAACTACTGCCGTCGCGTCGTTCGAAAGAAAGGCGGTAACCAGAGTACCCACTAGATAGATCAAGACAAACAACCGGGCGGGCGAGTTTCTCGCGTGCCGCGCAGCCAGGCCAGCTACCCAGTCGAAGACTTTTTCTTCTCGTGCTAATTCAGCGAGAATCATCATGCCCGTCAGGAAGAGACAGACATTCAATCCTTCGAACACCGCATGAGCTGCCTGGCGAACAGGAAGCAGGCGGGTGAGGACAAGGAGAATTCCACCTCCACAAGCCCAATAGGCCTCCGCAATTCGTCTGGGACGCACGAGCATGCACAGAATGGCGACGAGAGAAATCGTCCAGATTAGGACCGTCGAAACATAAACAGTCTGCATTGAATATGACTCGTTCCCGACTAGGCGCTAGTCTTGGAGAGAGTTTCAGGGATCGCGAACCAGAGCAACGCAAAAGCGAGCAAGGCGATGCCAGCCAAGCCCAAGAACGAGGCACGGTACCCGAGATGCTGAATCAGCAGGCCACCGATTGTGGTGCTTAAGGCAGCCCCGATGCCAACCATGGTCGCGAGCGAGCCAGCAGCAACGTTGAAGCGGCCAGTCCCTTCAGTCCTGTCTTTGATAACGAGGATCGAGACGATGCCGAATATGGCGTTCGCCACACCGTCGAGCGTCTGAATCGCGATGAGCGCTCCGACGGCGTGCGTGAGGGTGTAGAGAACGCCGCGTATGGGAAGGACGCCGAAGCCAAGGAGCAAGAGCGGTTTTCGTCCCTTGGCCGCAGCGCGTTTTCCAATCCAAGCAGCACTGACGGCTATGACGAGCTGTGTGACGATAATGCACGCGGACATGAACGGGGCAGCGGCTTTGAGGTTGTCCTTCGACAGCATCTCGCCCAATTCCGGCAGCATCGCGGCATTTGCCGCGTGAAAAAGGAAGGCGGTCGCCAAAAAATAAAGAAGAATGCGGTCCTTGAGGAGAGCAGACAATCCCTCCGCCTTGGCCTGGCCTTTTCGGATAGATCCACGAGCACGTGCGTAGTCGATTTGTGTGGGGTCCACAAGAAAGAGAGAGACGGCTGCGGGAATGGCGAACAACGCGGCAATGACGAAGATCGCGCGGTAACCAAATTTGTAACTGACGTAGGCGATCAGTAAGGCGGTGAAAACGTTGCCAGCGGAGTTGAATGCTTGATTCTTGCCGAACTGCCTGTCAAAAGCGGCAGCGCCAACAATCCCGAGCGTGATTGCCGCGACCGTGGGTCCGAGAAAAGGCCCTGAGCTACCGATCAGGAACTGCGCGGAATATACCCTGATGGAACTGAGATGCCCCATGAGGAGAAACGCTCCGGCTGCCAGGACACCCAGACTGGCGGCAAGCAGGCTGCGTTTGCGATGGACTGCGTCGATGGCCGCTCCCGCGGGGGTCTGCATGGCGACCGATACCAGCCCCCCGAAGGTAAGAACATAGCCGACGCGATCCGGATTCCATCCGCTAGAAGCAAGATAGGCCGCCAGGAAAGGTCCGAGGCCGGTTTGAACGTCGGCGAGAAAAAAATTCAGCCATTCGACTGCCCGAAGGCTCCGCTGTTTTCCCGGCGTGGTATCGCTCACAGCATTTCCTCATCGGTAGCCTAGAGCCAAAGTGCCCGGGGTGACAAGGCGAAGAATTCCAGAAGGCGAATGTCGCCAAATGGCTATAATCCGCGGGCAGTGGGGGAATTTGCGGACGCGAGGATTCATGAACAACATAGTTCGATTGGCAATTGTGGCGATGCTGTGCGTGAGCGGAAGAGCAGGCGCACAAGAAACGAATGCGGCGGGATTTCAGCCCGTACCGGAACTGGGCTACCGCGTGGTGGCCGATTTTTTTCATCAGCCGGATGGAATGACGATAGGGGAAGCTTCGGGAGTGGCGTTGAATTCGAAGGGGCACATTTTTTTGTTTCAGCGAGCCACGCCAATGCTGAGCGAATACGACGAACAGGGAAACTACTTGCGCAGCATTGGCGAAGGGCTATTCACGCATCCGCACGGATTGCGAATCGATGGCGAGGACAATCTGTGGACGACGGATGACGGCAGCCATGTGGTGTTGAAGCTGAGCCCGGCGGGACGCGTTCTTCTGGTGCTGGGACGCAAGAACGTGGCGGCGGAATCGGACTGGCTGTTCAATCAGCCGACGGATGTGGCTTTCGCGAAGAACGGGGACATCTACGTTTCCGACGGGTACGGAAACTCGCGGGTGGTGAAGTTCGACCGCGAAGGGAAATTCCTGAAGGCCTGGGGGACATACGGGACGGGACCGGGCGAGTTCAATTTGCCGCACAGCGTGGCAGTGGACCGCGAGGGGAATGTTTACGTGGGCGACCGCGAGAACAAACGGATTGAAATCTTCGATGCGGACGGGAACTTTTTGAAGGAATGGACCGGCATCGGGTATCCGTACGGACTTTTCATCACCGCGGATCAACACGTTTGGATGATTGATGGAGGCTACGACCGGATTGTGGAGCTGGATCAAAACGGGAAAATTCTGGGCGCGCTGGGCGAACCGGGGCACGCGCCGGGGCAATTTGCGTGGGGACACTTCCTAGCGATCGGGAAAGACGGAAAAATCTACGCCGCGGATGTGCTGAATTGGCGCTTTCAGGTGTTCTTTCCGACAGCGCCAAGTGGAAAGATGGCGAAGTACGTCCCTACCAACAGGATGTTTTGGGACCGCGTGGCGAGCACGGGCTGGTCCACTCGAACGAGCGTGCCAAAGAATTAAGGTTCCCTGTGGGAGGCGGCGCGACGGGATGACAGCTTAAACGCTAGGGTGAGGGATCGGGGACGACTTCGAGGGTGCTTTCTGTGGCGAGATAGGCGTCCACTTTGACGGAGTCGGCGTTGCCTTTATAAACATATTTGGCAGAGCCGACGAGTTCGCCGGGAATGCTTACATCCTTGCCGGTGCCGATGGTTTTAAAAACGCTGCCTCCGGCAGGCACTATAAACGTGATTGATACCGGGCTAAGTTTCGAACTCGAAATGGGATTAACAATCAGGACACCGCGTATATCGCGGTCGGAGGTGTTGGTGAAACTGTAAGATTCCTTGGGGCGCTGATATTTCTGGTCCGTATCGACGGCGAAGATTTTGAAATCGCTGAAATCGTGGCGGCGATAGTAACGGTGGTTGTGGCGTTCCCAGTAAAGCTCGGCGGATTTAGGCAACCAGAGCTGCAGATCGTGAGAGTGAAATTGGACCTCGCCATACTCGATGGAAAGACGCTCATGCGTCAACTCCATCTCTTTGACCGGCTGGACCAAATCGGTTTCCAATCGCAAGACCTGATAGGTGCCGGCGTCGATCCACGCGCGGCCTTTTAGCGCAACGGGATAGTAATTGCCTGCAATGTTATAGGCGCGAATCCGATTTGGACGATCCGGGCGCTGCTCGAAACGTACCTGCCAGGAAGGATGTCCGTTCCACTGGCCAAGGCCTTCGCATGAGTACTTGAAGTCGGACACCATCAGCGGGTGAAAAATTGAGGCCATGATCGGCAAACCCGTGGTGGCGATTCCTGCAGGAAATTGAGCGGGATTGGTGTTCCCGTTGCGATACTCGTCCAACTGAAATCCCCGGAAAGCGTCCTGCGAAACTAATACGATGTATTCAAAAGATCGAGTCTCGCGAGCACGAAGCACGCCGGCCTTATCGACACTGAAGTGCGTGACGTGCTCCGTGGCGCTGAATTTTTCGAGGTTGCTGATGAGTTGCGCCATGCGCTCGCCTACACCGTGTAAAACTACGGGGAGATCACATGACACGCCGGGTGAAACGGCCGGGATGACTTCATCAACGCCGGGCGGGACGGGGAAAGCCGCGTTCTCGTTCGCGGGAGCGAAGGGTGGTGCGGAAGGAGCATCCGCGGAAGAATCAGGCCTCATGACCAAGAACATGGTCTCGAGGCCGTGTCCGGGCTTGATTTCGAGGAGTTGCTTTACGGAGACGAAACCGGGCGCGTTTGCCTCGACAGAATAGCTTCCGGGAGCGAGGTCGGAAAAGATGGTCTCGCCTTCGGAATCGGTGGCTTTTCCAGCGACGTCGGAGCCTTGAGCGCTTGCGACGCGCAGATTCACCAAACCGCTGAACGCAGAGTCGTCAAGAAGGCGCAGGCAAATTTTCAGGGACGGCGACTTTGTATTAGGAGCATGCGGAGGGACGGAGCTTTCTTTGGAACTTTGCTGCGCGCAGAGGACACCGCATGCCAAAAAAGCAGACAGCGTGAGCAGCAGACGGGAGACAAGACGGAGTCGATGGATAACAGCCTCCAGATCCCGAGTTCTGAGCATGAAGTTCAAAAGCAGGCTGCCACGGCACCGGAACGAAATGGCAATAAACCGTTGAGGCGATTTTCACCTATGTATCAGGAAGATGCAATGAATATCACGTACGCGTGAGAGCGGTCCGTGAGCATGAATTGTCCGATGCAGAGGATCAAGCCAACGCTGTCAGAGGGAGCGCGAGGATGATTTTCAGAAAGCTGTGGTCGCGTAGCTACCCGGCGGAGATTAACCGGGCAGCGCGATGGCGACGTGAGATTACGCTCTGCGTACGAGCCAAACGACCAGACAGATAATCAATAAGGTGCCGACCAGTCCGTATCCAAACATTGTAGCCTCCAGTGAGTACAGGACCCTCGGAGTCAGAGTCCAATGGCATTCAGTTTGAACCACAGAGTTGGCGGCGTCTGTTCAATTTGGCACATAATACCGATAATTCGGGGGCGGAACGGAAACGCGAAATTGGAATAGCGTGGCTTCCAGGAAAAGAACCGACACGTTGGGATGTCTGCCGTGGCGAACGACGGGAGTCAAGCAGGACGCTCTTCGAGTTCGCGCTCCTCCTTTCGTCAGGGCAGGCAGGGCACGCTAGCGCTACGAGGAACCGAGTTGAATTCAAAACGCAAGATAATTGCAACGGCGGGGTCACTGTGGCTGATCGTGAGCGTGGCGATTGTGTGCCGGGCTGGGTACGCGTACAAGCAGGTGCGCGAAATCTCGCCGCGGGCGCTGGCGTCGGTTCCGTTCGAGCAGGAGACGGGCAACATTGCGATGGCTCTCGCAACGGGGAAAGGATACAGCTCGCCCATGCGGAGCGACACTGGGGCGACGGCATGGCTCGCGCCTGTGTACCCGTTGATGGTCGCGGGGATTTTTGGCGTGTTCGGGGTGTTCACGCTGCACGCGTTCTACGCCGCAGCGGCGTTGAACATATTTTTTTCAGCGGCGACTTGCGTGCCGATTTATTTTGCTGGAAGACGAATCGCGGGGTTCGGAGCGGCCAGTCTCGCGGCGTGGCTGTGGGCGCTCTTTCCCAATGCGATCGTGATTCCCTTTCAGTGGATCTGGGACACGTCGCTGACAGCGCTGCTTGCGGCGACGATTTTGTGGGCGACGTTTGCGCTGATTGAATCACCCCGAATGCGCAACTGGTGCGGGTACGGGTTTCTCTGGGGCTTCACTCTGCTGACGAATCCGGCGCTGGGCGCGGCGCTGCCGCTTCTGTTGGGTTGGGCCGCGTATCGGGAGCGACGCGATGTGCGCGGACGATTCGCGAGGCCCCTAACGGCGCTGGGTATTGCGATACTGTGCTGCGTTCCGTGGACTGTGCGGAATTACGCGGAATTCCACCGATTCATTCCGTTGCGCTCGAACTTTCCGTTTGAGTTGTGGATTGGGAACAACGAAGTGTTCGACGACCGCTCGGCAAATATCAATGCGCGAGTGACGCGTTACGGCGAGGCGCGACGCTACGAACAGCTGGGCGAGACGGCGTTCATGGAGGAGAAATGGAATCTTGCGAGCGAGTTTATGCGAACGCACAAGCGGCTGGAAGTGGGGCTTACGCGATGGAGGTTCATGTCTTTTTGGATTGGGTCATTTCGTCCGGTGGAGGATTTTGAGAACGCGGATTCGGCGTGGATTCGAGCGATCTTAGCGCTGAATTTGCTGACGGCGATCGGCGGCGCGACCGGAATCGTGATGCTGTGGCGCAAACGAAGTCCATATGTTTTTCCGGCCGCGGTGTTCGTCGTAGTCGTTCCGCTGGTGTATTACGTGACGCATGCTTCGCTGCGTTACCGGCATCCGATCGATCCTATTGTGTTGCTGTTGACGGCGATTGCAGTGACCGGTGCGAGACGCTACCCAACTAACCAGGTTCCCGATGAAGCGGCCGGGAGCCGTTGACTTGAGTGCGGGCGGTGGCCTAGTATCCGCAACGGAGAGCAATACTGAAATTGAGGATGGAGTGAATGAGCGACTGGGAATACATCCACGCGCACGCCGCGGAGCTGCTAACGCGGCTACATCAGTTTACGATTGTGAAGCAGCAGACGGAAGGTCACGTGACGTTTGCGATCACGGTGAAGGAGTTTGCGGTGCCGCCTCCGGGGCAACGCATGCGGTTTTATGCGGAGGCGGACAAGGCACTGAACCAGAAGACGGCTTCGTTTGTACCCTGCGGGTGGGGAGATTCGTTGTTTTCGGCGCTGGGGGATTGCGTGAAACTGATTCAGAACTTTCCCTATGAGGGAGAGGAGCGAGCAGCGTCGTGATCGTACATTTTTCAAAGCGAACCGTGGAACCGGGAATAGCCGCACTGGAGATGAAAGGCAGCATTCACGCCGGGGCGGAATGTACGCGGCTGGAGCTGGAAGTGGATAAGATAATCGCGGGGCACGAGACGCGAGTAATCTTTGATATGGCAGGCGTGACGCATATCGACAGCGCAGCGATTGGAACGATCGTAAGGTGCTTGACCAAGCTGAAGAAGGCCGGCGGCAAGCTGCGGATAGCCACGGCACAACCGATGATTATTTATAGCCTGAAAATGACGAAGCTGGACACGCTGATCGAGATGTTTCCCACCGTTGATCAGGCGGCCGAAGGATTTATCGCGCCGGGCGCAAGCGCCGGTTAGCAGGTCCGACATACTTCCCGAACACTGTCGTTTTCAGCCGCGGTGTAAATCCTGACTGATGATGCGCTTGAACTCAGGATCATCGTGGATACAGGCCAGGTCACTGTCGCGAGCGGCCCAGTCCGGGTTGCTGAAGCCCGATTCGACGGCGCGACGGAACATGAGCAACGCCTCTTCTTTCATTTCGACAATTCCGTAGGTGCATGCGGCGTTGTAAAGAGTATTGGGGTCCTTGGGGCGCAGAGCGACAGTTTTCTCCAGTTCGCTGACTGCTTCGCGGACCCTCTTCAGCGCGCCAAATTGAACGGCAAGCAAGCTGCGGGCTCGCACGTCTTCGGGCACCAGTTCGATCTGTTGTTGCAGGGCAACCACGGCCTTTTCCCTCATCTTTCGCGAGGCTTCGGGGTCTCCCAGCGCCTGGAAACAATTCACCAGCGGAGGATACACGTTGTAATCATCACCGGCAGCTTCCAGGGCACGATCGGACAGCTCGACGACTTCCTGGTATCGCCCCGAAGCGAAATAGGCTCGGAGCAGCACGCTATAAGCGCCTTCGCAATCCGGCTTGCGATCGACGGCTCGCTTAGCCCATTCGACGGCATCGTCGTATTTGTTCTGCGCGTAAAAGATTCGAGCCCGCGCGGCCAGCGCTTCCGCGAGTTGTGGTTCCAGCGCAATCGCACGATCCGCGGCCAGGGTGCCTTTTTCGATAGAACGGGGATCCTTCCCGTGCAGCTCATATTGCATGCCACAAACTTGCGCGATTCCCGCATGGGCGAGCGAAAAATCCGGATCAAGGCGGATAGCGTGTTCGAACATCTGCATGGCGAACTCAAGATTCTCGCGTCGGGCGTAGCTGCGGCCGCGGAGCAGGTAGTCGTAGGCCTGCAGATTTTCCGTCGGCTTCCGCGCCATGGTTTTTTCTTCTTGAGGAGAAAGCGTGATACGCAAGGCCTGAGCGATGCTGCGGGCGATTTCCTCCTGCACGTCAAACACATCCTTCAATTCCCGGTCGTACCGTTCGGCCCAGAGGGGGAAATCGGTGCTGGCGTCCACCAGTTGAGCGTTAATGCGCAGGCGGTTCCCGGCGCGGCGCAGAGTGCCTCCGAGGATGTATCCGGCGTTCAAATCTTGACCAATCTGTTTCGCGGTGGCAGGTTTGTCGCGATACGGAAGAATCGTCGCGCGGGGAAAGACCTGGAGCCCTTTGATTTTAAGCAGCTCGGTGATGATGTCTTCGGTCATTCCGTCACGGAAATACTCATCTTCTTTCGCGCCGCTCAGGTTTTCGAAATAGAGAACCGCCAGCGATTTTTGCGCCCGCGCCGCCGGAGCGGCAGTACGCCCCGAATCGGAGTCATGTTTTAATCGCGTAAGGTCGATGCGCATGCCGGCAGCGGTCTGGTACCGGCCTTCCGGATTCTTTTCCATGGCTTTGAGGATGATCGCAGAGAGTTCGGCCGGAAGACGCGGATTGAGCCGGGCGGGCGGAGTGGGAGTGCGGTTCAGAATCGCATCGAAAATCACGGCCGAAGTATTGCCTGAAAATGTCTGGCGGCCGGTGGCCATTTCATAGAGCACGGTGCCGAAGGAAAAAAGATCGGTGCGATGATCGAGTTCCGAGCCGCGCGCCTGTTCGGGTGACATATAGGCGATGGTGCCGATGGCTGAGCCGGGAATCGTGAGATCGTCACTGGAGTGCCCTGCGGTCACCTCTCCCGTCTCGCCGGCTTGGCGCTGCTGCAGCCCCTGCTTGGCCAGGCCGAAATCGAGGATCTTTGCGCGTCCCGAATGGGTGATGAAGATGTTCGCGGGCTTGATGTCACGGTGCACGATGCGCTTGGTGTGGGCGACTTCCAGGGCATCGGAGATCTGGATAGCCAACTCCAGCAGTTCCTCAATTTCCATGGGCTTATTATTAATCCGATGTTTCAGGGTCACGCCCTCGAGCAGTTCCATGCAAATGAAGGGACGCCCTTCATGCTCCCCGATATCGTAAATCGTACAAATGTTGGGATGATTCAGGGCCGATGCGGCGCGCGCTTCGCGTTGAAAGCGCTCCAGCGTGGCGTGGTCCTCGACCATATTATCGGGTAGAAATTTCAGGGCAACGTTGCGGCCCAGGCGCGTGTCTTCGGCCTTATACACCACGCCCATGCCGCCCCCACCGAGCTTTTCTAGAATGCGATAATGAGAGACCGTGCGGCCAATAAAGGGCTGAGTGTTCGCCATGCGCGTGTCATCTTAATTTGCTACCTGAGGCAAGTCAAATTGACCATGATATTGAGCCGCTAGGCTTGCATCTTGCCGGGGATTTTCAGCATCGAAAAAAATACGGCACGATGATGTGTGCGACGAGGACGATTATGAAAAGCAGAGCGAGCATAGTGGTGGGTTTGATTTGCTTCTTTGCGGCGGTTGCGCCGGGACTGGTGCGGGCGCAGGAGACGCCGGGGCCGTTGCCTGCGCCGCCACCGCAGTTGGAGCCGCTGGAGCCGGCGGCGCCGACGCGTTCGTCGGAAGCGACTGGCAGCAAGCCGATACCGCCTCGAACGAGCATCGCGGGAGCATGGAAGCTGAATACTGACGACAGCGACGATGGCCGCAAGAAGGTGCAGCAAGCGCAGTCGAAGAACCAGGGAAATGGCGGCAACGGGGGAAACGGGGGCAACCCGCGCATGGGAGGCGGCGGAAATCCTTATCCGGGCCAAGGCGGAGGAAATCCTTATCCAGGGCAGGGCGGAGGCGGAAATGGGGGCGGGGCGCGGCGCGGTGGCCCGAACCAGCCTAGCGACATGGACCCTGGGACGCTGCGGGATCTGACCGATCCGCCGGAGACGCTGAGCATCGTGCAGAAAGATACGAAAGGCGTAGAGGTGGATTTGACGGACGACAGAACCCGCAAGTTCGCCTTTTTTACCGACGGGCGAAAGATAGAGAAATCGAAAGACGATACGTATCAGGAGATTGCGGCGAAGTGGGATGGACGAAGCTTAGTGACGGACGAGAAAACTCCGCGAGGCGGCAAATTTTCGCGGACTTTCGATCTGGCTCCGAACGGCCAGCAACTTTACGAAACGGTGCGGATGGATGCGATTGCGTACGGAGGGGCAAAGTCGGGACCGCAGGTCTATATCCAGTATGTATATGACGCGGAGCAGGAAGTGCCTAGGTAACGGCGGTGCTGACATGGCAAGGAACTTCAGCGGCTAAAGCCGCCTGGCTTTGCAGCACGTTATGTCGTGGCTAAAGCCACGACCCACAAAGATTCTCAACTCACAAACCCCAGCTATCACCGCCTATGTCATCGCTGCCCTTCCCAGGCTCAGGGTAAAAGAGGGGGGGCAAATTACGGCAATGGCTTCAGGGGCTAAAGCCCGCGATGCCTGATGAAACTTACAGCGGGGCTGAAGCCCCGCCCTTCCAAGTCGGCGAGACCGAACAGCTAAAGCCACGACCCACAAAGATCCTCCAGACGTCACCGTCTATGTCATCGCTACCTTTCGCCAAGCACTCGGGGACGATCCACAAAGATTTACCTGGCGATGGCGCAACGGCGTTGGGCTAAGGTTGGACGGACTTGGCGAGTTGGGTTTCGACGGTTCGCTCACGCGGGTCGAAGAGAATGTAGTCGGCGTCGGAAGTAGTGCTTAGGAAGTCGAGGCGTCCACGAGCTTCCTGAAGTTCGTCGATATTTTCGATCCAAACAAACTTGTTATCGGGGAGTTTTCTGAAAATTTGGTAGGGGGCCGTCATATTAGCTTTTTCACCACGCTTTCGGATTTTTGAACCCAAATGCAACCTTTGCAGTCTGGGGCTCCGGCAAAGGAACTTCCATACGCTAATCGCTGTAGGTTTGAAGGGACTTTGTATTAAGCATGTTTTGTCAGAACGAGGAGTTGTGTGCCGAAAGGACTGCGTAGCGGTTTCGCACTAGTGACGGCGGCCAGAATGGAAATCATCGTACGGGTTGGCCCGTGAGACCGGGCTTGGGCTGCTCGAGCTTGCGTTCGCGCATGTAGAGGAACAGCGGCAAGGCGAGCGAGACGCCTACAAAGAGCAGGGCTACGACCGGCTGCCAGCGATTCGCGATGCGCAGCCGTGAGCTCTCAGTTCGCATGAAAACCAGTAGCGTCGCGGCGGAGACGAATACGTCCATGCCAAAGAAGGCGCTGATGCGATTGGCAAAAAGTTGGTGGAAGAACAGAGGCATATGCAGGCCGTTCTGCAAAAGCCATGGCGCGAATTGCCAATACGGCAGTACTGCGCCGATAAGACACAGAGTGAGATAAAACGTCTTCGGTTTCATGGGTCACCTTCCCGGCGTGCCGCTGAGAGTAAGCGGATGCAACATTTCCCGAGGAGCCGGCAGCGCTGCTTGCTATACGTGCTGCTCAGCTCAAAAGTCTCATCGAACCAGAGATAGAACCGGCCATTAGGCTCCAAAATGAGTTACTTGAGTGCGGGCCGCGGTGAAGCGAGTGCGCGGCTGTGGTATAATTGGGTTCCTTTGCTCTCCGTTAACAACATCTCGATGCGTTTCGGCGCCCGAATACTGTTCGAGGACGTTTCGTGCGCGTTTCTGACCGGGCGGCGCTACGCGATTAGCGGACCGAACGGCGCGGGGAAGACTACGCTGATGAAAATCCTTACGGGCGAGATTGAACCTTCCAAGGGCGACGTTACGCGGCCGAAGAAGCTGGGCGTTTTGAGCCAGGATCAGTTTGCGTTCGACGAATTTCGCGTGATCGATACCGTAATCATGGGGAATAAGGCGCTGTGGAAGGCATTGCAGGAGAGGGACGCGCTATACGAGAAGCCACACGACCAGTTGACGGACAAAGACGGGATGCGGCTGGCGGAACTCGAAGGAATCGTCGGCGAAGAAGGCGGCTATACGGCGGAAGCGGACGCGGGAGTGCTGCTGGACGGGCTGGATGTGGACGATACGCTGCACGAGCGAAAAATGGGAGAGCTGCAGGGCGGGCAGAAAGTTCGCGTGCTGCTGGCGCAAGCTCTGTTTGGAAGTCCGCCGGCGCTGCTGCTGGACGAGCCGACCAACCACTTGGACTTGGATTCAGTGCACTGGCTGCAGGATTATTTGTGCGAGTACGAAGGCGTGCTGATCGTGATTTCGCACGACCGGCATTTTTTGAACAGCGTTTGCACGCATACCGCGGACATCGATTACCAAACTGTGATCATGTACAACGGCGGGTACGACGATATGGTGGTGGCGAAGACGTCGATTCGCTCGCGCATCGAATCGGAGAATGCGCAGCGGGAAAAGAAAATCGAGCAATTGAATGAATTCATCGCGCGGTTTTCGGCGGGTACGCGTTCGGCGCAGGCTACTTCGCGAAAGAAAGAAGTGGAGCGGCTGCAGACGACGGAATTGGCCAGGTCGAATATCGCGCGGCCGTACATTCGTTTTCAGATGGACCAACATTCCGGGCGGCATCCGCTAGAGATTAAAAGCGTGGCGAAATCGTACGACGGTGTGAAGGTGATTTTGCCGTTTTCGGCGAGCGTGGCGCGCGGAGAAAAAATCGCGCTGACGGGGCGCAACGGCGCGGGCAAGACTACGCTGCTGAAATCGCTGGTACGCAATGCGACGGGATACATTGACGATGTGGACAGGCAATTCCCCGTTGATGGCGGGACGGTGGTGTGGGGTCATAACGTCGCGGTGGGATATTTTGCGCAGGACCACAGCGATTCCATCGTGAAAGGCACGACAACAGTGGACTGGCTTCACCAATTTAAGCCGCAAGCGACGCAAGAGGAATTGCGCGGAGTGCTGGGGCAGATGCTCTTCAGCGGCGATGATGCGTTGAAGCCTACGAAGGCGCTTTCGGGAGGCGAGTCGGCGCGGCTGATTTTTTGCAGGCTGATGCTACAAAGGCCGAACGTGCTGGTGCTGGACGAGCCGACGAACCATTTGGACTTGGAGTCGATCAACGCGCTAAATATCGCGCTGCAGAAATATGACGGCACGGTGCTGCTGGTAACACACGACTACGACGTGATCGACGAAGTGGCCACGCGGATTTGGCACTTTGTCGCCGGCGGCAAGGTAGAGGACTTCAAGGGACCGTACTCGGAATATCTCGTATATGCGCAGGAAAAGGCCTCCTAGGTACGCCGCAGTTTCGCGGGAAAAGATTTGCCCAGAAAGTAGACGCGTTTAGGACTCTACCTCCCAATGTCGTCCAAGTTGTCTATTCAAGCCATTTATTTTCAATAACTTAAGAATGGCATTGAATTTGCTATAAGTGTAGTTGTAGAAAATCAAGCGAGCGTGTCTATGGACGCACTCGGAGGCACCACAAAATGAAGAAACTAATGACATTAGCTCTGGCAATCATGGCAAGCGGCTGCTTTTTGACGGCCAACGCCGATTCCACGCCGATAGGCAGCTCGGCGAGCAATACGAGCAATAACTCGGGAAGCGCGACGCAGAATATATCGTCGAACCCGGCTTGGGCTGGCGCGCTCGCGGGCTCGAATTGGATTTCCTATGCGGACACAGGTAATCCTTCCGACCCTGGTTTCGTGGTAGTGCCGAACGGAACAAGCGTTATGTTTACCCAGACTTTCGATCTAACAGGAACAATTACAAGCGCAACGCTTTCGGTATTGGCCGACGACACGACGTCGGTGATCGTGAACGGGACGACAGTCTTTGCCGCTAATCTCGGTGGCTCCTACCCGACCTGCTCTTCGGTAGAGATTGGCTGCCTGATGACGACTGAAGGGACTTTCAACATCGCGCCGTATTTGGTCGATGGGGTGAATACCATTTCGTTCGACGTGTACCAAGAAGCGGGCAGCTCGTACGGTCTGGATTACGCCGGGACGATAACGACGACTCCAGAGCCGGGTGTTCTGCTGTTGCTGAGCTCGGGACTTGCTGGTCTGGGTTTCTTGAAAACGCGCCGCAAGCTGTTTAGCTAGTCTTTTTACAACGAAAATACACTTGCTGAAGGAGCCGCCTTTCGAGGCGGCTCTTTTTTTTGGGCGGCTCCTCTACAACCGAAAGTCAAGTCCCCTCGCTAGAACAAAGACGGAATTGTGGCACGTGGCGACGTGATTCGGTGACGTTGCAAAGAGCAGATCCCTGTCTGCCGACAGGCAGGCCTCGCTTCGCTCGGGATGACAGTTCTATGGCCGGTAGTGAGGTGGGTGGACAACCTAGGGATTTCATTCCTGGTGTAAAATGGGGCAGCGGGGTGACACAAATGGCCGGAACAATTTCTTTGCAACCACCGATCCAGGCTCGGAGCGTTGAACGAGCCTATGCCGAAACCGCGTCGATTCCCTGGTACGTATGGTGCTGCGTGGTGTCGGTGCTATCGGCGGTAGTTGGAAGCGCGTGGGATATTTCCTGGCACGAGACGGTCGGGCGCGACACGTTCTGGACGCCCGCGCACATGCTGATTTATTTGTCCGGAGTGCTGGCCGGGATTGCGTGCGGGTATTTGATTCTTTCCACCACGTTCCAGAAAGACTCGCGATTGCGCGATGTTTCCGTTTCGATGTGGGGCTTCCGAGGGCCGCTGGGTGCGTTCATCTGCGCGTGGGGCGCGGTGGCGATGATCGCCGCGGGGCCTTTTGATAATTGGTGGCACAACTCGTACGGGCTGGACGTGAAAATATTAAGCCCGCCGCACGTGCTGCTGGCGCTGGGAATGCTCGGCATCCGATTTGGCACGCTGGTGCTGGTGCTGGCGGAGATGAATCGCGCAGAAGGCATTTATCGCCGCAGGCTGGAACGGATTCTATTCCTCACCGTAGTTTTTCTAATGGGCATGACGGTGGGAATCGCGCAGGAAGTTACCAACCGGATTCTCATGCATGGGGCGAAGTTTTACCTGGTGATCATGTTTGCGGCGCCCATCTGGATAGCGACCGTCGCGTGGGTTTCGAAAAATCGCTGGGCGGCGACGATCATGACGGCGATGTGGACGGCGATCCATCTTTCTTTTGTGTGGATCTTTCCGCTGTTCCCGGCAGTACCGAAGCTGGGGCCGGTGTACCAGAACGTGACGCATTTGGTGCCGCCGGATTTTCCGCTACTGCTGATCGTCCCGGCGATTGTTTTCGATTTGTTGCGCCAGCACACAGCAGCCTGGAGCCGATGGAAGCAGGCGGCCGTGCTGGGAGCTGCATTTTTGGTGAGTTTTGTCGCAGCGCAATGGCCGTTTGCTGATTTTCTGATGTCTCCGGAGTCGCGGAATAGAATTTTCCAGACTACGAATTTTCCATATTTTGTGCCGCCCACGTCTCCGTGGGTGCGTAACGTTTTCTTTCACACCGAACATACGCCGGGGCAATTCTGGGTGAAGATGGCGATCGCGCTGGTGGCGGCGATCCTGACGGTACGACTCGGAATGTCCTGGGGGGAATGGATGCGGCGGATTCGCCGATGAAAAAGGAATTCCGGCGACGGTTATTCCTAGCGGCGGTTATTTTGCTTGGCGCCGCGATTCCCGCGCTCGCGCACGTGGGCAGCCCGGACGTTTTTTACGAGGGCGACGCCGGGCCTTATCATCTCTTCGTGACCGTGCGAATGCCGCAGGTGATTCCTGGCGTGGCTGAAATTCAGGTGCGGTGTGAAAACGGCGATGTGAAGACGGTGCAAATCGTTCCGTTACGGCTGAGCGGATTGGGTTCAAACTTCCCGCCCACGCCTGATCTGGCCAAGGTTTCCAAGGACGATCCCCAATTTTTTACCGGCAATCTTTGGCTGATGGAATCCGGCGCGCTACAGGTCCGCGTAATGGTGGATGGCGCGAAAGGCAAAGGCGAACTGTCGGTGCCGGTGGCTTCGTTTGCGCAGCGCACATTCCCGATGGACAAACCGCTGGCTGGATTGATGGTGGTGATGCTGCTGGTGCTTGGCATCGGAGTGATTTCGATTGCGGGCGCGGGAGCGCGCGAAGCAAGCCTGGAGCGCGGCGAAGTTCCGGGGCCTGCCAACGCACGCAGAGCCAAGATTGTGATGTTGGTGACGATTATTCTGGTGGCCGGCCTTCTGTATCTGGGGAAATCGTGGTGGGCACTGGAAGATTCGGATTATCAAGGGCGCGTAAATTTTTACAAGCCGCCGATAGCTGAGACCACGCTGGAAAACGGAAACCGCCTGGTGATCAGGGCCAGGGGACAGAATCCGAAATGGTCAGACAGAATCAATATGGGCGAGGTAGTTCCGGACCACAACCACTTGATGCATCTGTTCCTGATCGAACTGCCGGGAATGAATCGGATGTGGCATCTGCATCCGACTCTTTTAGAAGGAGGCGCGTTTGCGGATGATTTGCCGACGATGCCGGCGGGACACTATCAGGTTTTTGCGGACGTGGTGGATTCGCGGGGATTTCCGTGGACGCTGGTGGGGACTGTCGATTTGCCGGAAATAAACGGCAAGCCGCTAAGTGGTGACGACTCGACCTGGTCTGGGGAGGCGATTGCCTCGGTGCTGGGGAAAGACGACACAGTTTCACAGCTTGCAGACGGCGGGCGGATGATTTGGGAGCGCGGCCCAGGTCCGCTGAGGGCGAAGACGGCGATGGATTTCAAGTTTAGCGTGCAGGATAAGGACGGAAAACCGGCGCAGGACTTGGAACCGTATATGGGTATGGCAGGGCACGCGGAATTTGTGGGTTCAGACCTGAGCGTGTTCGCGCACGTGCACCCGGCAGGGTCGGTGCCGATGGCTTCTCTGGAGATGGCGCAGGCGGGGCTGATGGGTGATGCGTCGTCTATGCAAAGCGGGATGGCGATGGCACCGGCGTCAGGCTCTATGCCCGCTGAGGTGGGTTTTCCTTATGGGTTCCCAAAGGCCGGAGATTACCGGATTTTCGTACAGGTGAAGCGGGCGGGGAAGGTGGAGACGGGAGTATTTGACGCGCAGGTGCAGTGAACCCTTGCGGCTCCTCTACAGGCTTTACCGGATGGCGGTGCGGCTTCAAGTGTTTATATTAGGCGTGATGGAAATACGAGCGTGGATGGCGGCTTTGTCCCATCGGGAGTGACTGCACACGGTGGTCCTTGCGGGCCTTTGCAGTTTGACCGTACTGGAAGCCGCCCTTAGCCGCCAGCCCATGCGTTTGCGTCCGTGCTTCAACAATAATGCCCCGCGCGTCGTGCTATAGTTTTCATCCGGAGCGTAACTCCAGAATTTGAACTATGCGAGTGAGCAACTAGCATGCTGCCTCGGAGCCGCGCAAAACTTGCCTTCGTCTCAGCCGTAGCCTTGGTGCTGATCGGTAGTTTAGCGGCCACTATCACCGTCGCGCGCCTGTCCAACAGTGCAAAATGGGTGGCCCACACGTACCAAGTGCAGCTGGCGTTAAACAATGTCGAATTCGTCCTCTCGGAAGCGGCGCGCGCACGGCTGAGCTACGTGAGCTCGGGTGATGAGATCTACCTAGCGAGCTTTGATTCAGCCAACGATCAAGCGGCGGCGGATTTGCTTAACATCCGGCAATTGACAATGGACAATCCGCGACAGCAGGAATTGTGCAGCCAGCTTGAGACGATTGTGAGCCGGAGAATACAGGTCTTGAGGGTGGCGATAGACTTGCGGAAGACGGGAAACATAGACGACGCCAAGCAGGCGCTATTCACGCGCGATAACGTAGTCATCGCCCAGGAAATCGACAATGTAATGCAGCAAATGGAACGGGAAGAAGGCATGCTCTTCCAGCGGCGCTCGCGCCGGTCAAGAACGCTTTTTGTGATTTTTCTGTTTATCGTAGGCGCGGCGTTCGTGGTGGCAGTGGCCTTCTTGTGGATCCATTATCGTTTGCTCCTTGAAGAGCTTGGCGCACGGGAAAAAGCAGAGGCCAGCGCACACCGGCTGAGCGCCCGCGTATTGAGGCTTCAGGACGAGGAACGCAGACGGCTTTCACGGGAGCTTCACGACGGATTAGGGCAGAATCTGGTGGCCGCCAAGCTGGCGTTGTCCAATTTAGCGGATTCGAACCCGAATGACATTGTGGTGGCCGATTGCCTTAAATTAATTGACGAATCTTTGGCGGAAGCTCGCACGATCTCCTACCTGCTGCACCCGCCGCTGCTGGACGACATAGGAATCGCTTCCGCGGCGCGCTGGTATTTGGAAGGATTCTCAAAACGCAGCGGAATTGAGGTTTCAGCGGACATACCGGATAGCGACAGCCGAATGCCGCGCGCGATGGAACTCGCTTTGTTTCGCGTTTTACAAGAGTCCTTAACCAATATTCACCGGCACGCCAAAAGCTCCCGCGCCGCAGTTTCGCTGCACTTGCTGAAGGATCGCGCGGTGCTTCGCGTACGGGATTACGGCCAGGGAATTCCGCGCGAGACGCTCGAGCGTTTTCTCCACGATGGGACGCATGTCGGTGTAGGACTGGCGGGGATGCGCGAACGCGTGGCAGAGCAGAACGGACAGTTTGAGATCCTCTCAGACGAAAGTGGGACGGCGATCGAAGTCGGCATGCCCCTTTCGTCCAACGAGAACGCGGAAGACGGCCAAGCCGCAGCATTCCCCAGGAGCTAATTTCTCAACGCAGTAGTTTCGAACTGAGGGACAGCCGGGGATACTGCTGCGCGACGGACGAAGGAGAAATCTTTCGCAGCCGTCGCGGGAGAGAGTTTAAGCAGCCAAGGCGAGACAATGCCACTTGCCGCCGATGGCCTTCAGCTGGTGCACTCGACCGTCGTCGGCATGCAGGAAATACGTCCCATCCGGAAATACCTGGGCATGGGCCGAGCGAACGGAGCACTTGGCCCAACGAGTCGGTTTAAGACCCCGGCCGTATTGCGACGTCTCGGGTGCCACGTCGATTCCGAACTCCACCTTATATTCCACACCTGTTGCTTGTGCGGGAACTAAACGTCCCCGGCCTTTAACTTTTTCGGTCATAGTAGTTTGATGCGAGAACTAAACGCAGGTTGCACGAACTGCAGGGATATAGTACCGCAGGAGGGGCAAAAGCTCAAGTGTGATTACGAAACCGTTTCCAAGTCGCGTAAAAGAAAGATAAGAAGACACTTAGGAACACCCTACGCTCCAAATGCGGCGAGCTATGGTGACTCGAGGTGGTGACCCTAGCGAACTTGCGGCGAACAAAGGAGTTGGAGCCTGAAATGGCATGGAAAAGAGCGTCCGGAGCCCGATTGGCGTGTCACATACCAGATTTGCTGTATTTTTGAATATTGATCTCGAGATTTTGCGGATATGCATGTTTTTCAGTGGTTTTCAACAGGCCCACGCGAGCAGGCCAATACCACGCCGTCCTAGGCTGTGTTTTGACGGCGGCGCTTGAGCCACCGGGACGGAGCAGCGATGTGGCGACTACCCAAGCGTTTCAAACAGTTCATTGGTCTTACTGAATTCGGGGTCGCCCTGGCGAATGATTGTGGCTTCCACGGACTTGAACGGCTCCTCGGTGGGAATACGATCGAGCCAGCGCTGAAGAGAAAGCTTTTCGTGGTCGGAGAAATCGAGCCGAACGATCACGCGGACTTTTGCGTTGGCTTCGTCTTCGACGCCTTCGGCAGCCTTCGCGCGTTTTGCGGATGATTTTTTCTTTCCGCCGCGCTTCCCTTCTCCGCCAGCATGTTTCGAGGCGGCGGTATGCTTTTCCGCGGAAGGCTTAGCGGAAGCTTCGGCGTTTTCTTCCGCGGCGGCGTTCTCTTCTTCGGGTTCCTCGCGTTCAAATTTAATGGTGAGTTTATTGCCGAGACGAAAGCCTTGTTTCCAACTTTCCACTTTGTGGCGAGCGTGCTGAGCGGTTTCTTCGTCTTTGCCGAAATCGAAAATTAAGTAAGAGTGAGCCATGCATCTTCTATATCGGCAGTCGGCCCTGTGTGTCAAGAGACATTGGGAAGGAAACAAAAAAGGAAGCTTGAAATTCGATGCGGCGACGATGGTAGAATACAGCTGAAGATCGAAAGGCGATGGAGTTCGCCTAAACCGTCTGCCATACGGACTGATGACTCCTGGCCGCCGCCCGGCGCCAGGAGTTTTTTTGTTGGACGGAGCGGCGCGCAGAGAAGGGGGATACTTTGCGCATATCATTGCTGATCGTTTTCGGGGCTTTAGGCACTCTGGCGCGCTACGGATTGCAGGGGCTGGTGCAAGAGCGCACGGGCTCGAGTTTCCCCGCAGGGACCCTCGTCGTCAACATACTCGGATGCTTTCTACTCGGCGGCGTGGCGGAATACGCGCTGACGCATCTCTCCATCCCACCCGAATGGCGCATCGGGATTACTGTGGGGTTTCTTGGCGCGTTCACCACATTTTCGACTTTCACGTTTGAGGCGGTTCGACTGATTCAAGACGGAGAATGGGCGCGCGCAGGGACTTATCTGATGGCGAGCGTAGTGGGCGGAATACTGGCAATATTGGCCGGAATGCGATTGGCGGACCGGATCTAGGAGGCGCGATGGAGCACGAACGATTCGAAGGTGAGAGAACGCTGATGCGCATTCATATCGGCGAGTCCGACCGCTGGCATGGAAAGCCGCTGTACGATGCGATCGTGGAATTACTGCGGAGAGAAAAATTCAGCGGAGTTACGGTGCTGCGCGGTGTGGGCGGTTTCGGTTCTTCCAGCGTGTACCATACCGAAAAAATCATGAGGCTTTCGCAGGATTTGCCCATCGTGATCGAAGTGGTGGAATTAGCGGAACGCATCGAGAAAATGCTGCCGCAGCTCGATGAAATGATTAGCGGCGGGCTGGTGACGTTAGAGAAAGTTCGCGTGATTCTTTATCGGTCGCATAATTAGAGTGGACCGCAAGTTAAGATGCCTTGAAAACTTACCGAATAGCGGTGTTGTGCTACCCGCTTGACCTATGTTAGGGTAAGCGAACAAAAAGCGAATAGGCCAGAGTGGGCGGAAGCCTGCGCACCGCAGACGATGAGCGTGGGGAGGAAAGATATGACCGCATCAGGATCGGGGCATGGTCTTGCGCTAGAGCGAGCGACTGGGACAGTCCCGGCACTCAATCCTCGCACGACGATTGATACGGTGCAGGATGCTCTGAGCGCTCTGGCGGGGCGATATAGGACGGACGAAGTGCTTACCGCGGTAAGGCACATTCCGGTGCGTGAGGCGCGGTTCGTTCCGATGCCTAGCTGGGTGCGGCCGGAGTTGGCTACGGCCTACCGCGGCAAGGGGATCGAGCAACTTTTCTCGCATCAGGGTGCGGCGGCGGAGCTGGCACGAAGCGGCAAAAACTTTGTGGTGGTGACGCCAACTGCCTCGGGGAAGACACTTTGTTACAACCTACCGGTGTTGAACGCGATTCTCGAAGACGCGGATACTCGCGCGCTTTACCTGTTCCCCACCAAGGCGCTAGCGCAAGACCAGCTTTCCGAATTGCACGATCTGGCGACGCGGCTGGACGACTGTTTTGGCGTGTTTACGTATGACGGGGATACGCCGAGCGACGCGCGGAAGGCGGTGCGCGAGCGCGGGCACGTGATTTTGACGAATCCGGACATGCTGCACACCGGAATCCTGCCGCACCACACGAAGTGGACGCGCGTGTTTGAGAATTTGAAGTACGTGGTGCTGGACGAGCTGCACACGTATCGCGGCGTGTTTGGGAGCCATTTGGCAAATGTGTTGCGGCGGCTTGCGCGGATTGCGGAGTTTTACGGGTCGAAGCCGCGATTTATTTGCTGCTCGGCGACGATTGCGAATCCCGGCGAGCTTGCGGCGCAGCTCATCGAGCGCGAAGTGGAAGTGGTGGAAGAGAATGGAGCGCCGTCGGCGGAGAAGCTTTTTGTTTTTTACAACCCGCCGATGGTGAACCGCAACCTGGGGATTCGGCGAAGCTATCTGAACGAGACCACGCGAGTGGCGAAGGAGCTACTTGCGCGGAAACTTCAGACGATTGTTTTCGCGAACAGCCGATTGCATACCGAGGTGCTGCTGACATATTTGCAGCAAGCCAACCGCCCACAACCCGGACAGCCGGAGCCGGTGCGCGGATATCGCGGGGGATATTTGCCGGGCGAGCGGCGCGAAATCGAACGCGGGCTGCGTGAAGGGCGAGTGCGCGGAGTTGTAGCGACAAATGCACTGGAACTGGGTATCGACATTGGCTCACTCGACGCAGCGGTGATGGCGGGATACGCGGGCTCGATCGCTTCCACATGGCAGCGTGCCGGGCGCGCGGGGAGGCGAAGCGGCGCGTCCTGCGCGGTGCTGGTGGCGTCGTCCGCGCCGCTGGACCAATTCATCGTGCAGCACCCGGATTATTTTTTCGGGCGCTCGCCGGAACACGCCTACGTTCAGCCGGACAATCTGGAAATTCTAGTCAACCATCTGAAATGCGCGGCGTTTGAGCTGCCTCTTTCACCAGACGAACGAATCGGGAGCGTTGACTTGCAGCAAGTGTGCGAGCGACTGGCGGAGGCGGGATATCTTCATCGCAGCGGCGGAAACTGGCACTGGGTGCAGCAGGCGTATCCGGCGGACACGGTGAGCTTGCGATCGGTGACGTCCGACAATTTTGTAATCATTCATGTGACGGGAGAGAACGAAGGCGAGCCTGAAGTGATTGGCGAAGTTGATTTTTCTTCGGCGCTCACGACAGTGCATCCGAAGGCGATTTACATTCACCAGGGACAGCAGTATCACGTGGAGCGGCTCGATTTCGAGCAGCGCAAGGCGTATGTGAAGCGCGTGAACGTGGATTATTTCACAGACGCGATTCGCTACACGCAAGTGCGCGTGCTGGAGATCGCCGAGGAGGAGCGCATTGCGGGACCCGCCGCTCGCGCGCATGGCGACGTGCTAGTGCGCTCACAGGTGGTGGGATTCAAGAAGATCAAATTTTTTACCAACGAGAATGTGGGCGCGGGAAAACTCGAATTGCCGGAAAACGAAATGCACACAACGTCGTTCTGGATCACGCTCGAACGCGGGCTGCTGGCTGGGTTGCCTTTTGCGCTGTCCGACCGGCAGAGCGGAATTTTCGGCTTGCTGTACGCGTTGGAATCCATGGCAACGCTGTTGCTGATGTGCGACCGGCGCGATCTGGGAACTGCCGTGGGCGAGCGGCCGGCTAGCCCCGGAATCGAAACGGATTGGCAGGAGTTCACCACGGCGATGAACGATCCATCGCAGATGAAGGAATTCTTCGAGCCGAATTTATACCTTTACGATGCGTATCCGGGCGGGATTGGATTCAGCGAGCCACTTTTTCGCGTGCACGATTTGCTGTTGCGGCGGACGCGCGAGCTAATCGCGGCTTGCCCGTGCGAGCAGGGGTGCCCTTCCTGCGTGGGACCAGTAGGAGAAAAAAGCGAACGAGCGAAAGAAGCGGCACTAAAAATCCTGGAGCAACTCTGCGCGTGAGCAAAACCATGCTAGATCGGTTCTGGCGAGTGAAGGCGTTGCAGAAACCGCTGAACGGTGCGGCGCGCGTTTCGAACTCGACGCTGCCGAAGGATTTCGATAAAGGCGAAAGTGCGGCTGGAGAACCGCGCGGGTTTTTAGCCAACATTCCTGAAGGCGCGGGGCGACTGGCGGAACTTCTGGGTGCGGCGCCATTGCGAAATGAATTTGGCGAGCATCTTGCGCTGCGGAAATGGTTCTCCGATGTGGCGGACGGTGTGAAAACGGATTGCTCGCCATTGGGCCACGGCTTGGCTGACGAAAGAATGGATGCGTCGGCGCTGCGGCTTCTGCTGCCGGATGCTGCGGAGGAAGCGGGAGACCCTCGGCAATGGCTTTTTTTGGATACGGAAACTACGGGGATCATGGGCGGGAGCGGAACCTACGCGTTCATGGTGGGGATTGCGTGGTGGGACGCCGGCGGCCTGGAAGTGGAACAATTTTTCATGCGCGATCACAGCGAGGAGCATGCGCTGCTGGTAACCCTGGCGGAGCGAATGGCAGAGCGCCGGGTGCTGGTGACGTTCAACGGCAAGTCGTTCGATTGGCCGCTACTGGAAACGCGCTATCGGATGACGCGAACGCTGCGGCCGCCTGCACCGCGCGCGCATCTGGATTTTCTGCATCCAGCGCGAAACTTGTGGCGATTGCGGATTGGGTCGGTTCGTTTGCAGGAACTCGAGCGCCACGTGCTGGGGTGGAATCGCGGGGCGGACGTGGCGTCGGAATTCATCCCCGAAATATATTTTGATTTTCTGCGCGGAGGGGCGCCGGAGCCGCTGGTCCCGATTTTTCTGCACAATCAAATGGATCTTCGGGGACTGGCGGCGCTTTCGAGCCGCATCGTTTCGCTGCTGGCCGAGGCGGATCTGGCGGGCAAAGATGGATTCGAGCTTTTCGGACTCTCGCGCATATGCGAGCGGCGCGGAGACGCGACGCGGGCGCGCAAACACTACGAACAGTCGCTCGCGGCAGATGAATTGCCTGCGGAAACAGATAGAGTGGCCCGGCACTCGCTGGCTCGGCTGGCGAAGCGCGAGGGCGATCATTCGAAGGCGCGCGATTTATGGGAAGGGATGCTGGGGAATTCGCGCGAAGGATTTGAAGCCTACGAACAACTGGCGATTTATTACGAGCGCTACATCCGCGAGCCTCAACGCGCCGCGTCGATTTCGCGCGATGCGCTTACCGAGCTCCAGCGGGCGAAGCGCTTGGGCACGATTGCGCGGGCACGCTACCAACAGATACGCGCGCGATTCGAGCATCGCCTGGCAAGGCTGGAGCGAAAGGCGGGGCGTCTGCCGCTGGAGCCGATAGTTGAGGAATCTCCGGCCCAAGCTGCGGAATCAGATGGAAGAGACAAAAAGAGGAGTTCCCATGCCCGAATCGGATAGCACCGCGGCGAGACTTGCCAGAAGCTCTGAACTGGAGGCCATCACCATGCCTGGAGTAACCGATCCTTACCTGCGCGAGCAACTTGAAAAGCGACGTACCGAGCTGAATTCCGCGGTTTCGGCGGCAACGCCGGAGATTCCGGCAGCGCCGTTCCTGGAGATTCTGGTGGAGGTGAACTCCGCACTGCAGAGGATGGACGACGGAACGTACGGCATTTGCCCGACTTGCAATGATACGGTGGAGAAGGAACGCCTGCTGGCCGATCCGCTGGTGCAATTTTGCCTCGATCATCTTTCGAGCGGCGAGCAACGCGCTCTCGAGCGAGATATGGAATTGGCGGCGAAAATCCAGCGGGGTCTGCTGCCGGAAACGAATCTGCGATTTAGCGATTGGCAGGTCCACTACCAATACAAGCCGGCGGGCCTGGTGAGCGGCGATTACTGCGATTTGATTTCGCCATCGAACGGGGATGGGAAGCTGGTGTTTCTCTTCGGCGATGTGGCGGGCAAAGGAGTGGCTGCTGCGCTTCTGATGTCGCACTTGCACGCAATGTTTCGCAGTCTTTCCGGCTTGGGACTGGAACTGGACGGGCTTCTTGAACGGGCGAATCACGTGTTTTGCGAGAGCACGATTGCGGGGCAGTACGCGACGCTGATTTGCGGGCGCGCGGGCGGCTTCGGTGAACTTGAAATCGCCAGCGCCGGACATTTTCCTGCGCTGGTGGTGGAGAAGAATGGGGTGAGGAAGATTGCCTCGACGGGAGTGCCGCTCGGAATGTTTGCGAAGAGCCGTTACACGATCGAGCGGGTGCTTCTGGAACCGGGAGACAGCCTGATTCTGTACACCGATGGAATTTCGGAAGCGGCAAACACGAAGGGCGAGGAATACGGTGTCGCGCGGATCATGCGCGTGGCGGGCGAACGGCACGGATGGGTGCCACAAGAGCTGCTGGCGGCTTGCCTGAAGGACGTGAACAGTTTTTCGTCAGGCACGCGACAGGCTGACGACCAGACTATGATGGTGATTCACCGTACGGATTCGGCAGGTTTATCGCTCAACGACTGAAACTCGCGGGCGGACTTGTGATAAGAAACCGCGGCGGCGGCTGACCTTCCGTTTTCTAACCACCAAAACCAATAGCGACGTGTTGAATTAGTCTGGTGATGGCCTGCGGAGGCTTGGCATCCGCGTCGGTGGGAACCGGCGCGGCGGGGAGACTGATCGCGCGGTTGATTTTGTCGAATGTATCGCGGCCGGCGTTTTCAACAATCAGGCAGGTGGTTGCGGCGCAATGAAGGAAGACTCCGCCGGAGTCGGTCTGAAACTGGAAAAAATTGGGGCGGCGGAAAAGTTCCTTGCGATCCGTGTGTTTTAGTTCCAACACTTCACTATACTGGCCGAAAAAACGCGCGGCATCGTCCGGGTTGTCCAGCGCGACGCGGAACACCAGCGAAGTTTTCTTGGTCGAGGCGTTTTCGAAAGTAGCGTAGCGATCGCCTTTCCACGCCGGAGAAATCCTATCGGCGCGCTCCTGCCCGAGAAATTGTTTTAAAACCTCGCCGAGACCGAATTCACCCAGGACGTTTTCTTCCAGCAGCTTCCAATCCTCCGGCGCCAAACCTTTCCAATCAGGCAAAGTGACGGTTTCCGGCTTTACGTTGGACAAATAAAGATCCGGATGGATGATTTGCTGGGTGGAGACGGGAGGATTTTCGAAAATCAAGTGAAGGTCCTTCCAGCCGGAATGAGCTTTCAGAAACTGCTGGGAAAAGCCGGTGCCGGCGAGATAGGGGAAAAGCAGCTCGTCACGGATGAAGAGAGGAGCCTTGGAGAGTTTAGGATCTTTGTCCATTTCAGTGACAGCGCCGGAACGGATGAGAAGCGAGACATCGGGCAGGTCACGGACGCCGACTTTTTGGTCTTTCATGGAGTAGTCCACCATGGCGGCGAGCGCCGAGCCTTCGCTGACCGACTGGCGCGCTAGCTCAGCGTCATCGTTGGGCCGAGCAGCTTTGATCCACGGATCGATGTGGAAGGACTGATCCTCTAAAGCATGAGTCAATTCGTGAGACATTACCTCGCGCTGCTCGTCGGCCGGGATCCAGTCCGCGATGTAGAATTCCTTGGCTTTGGGGTCGTAAAGGCCGGCGACCTGATCGGTGAGAACGTCGAGCATGAAAGCATCGAGCGGAAAATCCTTGGGGATCAAGCCAAAAGCTTCCAGAGTCTTTTCGTCGTTATAGCGCTCGGCGTCGGTCCTGTCCTCTTTTTCCTCGCGGATCAGATACTCGCGGATTCCCTGTTTGGAGCGAAGGCTCTTTTTAAGCGGCTCTTTGATCGGCAGGGCCAGGATTTGGCTCATCTGCGCGAGCACTTCGTCCGCGGCTTTCAAGAATTCCGGGTTGGAGGTTGAAGGGACTTGAGCGGGCGGAGGCGTTTGGGCAGGAGCGGCGATTTTCGGCGATGCGGCCTGCTGAGCGGCCACCGCCATTCCCAACGAAAACGCGAGTAACAAAACTGCAAACCGCTTCATCTCCACCTCCAAAGAATTAGACGGAACATATTGGATTTGGATGTCAATGAAGAATAGCAGGTTTCCCCGGGTTTCTTCGGAGGACCCGAGGCTATGCGGCGGCCGGACCAGGAGCCTATGGGCGAGGCATTGTGCAAACTAGCACGCGGACGAAACAAGTCGCCTGCCCGAGATTGTCGCGCAGCTTATACTTACGATAGGGATAGTTCGGAGCCGCCGGTGGAGCGAGAGAAAATCCTGGTAGTAGACGACGAAGAGGCGATTCGAGAGGTCGTTTCGACCCTGCTCGATGCACAGGGGTACAAGTGTACCGTGTGCCCGAACGGGGTAATTGCGCTCGAGGCTTTCGGAAACGATTCGTTCGACCTGGTGTTGAGCGACATCGTAATGCCCGAAATGGACGGGATACGCCTGCTTTCCGAGTTGCGCTCCGAAGACCCGGACGTGCCGGTGATTATGGTTACCGCGATGCACGATATCTCCATCGCGCTGGAAGCGATCCGAGCGGGAGCCTACGACTACATTCTGAAACCGTTCGAGAAGGACCAGCTTCACCTGAGCGTGCGGCGGGCGCTGGAACACCGGCAGCTCGTGCTTGAAAACCGGACCTACCAGAGCGACCTGGAGCATTTGGTGGCGGAGCGCACGCAGCAGCTATCAATTGCGCTGCAGGATCTGGAACAATCCTACGACTACACACTGGAAGCGCTGGGCGGCGCACTGGATGCGAAGGACGCGGAGACTGAGGGCCATTGCCAACGCGTTACTGCATTCACGATCACCATGGCGCGAATCATGGGAGTGGATAAAGGGCTGCTGCGGCACATCGCGCGCGGCGCGTTCCTGCACGACATCGGCAAAATGGGGATCCCCGACAACATTCTTCGAAAGCCCGGTCCTCTGACAAACGAAGAGCGGGAAATCATGCGCACGCACTGCGATATCGGATTTGCAGTGCTCAAGCGAATTCCCTTCCTGAAAGATGCGGCCGAAATCGTGTTAACGCACCAGGAGTGTTTCGACGGCTCGGGATATCCCCGAGGATTAAAGGGCGAACAGATCCCGCTGGGCGCAAGAATATTCGCGGTGGCGGATACGCTCGATGCGATGATTTCCGACCGTCCGTACCGCAAAGCCATGCCGATTTCCGCCGCGCGTGAAGAAATTCGCCGGTATTCGGGCCGCCAATTCGATCCGCGCGTCGTGGAAGTATTTTTGTCGCAAGCGGACAGCGTCTGGCTAGAACTGCACGATAAAGTTGGCGACCCGTTCCGGCTGGCACAGCTCGAACACGTTTAGTCGAGACTGCTGAAAACTCGGTTGGAGACTTCAGGGGTTAAAACCCCTGAAGAAGCGAGCGACTTACGGCGGGGTTGAAACCCCGCCCTTCCAGTGTTTTTCAAGCTGTTTGTCCAAGGTTGGCCAGGTGCCGCTAGATTTTATCCGACGTTCCTGCCTTGCGCTACGAAACGCTCCCGGGTAGTATCCTGCGACGGAGGAATTGCAGATGGGACTGGTGCCAATCAAGACCGCTTCGACCACCGGGTATTGCGATTGCATTTGCGATTGCTACGAACTCGCCAGCCAGCGCGACGAAGAAACGGGAAAGGGATATTGCCCGCGCTGCGCGAAAGAACATTTCGAGCTGAATCGGGGAGTGGGAATTCCGCAATTGCCTCCTTCGAAATTACCGGACCATGAAGGACCCGAATTGAAGCTGGAAACGCCGGAAACGGCGGACCCGCCGGGACGTTTGCGCTAGAACATCGAGAGCAAGCGTTTTATCCCCTCGTTGAAATCGCGCTCTTGCGCGATCAAGCTGACAATTAAGTAGCCATCGGTCGGGAAATCGTAGAAGTGTCCGGGATGGACGTAAACCCCTTGCGTAGTCAGAAGCTCGATGGCTAAATCCTCGTCAGAGCGAATTGCCGGGACGCGGACTACGGCGTACCAGCCTCCTTCCATTTCCAAGCGGGCGCAGGAACTCTGTGCCGATAATTGCTTATCGAGCTGCGCGAGATTCTTGCGTACGCGCGCCATCAACTGTTTTTGAAACCCATGGCGAAGATCCAAAAACACGGGCAGGGCGAGCTGTACCGGTGCGTTCATCGAAAGGAAAGTGTCAGCAATCAGTTCGAGCCGCGCGAGCGCCGAGGATTTCAATTCCGCGGGACCTCTCGCAATCAGCCAGGCAGCTTTCATTTGAGGCAGGCCGGAAATTTTGGAGAGGCCACTCAGGGTAAAAGTAAGACTTCCGGCATTCGCCGCGAAACTGCGCGGCTGGGCCGCAGCGAGGTGAAAATCCAGGAAGACTTCGTCGGCGATGATGGCAATTTGGCGAGTTGAGCAAATTTCATTGAGTTTTTCCATCTCGCCGGACTTGCAGAAATGCCCCGTGGGATTATTGGGATTGACGACAATGAGTCCACGCGTGCGCGCGGTGATCGTCTGTTGCAGAGCGTGAAAATCAATTTGCCATCCGTGGTCGTACAGCAATGGATAGCCGACGAGTCTTACGTCGTGAATATCCGCCAGAAAACGAAAGAGCGGATAACTGGGCTCGGGTATCAGAAGCTCGTCGCCAGGATTGCAAAGAAGGCGAAACGTAAATGAGTAGGCTTCGCTGGTGCTGGTGGTAAGGATTATGTCTTCCGCGGGAACCACGATCGTGCGCGCTGAATAATAATCGGCGACTGCGCGGCGAGCGGAAAGTATGCCTTTGGGATCGGGGTCATACGAGAGAGAACCTGGGTTTGATAGGGCTTGCAGGATGGCCCGGCGGTCATTTTCGAAACCGCATTCGGTGGGATTCGAGGCGCTGAGATCAAGCAACGGTTCGCCCGCGGCACGATGCTGGGCGAGAGCTTCGCTCAAACGATTGGATTTCAGATTCCAGTTCGTGCGGCCGGCAAACATTTAGCGCGGCTCAGCGCGCGACATTCCGGCGGTGGTAGATGAGGGCGAAAATGCCGATAAAAAGACTTAGCGTGGGAAGCATAAGGATCAGGATGCCATGACGAAGAGCCTGAGCTCCTTGGGGGCCGGAAGCGGAAGCGTTCTGGTAGCACATCGCGCAGCCTTGGGCTACCGCGGAGGGCGCGAGAAGCGCCAGGAGCGCGATAAAACTGAAAACTAGAAACACCGCGGAGCGAATTGTAAGGTTCCTCTTCATATGCTTGCCAAATCGCCAAATGGTGCGACCGCGGTTTCGCCAGCGACAAAAGCGGAACTTCAGCGGCTAAAGCCCATTCTGCTTAGTGCGTTCATGTCGCGGCTAAAGCCACGACCCACAAAGACTCCGTAACGCTAGTGCGGGCGCAGGTTCATGAGCCGGATGCTATCCGGGAAGAACATGATCAGCATCATGCAAATGCAGAATACCATGGCTGGGACGAGGAGCAGAAAGAGTCCCAGGCGCTCGAAGCGCAAGTGCATGAAGTAGGACATGATCAAGGCCGCCTTGATCAGCGAGAGGCCGACCAAAATTGTGATCATCAGGTGAACTTCAAGGCGTTCGTAGGCGAGAAAAACTTCGACGGCGGTCAGGAGCAGCAACCAGACCCAAACGATAGAGAAGAGTCTAGTGGTGCCTACGGAATGCTCGTGCGTGAGTTCGGCGTGTCCGTGCGCGCTCATTATGAAGTGCTCTCCTTGTTACTTCGGATTCACGCTCAGCAAATAAACCATGGGAAAAATGAACATCCAAACGAGATCAACGAAATGCCAGTACAGGCCGCTCACTTCCACATGCTCGGCGGTGTACTTCCCTTTTCCAAAACCCCAGGCGATGATTGCCAGATAAGCGACACCGATCGTGACGTGAAGCATGTGAAGGCCGGTGAGGCCGAAAAACGTGCCGCCAAACAGCGGCACGCCCCAGGGATTTCCCCACGGAGTGACGCCCTCGCTGAACAGCGTTACCCATTCCGTGGCGTGGATGAGCACGAACGCGATTCCGAAGATAATGGTTGCGATCAGGTAGCGGACGGTTTTCTTGCGGTCGCCTCTGAAGGCAGCATTTACGCCCAAGACCATGGTCAAGCTGCTGGAGAGCAGGACGAATGTCATGAATGACGATTTCGCGATGGCCGGCCAGATTTCAAACGGCCTGGGCCAGTTGGGAGTTTCGAGTCGAACGTAGGCGTAACTGATCAACAGGGCTGAAAAGGTCAGCGAATCGGAAACGATGAAAAGCCACATCCCCAGCTTTTTGGAGTTGATCGCAAAGGGAGAGGCGCCTCCAGACCATCGCGATTCAACTATGCCTTCGAATTCCGCTTCACTCACTTTTCACCGTCCCAAAAGGAGAAGTAAGAACAGAAAAACCCAAAGCCCATCCATAAAATGCCAGTACATCGAAACGACTTCCGTGGCGGTACCCTTCGTCAGCCGATGGGTCGGCCTGAAAGCGATAAATAGGAGCGCGAGGACTCCGCCGAGAAGATGGAGGCCGTGCGCGGCAGTGAAAACGTAGAAAAAGCTGCTGGCAGGGTTCGTAGAGAGAAAAAGACCGGCCGCAGCGAGTTGCCGCCAAGCGATCACCTGGCCGGCCAGGAAGAAAATTCCGAGAATGGTGGTGACGCCCCACCAGTGGCGAAAACCTTCGCTGTCGTTGGCGAGAAAGCGTGAGCGGGAACGAGCGAGCGTGAAACTGCTGGCGATGAGAATCAGCGTGTTCAGCCACAGGATCCGCGGAACATTGAATGGTACCCATGCGCTGTTGGGCATGCCCTTTCGGACGATGTAAGCGCTGACCAGCGCCATGAAAAACATCAGGATGCCGGCGAGCGCGATGGTCATTCCGGTGACGTAGGCGCGTTGCGGTACACGAGCGGAGCCAGACGGCCCTTTCCAATCGTCGCCTCCCCCACCAAAGCTTCCATCGTCGCCGGAGGAGCCTCCGCCCTTTCCGGTGCCGATTAGCTCGACTTCATCTGTAACAGTGCTGCCTGGCATACATCACTCCTGCATCGATTCGATGCTATTTCAAAAGCGCCGCTTGCTCCGGCGTCAGATTCTGCGGGATGAAATCCTGTCGATATCCTGGAACGCTGAATTCATACGGGCCGCGATACACACTGGGATAATCGCCGCCGAAATTATCGATGGGCGGCGGCGAGTCCGTAATCCATTCAAGCGTAGTGGCGTTCCAAGGATTTTTGCCTGCGACCGCGCCGTGCTTCAGGCTCCAGAAAAAATTGAACAGGAAGATGAGCTGCGCCGCACCGGTGATGAATGCCGCGTAGGTCATAAACACGTGAACGGGTTGAAGAGCGGCGGCGTAATTGGTGCCGGTAGCATCCGCGTAGCGGCGTATGCCACCCGCGATTCCGATGAAATGCATGGGCATGAAGATGCAGTAGGCGCCCGCAAATGTGATCCAGAAGTGAACCTTGGCCAAAGGCTCGCTCATCATGCGGCCGAACATTTTCGGGAACCAGAAATAGGTGGCGGAGAAAATTCCGAAGATGGCGGCCACGCCCATGACCAGATGAAAGTGCGCGACCACGTAGTACGTGGCGTGGAGCATGTTGTCCACCGCCGGTTGCGCAAGAAACAAACCAGAAAGTCCGCCGCTGACGAACAACGAGACGAATCCAAGGGCAAAGAGCATCGGCGATTTGAACTGAATCTTCCCGCCCCACAGAGTTCCTATCCAATTAAACGTCTTGATGGCCGAGGGAACACCGATGGACATGGTCAGGACGGAAAACGCAAAACCGGAATAGGGACTCATGCCGCTGAGGAACATGTGGTGGCCCCAGACCATGAAGCCCAGGAAACCAATAGCGCAAAGCGCCATGGCCATTGCGCGGTATCCGAATACGGGCTTGCGCGAAAAGGTGGAGAGCACGTGCGAGGCAACGCCCATGCCGGGCAATATTGCGATGTACACCTCAGGATGGCCGAAGAACCAGAAGAGGTGTTGCCAGAGCAGCGGAGAGCCGCCGCTATGAGGCTGCAACTGGTCGTTTACCACAAGGCCTGCGGGGAGGAAGAAGCTGGTGCCAGCCGAGCGATCGAGAAGCAGCAGAATTCCGCCGGCCAGAAGGACGCCGAACGCCAGCAGGCCGAGAATTGCAGTCACGAACCAACCCCAGACAGTGAGAGGCATGCGGAACAGAGTCATGCCCGGGGCGCGGAGATCAATCGTGGTGGCGATGAAATTCAGAGCGCCCAACAGAGAAGCAAGACAGAAAAGAGAGATGCTGACGATCCACAGCGTCTGCCCCATTCCTTCGCCTGGTCCGGTGACCTCACCCATACCGCTGAGCGGGGTGTAACCGGTCCAGCCGCTGATTGGCGCGCCGCCGGGAACGACGAAGGCTGCAATAATGGCCACGAACGCGAGAAAAGTGACCCAGAAGGAAAGCATGTTCAAGCGCGGGAAAGCCATATCCGGGGCGCCAATTTGAATGGGCAGAAAATAATTGCCGAAACCGCCTTGCGGAGCCGTAGTCAGGACGAAAAAAACCATGATGGTGCCGTGCATGGTTACGAGCGCAAGATACTGTTCGGGAGTCATAATCCCGCCGCTCACGAAGGGAAGGTGCGCTCCGGGATACACCAGGTGAAAACGCATCAAAAGAGAAAGAACAATTCCAACGCATACCGCGGTCAGGGCGAGCAGGAAATATTGAATGCCAATGACTTTGTGATCGATGCTAAAGATATATTTACGAATGAACCCGCTGGGCTCAACAACCACCGCGTGCCCGGTGTGGGCGTGCGAACTCATGCATGGCCTCCTGACAGATGGGTCGAGCTCACTGGCTGGCACCCTGTTGTTTTAGGAAATTTTGGTAATCGGCTTCGGACACGACGTCCAGGAAGCTGCGCATGCGGTAGTGCCCCAGCCCGCATAGCTGGGTGCACATAATTTCATAATGCCCAATTTGGTTTGCCGTGAAGTGGATGGGGATAACCATTCCGGGCACGGCGTCCTGCTGAAGCCGCAATTCGCGAACGTAGAAATTGTGAATCACATCTTGCGAACGGATCAGCAACTCGACTTGGTGATCCACTGGAACCGTTAGAGTGGGCACGACGATGTCGTCTTTTCCGGCGGGATCCTTGGGATCGAGGCCGAGCGGATTGCCGGTGGAGGCGCTCACCTGCGTGGGATCGAGCTTGCCGAATTGACCATCCGGCCCGGGATAACGGAAATTGAATACGAATTGGTTGGTGGTGACTTCCACTTGAACGGCGTTCGCTTCCGCAGGCGTGAATCGCACTTGGGCCCAGGCTTTACGGCCCATGAGGCCCAGTCCCAGGAAGAGGACGATCGTTGCGGTAGTCCAGATCATCTCCATGGTGTTGTTACCGCGGGTGAAATGAGCAGCCTGGCCGCGATCGCGGAAGCGCCAGATGGCGTAGGCAAGTCCGAGCTGAGAGAGAATGAAAACCGTGCCGGTGACGCACAGGGTGAGGAAGTACTGATGGTCCACCAGGAGGCCTACGCTGGTGATGGCCGCAGGCGGCCTGGATGGGAAAGGGTTAGCGGCGAAAACGTACACGGTCGCAGCAACCATAATCACTATAAGAGACGCCAGCATGGCTGCCGGCGCCGCAGAACCGCTACTGCTGTTGCGATTGCTGAGTCGCATCACTCTGGCTCCCGTGGCCTCGCGCGCGCGAAGCGCCCGATGGGATTGCATTCTAATTTTCCAACGGCATCATATACAAGCGGTGCCGAATATCAAGAGTGATTGTAAGGAAAATATTGAGCGTGTGAGACTTGGGACGCGATTAACAGCCGCGAGGCGAAATTCGATCGCAAGGCACCGACACTTTAAACGCGGCGGTAAGCACGCTGCGACCCCGACCTGTGATAGTAACTCTTAGAAAATTCCAGTGCCGATTTGGGCGCGATTTCCGGCCCGCAGGACTTATCCTAAGCTTCCAGTCCCTGAGAGACAATTATGTCGAATAGCTCGGCTGCATCCCGGCCAGCGCGGCGCAGCACGCGCGTAGAATACGCCATTCCTTTGAAGGTGGAAGGAGTCGATTCCTTCCGTGGTCCGTACAGCGAAGCAGTTTCCACTCAAACCATCAGTTGCCACGGCTTCAAATATTTGTCAAAACACCAGGTGTTGGCGAATGCGCTGGTTGTTTTGCAACTCGAGAATAAAAAGCCGAATTCTCCGCCAATTTCCGCACGCGGCCGTGTGAAGTGGGTGGACAGGCCCAAGGACCCCAATGGACTGTTTCAGACGGCGGTGGAGTTGGAATCTCCCGGCAATATCTGGGGCATTGATGCGCCGCCGCAGGATTGGCTGCTGTTCAGCGGCGCCCGCAATCTGGATACGGATACGTCGAAGTCCAAGCCCTTTGCGGTTCCGCGTCCGGAAACGTCCACCACCGCAGTCGAAGACAAGCGCGTGAAGGGCACGAGCACTCGCCAGCCCGAGGCGACTCCATCGTCGTCCTCCGCAGGGCGTCCGGCCGGCCAGCTCATGGGTGATTTCCAGCAGCAGATGGAAGGCATGCTCGCGGAAGCAGCGGCTTCAGCCGTTCGAGACAAATCAGCATCGATACTGGTTGAGTTGCGGGCCACGCTTCGCGAAGAAGCGAAGAATGTTTTGGCCGAAACAAGCGCATCACAAGCGGGCCCCTGGATCGAACAGTCCATCAAGCAATTAAATAGAGCCAGCCAAGAAAGCGCGCGAATCCTTTACGCCCAGTGGAAGAAGAAACTTGAAGCAGATGTTCAGCAAGCGCTGGAGCAAGTGGAGCAGCGAACCCGTGAGCTCGAGGAGTCCTCGCAAGGTCTGGCGGCGAAGGCTGGGGAGCGCATCCAAGGAGTGCTGGAATCGTCCCGCAAAGAAGGGGTGGGCCGAATTGTCACCCGCCTGAAAGAGCAAATGGCTCCCAGTATTGATAACGCACTGAAGGTGACATCGGACCTGACGAAGCGCAAAGACGAGATCGAGAAGTCTCTGGAGCGAACGGTAGAGAAATCGGCGTCGCGAATCGAAGAGACTTACATTCGTTATGAAAAACAGTTTGAAGCAGTGATTCGAGCGAGACTCAATACCGCTCGGGAGGAATTAGAAACTCAGAGCAAGGAAGTGGCCCAAATCGCGCTTAGCGGCCTGCGAGTGGCCGGCCAGAAACATTCGGCGGAGGCGGAGCGCGTGTTCCGCGAGGCGTTTCAGCCTATCGTGGATAAAGCTCTCAGCGCGCTAAAGGAAAAGGCCGCGGAGACATCCCATCAGTTCGCAGGCGAACTCGCCAGTTATAGCCAGAGTCATCTGGAATTCGTCGGTGGCGCGATTTCCGATCTGGCCAAGGGAATAGGGAAAGCGCCTAAAAGCAAGTAGGATACTTATGTTCAATATCGCCAGGCCCTCAACGGAAAATCAAATGGAATCACCGGAAGCGCCAAAGGCGGTTCAAGGAATTTTTTGCAGCTCCGAGGCCTGCGGCGAACCGGCAGTTGCGGATTTCGATGCCCGGCGCCTGTGCATGGAACATTTTCTGGTTGTCTGCTTCCAGGAACTTGAAGCGCGAAACGAAAGGTTGAAAAGCCAGCCTGCCAGCACCGAAACCGAGTCCCTCAGAAAATTCTTGAGCGAAAGCGTGGAACAGGTCCAAAAACTCTCTGAGTGCGACCGATTCTCCGATTCGGAGACCAAGAGCCAACTTCTCGAATTTCTTTTGCGCGCCTCGCAATTGAGCAAGGGCTTGCGGCGCAGCCCGCGGCTTTCATCGTCCGTACCTGTCTGGCTTCGGCGGGAAGATCCCAGCCGGACGTGGGAGGAAGAAACTTGGACGGTTACCGTCAGCCAGCACGGGGCCGGGCTCGTGTGCCGTCACCCGGTGGAAGCGGGCGGGACCGTGGTGCTTTGCCGTCGAGATAAAGGAAGCCGCGCGCAAGCACGCGTAGTTTACTGCCGGTACGATGGAGACGGCCGGAGACAAATCGGAGTCGAGCTTCTCGATCGCGATGATTTCTGGGACTAACCGCCGAAAACTTCCGCTATACGCACAAGCCGGTCCTGCCGATCGCAATCTACAAACAAATTTATTTGATCTTGAACGGGCGGATTAAAAACTCAGGCGTGTAGTCTTGGTGCGTTACGCTGGAACTCCCTCGACGATCGAATCGGCAGCGACCGTGGGCGTGATCCGGCTTAACTTCCAACCCGCCGCCGCAAACAAGTCACGAAACTGTTTTTCGGTTCGCTCGCATCCGCTGGGGAAAATAAGCATTTGCAGATCGAGGAACTTGCTCGGGGAGAAGTCGTTGCCCGGCTGAATGACGTTGTCAACCACGAGGAGTCTGCCGCCGGAATTCACGCCTTTTCGGCAGGCTTTGAGTATCTGGACGCAGCGATCATCCTGCCAGTCATGGATGATGTGTTTCATGATGTAAGCATCGGCGCCTGCTGGAACGGAGGAAAACATATCGCCGGACGTGAGGGTGCAGCGTTCCATCACAGGCTTGAGCGGCCCGTTTTTGGCTCCCTCAATAACGTGCGGCATATCGTAGAGCGTGCCTCTCAACTGCGGATTCCTCTTCAGGATAGTAGCCAGCAGAAGTCCGTGGCCGCCTGCGATGTCCACGATGGAATGAATGCCGTCAAAATTGTAGGCGTCGGCGACGGCGGGGCTATCGATCATGGAAATCTGGGTCATGGCATCGTTGAAAATTTGTCCTTCCGCCGGATTTTGCTTCAGATATTCGAAGACAGGAGCGCCGTAGATCTGCTCAAGCGCTTGCTTGCCGGCTCGGACGCAATATTCCAGGTGCGACCACCCGCGCCCGTGCCACTCTCTCCCCGCCATGATCGCAAGGGCCCGCAGACTGGGAGTCGCATTGGTGCGCAGAACGGTGGACATCGGCGTTTGCGAAAACTTTCCATCCGGATCCTCCGATAGCACTCCCACACAGGCGGTGGCGCGCATGAGACGGTAGAGCGCTTGCGGGTCCGCACCAATTTGTTTTGCGAGTTCCTCGGCAGATTTGGGAGCTGCTTCGACGAGATCGGGGATTCCGAGTTGCGCCAGGCAGGAGACAGCACCTGCGACGTGAGCGCCATTTAACAGCAGGAATACGCCGACATGTGCGGGAGGAGTTTGACGCTCTGCAACCATTCGTGGTCCACCTGGATTTTGATTTTGCAATACCGAGCGCGGAAGTATACCGCGGATTCTCCCCCTCGACTCAACCTCCCGGCTGATCGCGAAATTTTAGTTTCAAGCAGAAGGAAGACTATGGGCGGGAGTGATTGTAAAAGAAGTGGTGCGGCTGAGTGGATTCGAACCACCACGGTCTTGCGACCGCCAGCCCCTCAAGCTGGTGCGTCTGCCAATTCCGCCACAGCCGCAATTTGGGGCTACGTACAAAAGCTACAATACTCTTAGAAGTTCGCTCCCGGACACGAAGATTTAAGTCTGTGCATTATTTCTTCGGAGGCGCTGCGGGCTGCGCCGGCGCCTGTGCAGGCGGAGCCAGCGGTATCTGAACGCCTTTAGGAGCCGCAGGCTTGTCCGGCTTTGATGCCGGGTGTTCCGTGTCCTCGATGATGGAATTAATGCCAGCTCCTTCCGAAGGAGCGCGCTTCACTGATAGCGTAAGCGAGGTCATCATGAAGACAATGGCACACCATGTGGTGGCGCGCGAAAGGAACGTCGCCGCGCCGCGAGGACCAAACGCGGTCTGACTGCCCGCTCCGCCGAAAGCCCCGGCTAAATCCGCAGCCGAGCCGCTCTGCAACATGATGACGATGATCAACACGAAACAAACGGCTACGTGCAGCGTTACAAGAATAAACGAAATCCGCCAACCCACCCAAATCAGGGCGATGGCGACTATTAGCGATAAACCCCATCTGGTCCACGATGACATTTCTCACTCCAGTAAGTGCGGCCGCTAATTCCAGCTGGCTAGCGGCATTTAGAAATTCACGATTGCGGCGAACGACTTTGCATCCAGGCTCGCGCCACCGACCAGCGCGCCGTCAATCTCCTCCTGCGCCATCAACCCTTTTATGTTGTCAGGCTTGACGCTTCCGCCGTAGAGGATACGAAGTGCGGAGGCACATTCCGGCGAAAACTGCTTGGCGGCGAGTTCGCGCAAAAAGCGGTGAACAGCGGCCGCAATTTCCGGCGTCGCAGTCCGCCCGGTACCGATGGCCCAGACCGGTTCGTAAGCTAAGAGAATACGCGAGAAGTCCGCATCGGTCAACGCGAGCAAGCCGCCCTCAAACTGGCGTTTCAGCACGGCGTGGGTCAGATTTGCGTCGCGCTCGGCGGCTGTTTCGCCGACGCAAACGATGGGAGTGAGTCCAGCCTGGAGCGCGGCGCGCAGCTTACGATTCACGGATTCGTCGGTCTCTCCGAAGTATTGCCGACGTTCTGAATGGCCGATAATTACGCCGCGACAGCCTGCTTCCACAAGCATGGACATGGATATTTCGCCGGTGAAAGCGCCTTCGCGTTCCCAGTGTGCGTTCTGCGCAGCAATGGCAATCGCGGAGCCGGCTGCGGCTTCCACGGCAACGGAAAGCGCCGTGAACGGAGGCGCAATGATGATTTCGCAATGCCGGGAGCTGGCCACGAGCGGTTTGAAGGCGGAAAAGAACTCGCGCGTTTGCGCCTGAGTCTTGTACATCTTCCAATTGCCGGCGATTGCGGGGCGGCGGGACAATTTAATTTTCCTTCCGGCTTTCGGATTTGTTCGTAAGCGCTTCGACGCCGGGAAGTTTTTTGCCGGCAAGAAATTCGAGAGATGCGCCGCCACCGGTGGAGATGTGGGAAATTTTTGAAGCGAGGCCAGACCGTTCGACTGCGGCGACGGAATCCCCGCCGCCGACGATCGAGGTAGCGCCGGCAGCGGATGCCGCAGCCACGGCCCGCGCAATGGCCAGAGTACCTTGAGCGAATGCGGGTTTCTCGAACATGCCCACTGGACCGTTCCACACAATCGTGCGCGCGCCGGCAATTTCCTGATTGAAGAGCGCGATAGTTTTCGAACCAATGTCGAGGCCCATCAAGTTTTCCGGAGTCTGTGCGATGTCCGTCACGCGAGAGGATGCCGAATCGGGCGATTCAGCGAGGACATGATCCACAGGGAGAACAAAACGGAATTTACGGCGGCGCGTTTCTTCGAGAAGATTCCGCGCAAGATCCAGCTTGTCGTTTTCGACCAGGGACTTCCCCACCGGAAGGCCTTGCGATTTTAGAAAGGTGTAGGCCATGGCGCCGCCGATCAGCATGGCGTCCGCGAGTTTCATCAGATTCTGCACAACTTCAATTTTGTCGGAAACTTTTGCGCCACCGAGAATGGCAACGAACGGGCGGTCCGGATTCGATACCGCTTTCCCGAGGTAAGTGAGTTCCTTTTCCATCAGCAGGCCCGCGGCGGCCTGGCGAACAAATTTGGTGATGCCGACAACGGAGGCATGCGCGCGATGCGAGGAACCAAATGCGTCGCAGACGAAAAGCTGGTCGCACAACTGCGCTAGCTGACGCGAAAATTCCGGGTCGTTGGCTTCTTCTTGCGGGTGAAACCGGACATTCTCAAGAAGCAGCACTTCTCCGTCGCGCAACGCTTTGCTTTCCGCTTCGGCATCCGCGCCCACACAATCGCCGGCGAACGCGACCGGCCGGCCGAGAAGTTCGCTCAGGCGGGCAGCGACGAGCGCAAGACTGTACTTCAGATCGATTTTGCCTTTGGGGCGGCCGAGATGAGATGCGAGAACAAGCCGCGCGCCGCGGTCGATTGCGAGGCGCAACGTGGGGAGGGTCTCGCGGATGCGGGTGTCGTCCTCGATCTTCGCGCCGTCCATCGGGACGTTAAAGTCCACGCGGATGAACACGCGTTTGCCGGACATTTCAAGATCGCGAATGGATAGCTTATTCATACTTGCAGCGCTGATGACGGGTTGCAATGTCTGTGGTCAGGAAAATTAGAGCCGCGCGGCAAGAAGTTTAATCAAGTCGCGGCAGCGGCTCGAGTAGCCCCACTCGTTGTCGTACCACGCGAGGATCTTCACGCAGTTCGTGCCGACCACGCGCGTGTAGCCGGAATCCACAATCGAAGAATTCGGATTGCCGCGGAAGTCGATGGAGACCAATTCTTCATCGGTATAGGCCAGGATGCCCTTCATAGGCCCTTCGGCTGCCTTCTTCAGTGCCGCGTTTACACTCTCGACCGTCGCGGGCTTGTTCGTCATCACCGTCAAATCCACGACGCTAACATTGGGCGTGGGCACGCGCAGCGAAAAACCATCCAGCTTTCCCTTGAGTTCGGGAATCACGAGGTGAAGAGCTTTCGCGGCGCCGGTGGAAGTGGGAATCATGGAAAGCGCGGCGGCTCGCGCGCGCCGGAGATCCGGATGCGGCAGGTCGAGAAGTTTTTGATCATTGGTGTAGGAATGGATAGTGGTCATGGTTCCGACGTTTATTCCGAAGGTTTCATGAATCACCTTCGCGACGGGGGCGAGGCAATTTGTGGTACAAGACGCGTTAGAAATGACGTGATGCTTCGCCGGATCGTAGGATTTGTCGTTCACGCCGAGAACGAAGGTGGCGTCCGGATCCGTGGCCGGAGCGGAAATAATTACTTTTTTCACCGAGCCGCGGATGTGCTTGCGCGCGTTGGCGCCGGCAGTGAAAAGTCCAGTGGATTCAACAACGATCGATGCGCCCACGGATGTCCAATCAATTTCCCCGGGGTCTTTCACGCGGAAAACCTTGAATGCTTTGCCGTCCACCGCGATGGTGTCTTCCGTATGCGTGACTTTATTAGGCAGGTTGCCCAAAATTGAATCGTATTTGAGCAGATGCGCCAGGGTTTTGGAGTCGGTAATGTCGTTGACGGCTACAATTTCTATGGCAGGATCTTCCATCGCGGCGCGGAAAATATTGCGACCGATACGTCCGAACCCGTTAATTCCGACCTTAATCGACATTCGCCCTCCGGGCACACGCGATGGATACGGACAGAGACAAATCCGTCCGCAGGTATTTACGAACGGTGATGCTAGGGCGCAGAACGAGAAAAGTCAACGCGGTCAATCGAATTCCTTCACGCGGATGACCTTATCCCCGGTAAAGGTGACAAAGACTGTGCGTGCGGGAGGATTGCCGTAAATCCAGTCTTCCGTCTCCGTGCCGTCCGGATCGCGCTCGCGGACTTTGTGATCCGGCCGGCCCAGGGCCGCAAGCACCATCTCGTGGTCCATGCCCGCAACCGCTTTTTGATCTTTGATTGCGTCTCTAAACTGCGGCGGCAATGTATCTACCCAGTTCACCGCGGCGGATTGCTCCTTTGAAAAACTCAGGAAGGCTTGCAGCGCGGTCATCACATCATCGGCGCTCATGTCCGGCACAGGCTTGCCGTAATCAAGAATCAACGTCCCACCGGGCCTTTGTTGCGGGCCGGACGGCAGCGGGCTCGTAGAACCTCCGGCGCTGATCTGAACGTGCTCGCGCAAATTGAAATGTTTTCTTGCGCCGCCGTTCACCTGCACGACTATTTCTTTGGCGCGAAATTCAATATTCGTCACTTGGACGGTTTCGCCTGTATTTACCGCGGCGCCGTCATGACGCAGGGCATTTCTAAGTTCTCTGTCATCCAGTTTCTGGCCGACCGGGATTCTGAATCCTTTTCTTCCCGCAGGAATCGGCGACACGACTTTCGCAAACTCCCCCGAGACGTAGCGGACGATTTCCAGGCGCGACTGGGGTTGCAGCGACGTTTGCTTGTTGGGCGACTGCTCGACCACAGAGATGAAAACGGCCGGGCCGAACAAATCGGTAGAGCGGCCGGAGGCGGGCAAAGAGTTCGGGATGGGAGCGTCGGGAAGCACGGGCGTGCGATAACGATTGATGTCCGCTCGATCCGCGCTGATAGCAAGCGCGGCCCCAAGGAGAATAATTTGGCGGATATACATGGCAGCCTGACCAGCACCTATTTTAGGGCTTTTTGCCGCTCAGGTGAATATGGATTCTTCGCGGGGGCGGATGGTTGCAGAGCGAACGGCAAATCAGCCCGCTGCGCGAGCTTTCGGCACCGGCGCCAATTTCCCCTCTTCGATCTTCTGCAATGCGAGCTGCGGCTCAAAGCAGCGCCGGCAACGCGCTTCGTACATTCCGCCCGCGCCTACGACGATCAACTCTTCCGAGGCCACCAGCCGCTGCGTATGCACGGCAGGATTACCGCAACGCATGCAGATCGCCAGCAATTTTGTAATTTCTTCGGCAACGGCCAGCAGGCGCGGCATGGGCTCGAAGGGGCGGCCCATGAAATCGGTATCGAGTCCCGCGACGATCACGCGCTTGCCCAGATCGGCGAGCTTTACGCAGCTCTCCACGACGCTTTCACCGAGAAATTGCGCTTCGTCAATACCGACGACTTCCGTGCGCGAAGCGACTTTCGAGAGAATATCTTCACCGGTTTGCACCAGCTCCGAATCCAGCTCCAAGCCGGAGTGGGAAACGATTCCGTTCTTGGCGTAGCGCTGGTCGATTACCGGCTTGAAAATCTGAACGCGCTGTTTTGCAATTTCCGCGCGTCGCAGGCGACGAATGAGTTCTTCGCTCTTCCCGGAAAACATCGGCCCGACGACCACTTCGATCCAGCCCATGTTGCCCTTGACGATATCCACGCTTCCCCCTTGTCTTATTAGGCTAGCACATATGAAGATCGGATAACTGCCCCGGGGCTACAACGACTCGCGCTCCGCGTTTGGCGAATAGATCGCGCGGTTGAAAAAGGGCGCAAAGGCATTGATCACGGCGACGCGGAAGGCGTCCTGACGCGTGATGATATTGCGCGTAAGGACGCCCCAAGCGCCTTGCGCGTCGCGAATGCCGTGGCCACCGGCAAAAGCGTCAATCGCGTTGGACAGCTCCACGCCGTCGTCCACTACGCGCTTCGCGAGCGCCTCGGGGAGCAGCACACCGCCTGATAGGCCGAAAAAGCCCCTCCCGCTTCGACCTTTTACGTAGGCCCAGTTCTCGAGAAAGACGCAACGCGCGTCGCCGTCGCGAATGACGTCAAGGCCTCCTTCCAGGCCGACGAAGTATGTCCAAGGCTGGCTTTTTTGGTTCGCGATGCGCTCGAGGGCTTCCGCGCGCTGACGTGCGCCAGCCATCAGGTCCTCGCGTGTTAACGGCGTATGGCGGACACCACTCGGAACCTCGACTCCGGTAACCTCACATTGTCCGTTCTCACTGAGAAAGAGGCCGAACGATGTGAGAGCTTCCGAGACTGCGTCCAGCTTCGGACGGCGGGTGCTGCCAACGGCGATAATAATTTTCTCCATGCGGCGCGGATTCTATCAGGGACAGCATCCGCTGACGAGATGTACTCTTTCTCGCTGGTTCGTTGGTAGGAAGGACGTTCGGAGCGGGCCGAGCGAACGCCATGCTATTTCCAGAGTAGAGTTTGTTTCTCGCGAGCGAATCGCGCTACCAGAAATTCCTTCAAGCCCTCGATGGATGCGAACACCTGATCGGAACATGCGAGCATCCAGCCGCTTACCTGATCTACTGCAATCGGCGTGACAAGATACACAGGAATGCCTTTACGATGCGCCACGGTCAGCTCGGCCGAAGTGCCGCCGCTGTGTGCATTTTCCGACGGCCAATAGCAGATTACGTAGTCCGCCTTGTTCTCTATCAGATCCAGATCGAAGGCTATGATTTTGCGCACGGCGCGGCGGAAGCGGTCGAGGTCAGCGGTTTTCCATTCGCGAAAGTGAGCGGCTTCTTCCTCGGAAAGGTTCTTTCGCTCGTCTTCGGCCGGGTCATACACGCGATGACCGAGCTGGTCCCGAAGGAAGGGCGCGAGCTTGCGACGCCAGAGTCTGCCGCCATCTTCGGCGAATTCGATGGGACCGCAAAGATACGCGAGCATAGGGTTGGGAGGGAGACTCTAACACGCGGACGGCGTGTTGGCCACCCGCGAAGAAGAGTGACCACCCACCGTTCTTATCCGATGTGAGCGTTTTGGCGACACTCCCCTTCTTCCCACGTTGACTTCCCCAAGGCCTCTGCCAAAATTGGAGTTACGAAGCTCATTTCAAAATAGGAAATAACATGAACTCACTTAAACAGCTCCTTGTGGGGCCACTTTGCTTGCTACTCTGTTCCTTTCCGGTGCAGGCCAGCCCGCAGTCCGCAGGACAGCATGCCGGTCAGATCAATGCACTTATTCCGGCAGCTAGCCGCAACGCGCAGCCTGCCAAGGTGCAGGACCAACTGCAATGGAATGACCTGCTAAAGACTGCGCATTCCGGCCGCGTCCGGGCCGGTTTAGATGATGGTTCGATTGTGAGCCTGGGTTCGGATACCGAGCTGCGCATCGTGCAGCACGACGGCACATCCCAGCAGACTTCGCTTGAAATGAATTTTGGCAAGATGCGGAGCCAGGTAGTGAAGATCACGAAGCCGGGCGGCAAATTCGAGGTGACGACTCCCAACGCCGTCATTGGCGTAATCGGCACGCACTTCTACGCCGCGTTCGAGCATGGCAAAACAACCGTTATTTGTTACGAAGGAACGGTCCTGGTGACGCCGCGGGCTAACGCTCAAGCGCAGAATAACTCGGGACAAAGTTCGAATGGAAATTCGATCAGCGTGGGCGCGGGGCAAATGGTTGAAATCGTCTCACACATTCCTCCGGGTGGTTTTCAAACCGAGTCAACGCCGCCAGCGGTAAAACAAAGCAGCCAGTTGGCAACGGATACGAATGAGAATGCGCCTCCCACTTATCAGGCTCATAGCCATGTGCTGCGAAATCTTCTGATCGGAACTGCCATCGCGGTGGGGCTCAGCGTGGGTCTTGCAGTGGGCACCGGCAACACTACGCCGCCGAGAACAAGGGCTAACGCATCCAACGGCGTTAAATAAGAGGTCTTGCGGGTAGTTCGCGGGAATACCGCCTCAGTCGGCCAAGAAGAACTTCCGCGAAGGCGGCTTCGCGGTTGCGATGCTTATGAAACTGAAGGCACAGCGGTGGTCGGCGTGGCTGAGAGAGTTCTCGCGTAGCCAAATCGACTTGGGCCTGGCCCTGCTGGTGACGCTGGCGGGACTCGCGCTGTTCGCGTTCTCGGGCCTCAGCGCGGACAACCGCGCCGGCTTCGTTTTTCTCCAGAATATCGAGCAGAGTTCGCTGGACATGCGGTTCGAGTTGCGCGGCAAGCGTCCGCCCGACAGCCGCATCGTGATTGTAGGTATTGACGAAAACACGCTACAAAAAATCAATTCTTTTCCCCTGCCACGGAAGGACTACGCACTGCTAGTCAATCGGTTGAATGCGGACGGCGCTTGCGTTATCGCCTTTGACGCAACATTCCCCACCCCGGAAAGCAACTCGGCGGTGCAGGCGCTGAAAGAATTGCAGCAAAACATCGGTCCTTCCCTGTCACCGAATGTCCTGAAGCAGGTAAAAGAGCTGGAAATTGCCAGCGATCAGGACGCGGCTTTCGCTGCGGCGCTGAAAAGCGGCGGCAACGTAATTCTGGGCCACATATTCCTTGATCCGGAACGGGCCAAAGCCGCTAGTGCGAAGTCAGCGGAAGAGTATTACAACATCGTCTGGGCCAAATCATTTCCCCAAGTTGTGCCGGCTAAGTCCAAAGACGGAAAAGCCGTGGACATGGGTAAAGCGTGGATCAAAGCCGGTGGAACAGTTGCCGCAGGTGTGGAAGCAAATATTTCGAAAATTGCGGAAGCGGCGGCTTCTTACGGTTTCTTGAACATTAATCCAGATGCTGACGGGACTCTGAGGCACGGGTCGTTGGTGATTCGTTACCGGGATCTGGATTTCTTCCCTTCTCTTCCGCTGCAGGTCATACGCGAATACGAAAATATTCCAGATCAGGATATCGTGGCCTACATCTCGGTAAATGGACTGGAGCGCATCCAATTCGGGCGACACCTTCTGCGGCCGTCGCGCAACGGCAGCGCGCTGATCAATTACACCGGCCCCTACAACACCTATCAACACTATTCGATGGCGGATGTAATCAGCGGAGCTACTCCGCCCGATGCATTTCGGGACAAGATCGTTCTGGTTGGCGCTACAGCCGTGGCCATCGGGGACGTGCGCAACACTCCCTGGCTGGATGCGGATTACATGGGGGTCGAGGTACACGCGAACATTATCGACAACCTGCTGCATAGCGATGAGAAAGGCCGCGGATTTCTTACGCGGGGATTTGACGAGGAGATAGTGGATATAAGTTTTATCCTAATTTTCGGGCTGCTTTTTGGCTTTCTGTTCAGCCGCATCACGCCGCTGTATTCCACCATACTAATGCTGGCAACGCTGGCTGCGTTCGCCGTTTTCGTTTATTTCAGCTTCGCCGATAAGGGAAGGTGGCTCAGTTTTGTGATCCCGGCCGGCACCCTGGCGTTGAATTACGCGGTGATCACGAGTTTTCGGATGATTCGCGAGGAGCGCGCAAAACGGCTGATTCGCAAAACTTTTTCGCAATATTTGTCGCCTGGCGTGATCGAGCTCATCGAAAAGGATCCTGAGAAATACATCCGGCCCGGCGGTGAGATGAAAGAGCTCACCATCATGTTCAGCGATATCCGCGGATTTACGACACTCTCCGAGGGACTGACTCCGGACGAACTCGTGCAACTGTTGAACGAATACTTTGGGGCCATGACCGAGATTGTTTTCTCTTATCAAGGGACGCTGGATAAATACATCGGTGACGCCATCATGGCCTTCTGGGGTTCGCCGTACCCGCAGCACGATCATGCCTTCCGCAGTTGCAACTGTGCGCTGCAAATGGTGCGCGGCTTGGAAAAACTGAACGCCAAGTTGCGGCGCGAAGGACGGCCACCGATCGCCGTTGGAATCGGACTGAATACCGGCCCGGTGAACGTCGGAAACATGGGTTCAGCGAGGCGGCTGTCCTGGACGGTGATGGGTGACAATGTGAACCTGGCTTCGCGTCTGGAAGGAATCACCAAGCTGTATCATTCGAAGCTGGTCATCAGTGAGGCAACTTACAGGCAAGTGGCATCGCAGTTTGTCTGCCGCGAACTCGACAAAATAAAGGTGAAGGGAAAGAACCAGCCGGTGAATATCTACGAGCTAATGGACGTGATAGCAGAAAAGCATAAATACGAAACTCTGCTGACTCAGTTCGACCACGCCATGGCCGCTTACCGAAACCAAGACTGGCAGGAAGCGTCGGACAGATTCGCGCAAGTTCTGACAACGTATCCCGACGATGGTCCCACGCAGGCATTTCTAGAGCGCGCGGTGGAATTTATGGAAGAAGCGCCGGAAGCGGGCTGGGACGGCGTGTACGTGATGAAGACGAAATAGATCTGAACTTTACCTTTGCGGAAACTTCATGGCCGTGTCGCCGGCAAGTATGCTGATGGGCGAGGCGGCAGCCGATCCAGATCCAGCCGAGCCGTAAGTGATTGCCACACGCGTTTGCGACAGCGGCGCAGTATCCAGGAAGCGAACTTTTCCGTCGGCTCGTTCGACACCCAACTCCGTCCATATCGCGGGGAGATCGACGTCGTAGGGTTGATCCTTCATCTTTTCATAAAGTGGCCGCAAAACCGGCACGCCGGTCGCTTGGTCCCCAGTATCCAAGTCTTTTTCCAGGGGCCAGTCCTGCCGGATGTCTCCGCCGGCAGCGAGAATGCCGCGTAGCGCATCGTCCAGACCTTTTCGGTTCGCCGTTTTCTGATGGATCTCAATATCCGCGAGGAAACAGAATAGCGCTCCGCCCCAATACGTTCGTCCCCAGGTATGCGTGTGGTCGAGACCTTTATCACCAGCGGCGGGGAGTCCCTGATGGAGGTCTCTCACCAGTTCGAACCACATTTCCGTCGCGTCCATGTGCTTCGCTCTTACGCGCGCGATCGGCTCTACATAAGTTGCGATTCCCTCTTCAATCCAATGGTGGTTGTCGGCAACGGACGGAAAAGCGAGATGCACCATTTCATGAGTCAGCATCCAGTCGGTGCCGAGATCCTCGGAGGTCGTGTTGCTGCCGACGTGAATGGTTATGAATCCGCCCTTTTCCCCAAAAGTGCGGCCATTGCGAACACCTTTTCCATCAGCCGGAATAATGCGCAGCAAAACATGTGGGATTGGAAAATGGCCATAATAGGCGCTTACGGATTCCGCCGCCCACTGAACCCACCTGAGCAGTTCTTCCTTGGAGACTTGAAGAGAGCCCTTCTCAAGGACGACATCTATTCGCGAATTTCCGATAACTATGGTCGAGGTCATGTCGTCAGCCGGAAAAGCGCCTGCGGCGACCAAGAAGAACACGAACAGGCCTAGAAGAACTACGCGCTGGCACGTGTTGGAATTCGTGTTCGCATGATGTTTCATGAATCGGGCAGCCGTCATTTCATCCGGCGGCCGTCACACAGCGGAGGAACCGATCTCCCCGGACTCTGAATATTTTCTTTTCCGAATCAGCCGATCAAAGAGCGTGTCGAGGGATAGTTTGCCCGGCCCGAAAATCAGAATGATCAGACCCACGAACAGAAAGATAAACGGGGCGGCGTTGGAAAACTTGTCAGGATCCGAGAAGAACGCAAGCAGCGACGCCCTATCCCCCGCCCAATACGCCACGAACATATCAATGACGATGCCCAGAGCCGCGATTCGCGACAGCAGGCCGAGGGCGAGCAGAATTCCGGCCACAAATTCAAATGACGAAACAAAAGTCGCGGTGAAGGCCGGTGCCGGCAGTCCCAGGCTTACGAAGAATTGCGTGACGTGAGACAGATTGTGGAGTTTACCCCATCCATTTTGAGAGAGCTGCCATCCCCAATATAAACGAATGGCCAGCAAAAATGGCGATTGGAGGCTGGAGACGACTCTTACAAAGCCGTCATACAATCGCTGAATTGGATTCGCCTCAGTTCTCATGCTCGGGCTTTTGATTTCTGCGATGTTGTCGAGCGATGCGGTCTCGATTTTTTTCCGTCGAAGCGGCAGAACCAGCCGAGCACCGCCCAGGTTTGAAACCAGTGCTGCACGTTGGCTGCGCGTTCGTCGGAAGGAATTGAGCTCGCTCTCAAAGCGCTTTCCACCGCAGCCTTGAGCGGCTTGCCGCTGCGAAGAGCGCTCAGAATGGCGAACTCCTCGCGATGAAGCCGGCGAAAATAAACGGAATCGTCCATGCGATGCACGACCAAAAAGATCGGACTGGGTTTCAATTTCGCCACGGCTGAAACTCGTTTCTGGTGGTGGCGCTCGCTGAAGGCATTGCTGGCGACCTCGGTGTCATCGTCCCCTTTGCGAACTTCCAGCAACAAGTCGTCAACGGGATAACGCAGGTCGAGAAGCTGTACATATGGTTGCAGCCGCAAACGCAGTTTCGCGGGGTTTGCTGACGCGAGATCTTCCGGTTTGAGCGTGGGCTCGGCGCCGCCATCGAAGGCTTCAATATCGGCCCATTCCAGGCGAACCATATCGAGAGCCAGGTTCCTGCGCCCGGCGGTCCAGGCGGGTTTTTTTCGCAGCCAGGATTCCAAGCGCGAACCCAAGTTGCGGAGAGTAAACGATTGCGAGGGGCAATCGGTGAGATAGGCCTGCGCCATGCGATCGAAGCGATTTCCTCCGAGCACGGCGCGCAAGCCAGGAAAATCCTCGGCAAGACCTGCCAGCACACGGAACCAATACTGGCGATTATAGATTTCCAGGCGTTCGAATGACGTCAGCCGAGAGTTCGGCTTAATGATCTGAGAGGCTACAGCGCGCATCGAGCGGCCATCGGGCGCGGTCGGGCGCATGCGTTCGGAAGGCGTTAGCGGGGTCATCACCGCGCGAGCCATGCGGCGTTGAAGGCTTAGCAGCTTCATACCGCTTTCGCCAGCGATGCGCTTGCCAGGAATCGATTGGCTTTCAAAGCCTCGTCGTGAACTTCGTCAAAGGAAGGGATGCTGTCGTCCCATTCGAGCAGAGTTGCCGTGTGGCCGACGCGTTCGATGGCGCGCTCGTACAATTTCCAAACGGGATCGATCACGGGATGATCGTGTGTATCCAGGATGTACTTTTTATATTTCGAATGACCTGCGATGTGGATCTGGGCGACTCGCTCCGCCGGGACGCTGTTGACGTAGGTGTACGGGTCGAAGCTGTGATTCCGCGAAGATACGTAAATGTTGTTAACATCCAGGAGAATTCCGCAGTCGGCTCGCTCGACCACTTCGTTCAGGAATTCCCACTCCGTCATTTCGGAAACGTGAAATTCCGCGTAGCTGCTCACGTTCTCCACCACCACGGGCACTTCCACAAAATCGCGGACCTCGCGAACTTTTTGCGCGGTGATTCGCGCAGCTTCAAAAGTGTAGGGCATGGGCAGAAGATCGTGCGTGTAGCGGCCATCGACGCTTCCCCAGCAAAGATGGTCCGATAGCCAGGGCGTCTTGGTACGCTGCACCAAGGTCTTCAGGCGGCGAAGATGTTCTTTGTTCGGGCGCTCGGCCGAGCCGAAATACATGGAAACGCCGTGCTGCACCACTTTGTATTGTTCCAGGATTTGATCGAGGATGTGCAAAGGCCGCCCGCCATCGATCATGAAATTTTCGGAAATGATCTCAAACCAGTCAACCACCGGTTTGCGCGTGAGAATGTGATGGTAATGCGGCGCGCGCAGACCAATCCCGATTCCATAATCAGTAAAATTGTTAAACCGATTTGCCGGCATTTGGGACTCCGAAGATGCAGAAGAAGTGTCGAGGGCCGGTACAACGAAGTCCGGCCCCAGGCAGGACAACTCTTGCTAGTACCAACGCTCCGAAGAGCGTTAGTCCGGCATCTTTGAACCGTCTGTTGCGCAACCACCCTTGCCCTTGCAAGAGTTCTTGCCCTTACACCCGTTGTCGCTCGATTTACATCCACCCTTACCCTTGCAAGAATTCTGACCCTTGCAAGCATGCTTTTCCTTGGCCGTGCTGTCCGCGGGCTTCTGATCGGATTGAGCAGCAAGCCTCACACCGGACAGAAGATTCGATGCTTGAATCGTCGCGCCTGTGCCAGCCAAGAGACCTGCAAGTGCGGCGCCAGCAACTAGAGCTTTCTTCGATTTTGTCATTTCCCGAATTACCTCCTATTGAGTTTGGACTGCAACCGCTTCTAATTGTTACTACGCCATCCGAGAGAGTTCGGACGTTCTTGTTGGGGTTGATTTTGTCAGACGGGCTGGATCCAAGCCCCGGTGTAATCCGGGGAACAGCCGAGGGAGCATAACCCAACCAATCGGTCGCGGACAATAACTATTACCTCCTTGCCTGGGAGGGTGCCGCGGAAATGTGGCAGGAATGCAGACGTGCAAATTCGACATCAAAGTATAGAAAGCGTCTCAAGAGGCGAAAATATCTGGAGCGGGATAAGAGAATCGAACTCTCGCCTCCACCTTGGCAAGGTGGCGTACTACCACTATACGAATCCCGCTCGGATGAGAACCCTGTAATTCCCAATTATTTATAGCATGGCGCAAACACTCGAACAAGCTTCCAGCGTAGGGGGTGTCGCACGAACATATGAAGGCCGGGTCGCGCAGGGGAAATGCGCGACTTGTCCTTAATCCACCTCAAGAATCCGGGCGGCTTTGACGATCGGAGATTTCTTCTGCCGTTGGGCAAAACGCTGAGCGCGGTCGCGGTCAATGTAGACACGGGCGAATCTTTCGCCGTCATGGTAAAACACCGTGACCTGCCAGTGCTGGTGTTTCCGCCTTCTATCATGGCGCATGCGATTCGACTTCTTTGCTCTCTTCTTTTTCTTCTTCACGATGAACAGGCCCTCACGTCCCCAAACTATTGCAAGTTTAGGGGCGGCGCGCAAGTGACTAGTTAAGAGTTAACGCCAGAATACTTTTTGGTACGGTCTTAACCCGGAGATTGCACCATATCGAAACTATTAGGCCGCACGGCTAGGCACAGCTGGAACTTTCATCTTTGCGCTAACGTAATATCAAGTGAGAGACGATAAAAGCGCTGGAGGGACCCATGGTGATGTGCTTAGAGCGCGGGTTAGAAATCGAAGACTTGAGAAATCACTCGCAGGAAATGATCATGCAGCTTCGCGATGCTTTGGCTGGCGGTGCCACTGTAACTCCTGACCCGAAACGGGCGGGCTTTTATGAGGTGAAACGCCGCGAACAGTTATATTACATATACATTTCACCCGATACGGGGAAGGTTTTGCTAATTGCGGCCTGGCCACACGAGGAAGCCCTGGTTTGTGAGGCGGGAGCATCAGCGTGATTCAGTGACGTCTAATTGGGTGTGCCGGAGAGAATCAAGTCAGCGGGCTTAAAGTTCAGCTCGGTCAGAATCTGCTTATCGAGTCTGTAAACGGCCGGACTTTCGCTGGTTCTGGCGTACACGAAGCTGCCGGATTCTTTCGATAGCTGAATGGTCAATTTTTTGGCGGATTTGTCGGTTAAGACAGCCTGGAACTCGGGCTTAGCCAGCAGGGCGCGGACATTCGGCGCAGGCTGGTCAAAGACTTGCTCCGCGCGCGCCTCTTCCAAGGGCGTAATTAACTTTGCAATATCGGCCGCTTTTCCCTTCTGATCGACAGGTTCCTCGATGATCCATTCAAATTCGGATTTGCGCGTGCAGATAATCGTGCCGTTCGCATTATGTATTTCGACGCGATTTAACACAGCGGGATCGAAGCGCGCGAGTTTTTTGTCGCGCAAATCGTTGTAATTTTCGGCCAGTTTCTTGTAGAGATCCTCAGAGATGCGGAAAACCACGGGCCGGGAGGCATCCCGCGCGAAGTATTGATCGCCATCTTTTTTGCCGACGATCAGCGTGGCACTCTTTCCTTTGTCATCCAAGGTGGTCAGGGAGACAGCCGGACTAGTTAAACCATAGTTCGCCAGATTAACGGACGACTCGCTGGCAACCGCAGTCCATTTCGCCGAACCAACACTGGCGAGAAGCGCGCTGATATTTCCGGCGTCGCCGCGCGAGCCGGCGGGTTTCGTAAATTCCCACTCATCCTTTGTTCTCTTTGCCGCGAGCTGCCCGGAAGGATTCTTAAGGTCGAAGGACAGGACTTTATCGCTCGCGGCGTGTAACACGTCACGATCTCGCAAGTCTTGAAGAGATTTGTCGGAGCTGATCAGAAGCGATTCCGGAAGGAGCGCGACATCTTTGCCGCTGTCCACAATCGAGTAGACCGAAACTCCAATAAAATCCTTTTTGCCCAATGCCACGGTGTGCTTCGCGCCGCTCCCGGCCTGGAATTCCAGTGAAATGGCCGGCGGGTCAAGACCAAAGACTTTCAACCGGTCAGGCGTGCCGGGTTCCGTTTGCGCAATACGGGCGCTGGACAGGCCGTCAATTATTCCGTCCAAGGACGCCTGATCGGCCCGTGTTTCGACCGGCTGAGTGATTTGCCAGATCCCGTCGCGCTTCTCAAACTGCAGCGTGGACTCAGCGGGATTCCCGGGATGCTTGATAACGAGCGAGGTTATGTCCTGGGGCTGAATCGAGAACGCGAGCTTGGCCGCGTCCGCGGGCGGCTTCTCACTTTCCTTCTGGCTGCGGCGCCAGTCGAAGTAATAGACAGCGGCGCCCAATGCAATGGCGCCGAGAAGCAAGAATAAGGTCGTCTTCTTAATCATTGATGTATTTTCAGCGAGCGCGGATTACCGGCGCTTCCACCAGATATAAACTCCCGAAAAAATCACGATACCGGGGAGAAAGAAAAGATCGAGCCACCGGAGCGCGCTCGCTTGACCTTCGGTTAGCGTGACGCGCCGGTTCGTCTGCGATTTCGGGCGGATGGAGATCAGGTTTTCGTCCTGTGCGAGCCAATCGATCGTGTTATAGAAGAGGTCACCGTTCTTCTGCAGGCCCACATACGGATTCGCGGCAAATGCCGAGTTACCAATCACAACCAGGCGAGCTTCGCCGCCTCCCGCTTTGTGCGAAGCAGCCACACCGAGCGAAAGCGGACCGGCCGTCTTTGGATTGAACGTCAGTTCATTTTGCCCCTGCTTCAAATTTGGAACGGTGAAACTCTGCGGCGAAGTCTTCAAGAGTTCAACAATCTGAGGATCCGTCTTTGATTTGTCCGCGATCGATACGGTGCGAGCCAACGGGAAAAAAACCATCACGTTCGTAAAATTCCTGGTGATTGGGCTTTGGCCGAACGTCGTTACCAGCGGGATAGCGGGACCGGCGCCAAGGAGGCGGCCCATTCCGCTCGCGTCGATTACCACGTTGTCTTCCACATTCGTGTTCCATGCCTGGAAAATTTCTCCAAGCTTCGGATCAGTCTGGGGGTCAACGAGGATCAGGCCTTTGCCCGTGCTCCCCAGATATTTCTCGAGCATTTGCGCTTCCTGCGGGAAGAATTGCTGAGTGGGACCGGCAATCACTACCAGGCTGCAACCGGAGGCCACGCCATTTTCAGACACGAGATTGAGGGTCCTGGTGACGTAGTTTTCCTTTTTCAGGCCGGCGTCGAGGTGGCTGTAGCCATTTTCACCGTCATCAGTTAAGGATTTTTCGCCGTGGCCGGTGACGAAGCAAACCGTTTTAACCTTGTCTTGCGTGACTTTGATAATGGCGCCTGTGATGTCTTCTTCCGAGGCGGCGCCGGTTTCCAAGTATTCTTTTCGCGGGCCTGAAGCGAGGATCACGTCGCCCATTCGCGTGGCTCCATATTGCTGGGCGATCTCGGGCTTCTGTTGCGGATCAATGTTCTGAAATTTCAGATGGCGGCTCAAGCTGGTGTACTCAGCCATTTGATCGTCAAGAGCCGCATTCGGGGACTTATCAAAGCGGACGATGGTGACGTCTTTCTGCAAGCCGCCAACGATCTGCCTGGTCTGATCGGAAAGCGTGTACAGTTTTTCGGTGGTCAGATCGAAACGCTTATGATGGCGAAACCCGACGAAATTCACGATCACCAGCAAAGCGATTACAACCACACTGAGAATCGTGGTGTTGGTGCCAAGCTGTGAAGAACGTTTGGAGAAAAAGCGAAGAATACCGGCAAACCCAATGACGATCGATGCAACTAGGGACAACGCACCGATCGCCAGAACAACCTTGCTAAACGTCAGAAGCTCGCCCTGAATCGAATAACGCAAATACCCGGCCACCAGCATGGCTATGCCGGTGGTGCCGATGAATCTTGCCAACTCCTCCCGATCCCATTTCATCCTGCGAGTTCCTCCATAATTTGCGACCGCGAGAAAAAACCGCTTAGGCTCGCCGCCAGCGCATCGAATCGACGGAGCGCACCGTCAAGAAAACAAAAAGAACGATAAAGCTCGCGTAATAAATCAGGCTGGATGTATCAATAACGCCGCGAGTGAAATCCTCGTAATGGCGTATCACCGAAAGATACTGAAGCACTGCTCCTCCGCCGCTATCGGTGCTGCGGCCAATGTCCAGCACCCAGATAAACAAGGAAGCCGCGAACGTGATCACTGCTGCAATCAGCTGGTTTTCGGTGAGGGACGACACAAAGGAGCCAAGAGCCAGCAGCGAGCCGCCGAGCAGCAACACGCCGGCATACCCCGCCGCCAACATGCTCCATGGCGGCCTGGGATCGCTGCGGAGACACATGAAGATCATATAGCTCGCGGTGGGCAGCAACATGAGCGCGAACAGAGACAGCGAAGCCAGATACTTTCCCAGCACGATTTCCAGCTCGCTGACCGGCGAGGTCATCAGCAGTTCCATCGTGCCACGCTTGCGTTCCTCGGCATAGACACTCATGGTCAGAATCGGGGTAAAAAATAAAACGAGCGTCGAGAGTATGCCGAAAAAGTTGCGCATCACAGCGGCCGGAACGTCGAAATCGGATGGCGCGCCAAAACGCATTCCCTGCATTTCCATTTGAAAAGATTGCTTGATCACTTCCGACAGGATTACGTTGAAAAAGAACGCGGTCAAAATCAGGAAAAGTCCGATGAAGATATACGCGATGGGCGAAACGAAGTAATGCCCCATCTCCTTGCGATAAATTGCATACAAACTTCCCATTGTTCTGTTCACTCCTTTATCGGATGGCCTTAACTAGACGACTGCGCGTGGGAAGCGTCGTCGGTTGTGAGTTCGAGGAAGATGTCTTCGAGACTCAGGCTCACTCCGTGCAGTTCGAAAAGCGGCCAGCCATGTTCCACAATTTTCGCCGCGACCTGGCTGCGAATGTCATTCCCCTGCGCGGCCTCCACGGTAACCGTCTGACGGCTTCCGGCACGGGCCGGCTCGATCACCACGCGGCTCGCTCCCGGAATTTGCGCCAGCACGTCGCGAAGCAATTTTTCCGGGGCCTCCGTTTCAATGTGAATTTTTTGGCCGCCTTTGAGCTGCGAAGTCAAATTCTGCGGAGTATCCACCGCGGCAATTTTGCCTTTGTTGATGATGACCACGCGGTCGCACGTCATGCTGACTTCCGGCAGGATGTGCGTGGAAAGAATGATGGTGTGGTTCCCAGCCAGACCTTTAATTAGATTGCGAACTTCAATAATCTGCTTGGGGTCCAAGCCGACGGTCGGCTCATCGAGAATGATAACGTCAGGGTCGTGCACCAGCGCCTGTGCGATGCCCACGCGCTGCTTGTAACCGCGCGACAGCCGTTTGATAAGTTCGGAACGCCGGTCTTCCAGGTTGGTTTTTCTCAGAGCGTCATCAATGCGGGCGGGACGCCGCTCCGCCGGAACGTTTTTGATACGGGCGACAAAATCGAGGTAAGTCTCGACCGTCATATCAGGATATAGCGGCGGATTTTCAGGCAGGTACCCGATCCGGCGACGGACTTCCATGGATTCACGGAACACATCGAACCCCGCGACGCGCGCGGTCCCGGAGGTGGCCGGCATATAGCCCGTCAAGATACGCATCGTGGTCGTTTTCCCGGCGCCGTTGGGCCCCAGAAAACCGAGAATCTCACCCTTGTTCACTGTGAACGAAACATGGTCCACGGCTGTGACTGAACCGTACGATTTCGTCAGGTCCTGAACTTCAATCAAGGTACTCCTCCAAACAAGGGCGCACTACGCGTTTCCCGAGCGCTTCCAAACCAATCTTTATACTAAAGTTGGGGGAAAATTGAAAATCCACGAGACTGTGGCCACAGGAGCGATCAGTGCACCCGATTGAGATGCAGCGGGTGTCGCCGGGAGTTGTCATGGAACTGCCCCTGCGAATGAGCTCGCCAGTATTGGGTTGCACTGGGCCAAATTTGCCGCCGAAGATGGGACTGGCTAATAATTCATTGTCTGCCTTAAAATGAAGCCCATAACAGGCAACGGCCTTGTCATCCGGCGCATCCACATTGCGTACAGATGCAGCTTATCGTTCGTATTCCTAAATGCTGAGCCAGGTGCAGCGAGAGCCTGGAAGGATGAAACGAGCGACGCCGATAGACGGGCGTCGGGAGATGTGCGTTGACACATCGCAGCTGTTTTGTTATTCAATTTGTTTCGCATTCTTAGCTGGCGATTCGGCAACGGGTTCTGTCCCACCACTCTGGGCGGATCTGAAAAAGAAATCCAAGGTGATATGACAATTTCGAAGGCGTATGCCCAAATGTTCGAAAACGCCGGAATCCGGCAGAGGAGTCTCGCTGACGTCGCGTCTCCTAGTTTTCGACTGGCGCCGGTGCGATTGCTTGCTTACGCACTGATGGCTTTTCTCGCCGTTGGGTTTCTCGGAGGTTGCGGAGGCGGCGGCACGTCCATCACGTTGGAAGTGCTGCCGAACACGGCGCAAACAGTGGACCAAGGCCAGGCGATTCAATTTACCGCGATTCTGGGCAACGACACGGGTAATCAGGGCGTCACCTGGAAACCGCTCACTGGCTCGGGCTGCGCGGGCACCGGTTGCGGCACTTTAACGAACGTCACCAAAACTTCGGTGACCTACACCGCACCCACTAATAGTTCGATTGCGCTTACGGTCAGTTTGGAGGCAGTCGCCAATGGGAATTCCGGCGCTAATGTAACCACGATGATAAGCGTGGTTCTCCCTCCCAGTTTTACGACCATCACTCTTAATAACGGATCGAACGGTGCGCAGTACGGCGAGCAAATCGTAGTAACGGGCGGCGTTGCGCCATTAGTTTTCAGCGTGGTCTGTCCGAACAACCAAACGAGCTGTCTCCCGCCGGGATTGACCTTGAATCAAAGCGGATTCCTTCTCGGAACGCCTACCACGTCCGGCACATATACATTTTTTGTGAAAGCGACCGACCGCGGCGGTGTTCCCGTAATTGGCCAGCCCCCTCCGTTTTCCGTCACGTCCACGCTTTTCACCGTGACGATTAATCCGGCTCAGCCGCTGTCGGTCAGCACAACCTCGCTGCCTCCCGGAACCATCGGCCAGATGTATAACGTGGCGCTGGCGGCAAGGGGCGGAGCAACTCCATTTACCTGGAGCGTGCCGGCGAACAGTTTGCCTCCCGGCCTAGCCTTGAATACATCCACGGGCCAAATTTCAGGCATTCCGACGACGGTCGGTTCCTTTCCGCTCACGGCCACAGTGCGGGACTCTTCGGTTCCGGTGCAAACGGCAACGTCTGGTCCGCTCACCATCTTGATCCAAACGCCTCAACCGTTGCAGGCCATCACCGCGCCACTGCCCGGTGGAATGACTGCAACGTCCTACAGTGCGAATTTGATCGCGACTGGTGGAGTGCCGCCTTATACCTGGAGTGTGATAACCGGCCAACTTCCGGCGGGACTTACCCTTAACGCCCAAACAGGCAACATCTCAGGAATTCCCGTTCTCGTGGGCACTTCGAATTTCACAGTTCAGGTGCGGGATTCCGCTGTCGGCGCAGGCGGCCCGGCAACGGCGACGCAACAGCTCCATATCACCATTACAACCGGTACGACGAGCAGCAATTCTCTGATCAACGGATCCTACAGTTTCCTGTTCAGCGGATTCGATGCGAATGGAACGGTGGTTATGGCGGGTAACTTTTTGACGGATGGAGCCGGAGGGGTCTCTAGCGGCCAGGAAGACATCAATCGCGTAAGCGGCGTTGTGGTTGCCGCGGGTCTGACGGGGAGCTATTCGGTTGGAACGGATGGCCGCGGCACCATGCAGTTAGTCGCGTCGACTGGAACGGGCACCGTGTTTACCGCAAATTATCTACTGGCGCTCGATTCGGCCGGCAACATTCACGTGATCGAGGATGAGACGACTCCCACGAACGGGGTAGGAATTACGCACGGCTCAGGAATTATGAAACCCGCTATCGGGACGTTTACAGTGGCAAACTTCGCTGGCAATTATGCGTTTGAATTCACAGGCCAGGATTTTTTGACTGAGCCAACCGTACTCGCCGGTGCAGTCACTGCCGATAACTTTCAGAACTTCAGCGCGGGCACCGCGGATTTTAACGACGGAGGCGTGTATTCTCCGCTCCTTTCTCTCACCGGCAACTTCAGCGTAGGGAGCGCGAATTCGAAGGGCCTCGCTACCATGACTTTTCAACCGCCGACGAGCGCCGCGACGACGCTCACCTTTACATTCTATTTCGCGTCCTCCAACGATATTTTGTTCGCGGAGATTGACACTGCGACTACAACGAATCCGCTTCCCAGACTCAGCGGAGAGATGTTGCTTCAGAACACGACAACCCAATTCAATCAGTCGGTATTGCAAGGCGCCGGCGTTGTAACCGGCACGGGACTCGCGGGCACGGGACTCGCGGGCTTGAACTCGACCGTTTTCGCGGGTCTGTTGGCGTCGCCTTCCGGCGATGGAAGCGCGAGTCTAAGCTACGACCAAAATGATGGCGGTACCATCTCGCTGCTGAATTCGCTTTCTGGTACCTATCAAGTGTTGCAGAACGGCCGCGTAGGATTTACGAATTTGGGTAACCGGCTCGCTGCGGCGTACCTCACTGGTCCCAATCAAGGATTCATCATTGGTTCTGATTCGGCTGCGACATACGGGCTTCTGGAGCAGCAAACCAACTCGCCGTATTCTGTCTCGTCCGTTCAGGGCAGCTATGTACTCTCGGCGCCCAGGGAGGCGGACAGTCAAGCCGTAAATATGATTGGCCAGTTAAGCTCCGCGGGCGCCGGAAACATGGTGGGCACCCTGGACGAATTTATTCCGCCCAGCACTCCGTCCACGGACCTTCCCTTCTCGGCCAATTACACGGTCACGCCCGACGGTCGGGGGATTATGACGCCGGTTCTGATTGCGGGGTTCCCGTCGAATCTTGTTCTCTATGTTGTTTCACCGAGCAGCGTGCGGATGATTCCCGTGGATTCAAATCCGGGGAATGGCCATCCACAAGTCATTTTCCTCAACCACTAGAGATATTCGCGGAATAGTTTGGAAGCGCGCTGCGGAGTTCGCCGCGCTATTTCTTCTTATCTTCCTCAAGGCGCAAGGCTGCAGAATTGATGCAATATCGCAGGCCTGTGGGGTTGGGACCGTCCTCGAAGACATGTCCTAGATGCGCATCGCAGCGGCTGCAAATAGCCTCCGTGCGCGTCATTCCATGGCTGCTGTCGCGCTCCATCTCGACATTCTCCGCCGCGATGGGTTGGTAGTAGCTGGGCCAGCCTGAACCGGAATGGTACTTCGCATCGGAGCTGAAAAGCGGCTGCCCACAGCAAACGCAAACGTATGTGCCCTTCGTTTCGGTGTCTGCGTACTCGCCGGTGAACGGCGGTTCAGTCCCCTTCTTCCGCGTCACCTCATACTGTTCTTCCGTCAACTTCGAACGCCATTCCGCGTCGTCCTTCTTAATTTTCTCGCTCATGCATGTATTTTACACCGGGTGCAGCTGTTTTCAAGAAATCCAGCTTGGGAAGCGCTGACCTCCGCTGGCTGACGCGAATAGAAACTCGACGAGTGTCAGCTATACTGGAGCGGTCGTCTAACGACCGGTCGTTAGCAATGTACCGATTCGTGAAGCGAACTTTTTGGAGACTGCTGTGAATGAGGTTTTCATTTGTGACGCGATTCGCACGCCCTTTGGCCGATACGGCGGCGCGCTGGCTTCAATTCGTACTGACGATCTAGCGGCCATCGCACTGCGCGGACTAATCGAGCGCAATCCGCGAGTGGATTGGATGGCGCTTGATGACGTCGTCTTCGGCTGCGCGAATCAGGCGGGGGAAGATAACCGCAACGTAGCGCGCATGGCTCTGCTGCTTGCGGGGCTTCCCAAGGAAATTTCCGGTTCCACCGTGAATCGGCTCTGCGGTTCCAGCATGGACGCCATCGGCGTCGCGGCTCGCGCCATCAAATCGGGAGAAGCGGATTTAATCATCGCGGGTGGAGTTGAAAGCATGACGCGCGCTCCGTTTGTGATGGGCAAAGCTGACAGCGCGTTTAGCCGCGCTGCGGAAACGTTTGACACCACCATCGGCTGGCGTTTCATAAATCCGCTGATGAAAAGCAAGTATGGCGTCGACTCTATGCCGGAAACCGCGGAAAACGTAGCGGACGAGTTTCACGTCTCGCGAGTGGACCAGGATGCTTTCGCTTTGCGGACGCAACAGCGCTGGGCTCGCGCGAACGCAGCCGGTTTCTTCAAACACGAAATCGTTCCCGTTCCGCTTCCGCAGAAAAAAGGCGATCCCAAGATTTTTGATACGGACGAACATCCGCGGCCGGACACCACGCTGGAAGCGCTATCCAAGCTCAAGCCCATAGTGAGGCCGAATGGAACGGTGACCGCGGGAAACGCTTCCGGCGTGAACGATGGGGCGTGCGCGCTCATCATCGCTTCCAAAACGGCGGCCTCGAAATACGGTCTAACTCCTCTCGCGCGCATCGTCGCAACCACGGCCGTCGGGGTGGCGCCGCGCATCATGGGATTCGCTCCCGCGCCGGCCACGCGAAAAATCCTCGACAAGACCCGACTAAGACTTTCGCAAATGGATGTGATCGAGCTCAATGAAGCATTCGCGGCGCAGGCCCTTGCGGTCACGCGCGATCTGGGTTTGGCGGACGACGCCGCGCACGTGAACCCCAATGGAGGCGCCATCGCTATCGGACATCCGCTGGGCGCAAGCGGTGCCCGCTTGGTAACCACAGCAACCTATCAGTTGCAGACAATCAAAGCGCGCTACGCTCTCTGCACCATGTGCATCGGTGTGGGCCAAGGGATCGCTACAATCATCGAACGCTGCTGAGGGATTGAATTCCCGTCTGCTCTGCCAATCCGATATTCCTGCTTCCTACAGTCATCAGTGTATGGTTGCGTTAGCGGAATTGGAGTCATATTATACGGATCGAAAGAGAGGTCCTAATGAAGGCCGTCGTAGGCGTATTTAAAGCGAGATCGGACGCAGAGCTGGGCGTAGCGGAACTTCGACCGCTCGACATACCTAAGAATAGAATCACGATTCTTACTCCTAACGCGACCGAAGAAGAGCTTGCCGCGGTTCCGACTGTTGCCGGGGAGCAACCAGGCATGGGTAAAGCTATGGGCGCCGCCGTCGGAGGCGCCATCGGTGTCGCCGGCGGCGTCGGCTTGGTGCCGTTGCTTGCGAGCTTTCTGATCCCGGGCGTGGGACAAGTGCTCGCGATCGGAGTTGTTGGCGGAGTGCTGCTCGGCGCGATTGGTGCGGTTGGTGGCGGCGCGGCGGGAGGGGCCATCGAGAGCAACGTCTTCGAGGGGCTGCCGGAAGACGAGATGTTCGTCTATGAGGATGCCTTGCGTAAAGGCCGCTCGGTCGTTGTGGTGATGGCCGATAACGACGAGGCCGACGCAGTTCGCGGCGCTCTGGAAAACGCCGGCGCCGAAAGCATAGATCGAGCCCGTGATATGTGGTGGGTCGGCCTGCGCGACACGGAAAAAGAAAAGTACGAGACTACTGGACGCAAATTCGAAGACGACGAGCGCTACTTTCGCTGCGGCTTCGAAGCCGCTCTGCATTTGAAAAACCGCGATCGAACTTACGAGCAATGCCACAAAGTGCTGGGTGATCTGCACCCGCGCATGCACGAGAGCGAGCCCTTCAAGCGTGGCTTCGAGCGCGGCCGCGAATATCTAGATACAATCAGCAAACACGTCAACTAAATGTCGACCGCGGCGTTGGTTATAATCCGATCACTCTTTTCCTGCAAGTGTTGAGGGAATGCCGAACGTTCCATCGACTACTTCCACGAAGTTTCTCTCCTCGCGCAGGATCAGACGCTTGCTCTGCGCCATGTCAAAATTCTCACGCGCTTCCGGATCTGACTTTAATCGCGCTCGGTACGCCTCATAAGAGGCGAGGCTGTGGAATGCGATCAGACCCCAAGCCACGTCATTCGTGCCTTCATAAGGAAGAAAATATCCGATAAGGTGGCCGCCGCAGCGGGGAATGATCCGCCCCCAATTCTCGGCGTACCTTTTGAATGCATCTCGCTGGAACGGATCAATCTGGTAACGGATGACACAGGTCATGGTCATGAACATCCTCCCGGTGGAGAATCCGGCCGCCGCAGCGAAGTGGGGGGCTTGGTTGGCTCCATGTGCGGCAGTATGCTGGTTGCTTAACATGAACGATTCGTTTACGATGAAAGTATGGATGTCAGAGAATACGCCGAAGTTGGAGTTTCCAGAATCGCAGCGGCCATCGGCGAGCCGGCGCGCGCGCGCATACTTTTCTGCCTGATGGATGGCCATGCACGAACAAGCACCGAGCTTTCGGTGGTGGCTGAAGTGAGTGCGTCAACCGCGAGCGTGCACCTGCACCGGCTGAAGACAGCGCACCTGGTGAAAGTGCTCGTCCAGGGAAAGCATCGCTTCTACAGTCTCACAGGACCCGACGTGGGCAGCGCGCTGGAAGGATTAACTGTTCTCGCCGGCGGATCGCGCGATAAGTTCGTGCCGAGCACACCAAGCCGGCTGCGTGCCGCGCGGACCTGCTACGATCATCTGGCCGGCGCAGTGGGCGTGTCGCTGCACGACCGCTTCAAAGCGCTGGGCTGGCTTTCAGCCAGTTCGAAACGCGGCGACAACGCATATGACCTCACCTCCGCTGGAACGAAGGCGCTCGAGGCTCTGGGAATTGATCTTGAGGCCACCCGTACGCTGCGCCGCCGGTTCGCCTGCGCCTGCTTGGATTGGAGTGAGCGGCGGCCTCATGTCGGCGGCGCGCTGGGGGCAGCTCTTCTGAAAGTCGCGCTGAAAAAGAAATGGCTGACGCAGGATCTCGATAGCAGAGCCGTTGGGGTGACAAGTTTTGGACGACGCGAAATGCTAGCTCGATTTGGTCTCCGTGTTTGAGGGATTCAATTGGTCATCAGGACCCAGACCCGCCATAGCCGCTATTAAGCATCCGCAGTTGAGTATAATACCCGTGCTTGAGCTTCGCGTTTTTTGCGCGCTTCTCGGAGAATGAGTGACATCGGGCCCTAAGCTTTTCCAAAACTACATCAACGGCCGTTTCGTACGCGGCCCACGCGAGTTTGCCGATATCAATCCAGCGGACGGCTCGACGATCGCCGAAGTTTCGGAAGCTGATGAATCGCTGGTGAACCAGGCGGTCGAATCCGCACGCAATGCGCTGAACGGAAATTGGGGCAAGCTGCCCGTTCCCAGCCGCGCTGCACTTTTGCACAAAATCGCCGACGGCATCGAAGCACGCTTCAACGATTTCGTTCAAGCCGAAGTCGCAGACACGGGCAAACCAGTTGCGCTGGCCTCGAAGATTGACGTTCCGCGCGGCGCTGCGAATTTCCGCGTCTTCGCGGACCTGATTAAAAATGCGGGGATTGAAGCATTTCGGACGGAAACTTCTGACGGCGCCTCGGCGCTCAATTATTGCGTACGCAAAGCGCTCGGAGTGGTCGGCATTATTACTCCATGGAATTTGCCGCTGCTGCTGCTCACATGGAAAGCTGCGCCGGCGCTGGCCTGTGGCAATTGCGTGGTGGTAAAACCGTCGGAAGAAACTCCGGCAACGGCGACGCTACTTGCAGAAGTGATGCAATCGGCGGGCGTGCCGCCTGGAGTGTTCAACGTGGTTCACGGTTTCGGCTCCGGCTCGGCAGGTGAATTCCTTACCAGCCACCCGGACGTGAATGCGATCACATTTACGGGCGAATCGAAAACAGGATCGGCAATCATGCGCGCTGTTGCGCCCACGGTGAAGCCCATCTCATTCGAGCTAGGCGGCAAAAATGCCGCGATAGTTTTTGCCGATTGTGAGTTCGATGAAACGGTCAACGGCCTCGCCGATGCTGTTTTTCTCAATACCGGACAAGTCTGCCTCTGCGCCGAGCGTGTTTACGTGGAACGCTCAATCTTCGGTCGTTTTGTTTCGGCGCTGAAGCAAAAAGCTGAAGGCTTGTCGCTGGGTTGGCCCGCCGATAGCAAAACGACCACAGGTCCGCTGATTTCAAAAGAACACCGTGCAAAAGTGCTTTCTTACTATGAACTCGCGAAAAAGGAAGGGGCTACGGTCGTAACGGGCGGTGGGACGCCGAAATTTGGCGACGCTCGTGACAACGGTTTCTACATCCAGCCAACCATTTTCACCAGCCTTTCCGAATCCGCGCGCTGCGTGAAGGAGGAAATTTTCGGGCCGGTGTGCCACATCGCGCCTTTCGATACTGAAGAAGAAGCTATTGCGATGGCAAACGACACAAAATATGGCCTGGCCGCTTCCGTGTGGACCACGAATCTGAAACGAGGACATCGCATCGCGGAAAAATTGCGCGTCGGCATCACCTGGATCAACTGCTGGTTTCTGCGCGATCTGCGCACGCCGTTCGGAGGCGCGGGCCTGTCGGGGATTGGACGAGAAGGCGGCCTGCACTCGTTAAATTTTTATTCCGAACTGAACAATATTTGTGTCAAGTTGTGACGGGAATCTCGCGGACATCAAACCGAGGTGGTCTGGAATGGATAGCAAAGTCGTCGAAGGCAAAGCCAAGCCGCGCGGCAAGTTTCCGCATATCAAGCGCGCCGGGGATTTCCTCTTCGTATCGGGCACCAGTTCGCGGCGAGCTGACGATTCCATCGCCGGCGCGGAAACCGACAAATTCGGCACGACGCATCTTGATATTCGCGAGCAAACACAAGCCGTGATCGAAAATATTCGCGGCATTCTTGCCAGCATGGACGCCGGCCTAAAAGACCTGGTAGAGATTTCGACCTATCTCGTCAAGATGGAAGATTTCGACGCCTACAATGAGGTGTATGCACAATTCTTTGACGAGCAAGGCCCGGCGCGAACTACCGTTGCCGTCCGTCAATTGCCGCACGCGCATCTGTTGATTGAAATGAAAGCCATTGCCTATAAGCCCGTGACGCACACGGAAACACAAGCCGGGGCCGGGAGGAGAAAGTAATGCCATCGATCAAAACACTGAAGGCTTTTAATTTCCAAGGATGGATCGACGCGAATCGCGACAAACTGAAGCCTCCCGTGGGAAACGCGCAGGTCTGGGAAGATGGCGATTTGATGGTAACGGTGGTCGGAGGACCGAATAACCGCAACGACTATCACGACGACCCCACGGAGGAATTCTTTTATCAGTTGAAAGGCGATATTTTTCTGCGCTTGATGCCAGAACCAGGCAAACCGCCCGTCGAGGTTCCCATCAAGGAAGGCGAAATTTTTCTTCTGCCGAAACACATGCCGCACTCGCCGCAGCGCCTTGCTCCGGGCACCATCGGATTGGTGGTCGAGATGCCGAGGCCTGAGGGAGTGATGGACGGCTTCGAATGGTATTGCGCGAAATGCAATCATCGCGTGTATCGCGCCGAAGTTCTTTTAAAAAGCATCGTGCGCGATCTGCCGCCGCTCTTTGAAAAGTTTCAACAAAGTCCGGAACTACGGAAATGCAAGCACTGCGGTGAAGTTCATCCGGGCAAACAGCCTCCGCCCAAATAGCGGCACAGGGACGATATGCCAGTCATAGATATTCACACACATTTTTTCCCGGAATCCTGGCCCGATCTCGCCAAACGCTACGGCACGCCGGATTGGCCGTCGATCAAACACACGGGGCCGGGCAAAGCGGACATCATGCTCGGCGATCGCATGTTCCGCCACGTCACTTCCGGTTGCTGGGATGTGAACGTGCGCCTCGAAAACATGGACCGCAACGGCGTGGACATGCAAATCATCTCCGCCACGCCAGTGCTCTTTGCTTATGCTCGCGAAGCCAAACACGCGCTCGATTGCGCGCGCTTGTTCAATGACGTTGCCCTTGAAATGTGCCAGCGCGGGAAAGGCAGGCTGAAATCTTTCTGCCAGGTTCCCTTGCAGGATGTCGATGCAGCCTGCAAGGAGCTTACCCGCTGCATGCGCGACGGACACCTGGGCGTCCAGATCGGCAATCACGTCGGACAAAAAAACCTCGACGATCCCGGCATCGTTAAATTCTTGCAGCATTGCGACGCGGAAGGAGCCGCGATCTTCGTTCATCCCTGGGACATGATGGCCGGCGACCGCATGCCGAATTACATGATGCCCTGGACCGTGGCCATGCCGGCCGAAACGCAGTTGTCGCTCGTATCCATGATTTTAAGCGGAGCTTTCGACCGTTTGCCGCCCAGCCTGCGAATCTGTTTCGCGCACGGCGGCGGAAGTTTTGCGTTTCTGCTGGGCCGTCTGGAAAACGCGTGGAAAAATCACGAAGTCGCGCGGGGAGTCTCACAGTTTGCTCCCAGCCATTATCTGGATCGCATTCGCGTCGACTCCGCAGTCTTCGAGCAGCGCACTTTACAATTTCTCGTCGAGGTAATGGGAACAGATCGCGTGCTTCTGGGGTCCGATTATCCTTTTCCGCTGGGCGAAGTGCGCGCCGGCACGCTCATTCGCGAAAGCCGTTCATCGCCGGAAGTGAAAGCGAAGTTGCTCGGAGGCAACGCCGTTAAATTTCTGAATTTGCCCAGTGCAAGTGCGGTCACGAACGCATCGGCTTCACCGGCGCGATCAGACGTGCTGGAGGCAGAAACTTCGTCCGGCTGCCCATTTGGAAGCAGCACGTCTTCGAAAGACGAGCGAGGCTTCCCTTCCAGCGTCGAATCGAATGAGTCCGAAAGTCGATTGACCTATAGCTCCTATCTTCGCATCCCGGAACTGTTGGCGCTGCATCACCCAGTCTCTTCCCCTCCGCATCACGATGAACTGCTGTTCATTATCATTCATCAAACTTACGAGCTCTGGTTCAAGGAGTTGCTGCACGATCTCGACGCCGTGGTTGCCAACCTTCGCGCCGCGGGCGCTGATCCTGCTTCTCGCGATGGTGTTTACGAAGCCGCGCGTTTGCTTCGCCGCTGCACCGAAATCATGCGCGTACTGGTGGAGCAGTTCACCATTCTCGAAACCATGCTGCCTTCTCACTTTCTCGCTTTTCGCGGCAAACTGAATCCGGCGAGTGGTTTTCAGTCCGAGCAATTTCGAGAGATCGAATTCCTGTGCGGTTTGAAAGACGAAAAGATGCTGCGTTACCACCAACTGACGCCCGAAACGCATGCCATTCTTCACCGCCGTCTGAGCGAAGATTCGCTTCACGACGTTTTCTTTCAGGCTCTGAAATCGTTGGGAAAGCTTCCGGAGATGAGCGCCAACGCCACCGACCGCGAGCGGTTCGATTCTCGCGCGAAAGCCGTTCAAGCGTTGTACCAGGACGAGCGTAATCACCGCGATTGGATTGATGTCTGCGAGCGCTTGACGGAATTCGACGAGCTCGTTGTGAGCTGGCGGCTGCGTCACATTCAAATGGTCGAGCGCACAATTGGTGTGCGCATGGGTACCGGCGGAAGCACCGGCTCCTCGTATCTGAAACTCACATTGGAGAAAAAATTCTTCCCGGAGTTGTGGGAAGCGCGGTCGCTGCTGGAAGATTAAACCGGTGGTCCTAATCTTCGGCGATTCAAATTCTCTCTGCACATGCCAAGCCCGTCCGACACGATCACGCTCGTCGGCGCCGGCCTCACCGGTCCGCTGCTGGCGATTTCCCTCGTTCAACGCGGTTTCCGTGTGGCGATTTACGAGCGGCGCCCGGACATGCGCCGCGTGCAGTTGTCGGCTGGGCGTTCGATCAATCTCGCCATTTCCGTGCGTGGAATTCACGCGCTCCGGGAAGCCGGCCTGTGGGAGTCCATGCGCCACATCATCATTCCCATGAAAGGCCGCATGATGCACTCGCTCTCTGGCGCGCTCACGTTTCAGCCTTACGGCAAGGATGAAACCGAAGTCATCAATTCGATTTCGCGCGCGGATTTGAACGCCGCGCTGGTGAATGAAGCTGAAAAGCGAGGCGTCAATATTCATTTCAACGAACGCTGCCTGGGATTCGATTTGCATTCCGGAGCCGCGCGCTTCCGCAATGAAGAGACCGGCCGCGAATCCTCGGTCGAATCCAGCACCGTCATCGCCGCGGACGGCGCATCTTCTGCAATTCGGGTGGCCATGCTGAAGATTGGCGGGTTCACGCTTTCGCAGCAGTTTCTCGATTACGGCTACAAGGAGCTGACCATCGCGGCGGGACCGAATGCCAAGCATGTGCTTGAAACGAACGCGCTGCACATCTGGCCGCGCGGCTCGCACATGCTGATCGCACTGCCCAATGTTGACGGCACTTTTGCCTGCATTCTGTTCCTGCCCGTTGAAGACGAAGTGAGTTTTGGCAGCCTCGATTCCGAAGCGAAGTTCTTGAAATTTTTTCAGGCAAATTTCCCCGACGCAGTACCGTTGATGCCTCAGCTTAGCGACAATTTTCGCGACAACCCGACCGGCTCGATGGTCACGATCAAATGCTCGCCATGGCATGTGGACGCAAAATCTCTCTTGATCGGTGACGCCGCCCACGCCATCGTTCCCTTCTTCGGGCAAGGCATGAATTGCGCATTTGAGGACTGCACGGTTTTGCTGGAGCTTCTCGATCGTCACGGCGCGGACTGGCCGAAAGTTTTTCCGGAGTTTGAGCGCGCGCGCAAGGACAATACCGATGCCATCGCGGATCTGGCGCTCGAAAATTTTGTCGAGATGCGCGACCGCGTGGGCGATCCCCGTTTCCTCTTCAAGAAAAAAGTAGAACTGGCTCTCGAAGCCAAATACCCGCAACTCTTCGTGCCGAAATATGCGATGGTCACATTCCACCGCATTGCTTATTCTTTGGCTCTTTCTAGAGGACTCGTCCAAGATGCTATGCTGGCGGAATTGTGCGGCTCGATCGATCGCATTGAGGATCTTGACTGGGGAAAAGCGGAATCGATGATCCACCATCAGCTAAGGCCATTGGAGCAACTATAAGTGCCTGCCACTGAGTTCAGTTCGACGAAGGATTTCGCCGCGGAGCAAGCCGCTTGCGATCCTTTCGCAAGCTTCCGCGAACGCTTTCACATCCCTAAAAAGCCGGACGGCTCCGACTGCGTTTATCTTTGCGGCCACTCTCTCGGGTTGCAGCCGAAATCCACGCGCGAATTCGTCGAGCGGGAACTGCAAGAGTGGGCGCGGCTCGGCGTGGATGCGCATCTTCACGCGCGCAACCCATGGGTGCCCTACCACGAGATTCTGACCGATCCTGTTTCCCGTTTAGTCGGCGCTCTTCCCACCGAAGTGGTTGTAATGAATTCGCTCACCGTGAACCTGCACCTCATGATGGTTTCGTTTTACCGCCCAACCCCGCAACGAAACAAAATACTCATCGAAGCCAACGCGTTTCCCTCCGACCAGTACGCCGTGAAATCGCAAATTCAATATCACGGCTACGAGCCGGCAGATTCGTTGATTGAAATAGCCCCGCGCCCGGGCGAAACCTGGATTCGCACGGAAGACATCGAAAAACGGATCGCTGCGGAAGGAGAAAAGATCGCGCTGGTTATGATTGGCGGCGTGAATTACTACACAGGACAGGCTTTTGATTTTTCGCGCATCACCGATGCCGGGCACGCGAAGGGCTGCATAGTTGGCTTTGACATGGCACACGCCGCCGGAAATGTGCCCTTGAAGTTACACGACTGGAACGTTGATTTCGCGGTCTGGTGCAGCTACAAATACCTCAACAGCGGTCCGGGCGGCATCGCCGGCTGCTTCGTGCACGAGCGCCATGCCCGTGATCCCAAATTGCCGCGCTTCGCGGGCTGGTGGGGCCACGACAAGGAAAACCGTTTCCGCATGCAGCCGGATTTTCACGCCATTTCGGGAGCCGAGGGTTGGCAACTCAGCAATCCATCCATTCTGTCGGCGGCGGCATTGCGTGCCTCTGTGGATATTTTCGATGAAGCGAAAATGGAACGCCTGCGCGCAAAAAGTGAGACGCTCACAGGCTACTTGGAGTTTTTGCTGGACCAGAAGCCTTCGAAGAGGTTTTCCATCATCACACCGCGCGCTAGCGCACACCGCGGAGCGCAACTTTCTCTGCGCGTAAACGCAAATGGCCGCGCAATTTGCGATGCTCTGGCGAAGGACGGGATCATTTGCGATTGGCGCGAGCCAGACATTATGCGCGTTGCCCCCGTGCCGCTTTACAACACGTTTTTAGATGTCCACGCATTCGCGGAAAAATTCCTGGCTGCGATACACCGCTAGCTCGCTTCATTTTTTCGCCGAGCTACCGATCAACTCCAGCGTCGCACGCCCTAAAGCGCTCGCGCGGTCGGCCAAACCAAAAACAATATCGAAGTGGTTTGCCCCGGCAACTTCCAATACCGAAACCGGAAAGTCCGCACCTTCCAGCCGCGCGGCGTAACTCCTGCTCTGGCGCTTAAACTCGCTCGTCTCATTTTCGCCCCAAGCGACAATCGTCGGCACCGGCCGGCCCACGGCCAAGCGCATGGGACTTAGTCCAGCGGCATCCGTGGCCGTTAGATTCAAGGGAGCCGCAACGCGCGTGCCCACCAAGGGTTCGAGATCGTAGATTCCGCTCAGCAGAATCGCGCCGGCTATCGCATTGTCAGTCACGCCGGCCGTGTGCTGCCAGCCCTTCACCAACATCATCGCACCTAGATGCGCCCCAGCCGAACTGCCCGAAAGATACAGGCGGTCACGCTGGAAGCCGAGCACGTCAGACTGCGCGTGAAGCCAGGCGACCGCTCGCCGGCATTGATCGACGATCATCTCCACGCCGGTGTGCGGCGCCAAAGTGTAATTGATGGCCGCGAAGGCGATGCCATTCGCCACACAATCAGGCGCGGAGAACAGCGATTCATTCTTCGACAACTCCTGCCAATAGCCACCATGAATAAAAACCAGCAGCGGGGCGTCGCGCGAAGCAGCTGGAAAATAATCCAAGGTTTCTTCAGGCTTGTCGCCCCACCGCAAATCTTTTTGGCAAACGAGCGATTGCTCCGCCTTCCGGCTTCGAATCGCGTACTCCGTCAAAAAAGGCTCGATGGAGGGCACACAACTGCTTGGAGAATATTCCTTCTCGATCCGCACGAGCGGCCAATCGCGCCAGGCTTGGTCCTTCGGACTCATCTTTGCGTCACCATGGTGGCTCTGATTCTGCACTCACTAAGGTTTCAGAATCGACAGAAAAATCTAGGTCCCAATTGTCTGTGGACTTTCGCGGCTTTGCAGATAGAATGTGCCTTCTGAACGGCGCTCTAGAGTGCGTACTCTTTTTGCTGCCTGGCGCTCCTCGTCAGAATAATTTTCGCATTCAAATTTGATCTGAAGTCTAAGCGAATGGATTCTTCCGCGACATACATCAAGAGATTTTTGCCCGGGCCTCGCTTCGCCGCGAATCTTGAGACGCTCTCGTCGGAGACTCGTTCATGATTGTCGGCGTTCCCCGTGAAAGCTTTCCTGGGGAGCTGCGCGTGGCCCTAACGCCGGCAGTGGTTCCAGGTCTCGCAAAAGCGGGCCTCGAAGTTGTGTTAGAAGCTGGCGCAGGCGTGGGAGCCGGCTATCCCGATGCGGATTATGTCTCGAAGGGCGCCAAGATTCTCACCCAGCGCGCCGAAGTGTTCCGTACCGCGGACATCATCGTTCAGGTGCTGTGTTACGGCTCCAATGATAAATCCGGCAAAGGCGATCTTCCGCTTTTCCGCCGCGATCAAATACTGATCGGATTTCTGCGGCCTCTTGGCAGCCTAGAAACGGTACAGGAAATTGCCGCCGCGGGCGTCGCTTCCTTCTCCTTGGAGTTGATGCCGCGAACGACGCGCGCGCAAAGCATGGACGCGCTTTCTTCCATGGGCACCATATGCGGCTACAAAGCGGTGTTGATCGCCGCCGACACTCTGCCCAGAATCTTCCCCATGCTGACGACTGCGGCCGGCACCATTACTCCAGGACGTGTTTTCATAATCGGCGCGGGAGTCACGGGACTTCAGGCCATCGCCACTGCGCGCAGGCTTGGAGCTGTTACGTCTGCATACGATATGAGGCCGGCTGCCAAAGAGCAGGTCCATAGCCTGGGCGCGAGATTCGTCGAGCTTCCGATCGAGGCAACGGATGCGCAGGATGCCGGCGGATATGCCCGGGCGCAGGGAGAAGACTTTTACCGCCGCCAGCGCGAACTCCTCGCTCGCGTGGTTGCGGAGAGTGATGTCGTGATCACCGCTGCCGTGATTCCGGGCCAGAAGTCGCCCGTGCTGGTCACCCGGGAAATGGTGGCGCGCATGGCGCCGGGCTCCGTGATAGTTGATCTAGCATCGGAACGCGGAGGAAACTGCGAACTCACTAAGACCGGTGAAGTGGTGATCGAGCACGGCGTCAGCATCATCGGCTGGATCAACATCGCCGGGCGCGTGCCTTACCATGCCAGCCAACTCTACGGACGCAACCTCAGCGCGTTTCTTTTGCATTTGGTGCAGGACGGAAAGCTGCGGCTGAACCTGGAGGACGAAATCATTCGCAGCACGCTGGTCACCCGGCAAGGTGAAATCGTCAACCCGCGTGTTCGCGAGTTTTATTCATTGCCGGCCCTCGCGGCGCTACAAGGAGGGCACTAGAGATGAAATTAGATTTGATGACTGACCTTTACGTTTTTATGCTCGCAGCTTTCATCGGATTTGAAGTGATTCGGCGCGTATCACCTCTACTCCACACTCCGCTGATGTCGTTGACGAACGCGTTGGACGCCATCGCCGTTGTCGGCGCCATTCTCCTGGTAGGGGCGCATAAGAGCACGCTATCGACGGTGCTGGGCACGATCGCAATCGTTGCAGCCACCAGCAACGTTGTCGGCGGTTTCCTGATTACCGACCGCATGCTCAAGATGTTCAAATCCAGCCGCGCCAAGAAACCGTGATCTAGATGCAGGCCTCCCAAAACATTATTGAAATCACTTATCTGGTGGCCACAGCGCTTTTCATTCTGTCGCTGAAATGGATGAGCTCGCCCAGCACCGCGCGGCACGGCGTGTGGGCCGGCGAGTTGGGAATGGTTCTCGCAATTGCGGGGACACTGCTGAATCACGGGATTGTGGACTACAAGTGGATTGCGATCGCGCTCGTGTTGGGCACGATCATCGGAGTGCCGCTCGGGATGGTGCAAATGACCGCCGTGCCGCAGCGAACCGCGCTCAGCCACGCGTTTGGAGCGCTTTGCGTGACGCTAGTCGGCACTTCCGAATTTTATCTTCGCGGCACGGACGTTTCACGATTCACCATGTCCGTTCTGTGCATGGAAGTGATTCTTGGCTCGCTCACGTTTACCGGCAGCCTGATGGCGGCGGGAAAACTTCAGGAAGTTTTGCCGCAGCGGCCAATTACCTATAAGGGACAGAACGTGGTCAACCTTGGCGTTCTGGCGATCGCTGTTGGACTCGCAGCCTACGTTGTGATTCATCCGGGCCACACGCACGTGTTCCCTTTCATCGTAGGAATCCCTCTTCTGTTTGGCGTGCTGATGATTATTCCGATTGGCGGCGCGGACATGCCTACGGTGATTTCTCTCCTGAATTCCTACGCCGGACTTTCCGCGGCGGCGATGGGATTCGTTCTCGACAGCAAACTGCTGATCGTGGCTGGGGCACTCGATGGCGCTTCCGGCTTCATTCTGTCTTTGAATATGTCAAAGGCCATGAACCGTTCGTTCTCGAACGTGCTGTTTGGAGCGTTCGGGCAGGAACAGGCGGCAGGCGCCGCCGCGCAGGAAACGCGCAACGTGCGGAGCGCCAGCGCCGAAGAGGCTGCCGCGATTCTTTCCGCTGCTAACAAAGTCGTAATCGTTCCGGGGTACGGTCTTGCAGTGGCGCAGGCGCAGCACAAAGTGCGCGAATTGTATGACGCGCTGACGAAGCGCGGGGTCGACGTGAAGTTCGGCATTCATCCGGTTGCGGGGCGCATGCCGGGGCACATGAATGTTCTGCTGGCGGAGGCGGACATTCCGTACGACAAGCTGCTCGACCTGGACGAAATTAACGGCGACTTTCCGCAGACAGATGTCGCGCTGGTGATCGGAGCGAATGACGTTACCAACCCGGCGGCTCGCACCGATCCGGGCAGCCCGATTTACGGGATGCCGATTCTCGACGTCGATAAGGCTCGAACGGTGATGGTGATCAAACGCGGGATGAGCCCGGGCTTCGCGGGAATCGACAATCCCCTTTACTACCTGGACCAAACGCTGATGCTTTTCGGAGACGCGAAATCTTTCGTGGGAGACATCGTTCGCGAACTCGGCAGCGCCGGCCATAATTAGCCGTTAGCTTCATCAGCCGGCGCGCTAGCGCTGGTAGGGCGGGCGCCTTTGGGAACTGCTTTCTATCCTCGCAACGGCTTCTTCCAGTTTACGCGTGCGTTCGACGAGTTGCGTAATCTGGCCTTCGAGTTGGCCGAGGCGGTCAAAGACTTCAAATTGCTTGTTACGCAAGGTGTTGAATTCTTTTTGAAATTCCTCTGGTAGAGGCGAGGCCATTTGATCTCCCTGGCAGATATTAGAACAAAAGTGGTTGGCTAAGGAAGGGCTCCGGGGTTGCCGTTCGTGGATACGACGGGAAAAGTTCCGGCACGGTTTTAGGCGCGATCCCCAGCACAAAGACAGGCTGCGCTTCGGCCGAGCCAACGGCAGGCACGACCGGCTGCGGAGCAGAGGACGATATGCTCGCCAGCACTTGCGCGGCGGCGAAAATCTGACGCCTGGCGCGGCTATCTTCCCCGGGGAACCAATCTTGCCTGAATTCCACGGCAGTCTCGCGGCTGTGCTTGGGGCTGTTCAATTCACTTTCCATGCGCGCGAGAATGATCTGGTAAGCGAACTGCAGGTCTGAATCCGGCGCGAAGATATTGCTGACGCTCAAGCCCACGCGCACGGGAGCTTCTTGATCCGGCATAGCCATCCACAGCGCTCCGCGCTCATCGGCGGAAATCGAGGTTCCTTCACCCAGGATCTTGAAGACACGCTTCAAATAATTGCGATTGGGAATAATTTCGTCGTGGATCGCCTGGTCCACCGCTACATCGAGATTAACGCGATACTGCTTCCATTCATCCTGGGTGCCGACAATTTCTTCACGCTGGAGCTTTTCTTCGGCGGCAAGCTGTTGGATGCTGACGGTGAACTCGCCCGCAGAAGGAGCGCTTAGAAAGTCGTCGGCTCCAAGGGCTTGTGTGGACGGGTGCGCTTCGAACTGGTGTCCGGGATTGAAGCGGCCAGTGAGAGCGTAGGAAGCGGCAACGGCCGGAATTCCCTGCCAGGCAAAAACGGCCAACGGAATTACCAGCTTTTTCGAGTGGTACAACTGCTCAGTTCCGCTGCGGCATTCACTACTGCGTTTGATGGTTCCGGGGACTTGCGCAAAATGCAGAACGCGGAAATTGAGCTCCGGATTCTCTTCCGCGTATTTCGTCAGTGAATGCGCGACGGCTTTGGGAGTGGTTATGAAAAAATCATTCATGTAGTCGGGTCTGACGGATTTAGGGAAATAGAAATTCATGACCCGGCGCGCGAAATCGGCGCAGTTTCGGGTGAGGCCGTGGAAATGGTTCACATTGGGCTGAGAATTGAATTCGGTAATCAGCGCGCGGTCCTGCTCGATGGAAGTGTTGACCACGAACACGTACATGCTGCGTTCGAGAGTGGCGCCAACCATTTCGCGCCATTCGGCGCCGTTGCTATAGCGACAGCGCGCGCCAGTGCAAATCGTTGCGAGATATTTTTCGCGATAGCGCTCTTCGAGCGCGGACTTGATGTCTTTGGAGCTGAGCAGCGGGCGGTCCTGGGGATCTTCGACGCCGTAGAGATAGACGCTGAGCGGAACGATGTTCCATTCGTAAGGCTGGTCTTCACCCAGAGTGGTGTAGTTGCTGATGACCGAACCTTGCTCACCGGGGCGGCAAAGACGCATTTTCACCGGGGAGTCGTCAGGGCAGATATTCGAAAGATAAACGGCGCTATGGCCGGAGCCGGTGATACGGGCGACGCTGGTGTCGAGCGACTCGTTCAGGATCACTCCGGCATCGGCGAAGGCGGCGGACGAAAGCGCGCACGCCAGAACGGCGAGAAAAGCGATGATGGCCAGTGAGCGTTTATTCAACGACAAATGAAGCCTCCGACTGTGTAGTACCGGAACTGCCGCCGCGAGCAGGCGTCTCCCGCAGACGCCTATTACTAGAAACACCGGCGAAGCGAAAAAGTTGCAACCTATTCAATCTACAAATAGTTAGATGCAATGAGGGGCATATAAGCCACTTTGTTTTTACCGCTAAGAACGCAATTCGGCTGAAGCGCCTTCCTTCGCCGATGCTACATTCCAGGGTAAAGGGACGCGAATTTGCGTTCTGGCCCGGGTAGAATTCTTAACGTGCTTTGTTTTAGTTGGTTACGACGATTTCTATATGGAAGTGGACGGAAGACGTCAAAATCCGCACCCTTTGCAGAAAAGAAAAACGCAAAGGATGCGGCACCCGAAAATTAACTACTCGGCTCTAATGGTGTCCGGTGTGTTGTGGAAAGATGCGCACCCGCCAAGAGCAGATTCCTCGCGATGCTCGGAATGACAGATTAAGGCACGGGAAGAAGAAAAGGCCCTTCGCCTGACTCAGGGCAGGCGGGATGACAGGTTAAAACCCGAAAAACAAGAAAGGCGAAGGACGCCCGCCTACCCTTCGTTCCTCAGGATAAAAAGGCGGCCGCCACAGAGGCAGTGGCACGCGGCGACAAATTCGTTCAATTCTTTTTGTGGTCCTTTGTTCGGAATATGACGATGCGCTTCACTAAGTCTAAGGGAATCGGTTTATCGAGCGGGAACTTGAGATTACCTTTGGGGCCGGCGTACTGAGACACTTCTTTTTTGAACGCGGCGGGCCCGGGCGGGAAAAGAGCGATGTGATTTTTGAATGCGGCGAAATGGATCAAGGATTTGCCGTTCAGCCTGAAAGTAGGGATTTGATAGCTGATTGCTTCCACGGCTTCTGGCGCTGCTTTGCGGATCGTCCGCCTGATTTTTTCAAGGATACGCTGAACATCCTTGGGAGAGGCGCTGATATATTCGTCGATGGTCTTGAATTGTTTTTTCATGATTAAGCGATGGCGTCACCTTTTTCGCTTTGACGGAGGACGCCCTGCCCTTCGTTCCTCAGGAGAAGAAGGCGGCCGACACAAAGGCGAGCGGTACGAACGCGGGCGACGCGAAACATCCAGGCACTCCACTGCCTGCGGGCCGAGCGAAGTGAGCTAGGGCGCCAGCAAGCCGAAGACGACGATGGTTGTGCGCGTACCAAAATAAACTTTCCCATTGCTTACCATCGGGGTGATGAAATGGCTGCCGAGCGGAGCAAAGCTATCGCGGGAGCCGGCAGCCTGGGTGGAGTCGTAAAACTCATTCGCGAGATTCGTGGGGTCGTAGGCGTATAAAACCCCAGCGCTGCCGTCAAGCGCCCAGACGATACCGTTCGAGGTGCCATTCGAGGAAATGCTGGCCACGGTGCCAGAGGACGGGAACTGATGCGCGCTTACAGAGGACGGAGTGGTGGCCAGCAGCGCGTTCGCGATGGGTAAGGCTTTGAGATGCGAACTGCTCGGAGCGATGTAAACAGTGTTGTTGAAGTAAACCGGGGTCGAAAAATTTTCGCCCGAGTTGATCTGGAAAGATTGGTAAACGGTATTGTTCATGCTGTTGTACTGGCCCATGTTGTCCCGGTTCAAGACGTACATAATTCCGTCTTTGCCGGCTCCCACGGCGAGGTGGTGAGTGACCCCACCGGCCACCAAATCAGGCAGCAGCATTGGACCGGCTGAACCGAAATCCAGGTCGTCGTTGTCATCCGTAATCGTATTGTCCGGGGCGAAGAAGTCCGCAACACTGAAAACTCCCGAGGCCGAAAGACGGACAAAAGAATTTGGGTAGTCGTTGCCGCTTGGACCGGTAGTGCCGAAACCGTTGCCAGTGATCGCATAGATACTTCCGGCCGAATCGGCAGCAGCACCACCGCCTCCCAACCAAATGCCCCCGCCCTTTACATCGGGAGTGAGGTTCAGGACGCGGGTTTGAGCAAGGGTGTCAGCGCTGAAACCGATGACCCAGGCGTAATACGTTCCGCAATCGCCATCCAGCCCGGACCACACAGAGTAAATTGTGCTCCCGCTCTCCAGGAGCGCGGCCCTGTCATGCTGAGTGGAAGGATCGAACGTGACCGTGCCGGCTTGGCTGGGTGAAGTAGGAGCGATGGTGGTCGGGCCGCCGAAAAGCTCGTCGCCCGTGGTCAGATCAAGTGCATGGATACGGTGGAAGAAGGTGTGAGCAGAGTTCTCGGAATTGGCGATCACGTAGATGGCGTTGCGCGAACGGTCGATGACCGGCGTGGCCAGGATTCCACTCGGAACAATGTTTCCACACGGCAGCCCGGTGGCCGTTGTTTCACCCGAGAGGAGCATGGACTTTTTCCAGAGGACCGTGGCTGAGGTACCGGTGATGCTGTCCGCGTCTATGGCATAGACTGAGTCGTTCTCCGTGGCGGCATACACGACATTCTTGGTCCCGACACCCGGGATATTCACCTGGCTGAGATAAAGAATCTGGCCATCAATGGAACCGTCGACGGTGAACTGGCCCACCTTTCCGAAGGTCGTGGATTTCACATTGGTTGGCGTGAGCGTCGTTTCACTGGGATTCAGGCCGCTTCGCGAATTGTCGTAGTGCCAGGTTGCCACGTCGGCTGTCTGGCTGTTCGATCCCACGGTGAAATTTACGCCGTTGCTGGCTAAGCCGCCGACGGTAACGACGACGTTGCCTGTGGTCGCTCCGGCGGGAACCGGCGCCGCGATGCTCGTTGCACTCCAACTGGTCGGCGTGGCTGCGGTGCCGTTGAAGGCTACAGTGCTGGTCCCTTGCGTCGCACCAAAATTCGTGCCAGTGATCGTTACCGGCGTGGCCACCGGCCCTGAGCTGGGATTGAGATTGGTGACGGTCGGGCCACCGGCCACAGTAACAGTAAACGTGACGCCGTTGCTGGCTTCACCGCCGACGGTAACTACGACGTTGCCTGTGGTCGCTCCGGCGGGAACCGGCGCCGTGATGCTCGTTGCACTCCAACTGGTCGGCGTGGCTGCGGTGCCGTTGAAGGTGACAGTGCTGGTCCCTTGCGTCGCACCGAAATTCGCGCCGGCGATCGTTACCGGCGCGGCTACCGCTCCTGCGTTTGGATTGAGGCTCGTGATATTCGGGGATGAACTCACCACAGTGTGATTGTGGCTTGAGCATGCCATCAGGCCGATCGCCAGAATCATCGAACACAAAAGCGCAAGCAGCCCGCTTCGCATGCTGATTCCGGAGTTGCGTTCGCCGCGCGGTGCCGCGCTAGAGCCTGGGTTCGTGAATTGGTCGCGCATTCGATGCACTCCTCGTTTTAGTGGTGAGCGTCGCAGCACACATACTTATGATGATACGAGCGCCATTTAAGTCACCGGCGAGTTCAGTTTAGTAAGCTTGGGCAGTTTGGAGGGCGCAAACGCCTGGGGGATATCCCCCATATTGCTGGGGGGTTCTTGATATTTTTCAACCGCATCCCGGCTTATTCTTTCGAATAAATCTGAAGATGCCAACTTATCGCAAAAAAGTGGTGAGCCGGGCAGGACTCGAACCTGCAACCCGCTGATTAAGAGTCAGCTGCTCTACCATTGAGCTACCGGCCCAACAAAAGAGAAGTATTGTAACACGATAAAATCTCGTCCCCAACGAAGCTGGAAAGCCGCCAGATTGCATTCCAGCCGCGCCAAAAGAGCCGCCGATTCAAGAGCGAATCACGAGGGACGGCGGAGCGTTGCGGCGATCTCCTGGGCGACTTGACGGGCGCGAACCAACTCACCGGGGCCCAGAGAGATGGCCGCGACGCGGGCGTGGCCTCCGCCGCCATACTTTTCACACAGAGACGCGAGATTCACGTCGGCGGGTATTTCCTTCCATGGACTGGTTCCCACCGAGATCTTTGTGCGTATGGAGGACGCACTCACGCCGACGGAGTAGATTGCGTCGGGATGCAAAAAATAGGGAATAAATTTATTGTAACCCTCGAGGTCGAGGTCGCTGACGTCGAAATAGATTACGCCGCCGCGAGAATCGGTGCGCTCGCGCAAAATATCGAGCGAGCGCCGATGCCGTTCGAGCAGGCTGCCCAAGTATTTTTGAACGAGAGGCAGCTTCACCATTTCGGCCAAGGAAAGCACGGCCATGGAAGGAATGAGTTTCGGTACGAGGTCGGGTTCGGGCGCCGCTTCGATTACCAGCGCGAGCTGCATGGCCGGCTCCGCCAATCCAACAGCAATTGCGGGGGTTTCAAATTGCGCGCCGTCAATAATATTTCCCCAATGGATCAGTTCGGCGAGCGGGCTGGCATCGAATCCAAATTTTTCCGCGGCGATGGTGGCCAAAAATTTCGTGCAGGACTTGAAGGCGGGGTCGTAAAATTTCTTGCCTGAATGGTCGCGGCGGAAATGCTCGGCATCCTGGGGAGTAAGGAAGGCGCTCTGATGATGATCGAACCACCAGGTGAGCAGAGGCGAACTGGAATATTTGAAATCCACGATGGCGTTTTCGTCACCGTCGAAAATGCCGTCTTCGAACGGTTGCGAAGCTTTATGCGTCATCCCGGTGTACATAAACTGGGCATCGGGGTGGATGCGTTCGCGGTAAAAGCGGGTGAAGACCGCGGCTGAGGCCGCTCCATCGAAGCATTTATCGTGAAAACAAAGGCGAACCTTCACTTCTGTCTCCCGGCACTCCGGATACTGCGCACCATAAAGGAAAGTCAATAAAGATGGACGCTGGACTGGCGGATGTCAAGGGTTAACGAAGACAGGAAGAAGGCCGCGCCGGACGACGATTCCGGGTGGGACAAGGGCGGCGAACGTCAGCGCCGCGAATTCGAAAAGCAACAAATCAAAAACGACGTGTGGCGCGCGAGTTAGGATTTCCCGAAGATCTTGTCTGCCAAGTCGGCAGCGATGGGCACGCGATACCGCTCGCCCTGGTAAGCCTTGACCATCAGGAGGACCCAGAGAATAAGACCCACGAGAGAAATGAGCCAGAAGAGCATGATTCCCAGCGAGAGTCCTGTGGTAATTCCGGCGAGACCTCCGGTGACAAATAACATGCCGACGATAATTCGGATGATGGTGAGCGCGCCGAAGACTACGATAGATTGCGCTGCGTGGAAACGAACGAATGGCCTCTTGTCCGTGAGGTAAAAGATTAGGCCAGTGATCCAACCGAGAACGTAGCAGAGCAATCCAGCGACGTTTTCAGCTAAACCGGATTGCGTGGAGGCGGCGGAAGGGGACGAGGCGGCCGCTCCCTGGGTGGCGCCACAACTTGGACAGAAACCAGCGCTATCTGCTATAGCGGCTCCGCATTTCGTACAGTGTGGCATGGCGTTCCTCCCGGGATTGGTTAAGGCTTGTTGGGCCGGAAGACTAGCAAAACAGGGTGAGTGCTGCAAGGGCATTCGCCCGGCCGATTAAATGAGCCGCGGCGATGCGGATGACAACGTTGTAACTGTTTAGGAAAACGAATTGCGGGGGGACGAGCTTTCCGCAGGCGTTTGACTGTTCTAGGAATCCAACTCGCCTGTATAATCGAAGGAGCCAGCCGACGCGGAAGTGGCGGAATTGGCAGACGCGCCAGCCTTAGGAGCTGGTGGCCGAAAGGCCGTAGGGGTTCGAGTCCCTTCTTCCGCAGATGCCTTTCTAAACGCTAGGAAATACGTGAAAAACATCGATTTCGCTGACTTTTTGAAGTGTGGATGGTGACATAGTGTGACACGAGATGCCATGATTTAGAGCTGATTGGTAGCACACTGGTAGCACGTTTCGGGTGTCAAAAATAAGAGCCCTGGTGGTTGACTAGGTTGCGCGACATTCCATCGATGACGGGAAAACCATGTCAATCATTTCCTAGACCAAAAATGCGAAGGGCAACCCGGTAGAAAATGTACAAGGAAATCTACCATTCTTCGCCCGATGCGGCCTATGTACTCTCAATGAGCACTTCGCAAGGCAGGCCACATGGTTTCATTCCTAAAGGTCTAAGTCGGGTCTGATTATTTAACCAACTCCTGGTAAGTCGGCGTTAATCGGGACTGAGGGAATTCTTGGACTGGTTGGATAACATTCGCCTCACGTCCCAGAACCCCGTTTCTGGACAGCTTCCGCGTTGCCGACAATCCGTAGGTCATTAACACCCGACAACTCGCAGTCAAGTGCACCTAAACCTCGTGAGGCGAGACACTGCGCCCCGCAGAAACGCAATCGGGTCCCACGATATATACTTGGAGCTATGATTGCGCCCTCTGAGACAGTTCCGCCTCCGTTGTCATCCGCTACAGTGGCGCACATGATACAGCTCTTCGATTCGATGTATCGCGCTCCGACGCCCCTTGTACACCCAATGTTTGACATCGAGCAGCTTTCTACGACTCTTTTCGCAATGGGTTTCGATCACGAATTTATCTCAGGCTGCCAATACCGATACTACTGGAATTTCAAATCGCTTTTTCCGGCGCTGTACGACGGCAGTTTTTATGGCAGCCGCGTTGACGGTCGCTCAAGAGGGCAAGGTGACCTCAGAGGATTTGCGACCTTCCTGTGTGGCGCGTTCGTCCAGCACTCAGCGTTGCGCACGTCGCTCAACAATCTTTTCGAACAGAGCCTATTACGCGATGGTTACCGATTTGTCGGGCGATCCTTAGTCGAAGTCAAAATGGACATGTCAGTTGTGCCCCATCTTGCCGAATTGCCGAATCGAGAGTCTCTGTTAAGTGACGTGTCATCGCGACTGCAAGCTGATGTGTGCGTTGCGGTAGTATTCATCGACCTCGATCATTTCAAGCAGGTGAATGACCAGCTCTCCCACGCGCAGGGTGACGCGTGCCTCGTCAAAGTTGTCCGAACAATCTCCGACGTGCTGCGGCACAGAGGAAGGCTCTATCGAGTGGGGGGAGATGAATTCTGCGCGATGCTACCAAACTTTTGCGCGGACGAGGCTAACGTCACCGCAGAGCGGATCAGAAAGTCTATAGACGCTCTGAAACCTTTTGGCGGCAAGGCCAAAGTTACTGCGAGCATAGGCGTTGCCGTATCGGATTCAAAGCAGCTATCGGACGCGAATGCGCTTGTAAAGGCAGCTGACGAGGCGATGTACGTTTCCAAATTCACGACGAAGAATCGAGTCTGTGTGTGGCCTCCAGATCAAAAGGACGCCGCTCAAGCGGAAGTAAATCGTAAAAAAGCAACACGTACAGCCGGGGTGTGAATAACGCGGCTAGAGTTCGCCCGAAGAATCCGCCGCACCCCGCACCTGTGCCAGAAGGCAGGATTTCGTAATGAGCAAAGCGACGAAGACCAATCCACACTGTCCAGTCGCCGGATGCAAGACTACGGTGCCCCACCTGTCCGAGCCCACACAGAAAGAACTCCACGATATATTCGCGAAGCCAGCTACAACGGCCGAGTGGGTCAAGCACTGCATCGCTGAGATTATCGACTCGGCCGTAGATGACCTAAAGAAACAGCCCAACCCGAGGTTTCTTGCATTCGTCCTCAGATGGAGACAGGCCCACGAGATGTATATCCGTGCCCTCTACGTCCTGTTCCTAGCTGCAAAGGACGAGATACCCCATGTAGTGTCAGGTGAGGTTCCGAACAGCTTTGCTGTCCTGTACAGGGAAGTAAACCAGAAGGTACTAGACGATACGGGCACGCTGGAGGATAAACGGACTGGACCCCGCGGCGAACAATTCACGATGATGGAATTGCTCAACCAAGCTGCCCACGGGTCATTCATGTCGATAGGCATGACTCTCGGTCTCCTTCGTGATCCGAATAGATTCGCCACGGCTGACAAACTATTGAGTGTGTGGAACCAGTTCGCCCATCACCTTGACTTCACACAGAACAAGTTCGGTGAGGGCAAAACGAAAGACGAAGTGCTGGCTGAGTTCAAGAAGATCTATGTGAAGACGAAGGCAACGGCGACGCCACCGACCCCGTTCCTAGCGAACCCCTAACTCACGATGATTGAAGGCGGAATTTGCGAAAATCCGGCGAGGCAGAATTAGATGATTTTGTTCGCCCGGCTGCCTTATATACTTATCTCGTTTGACAGCCATTGACCAATCTCTTTGTGGGCCTTATTAATTATAGCTTGATGCATGGGGTCATTAAGCAGCTTGAACATTTTGGGTGAAAGGTATTCGGGTTGGATATGGAAGATGGCGTTTCGGAACTGCTTCAAGGATTCGAAGATTCTCGTGATCTCCCTCTCGGCATTAGGAATTACGAATTTCTTTCCTCGAAGGGCCTCGTAGACAGCGAATTCCAAACCGAACCACAAGCAAAGGTACATTCCGTCTCCGGTTGAAAAGAATTCAACAATGTTGGAGTTATTTGGCGGATTTGCTTTCAGACGCTCAAAGTATTCGTCACGGATACGATCTGCCCAGTACCAGTGGCGGTGAATTGCGATCAAGACTTCGCGCCTCTTACGCCCGTTCAGCCGCATCACTTCTCGTTAACCTGAATCTTGGCGATTTCGTTGAAGTTGAAACGAATTCTGCCGTACATGCCATTTGGAAAGTGATCTACTTTCTTACCCGTATTGTCGAATACAGCGAGCACTTGATCAACTGCCAGATCGCGTGTGGTGTTGAGGTTTTTGGCCACATCTGTGGGAATGGTCATCAGGAACGTAATTTCGATCTGCTTTTCTTGATGCCAAAAGATACGCTCTTTGTCGATACTCGTGACCTTGATTTCCGGAAGGGTTGCTATTGACTGAGGAACGAATTCCACTTTGTCGATGAAGCCGGGCTTGCCCGACAAATTTATAAACTTAGGCCGTATTCGAACACTATGAACGAAGTTCCCGTCCGTGTCCACTTTGCTTTCCAGCACCGTAAAATCTTCACGGTTTAGACTGGGGATATACCGGAGGTCTGGCTGAGAAACTGCCCAATATATCCCGAAGCCGGTAAGAAGCATTCCGATAACGGCGAAAATTATAGTGAGAGCATGTGGGCGCGCGGGCGGGATTGGTTTCGCCGCTGATTTCTTCTTCCTGCTCATATACGACAGCCTTCGTTCGCGCTAGCAGATGTTCTCGCCACTCCATCGAGAATGTTTGTATCACAACGCCGGCTGAACGACGAGTTATAGAAATTCGTCCATGCTATGTGGTCTTTGCGTGCTACATTTTCCGCTTCGGTTGGAGGAATTTGAAGCGATGCTATCGTTCACTGCGGAAGAAATTCGAGAGTTTCTTGCCGACTACGGCTACACCAGCAACCCAGAAGGACTCGCACAGCCCTTCCCCGTCGACTTCATTTCCGAAAACAAGACCTCGGCATATTTGGATGTCAATGCCGACGCAGTTCGCAAGGGCAGCGAAGTTCCCGACCGTCCAGTCCGCATCACGTTTCACGTAGTGTTCGACGGCGAATTCTCACGCTGGAAATTGGAGTCGGTGGCAGAATTGACGCCTGGAATCGATAGCAGAGCCCTCGATCGAATGCCAGAAACTCCGAAGGTCTCGCCATGGACGTACAAGAAGTAACGAGTTGCGTTGGGCAGCGAACACTCGATCAAGAAGAACTTCGCGCGTGGCTTCGTAAAATGAGCGATGCGCAGTTATTGGAGTTCGGCAAAGCGGCCGCCAGCATGTGCAAATCGATGCGGACTTCCAACCGGCCCGTGCGTGAAGTTTTTCGCGAGCAACTTCGAGAAGCCCTGGCCGAATGGCGGAGACATTTTCCGAATGCAGCTATAACTTAGGCATCATGAGCAGGTGCCGCGAAAAATGGGATTTCGGAACCGTCGCTCAAGCAGCGCGGGAGCGGCGGCTTGGCAGACCCGTGGTTGGTATGCTCACTTAACCGTTCGTGGCAGTGATGAATTACCTCGCCGGATTCCGGGTCAACCACCGTTTCACTGTACGAATCAAGGAAGCGACTAATGAACCGCTCAACGTGTACCCACTTTTGTCGGCTGCGCGACCAGTCGACACCGACAACAATCTCAGCTAAGGGGCGCCGATCCGGCGGTGCAGCAAGTAGTGAAATATGAACTTTATCTCGCATGTTCCATTTCCTCCTGTTGAAGTGTGTTGCGCTTACACTGTTAAAGAACGCAGATGGCAGAAATCATCACGCTGCCAGCGTCAGCGCGTGGACAGTGTTGGGCTTGCCGAAAACATCCAACAATGGGAAGAGAACGCTGCTCAAAGGGGAATCGACGGCTTATTTGTGATTTATTTTTCAGAGGCTAGCGAGTGATGGTCGCCGCGCGGCGGGCCTTCAGAGGCGATTTAAGCGACGACAGAAAGCGAGGCAGTATTCCCGGGATTCGCGCGTAGCCTTCGCCAGCGCGTTCGCCAGCAAGAAAAGCGGGGTGTTTGAGGGGCTCTTTTTCAGACGTCGCCTGTTACTCCGGCGATGGAAGCAGGGATTGCTGACCATGTTTGGACAATTGAGGAGTTGGTCGGTATACTGGGTCTGCGGACGGAGAGAGAAGTGGCCTAGCACAGTTTGGTATTGCACGCAAAGAAACCTTTTTGTACTATCCCCGCATCTCCCACCGGTATATGAGGTATAGCTTAATGACCACTGCAACAGGTGCCAAGATGAAAGCAGAAGGAGGGTCTATGAATACGGATTCAAAGCCAGTCCCCTCCAGTCGCCAAATCGCCGAGCGCGGAGAGGCTATCTATAAGGAGAAGTACGCGAAAAAGCTCGAAGCGGCAGAGCCTGGTAAATTCGTCGCCATTAATATCACTAGTGAAGAGGCAACGATTTCAGAAACCGCCGAGGCCGCTGTCCGCTTGGCGATGGAGAAAGACCCGTCTGGTTTCTTCCACCTGATTCGGATCGGCAAAGAAGGTGCGATAGAGGCCGGGTGGTACATGAGCCATGCCCGCTAGGTATGGACATCTCGATAGAGGGCATCCATACGTAAAAATTGTCATCTCCGTTGACGGTGTAACGCGTTCCGCGCCCATTGTGGCTTTGATTGATACGGGATTCAGCGATTTCATTTCACTTCCCCTGATTCAGGCCACCCAAATAGGATTGAAGCCGCACACGACCACCCGATATATGTTGGCCAATGGGAAGCCCACAGAACCGATTCCTGTTGCGACCGGATTCGCCTGCATTGAGGGAGACACTCTGGTAAGGGGTCTTATAAGCATTTCAGAATTGAGTTCTCCCCTCGTTGGAGTAGCTTTTCTTCAGGCTTGTCGAAAAGGCTTAATGATTGTAGCGGGAACTGTCATATTTCTGCCCGAGGATGAAATCGAAGCTTTGCAGAAAAAGCAGCAAGCCGCCACAAAATCGTAATCCTGCCCGGACGGCCAGAATCAAAATGAGTCACTACCGAATGAATTCTCCCTGGGAATCGGTCTACTCGGTCAATCCGGGTTCTTCGAGGCGTTCAAAATCACCTTCGATTATGCCAATAAGCTCTACCATCTAGAGACCAAGTAACTTCCTGTCCTTTTGGATTTTCGGTTATCAATCATGTCTTTTTGCCGCGTCAAAAATCTCGCGCACGTAACTCGCCCTTTCAGTAGCTTACAGAGAGAGTGAAAGTGGGATTTTTGCCACATGATCATGAGGGACAGTGTTGCCATGGGACATTTGAAGTAGCACTTCACTTGTCCGGTAAGCGCGTTTACCAGGCACTAGCACGTCAGTTCTCCGTGACGGCGTGGCTCAAGGGCGATTGTTGCATGTCGCGTCACGCTCTAGAATTAGCCTGCAAGCTTCTTGACAATTTGATATGCCGAGCGAGTAGAATGGCACATTGCTTGTTCGCGAGTTAAAGCAGGAGTTTTCGCCGTGCCTTTACCGTCGCACTCCGAACTCTTCAAAAAAATCCTAGTTGTTGCAAGTCTTCTTTTTCTTGGCGCTACGCCCTTCAAAACTCCATTGCCACAAATCGTTAACGATACTAAATCGCTGGTTGTAGAGCGCGTGG
>Ga0224545_1000008_pt1 | contig 162493 bp, 155 predicted proteins | sample 714P12024metaG_FD_179906 | JGI IMG/M metagenome (GOLD analysis project Ga0224545, IMG submission 179906) | Peat soil microbial communities from Stordalen Mire, Sweden - 717 P1 20-24 | ecosystem: Environmental > Terrestrial > Soil > Wetlands > Peat | place: Sweden: Norrbotten County, Stordalen... | reverse complement strand
GCATTTGCCGCCGGCACTCCACAATAGATCGCAGCCTGAAGCAAAACTTCCTGAATCTCCTCGCGCGTCACATTATTATTCGCCGCCGCGCGAACGTGCATTCGAAATTCATCGCCGCGGTTCAACGCGATCATCATCGCCAGCGTCAATAAACTACGTGTGTTCCGCGGCAGCCCCGGACGCGTCCAAATTTCTCCCCAGGCATACCGCGTAATCAAATCCTGAAAAGGCTCGCTGAAGGCAGTCTTCGCCACTTGCGCCTTTTCCACGTATGCGTCGCCCAAGACGGCCCGTCGCACTTTCATGCCAGAGGAATATCGCTCGCGCTCGTCCATTATTTCGCCTCCGGCTCGCTCAAAAATTTCAACAACGCCTCGGTGAACTGCGGCGCGGCCTCAATGTTCGATAAATGCGCAGCTTGCAGTTCGAGATAGCTCGTGCCGGAAATCCCATCGGCCACGATTTTTGCGTCCGCCAACGGAATCACAGGATCCAGCGCTCCGGCGATAACCAACGTGCGCGCCCTCACACGCGCGAGGTCACCCCTCTGGTCCATATCTCTGATCGCCGCGCAGCACCCGGCGTAGCCTTCCGGCGGAGCCAGCAACAGCATTTGCCGCATGGCTTCCACCACCTCTGGCGATTTATTCACAAAATTTTCGCTGAACCAGCGCAACACCACTGTTGTCGCAATGGCAGCCATTCCGCGCTCTTTCACGTCCTTAATACGCGCGTTCCAACCATCCGCCGCACCAATTTTCGCCGCGGTATTGCAGAGCGCAAGTCCTTTCAGCCGATTTGCCGCATTTACACCCAGCCAAATTCCAATCATCCCGCCCATGGAAAGCCCGCAAAAATAAGCACTCTCGATGTTCAGCGCATCGAGTAGTGCAACTACATCGCGGCCCAACTGCGCTATCGTATAAGGTCCCGGCGTAACGGTGGAAAGCCCGTGCCCGCGCGTATCATATCGAAGCACGCGAAACTTCTCGCAAAGCACGTTGGCCTGCGGGTCCCACATCGACAGGTTCGTCCCCAAAGAATTAGAAAGCACGATTACCGGCGCATTCTCCGGCCCGTCGAAACGGTAGTTAAATCGCGCTTCGCCGATCTCAGCGAATGACATGTTTCGCACTCTCCGCGCCGCGAATCAATGCTTCCGCTTCCGCTCCGACAAAACTTTCTCCACCATCGCTTCCGACGATCCAGTGTAGTTCTTCGGCTCGAGCAATCGCTTAATATCTTCCGCGGAAAAATGCTTTCGAACTTCCGCTTCTTCCATCAGCACGTCTTGAAAAGACCGGGAGTTGTCAGAAGCTCGCCGTGAAGCCTTTTCCACAATTTTATGTGCCGGCATGCGTCCGATTTTCTCTCCCAGCGCAACTGACACCGCTTCAGCGAGAATCAGCCCGTGTGTGATGTCGAGATTCGCGCTCATCCTCGATGAATTAATTTCAAGTCCGCCCAACACCTGCGTCAAGTGCGCCAGCGCCCCCGCGGTCAGCGTGCAAATTTCAGGCAGCGTTTCCCACTCCGCATGCCAGCCGCCCAGTCCGCGCTCGTGTTCCTGCACCATCGAGGTAAGCATCACCGAGACCAGCGCCGGCACACGAATCGCCGCCGCCAAAACAACAGCCGAGCCCACCGGATTGCGCTTTTGAGGCATTGTTGAAGAACCGCCGCGCCCCGGCGCGCCCGGTTCCGCCGCTTCACTCACTTCCGTCTGTGCCATCAAAGAAATATCGCGGGCAATTTTTCCCAGCGAGCCGACTAGCAGCCCCATCGTTGTCGCCACTTCGGCAAACCGGTCGCGGTGCGCGTGCCACGGGAGATTCGGCACCGCCAATTTTAATTCTTCACCTAGAGCTGCCGCGACAGCTGGCCCGCGGTCGCCCAGCGCAGCCAGCGTGCCCACCGCTCCTCCGAACTGCAGCACCAGCGCTCGTTTCCGGATTTCGCCCATGCGCTCGCGATGCCGCTCGACAGCCGCAAGCCATCCAGCCGCCTTCAGTCCCAAAGTCACCGGAGGTCCTTGCTGCAGCCATGTGCGCCCCGCCATCAGCGTCGACTTATGCGTCTCGCAAATTCGCGTAATCGCATCGCACAATTTCAGAAGCGCCTGATCCATCAGGTCCAGAGCATCGCGTAACTGCAGCACCGTGCCCGTATCAATGGCGTCCTGGCTCGTCGCTCCCCAGTGAACAAATCCTCCCGCCTTCTCATCGGCCTTGGTGACGAGCGCCGTGAGCTGCTTCACCATGGGAATCGCCAAATTACCTGCCAGAGCCGCCTCTTGCGCCAGCGTCTCCATCGTGAACAGCTTCGCGTCGCACTTGGATTGAATCGTCGCCGCCGCTGCCTTCGGAATCACGCCCACGCGCCCCAGCGCCCGTGCCAGCGCGGATTCAAAATCCAACATGGCTTGGATCCGCCGCTGATCGGAAAAAATTTCGCGCATCTCTTCCGTAGTGAAAAGATGGCCCAGCAGGTAAGTTGGCAGTTGCGTGCTCAATGCTTCGGTGTCCTCAATACCGCGTCCTGCAGGATAACCATTGCCAGCCGAAGAATACAGCTTCGCCTTCGCGTTGCAATGCTCAAAATCATTTCGCTGCTGTTCGCGCGAGCTCTGGAACAAAATTCGCAGCCTAGTTGTTTGCATTCCCCTTGAATCGCGCAACTTCATTCACTGCGCGGTACGCTTGATCGATTGCCGCATTTGTGTATGCGAACGCTTCCGCATCTGAATTCGCAATGGAAATTCGCCCAAACTCCTGCCGCCCGATTACGCACGGTTGCTGATCTTCGGGCCAATCCGGATCGTACAGCGAATTATATTCGTAAGCATATCCATGGGGCCAGCGATTCACGGTGATGGCCTGAATATCATTCGCCGGGTCGAATCCGCCAGGAGAGAGAATTCGCCCAAGCTGGTCGCGAATTTCGCGCTCGAAAGTTTCAAAGCGCGTACGATAAAGTTCCTCGCGTCCCGCGATTTGCTGGTCGCGAGCGGAGAGTCCCGGTTTACACGGCACCCGTTCGAGGTGCAGCAGGCAAGCCTCGCTGGGTTTGTCCGGAAAGTGGTATGTACCCATGCTCACTGGAAAATCCAGCGTCACCGACTCGAAATAGCTCCCCGGGCATCTTGCGTGACTGATTCCCAGTTTTTTGAATGCTTCCCAATTTCGTATCAGCACGTTGGTGTAAACCAGCGGCACTTTCACTCCGTACGCCAGCGCTTCCTTTTGCTTTTGCGGCATTTCGGGGCATATGTACGGGATGACCATGTTCCAGCAGGCCAGAATGCAAGCCTTTCCACGCACCGAATGCACCTCGCCACCGCGCACGTATTTCACTTCCACTTCCTTGGCCGACGCGGGATCGCCCAAATTTCGCGCGGAAATCGCGGTGCTATTTAGCCGCAACCGGACCCGAGACGAAGGCTCGTCGAGCACCGCATAGTTCATCTTCGCAATCACAATATCTTCCATCGTATTTCCCGCGGCGGACGCGGGAATCAGCGCCCGCACCAGAAGTCTTGCGATGGACGCATTGCCGTCAGGAAAATGAAAAATATAAGGAGCGTCTTCGCTCTGCTTCGTGATTTCCACGCCTAGGCCCGGACCCGGCGGTCCGGACAAGTCCATCCCCGCGAATCCGGGATATCCCAGCCCCGCCAAATCTCCGGCCGGAACTGCATCGATTCCGACGCCGTAAAGCCCGTAGGTCTGCGTCTGCAAAAAGGGAATTGCATCCTCGTGAATTTTCACGTACTTGAGCAAATAGTCTTGGTAACTGGTCTTCGCCAGCAGAATTTTCTTATCCCACGATTTCAGTTCCGGCAGGTAGTTAACTTTCTCCGTGTAGAGTCTTGCCAAATCTTTCTGCGCCTCCGCCGATAGCGGAGTTTTCGCCAGAAATTTCGGCCAGGTAGGTTTCCCGACGCCGGCCACTAGCTTGTCCGCCCCAAACGTTTCTTTGTCGAAGAAAATTCCGCGCGAAAGCCCCTCCGAGCGCTCGAAGTTCTGATCGAAATATTTATAAAATTTCTGGACGTCAACGCCCAACTCTCGCAGCAATCCCATCGACTCCCGGCTGTAGAGTTTCGGCCCGGCAATCGACTGCGTTCCGCCATAGCCCAGAATCATGCGGCCGCCCGCGTAGTATTCGTTCCGCCTCGCATGCCCGCCAAAATCGTCGTGATTCTCGATGATCAGTACGCGCGCCTTCGGCCCCGCGATTTTTCGGAAAAAATAAGCGGCCGAAAGCCCGCTGATTCCGCCTCCCACCACGATCAAATCGTACTTCTCAGAATCAGCCGCGGCGCTGCCCCAATCCTGCCCGTCGCGGAGCGCGTGCCCCGCTTGCATCGTCGCGTCCGTCGTCCCGCGCATGCCGGTCAGTGTCGGAGGATAATAATTAGGGTTTTTTTCCGGTGCGAAAGGAGACTGCGGCAAGCCAAAAGCGTTTAGCCATTCGTGATTCGATAGAATGAAACCTCCGCCTATCGCTATTCCAAATCCATTCAGAAAATCGCGTCTCGTGATGCTGCGGTCCATTCCCAGTTCGCGGTCCCGCTTCCCATACTTCAAGCTCTCCCCCGAAGATTTGACCGCCGGGGCAATCCTTTTCCATCCGCCCGGCTTTAGATTTTTACGGCCAGAGCATACTCCAGCTTTCGCATCTCCCGCGCGAAACTTTTCCGTCGCGAGTGGCCTGCGGCGTTGCGAAACGTTTCCTTAAGCGCGTTCCTGACGTACAATGCCCCTGAAATTGCTGCGCGGAGGAGGAATCGATGCTTGCTGACCGGGTCGAAGTTTCCTGGGATACCCCAAAATCTCATTGGCTAATTCGCATCACCGAAGGTGAAGAGGTAATTCGCCGTCATCTCGACTTGCCGAAGAATGCAGAGGACCAAGCGCTGCGCGCCGCTGCCCTGGAAACCGTCCGGGACGAAGGTTATGAGTTCGACGCTTCAAAATTTACCATCCAGCGTTAATCCCGGAACATATCCGAGCTTCGGCGGCCGTCATTTCGTTTGTATCGGCTCGAATTTGGGTTTCGGGACGCCCAAAATCGCCCATGCCTCCTGCTGGGTGCGGACCACATGCAGGTTCGGACGGGTTTCCTGGCCCTGCAACTCAAACATCCGCGCCATGCCGTAGATTTGAGAAGACGCCGCAATAATGCAACGCGGTTGTGAAGAGTCCGCTACAGCCGGTGGTAAATTTGCCAGTTCGCGAATCGTCTGCGGGGAAACTTCCAACGAAGTCACGGACGACATATCCAGAACGCTAGCGCGCGGATCTGTCAGTGTCGAGTACGTTCCAACGAGTCCATACAATTCCTTCAGAGCTTCGTCGGTGATCTTTCCCTCCAGTCGGCCTCGAAGGATCCTGTTCGCTGAATCGAACTCGAAGTAGTAAGGCATCAGATATCCCAAGTCAGCCCGAATGCCGGGATACTCCCACCACGTCCCGCGAATTGCAATTGCTCAGCTCCATCTTAGACTCTCGAAATCACGCTTTAGGCTTTCCTCTGCGCTCGCTTCGCCGCCGCGGATTGGATCAGCGTATCGCAAGCTTCGTTACACGTGCTGCGAAGTTGCCGGGAAACTTTTTCGTGAACGCCCTCGGCCAGCAGCATCGTGGCCGTTCCATGGATCAGTGCGCCCAATGCCAGCGCCAGCCGCGCGTGCTCTTCCGGCTCTCCCCCCAGCTGCGTCGCCAGCCGCTTCTTGATCAATTCAAATGTCGGCCTCGGTTCCCGGCGCGATAGCCGCACGGCCCAGTCTGCCGTGAGAAGCTGGTACTCGTGCGGGTGCGTCGATGCGAAATCCAGGAATCGCCCGCACGTCGCGGCCGGCGAGCAGGCTGGCTGCAAGACAGATACCAGCGTCTCCAGCGCCCGGCTGTGCAGCAGCATCATTAGATCGCTTTTGTCGCGAAACCTCTGATACATCGTGGGAGTTGTGGTTCCAGCTGCTTTCGCCACCCCCCGCATGGTCAGCGCTTTTTCTCCTCTCTGGCTCCATAACTTATAAGCGGCGTCCAGGATACGGCTTTCCAGCTCGGCATCAGGCTTTCTGGACATGGGCCTCCTTAGGGATTGCAGGTTGCCTGCATTATAATCTTTACAACGTTAAAATAACAGTGTATAAATAATCAAGTTTGTTTGGCCTGAATAGCTGCGCTTGGGAAGTCCGAAACGTAAGGAGCGAAACAACCAGTCATGCACCATTTCCACTACACCGTAAAGACTCACGCAACGCCCGCACTTGCCTGGGACGTTTTTTCTAACTGCAACCTCTGGCACAAATTCGCGAGCGTCTATGGAGAAATGAATTGGAGCGAAGGGAAACCTTGGGAAGTCGGAAGCCGCATGCAGATCGAAATACTCCGGCCCGTCAAGACGGTCATTGACCATCTGCTCATTTGCTGTGTACCGGGCCGCGAACTGGGCTTTATCGCCCGTTGCCTCGGAATGACCATGAGCCAATGGGTCGAATTCGACGCCCTTTCCTCCGGCGGCACTCAAGTCCATACCTGGGGCGAACTCGCTTCTTCAGATCTCAAGATCGGCGGCTGCACCGTGCCGGAACTTCACTCCGAATTCACCGAGACTTGGTATGAGAATTATCGCTTGGCCTGCGACGAATTACCCTCGCCTTTGGCAAACCGCGCCTGCGCTTCTCCGACTACAATCATAGCGCGACGCATATCCGGCACGTCGGCGGCCAGCACAGCCTCCTGGTCGAGATAGAGAAACTCCACGGTCCCCAACGCTTCTCCTCGAGGATGTTTACCCACTCAGACCATGAGTTTACCCCTGACAACGCGGTATTCAATCCTAAGCTTGGCAGTCCATGTCGTGACAAGCGCAAGGTGAGGAGTGGCTCGGAATCAGGGCCTGCATCCCTATTTCTCGTTCATCGTTCTGACAATGAAGGCCTACCGCAAGGCTGGTTGGCGACGCCCTAGGGTAGGCGCGATTACCGGAAACAGTAATGGGATACATGGTGGGGCTGGGGAGAGTCGAACTCCCGACACGCAGTTTAGGAAACTGCTGCTCTATCCATCTGAGCTACAGCCCCGCGACCAATCTTGAGAGTTTAACCGGATTGCCCTTGCCGGCCCAAACCTGATTTCGCGCTGGCGCATTCCTCCTCGTCGCGCATTGAAGTCCCCTGCGAAATGACGCAAGAATACAGTTTTACAAAGTGTGCGTAAGTGTACAGAAGTCTCGCATCCCAACCTCCTACAATCCCCATCAACAAAGGGAGTGAAACATGAGCACCCTACAATGGGAATGGCAGCAGCAATACCAAGTAGCGCTCTTGGAGATGAATCCGCTCAACTTGCGTGGCCGGGTCGCCACCGCGGAAAAAGCAATCTCGTTGCGCTCGGACGTACTTCGCACGCGCTCAGACGGACAAGCGGAGCGCCAAGCCATAGAATATGCGATGCGTGGGTTATCCGTCCTCAAAAGGGAAATACCCGCAATCCGCTAGGCCAACTGCGTGCGAGCGTTCAGGGCAGGCGCGGAGTTAGAAAATTCATTTCAGTTTTCTCGCTGCCGCGTTGAACCTTAAGGATGAAGGGTGTGCCCTCCGCCGTGAGCATTTCGCGGAACGATTCGAACACCAGAGTCGAGCACGGCACTCCTCCGATTTCAACAATCCTGTCTCCCTCCTGGAGCCTGCGTTTGCCGCAGGAGACCGTTCCTCCACATAAACAACCTCAAAGCCACGCGTAGGGTCCGACTGCGCGACAACATGCCGTTTGGCCAAGCCGCGCAAGGTGAATTTGGTACCTATTTCATCGGCTACTGCCGTTCGCCGCACCCTTGAGCAGATGCTCGAGAATATGTTCGTTGGCCGCCCGCCGGGCAACTACGATCGCTTGCTCGATTTCAGCCGGGCCGTCACCGGAAACCTGTTCTTCGCGCCGTCCGCAACATTTCTGGAGCAGGTGATGGAAGGCTAGCCTGTGACTACTCCGCTTTTCACTTTCTCCATCAACGCACGATGTTCGTCAATCCGCTCGCGCAGGCTGCCTCTGAGTTCTCTTCTTCAAGGCGTTTGCTGTAGAATCCCGCCGTGCAGACCAAACCGGACACCGACACGGAAGGCAAACTCAGTTTTATCGCCCTCCGTCTGCAAGAATTGAACAACACGGCCTCTCAGATTCTGATTTTCCTCAGCTTTGCAATTGTCGCCGGTGTCACGTTCTTAACGCCAGCGATGGACTTGTCGCGCAGAACTGCGGTGCACTTGGCGCTGCGCTGGTGGATCGGCGCGATTTTTCCCACTGTGATTGGGATCATCCCGTTGAAAGAGGTCAGGGACAAAGACCTCGCGTGGTACCGCTTCCTCCTCCGGATGAGATTGTTGCTCATGTGGTCTGCGATCATTTGCATTTTCATCGGCGCCATCCAGTTCTTTAAAGCTGTCTAGTAAATCCCGAAGGGATTAGACGCAACGAGTTCAAAATGCTCACCGCAACGTTCCTCTGACGATTCAGCGGGATTGCACGTTTAGAGGCCAGCGAGCTATGAAATATCGCATCCTGGGGCGCACTCACTTTGAGGTCAGCGACATGGCCTACGGCTTGTGGGGCATGAGCGGATGGACCGGCTCGAACGACGATGAATCCTTGAAAGCCCTCCAGCTCTCTGTTGACCTGGGCTGCAATTTCTTCGATACCGCCTGGGCCTACGGCGAAGGAAAAAGCGACGGCCTGCTCGGCGAAATCCTCCAGCGCGATAATTTCAGTAATCCCCCGGTTTACCGGCTTTACGCTGCGTCCAAAATTCCTCCCATGAACGATATGTGGCCCGCCACGCCCGAATATAAATACAGCGAAGTCTTCCCCGCCAAACATGTTTTCAAGTACGCAAAACTGATCCGGGAAAAACTTCGCGAGGATTCAATCGACGTCCTCCAATTTCACGTTTGGGACGATAGCTGGACGGACGAACCGGAATTTCGCGAAACGGTCGAGAAACTCAAAGCCGACAAATGGATCCGCTCCTTCGGCATCAGCATAAATCGTTGGGAGCCCGAAAACGGTCTCAAGGCCATGCGCACCGGTCTCGTGGATGTCGTGCAGGTGATCTACAACATTTTCGATCAAGCGCCGGAAGACAAGCTTTTCCCGCTGTGCCGGGAATTGAACGTCGGCGTTATCGCGCGCGTCCCTCTCGATGAAGGAAGCTTGAGCGGAAAGATGAACGCGCAAACAAAATTTCCGCCGCATGACTGGCGCGCCAGATATTTCGGCCCGGAAAACTTGCCGGAAACAATAGCCCGCGTCGAAGAACTGAAAAAAGTCCTGCCGGCCGGAATGACCCTGCCCGAAATGGCGCTGCGCTTTATCCTGTCGAACCCTGACGTAAGCACCACGATCGTTGGAATGAGAAAGCACGACCACGTGAGACAAAACCTCGCGCTAAGCGACGCCGGGCCACTCGATGCCGCGCTCCTTCAAAAACTGAAGAGCCACCGCTGGGACCGCAAATGGGAACCTTGGGCCGACTAACGTGCGATGGCCGATCGAGCACCCATTCGGAGGGAACGCACGCCCGGTGTGGCATACTGATAGAAGGGGCATCTGCCAAAAACGGGGCGCCGCCGGTCAGCAATCGGCTAAAGCACAGTGTCGGCACGCAAAACAATTCGAAGAAAACTCCTCGCCGCGCACCGCAAGGTCCGCGAAATCCGTATGATCGTGAAAGGCCTGGCCTCCAAGCGCCATCCGCTTCTTGCGCACATCATACCGACGCGCCGCTGCAACCTCGCCTGCACCTACTGCAACGAGTTCGACGACTTTTCGAACCCCGTGCCCACCGACGAAATGTTCCAGCGCATCGACCGCCTGGGCGCCATGGGCACCTCCATCGTCACCATCAGCGGCGGAGAGCCTCTGCTTCATCCCGAACTCGATGCCATCATCGCGCGCATCCGAAAAAACGGAATGATGGCCGGATTGATTACCAACGGCTACCTCCTGGTCGCCGATCGAATCGAACGCCTCAATCGCGCCGGCCTCGAATACCTTCAAATCAGCATTGATAACGTGATGCCGGATGACGTGTCTAAGAAGAGCCTGAAAGTCTTGGACCAGAAACTCGCGCTGCTTGCGGAGCATGCCGAATTTCATGTGAACATCAATTCAGTTCTAGGCAGCGGCGTGCGCAACCCCGAGGACGCTTTGGCGGTAGCGTACCGCGCCGTGGCTCTAGGGTTCACCTCCACCGTAGGCATTCTCCACGATCACAACGGCCAGCTCGAACCCCTCAACCCACGAGAGCAGGAAATTTTCGAAGAAATTATCTCGCTGGAAAAGCAATCCTTCACTCGTATCAATAAGTTCCAGCACAACATCGCGCGCGGCAAGGAAAACGACTGGCGCTGCCGCGCCGGCTCGCGCTATCTCTACATCTGCGAAAATGGCTTGGTCCACTATTGTTCACAACAGCGCGGCTATCCGGGCATTCCGATCATGGAGTACACCGACGAGCAGCGCCACCGCGAATTCTTCACCAAGAAAGCCTGCGCCCCGCGCTGCACCGTCTCCTGCGTGCATCAGGTCGCCGCGATCGATTCCTGGCGCTCCCCTCAAACTTTCGACTCGGGATCCTCCGCAAATGCTGCACCGCAACCCCTCGTTCAACTCACCAGCACCTCGAGAGAGGGATGAATCGATGAGCCCGTTCGTATGGCTCGCCTTTGGCGTCGCCGCGATTGTAGTGATCGCAATCGTGCTGTGGGCCGCGAGCCGCCGCTCGAATGAGCAGCTTTCCGCCGTCCGCCAGGAGATGCAAAGTTCGCTCGCGTTGCACGGCCAATCCGTCGCCGGACAAATCAACCACTTGATGCAAGCGGTGACGACCCAGCTGGGTCAGGTCCGCCAGGAACTGCAATCCGGAGTGGCCTCCTCCGGCAAACTAGCGAGCGACGCACAGATCGCCATGGCGCATCAATTGCAAGCTTCCAGCGAGACCATCCGGAAAATGAGCGTCCAACTTGGAGAAGTTCAGCAGGCGGGACGCGACATGTCCCAGGCGACCCAGACGCTGCAAACAATCCTCAGCGGTGCCAAAACGCGCGGCACGCTGGGCGAGGTTGCTCTCGAACGATTGCTGGAAGACGCGCTGCCGCGCAGCGCGTACGACACGCAGCATCGATTCGCTTCCACCGGCGCAATTGTCGACGCCATCGTCCGTAGTGGAGAACGCCTGCTGTCGGTGGACTCAAAATTTCCGCTGGAAGCTTATCGCCGGCTGGTGGACTCCGGAGAAGATTCGCGGCGCGAATTCTGCCTGGCAGTCCGTAAACATGCTGATTGCATCGCGGAAAAATATATTCTTCCGGATGAACACACTTTCGATTACGCGCTGATGTTTGTGCCCTCGGAGGGTGTTTACTACGAGCTCTTGCTGACCGAAGATTCGAAATACGGAATGCTCGATGAATACTGCCGGAGCAAACGAGTTTTTCCGGTTTCGCCCAACACTTTTTATGCTTGCCTCAGCGCGTTCGCGATCAGCTTGGAAGGTCAGAAAATCGAAGAGAGAACTCGGCTGATTCTGGCGGGTATGGCAGGACTTAAGAAACAATTCGAGACTTTTACCGACGTGTACGAAAAATTGGGCACGCACCTTCGCCATGCGCAACAGAGTTACGAAGACGCTGACAGCAAACTAAATCGCGCGCGCAATTCCCTGGAACAGATGTCGCAGGGCGCGCTCCCCGATTCGGTTTCCGAGCCAGACCAGAGAACCCTCGAATCCGCCGCAATCAAATTACCCGGCTTCTAGAGGAATAACGTAGTGTCAGAAATATTGATGCCCAATTCGCACTGGAACTTTTCCTATTCCAAAGCCGAGTGCGCGGAGACGAGCAGCGTGCGGAAATCGCCTTCCATCGTGTATAAAAGAATCCTCTGAATCTCAGCCGAGATTTTCTGCGCATCGCGCGGGCTATGCGCCAGCCGGTTTGAGAGGTTTTGGACTTGCCGCTGGATATCCTTCGGTGCAATCTTCGCGGCAGCGTCGAGATAGCGGCGCGCGGTCTCCGGTTCCGGGCTTGGCAAGAGCCGCGCGTGGAAGGAAAAATCCCCCGTGCTAAGCGCTTGAATCTCTATCGTCGCCAAATTCTGCGGCCCACCGGAAGTACGCAACTTTTGCGAGTCGCCACGGATAAAACGAAGAATCCCGGGAGTTTTATTTTCCACCAGGATGCTTAGCTGCTGATCCGAGGCCTGCACATGCAGCACGAGATTGCTTTTTTTCTCAGTAATCAGGGGCGGCGTGGGAGGATCGAAATGCAACGCAACAAGCGTCGTCTCTCCATTCCAATCCGGGCTCCGCGGCATCTGAATGGAAATATTGGCAGGTCCCGGTAGGGCGCGTGGTCCCGGCAGAATCATGAGGCACTCTGGCGAAGCGCCCAGAACCAGAGCGGGATCGCCATCGAGTGTTACGTGGTCTGCCTCGACGTCCCCGTGAAACGCGCCGCCGCAAATGGGAAAGGCATCCTGTAGCGAAACCACAGGAGGTAGTGAAATTGTGGTTTGCGGGGAATTAGGCGCCGGAGGCGGATCGATGAGCGCGGCTGCAAAGGCGCCTGATGCTTTAGCAATCAAAACGTCAGCATCGGAGGGCGCCAAAAAAACTGCCCTTCCAGTTTTGTCGGTCTTCACGCGAATGTTGATTCCGGAATGAAAACCGAGATCGACAATCACGCCTTCGGCGAGCCGGCCGTCAACACCAAGAACGGCAAGAGTAGCGGGCCTGTCCGCGACAAGTTTTGGCGGAAGCACAATCGTTACGGCCCAGATTGTTGATGGAGTGGATTGCGGGCGCGCGGCAAAAGGCGCACCGAAGAGCAGAATGACCGGAAAAATAGGCATGAGAAGCAGCGAAAGGAAGCGGAGTCTGCAGCGCCGATAGGCGGCAGACGGCGGATGGTTTCCGGCGGTCATTCTGTTGCGGGGGGCACGGCCCGCTCATAGATTTTTTCTTCATGAAACACGCGGAAAAGATCGGGATCGAGTTCGCTGGCGCGAACGCAGTCTTCCAGAATCGAGAGCGCGCGTGGGATGGGAACAGCCCGCTTGTAAGGCCGGTCGGAGGCAGTGAGAGCGTCGAATATATCGCAGATGGTCATCATCTTGGTGGGCAGGGGAATCTGATCGCCGCGAAGCTTATAAGGATATCCCGTTCCGTTGAGCTTTTCGTGGTGCGCGCGGGCGATTTCTGGAACCTTTTGCAAGCTTTTGGTCCAGGGGATCTGCGAAAGGAAATTAAAAGTGTGAATCACATGCGACTCGATTTCGAGGCGCTCGGAGGGATCGAGGCTGCCCTTGGGAATCGAAAGCAATTTGATTTCCCCGGGGTTCAAGTAAGGGCGCTCGATGCCGCGAGGATCGAGGAACGATTGCTGGGCGATTTCGCGCAGCTTCTGAAATTGATGTTGCTCGAGCAGAGTCGGCTCGTTCGCTTCAATTATGAACTGAAGATATTCCTCGATACGTTTGAGGCGCTGGTCGAAATCCTCACTCAGACGCGCGATCTCGGTAAGAGCGTCGCCGCGATCGCGCTCCAGGTAAACCTGAAGCTTGCGCCGCACGTTGCCGGCTTCCGTTTCCTTGCGGATGTAATCAAAACGCTGGCGCAAAACGTCGAGCTGAAGCGGATACAATTTCTTTGCTTTAACCAGAACTTCTTCGCGCACACCGACTTTTCCGAAATCGTGAAGCAGAGCGGCGTAGCGAATCTCTTTCAATTGTTCGGCGTCAAAAAAGGTCTCGGCATAGGGTCCGGAGGACGTCGCGTTCACGGCTGCGGCCAAGCTTTGAGTGTAGGCGGACACACGCAGGGAATGGCCCGAGGTAGTCGGGTCCCTTTGCTCAATCGCGGTGACAGCGGCGCTGACGAAACCTTCGAAAAGCGTCTCGATTTCGTTGTACAACTTGCGATTTTCGTAAGCGACGGCAGCTTGTGAAGCAAGAGACAGCGCCAGGCGAACCGAGCGCTCTCGAAACGGCTGAACGTATTTGGCGACATCTTTAGCGCTCAGCAAGCACGCTGCGCGATTCCGCTTGCAATTAATGAGCTGAAGGACTCCGAGGACTTCGCCTTTGGCATTGCGCATGGGCAAAGTCAGCAGCGAACGTGTGTGATAGCCCGAATCCCGATCGTAACTATTATTAAAGTGGAACGGGTGGCCCGCAGGAATTTTGTAGGCGTCGGGAAAGTTAAGAACTTCGCCGCGCAGCGCGGTGTACCCGGCCATCGAATTTTCGGCCATGGGCAGAACAAATTCCTGATAGGGAAATTCCAGGCTGTCATTCTGCGTGAGCATAAAACGGAGATGCTGGCCTTGGCTATCCTGCTCGACAAGATAGAGAGAGCCGGCGTCGGCGGCGGTAATTTCGCGCGTCTTCGAGAGAATTAGCGTGAGCAGGGCGCTGATTTCGCGCTGGGAGGAAAGCGCGACGCCAATCTCATTGAGCTCTTCTCGCTCGCGCTCCCACGTTTTTACGGTGCGGCGTCCCGCCCGGTCGCGTTCGACCAGATCGATATTCTCGAAAGCAGCTTCGAGAGTTTTTTCGACGATGTTGCGCGGCGCGTTCGAGGGTAGGAACGCGAAGACGGATGAGCGGTCGTTGGAACTTCGGGCACTCCGCGCTTTGGGGCTCGAATTTCCGTTAGCCGGAAAGATCCCGATGATCCGGTATTTCCTTCTCCCTTCACGAGCTTGTGCTTGAAGGATCTTTCCGCTGGCTTTCATGTCGGCCAGCCAGACAGTGGGAACCCCATTTCCAGCGGCTGCGGCGCTATGTAAAGCGCCCTTTTTATTTTGTGAGACAGGGTGCAGGTCGTAGCGTGTTCGCAAAGGCGCAGCTAGTTTTTCGGCTGCCGAGCCTTCGAGATACCGGATTTGCTTCTTTCCAGACATTGCAATCCCTGAAACTAGAGCGCGGGCCACAGTATAACGGAAGCAGGGAAAGGAGCACAGTGGTCCAATCGCTACCCGGGATGGGCGCCTTAAAATCGCTGGGCGGCGGATAAATTTGGATGCGATAGAAACTTGAATCACGGGCACGCGTTTGTTAGCCTTGCGCGACTTTTGCTTTTTGGCGACGCCGCAAAATTCATGGCCCTGACCCCTAAACGTACTGAGATTAAACGCCCCGGACTTTTGAAGGAATGGTGGGGCCACAAAGCCTCGCTCATTATTAGTGGCGTCATCACCGTTGCGGCACTTGCCATTTATGTGGCGACGTTCATGGGCGAGCGGCCCATGCCGGTTTTCTACTTCATCACGCGGTTGGAACTCAACAGCCTGGACCTGCGGTTTCAATCGCGCGGACGCACCCAGCCGGACCCGCGAATCATCATTGTAGATATCGATCAGCATTCACAGGAAGCCTTGGGGCACTGGCCCTTTCCGCGAATTTATTTCGCACATTTGCTCGATGCGCTGCGCGAAGACGGCGCCCGCGTGGTGGCGTTCGATATTACTTTCAGCCAGCCGGAGGATCCGACGCTTCCGTTGAAGGATCTTTCGGCCAGCCTTGACGAGCAACAAAAGAAGGGCCAAGGGGCGAGTCCGGCGGTGCGGCTCGAAATTGAGCGCGAAGAAAAAAAGTACAACTACGACCAGCAATTCGCGGACGCCATACAACGGTTCGGCAGCGTCGTGCTCGGCAATTATTTTCTCTACACCAAGGCTGATCTCCAGGGTGTTTCGAACGAAGCCCTCGATCGCTACGCAAATCTGATGGCGTTCTTTCCGTTTCCGCAAGTGAGGCCGGAGCCGTCTGCCGGCGGCGAAGCAGGCCGTCTGCGTTTGATCCAGCAATACGAAGACCTATACCTCGTTCCGCGTGGAGTGGAAGGCAACACCGAACTTCTGACCGGCGTCGTCGCATCGGAAAAAGGCGGCAGCGGCTTTTTTAATGTTGCGGTGGATGCGGATACCGTCGTGCGCCGGATGCTGTTGGCGATTCCGTACGGACGCGATCCGGATCGGGCGAATTGGGACATGTACGCGTCCATTGACGTGCAGGCTTTGCGGCTTTATCTGGGATTGACGAACGAGCAAACCGTGCTGAATTACGGCGGCGCGGGGGTAACCAGCATAGAATTCGGTCCTAAACTCACGGTGCACCCCGACGACCTGAGCCGGATGATGGTGAACTATAACGGGCCCGTGCGGACGTATCCGTATATCTCTTTTGCAGACGCTGCTGAGAAGAAATTTGCACCCGGAACTTTCAAGAACAAGCTCGTTCTGGTAGGCGCATCGGCAACCGGCATTGGAGACTTGCGAGCGACTCCGTTCGGCGCTATTGATTTTCCCGGAGTCGAGATTCATGCGAACTTGATCGACAACATACTGAATCAGAAATTCCTGATGCGCGGCGGGCCGCAGGTGCTTACCGACCTCGCCTTTATATTTCTGTTCGGAATTCCGCTGGGGATGTGGCTGGCCCTCGTTCAGCCGCGCTGGATGGCATTTGGCTTGTTGCTGTTGATACCGTTTGGCGGGATCGTTTACTGGGCGTTTCTACATGGCTGGTGGCTGAACTTTATCGTGCCGTCCCTCTTCACGCTGGTTCCCAATGTGGGTCTGGTGGCGCTCTATCGCGTGTTGATCGAAGATCAGGAAAAGCGCAAAGTGCGCGGCGCCTTCCAGCAATATGTGAGTCCGGAAGTCATCCGGCGCGTTTTGAGCGACCCGGAATTGGTGCAGCCGCGCAAGTCGGAAATCACCGTTCTTTTCAGCGATGTGCGGGGGTTTACCACCATCTCAGAAACGCTTGATGCCCAGGAGTTGGCGCGATTGCTGAACGGTTATCTTACGGAAATGACGCGCATTATTTTTCGACATCAAGGAACGCTCGACAAGTACATCGGCGATGCCGTAATGGCCATCTGGGGTGCGCCATTCACCGAGCCGAAACACGGCGAGCGTTGCTGCGAAGCGGCGCTCAGCATGCTTTCGCGGCTTTCAGAGTTGCAACAGGGATGGGTGTCGGAAGGTTTGCCTGCGATGGAAATTGGTATCGGAATCAACACCGGGATCGCCTCGGTGGGGAATATGGGTTCCTCGTTGCGTTACGGCTATACCGCGATGGGTGACACGGTGAATCTGGCCTCACGCCTGGAAGGCCTGAACAAAGAATACGGGACGAGTATTTTGATCAGCGAAACCACGCGCGCGGATGTGACAAACGACCAAATCATTATTCGCGAAATCGATTTCATCCGAGTGAAAGGCAAGAACCAGCCGGTAACGATTTTCGAAATCCTGAGCCGCCAAGCAGCTGCGAATGATGGGAAGGCATTGGTCGAGATGTTCGGGCAGGGCCGTGAAGCATATAAAACTCGAAATTGGCGCGCGGCGAAAACGGCATTCGATGAAGTGCTGCGCCGGTGGCCGGACGACGGGCCGTCACGCGTTTTTCGCGGGCGGTGCGACGAATATCTCGCAGAGGAACCCGACGCCGACTGGGACGGCGTGCACGTGATGAAATACAAATAAATCGCAGGAACAAGGAATTATTCGTCGAGGCGCACGACAAAAGTCGTCAACTGGCCGGTCGAGCGCAACTGGCCGGCAAGTTGATTTGCATCCGCCTCTGTCGGCGCGCGTCCCACACGCACGCGGTAGAACAGGCCGCTCGGCGAATCGTAGGTCACGATGCTGACCGGCAAATTGCGGGATTCCATCTCAACTTTCAGCCGCTGAGCGTTCTCCTGCCCTCGAAATGCGCCGACCTGCACGGCAAAAGACCCGTTCTCGGAACTCGGTCCCGCGATAACCTCCAAGCGCACCTGTGCCGTGCCGGGACCCACCATCTCGATTGCCTCGGCGGCCGACAGGGACAAGTCGATCACGCGATCGGCGACAAAAGGCCCGCGGTCATTGATGCGAACTTGCGTCTGCTTCCCATTACGCAGATTTGTGACTCGCACGACGGCGTTGAAAGGTAGCGTGCGATGCGCTGCCGTAAATTCGTGCATGTCATATATTTCGCCGTTGGATGTGCGGCGGCCGTTGAACGGTACGCCGTACCATGAGGCCACACCTTCTTCGACATATTCCCCGGGCACCACCGGCCGCCGTTCGGTGGCCGGCGGCGGACCTGAACGCCTGGATGATCCCGGCGGCGGCGCGGATGACGAAGCTGGAGCAGGAGTTTGTGCAGGCGGATGACTTACAGGTTGACGCTTCGCGCATCCCACGAGAATTACAGAGACGAAAACGCCCGCGATGAGTAGGGATAACGATCCGGCGCGTGCCGGGCAAAATCGCAAAACGTTTTTCAATTGTGGATTAGACCTTGGTGGCAGGCTAGCGGGCCTCACGCAGTTTCCCGGTTCACTGGTTTCGACCCATCTTAGGTATTATAGGAACGCAACCATATTCTCGCAAGGAACCCCTATTGGCCCTGTCACCACGACTGCGTTATAAATTCGATCAAATCCGGGAACAATTCAGCGGTATTTTCGGTGGCCCGCGTGAAGCGCCTCGGCCGAAGCTGTGTCCTTCTTGCGGAACGCTGGTTGGAGCGAGTGCGGCGAAATGCCACCAGTGCGGCGCCAGCATGAATTTCGGAATGGCGGCCGCGAGCCGGTCGCTGAGCCGGTTATTGCCGACCACTTCGCCGGCGACCTACGGAATTCTCAGCCTGAGTTGCTTGCTCTACGGGGCGAGTTTGCTTGCAACAGTTCGCAGCGGCGGTTTTCAAGCGCCGAGTGGCGGCTTTTTCGGCATTTTTAATCTTGGCGCGATCGACATCCGGGTTTTGATAAGGCTCGGAGCGTCGATGCGTTGGCCGGCTGATTTCGAATACCCATGGCGGCTCGTGATGCCTACGTTCCTTCATGGAAGTCTCATGCATATCGGATTCAACATGTGGGTACTGATGGATATTGGGCCGCAAATCGAAGAGCTTTATGGCTCGGCACGTTATTTTTTCATTTACGTTGTGGCGGGTATCGGTGGCTACATCCTCAGTGGCCTGGTGGGTGGTCACGTGAGCATTGGAGGATCGGCATCTTTACTCGGACTGATCGGCTTGCTTCTTGCGGTCACAACGAAACGGAGCGGCGCTTCCATGCAGATGCTCCGAAGCCAACTCATCAAATGGCTGGTCTACATTGCAATCATGGGAATCGTAATGTCCGGAATTGATAACTTTGCGCATCTTGGAGGGCTGATCACCGGGTTTCTGATGGGAAAGGTGATGGCTGATCGTCCGCCTATGTCGCAGCAAGAACGCACGCGGGCGGATCTGCTTGGGTGGACGACGGCGATTGTAGTGATCGCGAGCCTGGGGATCGTGGCTTACGGCTTGTTCCAGACGAGCTGAAATCCGAAGCGGCGGATGTGGTTTCTTACCCTCCGGCATGCAGCCGGCGCGACACCACGATACTGTAATGAAGTCCTGAAATACACACAAAGACAGCCACGCAATATTTGCAAACCTCTTGCACGATCCCCAACGTATGGTTATTCCAGATGGCCAACAGGAGAACCAGGAATATGAGCAGAAGCTCGAAAAATGTGGTGGCTTTTCCGTAAATGCTTGGCGGCAGGGCAATGTAGCCTACGGTGATAAGAACAACGGCGCTAGCGACCAACAACGACACGTCCCTGCCCAAGACAAGAATTGCGAGCCACCACGCGATTTTATTGTGCAATGCCAATACGAGGTAGGATGAAGACACGAGAAGCTTGTCCGCAATGGGATCAAGGTATGCGCCCAGCGGAGTTTTTTGATTCAGCCCCCGGGCGAGCAAACCGTCCAATCCATCCGTGAGGCCGGCGACAATCAGTATCGCCATGGCCCACCCATATCGCTCGTAGTGAATCGTAATAATGAAGACGGGAAGGAAGGCCAGGCGCAGGAACGTGAGCTGATTAGGCACGGTGAGGATTCGGCTGTTCATGAAGTCATCCGGCTAACTGGAACAAGTAAGTGCGATCAGGCGAATTGTGCCAGATACTCCGCGAGCGAGCGGCCAGTCTTTTTTGCAAACACTTCTGCGAGCGATGGAATTGAACCTCGCGGTTCGTCCAGAGCGATGCGTTCGATTCGAAGCATGGGGAAAAATAGAGTGGGCAAACCCATGCGGTCACCGTCGGGATGCAAAACCTGGCTGACAAAATCGTCAAAGGAACTGAGATCGATCCCGCGCACGGAGACTCCCGAATGCGTAATGTCGATCAGTTCGCCCCACAATTTTTCTTTGGGACTCTGCAGGCTGATTACGACGATCGAATGCGGTTGCATTGAGTCTCCCGGAATCCTCTAACACTATGGTATCTCAATTCGCGGCGCGAACAGGCACCGTGATGCCCTCAAAAGTATCTTTGCCTGCGGATTTCTTCAACCGGCCATCACTTTCATGTCGGGCGCTAGCTGCAGCTTGGGTTCTGTCACTTTTTGCATGGCTTCAGGCGAAACCCCCGGAGCGAGCTCGCGCAGAACTAGTCCCCGTGGCGTAACTTCGATGACGCCGAGTTCTGTGACGATCAGATTCACTACGCCAACGCCGGTTAGCGGCAAACTGCATTCTTTTACGATTTTGGGCTCGCCGTCTTTGGTCGTGTGTTCCATAGCGATGATAACGCGCTTGGCGCCCGCAACGAGGTCCATCGCCCCACCCATACCTTTCAGCATTTTTCCTGGAATAGCCCAATTGGCGAGATTGCCCTTGGCGTCCACCTGAAGCGCTCCCAGTACGGTGACGTTGATTCGGCCGCTGCGGATCATTCCAAAAGAATCCGCACTCGAAAAATAACAACAGCCCGGAATTTCGGTGATTGTTTCTTTGCCCGCATTGATCAGGTCGGGATCTTCTTCTCCTTCGTACGGGTAAGCGCCAACGCCGAGCATGCCGTTTTCCGATTGCAGAATGACTTCCACGCCCGGAGGCAGGAAATTCGGAATCAGCGTGGGCAAGCCGATGCCAAGGTTCACGTAGTAACCGTCGCGCAACTCGCGGGCGACCCGGCGGGCGATAATTTCGCGCTTATCAATTTCTGCGGGCATGATTTCTCCTAGCGCTTTCGCACGGTGCGGCGCTCGATGCGCTTGACGTAATTTGCACCCTGAAAGATCGCGTCCACAAAAATTCCGGGCGTGTGAATGCAATCTGGATTCAGCGCGCCGAGCTCGACGATCTCCTCCACTTCGGCGATCACATGATCAGCGGCGGTGGCCATGATCGAGTTGTAATTGCGTGCCGTCTTGCGAAAAACAAGGTTTCCCCAGCGGTCACCCTGGTAAGCCTTGATGAAAGCAAAGTCACCCCGCAACGCGGGCACCAGGATGTGCGGACGGCCCTTGAATTCGCGCACTTCTTTCCCTTCTCCCGCCATCGTGCCGTAGCCGGTAGGAGTAAAAAACGCGGGAATGCCCGCACCGCCGCAACGAATGCGTTCCGCCAGCGTTCCTTGAGGATTCAGTTCCACATCAATTTCTTTTTTCAGAGCTAGCTGCTCGAACAGCTTATTTTCACCCACGTAACTGGCGATCATTTTTTTTACTTGCTTGCTCTGCAGCAACAGGCCGATTCCGAAATCGTCCACGCCCGCGTTATTGGACACGAGAGTGAGATCTTTTGTGCCCTTCCGGCGCAACGCGGCGATCAGGTTTTCCGGAATGCCGCAGAGCCCGAAACCTCCGAGCAGAATCGTCGCTCCGTCCTGGATGCGGGCAATTGCGGCGTCAGCGCTGGCTACACGCTTATCCATTGCGTCTCCTTGCATCGCTTACATTGCATCACGATCATTGCGAGGGAAGTTTACTGCAATTCGGCGGACATTTTGTAGAAGTCATTCAGCTGCGGGAATTTCAAGTGTATTGCTTCGGCGGCTGATGCCGGAGCGAGCGGCGTTTTTCAATACGCGCACAAGTGCCGCCACGGCGATTGCCGCAGCATCTGGGGACGCTGCTTTTTCCACTTCGGCCACGAGCGCGGAGCCGACCACGGCTGCGTCCGCTATGCCGCCAAGTACGCTTACGTGAGAGGGCGCCGAAATTCCAAAACCTACGGCGATCGGCAGGGTCGTAAATTTGCGAATGCGTCGAGCGAGCGCTGGTAACCCTTCGGGCAATGCTTCTCGCGTACCGGTTACGCCCGTTCGCGATACTAGATAAAGGAAGCCCGTTGAGGCTTCTGCAATTCGAGCCAGACGCTCGTCGGTGGACGTTGGAGCTGCGAGAAATATCGTGTCCAGACCTCGGCCTTGCAGAGCTGTGCGATACTCGCCCGCTTCCTCCGGCGTCAAATCTGTGGCAAGCGCGCCGTCGGCGCCTGCCGAGGCCGCAGCTTCAGCGAATTTCTCCATACCCATCTGCAAGAGGGGATTGAAATAACTGAAGAGCACCAGCGGCACGTCCGTGCGCGTGCGCAGGTTGCGGACGAGTTCGAGGACGCCGGCAAGAGTTGTCCCGCTGCGTAACGCGCGTTCGCTGGCACGCTGAATGATAGGCCCGTCCGCCACCGGATCGCTGAAGGGAACGCCGATCTCGATGATGTCCGCGCCTGCTTCCGCTGCGGCCACTATGATTTTGGCGCTGGCTTCGAGCGAAGGATCTCCGGCAGTGATGTACGCTATGAGCCCAAGTTCGCCGGCATCTGCAAGCGCCCTGAACTTGCGTTCTATTCTCCCGGCATGTTTTTCAGTGGCAGGCCTTGCACCAGCGCGGGCGCTTGCCACGTTCTCGCCCGAGGACTTTGAAGTGGGAGAGTTAGACATAGCGAGACAGGATTTCCATATCTTTGTCGCCGCGGCCGGATAGATTCAGGACCACGACTTCATCTTTGCCCATTTTGGGCGCGCGGCGAATAAGTTCCGCCACAGCGTGCGCGGATTCAAGCGCTGGAACAATTCCTTCGATACGCGCGAGCGTGCGTGCAGCTTCCACCGCTTCTCCATCGCCAGCGGCTGTGTATTCAACGCGGCCTCGTTCTGCTAGCCAAGCGTGTTCGGGGCCGACTCCGGGATAATCGAGCCCCGCAGACACAGAATGAGTCGTCGAGATTTGGCCGTCCGCGGTCTGCAGCAAATAGGTGTAAGTACCTTGCAGAACGCCGGGTCGCGCGCCGGCGAATCCCTCTGCCGCAGCAAGACGCGCTGCATGCTCGCCCAGAGATTTTCCGCGGCCGCCGGCCTCCACGCCGAGCATTTTCACTTTCGCGTCACCGAGAAATGCGTGAAACAGGCCAATGGCATTCGATCCGCCGCCGACGCACGCAAACAAGTGATCTGGGAGCCGTCCTTCGGCGCGCAGAATTTGTTCGCGAGCTTCTTCGCCGATAATTTTCTGAAAATCGCGCACAATTTGAGGGTAAGGGTGAGCGCCGAGAACTGATCCCAGGAGATAGTGAGACGTGCGCACGTTTGTTACCCAATCGCGCATAGCCTCATTAATCGCATCTTTCAGCGTGCGGCTGCCGGAATCGACTCCGGTCACTTCCGCGCCAAGCAGGCGCATGCGAAAAACATTCAGCCGCTGGCGTTCCATGTCCTCGGTGCCCATGTAAATCGTGCAACTAAGACCAAGGCGAGCTGCGACGGCAGCCGTTGCTACCCCATGCTGGCCCGCGCCGGTTTCCGCAATGATTCGCTTTTTTCCCATGCGCAGCGCGAGGAGACCCTGGCCCAGGGCGTTGTTTATTTTGTGCGCGCCGGTATGGAGCAGGTCTTCACGCTTCAGATAGATGCGAGGGCCGGCGAGCTGCGCAGTAAGACGCGATGCAAATTGCAGCGGCGTTGGTCTGCCGGCAAAATTATGGAACAGATCATCGAGCTCCTTCTGAAAGCTCTGGTCGGCGCGGGCTTCGGCGTAGGCTCGCTCAAGCTCTTCGAGCGGCGCGACGAGTGTTTCCGGGACGTAGCGGCCGCCAAAGGGGCCGTAGCGTCCGCGTGAATCTGGCACGCTTTGTGGCGCTGCGCTCGTCACGCGGCCCTCTGAGAAGTCCGCACAGCTCGTATGAAGTTCACGACGAGCGCAGGGTCTTTCTTCCCCGGCTTCGTTTCCACGCCGCTGCAAACATCGACCGCGTATGGTTTGGCGGAGCGAATCGCTGCGGAAACATTTTCCGGCGTCAGGCCTCCGGCCAGGAAAATGCGGCCGGCACGCTTTGCGCGAAGCGCCATGTTCCAGCGAAAAGTCTTGCCGCTTCCGCCGTGGCGGCGACGATCGAAGCCGTCGAGCAAAAACGCGGAGGCATGCTTGTAACGAGTGAGTTTAGCTGCACGGAATGAATCACGCACACGAACCGCCTTAATGACCGGCACGGTTCGCGCAAGATGCGCGATCGTCATGGGTGATTCCTCACCATGTAGCTGAAGATAGTCCAGTCCGACCTGGCGCGCGATCCTCAGCATTTCGTCCTTGCGCTCGTTCACAAATACTCCCACGGACGTGACTTTTTTGGGCAAGCGACCCAAAATCCGACGGACGGTGCGTGGCGTCACGTACCGTGGGCTGCGCGGATAAAAATTAAATCCGATGAAGTCCGCTCCCGCCTTGAAAGCTTGGCGAGCGTCCCTTAGATTCGTGATCCCGCATATTTTTACTTTTACCATTGAGTTTCATCGCTCGCCGGGCTGGACTTTTCCAAACCGCAAGGTTGGAGCAAAGTGCGCAAAGCATGCCCCGGATCATCTTGTCGCATCAGACGCTCTCCGATGAGAAAAGCATCGAACCCGGCCTGGTTCAGCCGAACGAGATCCTCGCGCGTACGGAGGCCGGACTCGCTGACGGCGATGCAATCCTGCGGAATTGCTTGCACCAATTCGAACGATGTTTTCAAATGCACGCTGAAATCCTGCAGGTCACGATTATTGACGCCAATGATTTGCGCGCCAGCTGAAAGAACGCGTTCCAGTTCTTCGCGCGTGTGAACCTCGACCAAGGGCTCCATATTGAGCGAACGCCCTAAGGCTAGCAACGCGCGAAAGGTTTCATCGTCCAAGACTGCGGCGATTAGAAGAAAAGAATCGGCGCCGGCTGCGCGTGTTTCCCATACTTGCCACGCATCCACGATGAAATCCTTCCGCAAGATCGGAATGCTTGTTACGCGACTGGCTTCTTTCAAATCGGCCAGCGAGCCGGAAAAGAAATCTTCTTCGGTGAGTACGGACAGCGCGGTTGCGCCTGCCTGCTCCAGATCCGCAGCCAAGAGGGCCGGGGCGAAGTCTGAACGGATGACACCGCGAGACGGAGAGGCCTTCTTCATTTCCGCAATAATGTGGACGCCGGGCCCTGTAAGCGCAGAGGCGAAATCCCGAGGCAGCGCGACTTTCTTTTCGACCGCTATCCGGAGCGCAGCCTCCGGGAGCACGCGCTTGCGATGCGCGATAGACTCGCGGCGTGCTTCGACAATTCGTTCCAAAATATTTTTCGAGCGAGCGCTGATTTCCATGGGCGAATTTACGTCAAATGCGACGCGGCACAATACACCTTCAGGTGAGCCCTAAAGGGAGAATCGCTGTGAATATGCTAGTTGTGCGGCCTGCAGAAGTCAATTTGCCCCCGGACCTGAGATCTCAAAAGGTTAGAGGATTCGCGAAGCGGTGGTGGCTATGGCGCCGGCGGCGCAGCCCCCAGCAGAGGCTCCGAGAATTTTATGGGGATGCCAAAATTCGACCCCCCGAAGCCCTTCAGCACGGCATAGGTAACGCCGATCACTTTTCCTTTGCGGTTGAAAAGTGGGCCGCCGGAACCTCCGTTAGTTGTCTGCGCATCGAAAACAATCTTGTCGGGAAGAATGTCACCAATATGCCCTTGTGTGATGAGAGGACGAATCAGGTTACGATGCGCCAAGTCATCGAGCACCTTGGAAACGTCTATGCCATTGTGAGAGATGATTTCTTGGGCGGTATCTTCATCCGTGCGAGCAAGAATGGCTGCGAGTCCGGTGGCATAACCCATCAGGATTACGGGCTGTCCTGTGACTGCGGCTCCCTGGTTCCAATCGACCAAAAGAACAGAACGTTTAAGATCCTGCATGTCCACGCGCATTGTAGCGAGGTCTGTCTCCGGAGAAATCTGCTGCACTTCCGCGTGGAACGCGCGCGGATCACCTGGGAAATAAGCGCGAATGGCTGAAATTTCCGGCTGGTATCCCTGGTCCGTAAACACTTTGAAGTCGTCAGTTTTCCACCACGGTTCGGCCACATGGTGATTGGTCATGACGCGTCCGTTCGGGCCAGCCACAAAACCGGTACCAAAAATATCGATCTTTACCTCCGGCCCATGGCCTTCAAGCGTAAGAATGGGGTCGCCTCCGCTATCCTCCAAAGGCTGCCCTTGCTGGTTGAGACCCGCATAACGGAGGCGCTGCCCTGTATTTTTATCGCGGAGTGCCACTGAAACATGCAACAGGCAAACGCTCTGCACGTCCGCCGGTATCAGAGTTTGGGCTCCTTGGCCTTCCTGCTCGATACGCGCGAGCCGCGCATTGGTCTCTTCGAGTTGTTTCTGCAGGGTGTTTGCGTCTTCCGGAGCTGCACTTGCCATCTTCGCTTTTAAATCTGCGGCTTGTTTCTGAAGATCATTTTTCGCACCAGGCGTTCCCTGTTGCGTGCGGAGTTTGCGCGATTCGGAAATCAAATCCTGCTGGCGAACGATTCCACCTTCGAACCGGGTGATAAAAGCATTCCCTCGCTGCGTTTCTTTTTGCGCGCTGCGCGCAAACAGAAAGTACACTCCGGCCATGACCACAACAATCGCGCAGATGGCGCCGAACCCAAACTTGAGCTTGTGGTCGAGCGAGGAGGCATTATTCGCCATCTTTTCTGTGACAGCGAGAGCCTCGAATGCGGTGTGGGCAATTTGCTGGCCTTCGACCGCGATTCGCGTTTCGTCGCGCAACTGTTTCTGCGCGCGGAACATTCGCAATTGGTTGCGGACACGAGCCAACAGCTCGCTGGAATCGTATGGCTGGGAAATCGCGTCGTCCGCGCCAAAATTCAAAGCTTCCGTACGCTCTTCAATCGATGAGCCAACCAGCAGAATCACGCCTACCATTTCCGTGGCGGCGGAGCCGCGAATTGTGGCGATGGTTTCGCGAGGCTGCGGCCCGTCTGCATCCGGCGCATTAGGGGCATGAGCATTCATCAGCAGCAGATTGGCTCCGGCGTTGTGAATCGCGTCAAGCGCTTCGACCGCGCTTCCGAACGCAGCCACGTCGTACCCGGCGGTGTCGAGTGCCGAGCGCAGGGTCTCAAGCGCGATTGGGTCGGCTTCGACGATTACTATTTTCTCGCGCGTGTTATCCATGTCGTCCGAGGATGCTTCCGGGGCTGTATAGGGCTTTCATCGTAGAAGAAAATAAGGAAAGCACAAAGACATCCGCGCGCGTTCCTCAACTAGAATAGACGCTCGCAACGCTTGGTGGGGTTCATAGTATTTTTGCCGGACAGAATTTGCAAACACTCGACCAACTAAACCGACAAATCGTGCGGTGCCGAAAATGTCCGCGTCTCGTCTGCTACCGCGAGAAGGTGGCGGCTGAAAAGCGCCGAGCGTTTTTGGACTGGGATTACTGGGGCAAGCCGGTCCCGGGCTTCGGCGACCCGCATGCGAAACTGCTGATTCTGGGTCTTGCGCCTGCAGCTCACGGCGGAAATCGAACGGGAAGGGTTTTCACTGGCGACCGCTCCGGAGATTTCCTCTATAAGGCGCTTTATGAAACCGGCTTTTCGAACCAACCGAATTCCACGCATCGGGGCGACGGGCTGAGGTTGAAAAGTGTCTATATTGCGGCGACGATTCGGTGCGCTCCTCCAGCAAACAAACCGCTTCCATCAGAATTGGCGAACTGCCTGCCATATTTTGAAAGAGAACTTGCGCTGATCCGGCCGCACGCGATTCTTGCGTTGGGAGGCATTGCGTTGCGCACTTACTTGGGACTGCTCAAGAGAAATGGGCAGATTAATGGATTCGCGGAGTACCCGCTTCGTCACGGAGCGAATTATCAGTTGCCCGGCACCTTGCCACGGCTATTTGTCTCCTATCATCCGAGCCAGCAGAATACATTCACCGGGAAACTCTCGGAACCGATGATGGTTGACGTGCTGCTGGCGATTCGAAAGTTCATCGGCAGCAAGTGATCCAGGTTGGCGCGCGTTGGCGTCATGTGTTTGACAGCGCGCTGCAGAGCTTGTTAGCCTCGCCAGACACGGTGCCTGTCACCGCTCCGAATGAAAGTCGAACCCGATCCTGACTCCGCACGCGAACCCATCATCGAATTCCGAAAAGCCGGTTATCGTCTGCCGAACGGTCAAGCGCTTTTAGAAGACTTGAGTATCGCTGTAGGTCGCGGCGAGACGTTGGCTTTGCTCGGCCGCAGCGGGGCCGGGAAGACGACGGCCCTCAAGCTGATAAATCGAATGCTCGATCCGAGCGACGGGGAGATTCTCGTTGAAGGTAAATCGACCCTCCGCTGGGATGCGATTGCGCTACGCCGGCACATCGGCTACGTCATACAAGAAATCGGCCTGTTTCCACATTTCACGATCGAGCAGAACGTCTCCTTGATTCCGCGGCTCGAACAGTGGCCGGTAGAGCGAATTCGCGCGCGCGTGAAGGAACTCCTGAGCCTCGTAGGCCTCGATCCGGATACATTTTCGAAAAGATATCCGCACGAGCTTTCCGGGGGGCAGCGCCAGCGCGTAGGTATCGCGCGAGCATTGGCTGTGGACCCGCCGATTTTATTGATGGACGAGCCATTCGGAGCGCTCGATCCGCTCACGACCGGCGAACTGCTCAAGGAGTTCCTGCAGCTTCAGCGGCGTCTGCGAAAAACGATTGTGATGGTAACTCATGATGTAGGCGAAGCTCTGCTGCTTGCCACGCGGATCGCATTGCTCGACGGGGGAAACTTGGCCGGAATCTTTTCGGCCAGGGAGTTTTTGTCGGCTCAGGAGCCCGCGGCCGCTGCGTACGTTGCGAATTTTCGGATGTACGAAGAAGCCGAGAGGGCGAATGAACCTCATTGATTTCTTTATCCGGCATCAGCACGAAATCGGGCAGGCCACGCTCGAACACATTTGGCTCGTTAGCATATCCATGCTGCTGGCGGTCGCCATCGGCGTTCCGCTCGGAATTATCGTCACGCGCCATCCCTGGCTTTCGAAGCCGATCCTGGGCGGAGCGAATATTGCCGAGACAATTCCCAGCCTCGCGCTATTCGGGTTCTTGTTACCGGTGCCGTGGCTCGGGGATCGCGCAGACCGTTTGGTGATCACCGCTCTGATGTTGTACGCACTGCTTCCGATTATTCGCAACACTTCTACAGGCATTAGCAGTGTGAATGCAGCGGTCAGGGAAGCGGCCCGCGGGATGGGGATGACGGAAAACCAGATTTTGTTCCAAGTCGAACTTCCTCTTTCCGTGCCGACAATCCTCGCGGGCGTGCGCGTTGCGACGGTACTCACCATCGGCATCGCGACGATTGCGGCTGCGGTGGGCGCCGGCGGCCTGGGCGAATTCATTTTTCGCGGACTTGCAATGGTGAATGACCAGTTGATTCTCGCTGGAGCGATTCCGGCCGCTGCGCTTGCACTCCTGGCTGATTTTATATTGAGCTTGCTGGAGCGTAGGCTGCGGCCTGCGCAATCATGATTGCACGGCGAAGTGTTGCCATCGTTTGCCTGACACTTCTGCTTGCCTCCTGCTACAACGGGACGCGCAACACCATCGTTATCGGTTCCAAGAACTTTTCCGAGCAGGCGCTCCTTGCCGAAATCGTTGCGCAGCATCTTGAGGCTCGCCTTCATCGGTCGGTCATCAGGCGCTTTTATCTGGCTGGTTCCTACATTTGCCAGCAGGCGCTGCTCTCCGGCCGAATTGACACGTACGTGGAATACACCGGCACGGCGTTGACCGCGATTCTGCATGACCCGATTCAGAGTGACCCTTCGACCGTATTCGCTCGCGTGAAAAGCGAATATAAGCAGCGCTTTGGAATGGAGGTGATGCCTTCGCTTGGCTTCAATAATACGTTTGCAATTGTGGTGCGCGGCGAAGATGCCCGTCGATTGAATCTGAAGACCATTGACGACGCTGGACCGTACACTCCGCAATGGCGAGCGGGATTTGGATACGAGTTCATGGAGCGCCCGGACGGATATACCGGTCTTGCAAGAGTGTATGGGCTGGCATTCAGCTCGACCCCGCGCATCCTCGATCTGGGGTTGCTCTATCGCGCGCTGCTGGATAAGCAGGTGGATTTAGTCGCCGGGAATTCAACCGACGGATTGCTCGCGGCGCGCGATCTGGTGATTCTCGATGATGACAAACATTATTTTCCGCCATACGAAGCAGTGCCCATCGTTCGCCAGGATACGCTCGCGCGTTTTCCGGAAATGCGTTCCGCTATTGAAGAATTGGGTGGAAAGATTTCCGACGCGGAAATGCGAAAGATGAATTATGCCGTGGATGGGGAACACCGGGACATTGCCGAGGTTGCGCGCGAATTCCTGCATTCCAAGGCTCTTGATTAAATAGCCGGGTTCAACGCGAGTCTTCGGATTCCTGCAGTGCTTTGAAATGGGCTTCCAGCGCCGCGCAATATTGGTGCTCAGCTTCGAGTTCGGCCTGCACTTTTTTAACAAAAAGCTCGAGGCGGCGAAGCTCGTTGCGTAATTTCTGAATTTCCGTAGTTGATTGCACTGCGGTGCGTGAGACCGTCGCCTCCGGAAGTGAACGGTTCCTGGTTGGGGCAGCCTGAGCAGGAGCCGAAGGAGCAAACGGCGGAGCAACCGTAACGGTTGCGGAAGCGTTCGCGGGACTCGGGGAAAACAAGCCGGTCAACGCGCGTGACGCCATTCGTGACGATATCTCAGCCGCATCCTCGCTCTCGATCCCGCGAGGCGCGCCGGACATTGTGGGATGCAGCAGGTTCTTGACGCGAACGATCAGATCCTGCGGTTGAAATGGCTTCCGTATCAACTCGTCGGCCTTCACCGCCGTGGCGCGTTCCGCAACCGACCGGTTGACGACACCTGACATCAAAATTACCGGCGTCTTGCCGAATCGATAGTGCTGCTTGATGAATTCGCAAACTTCGTAACCGTCTTTGTCCGGCATGATCACGTCGGTAATTACCGCATCCGGAGCGATCTGGTTGAACTGCTCGAGCGCCGAAGCGGCGTCCGCGCAGGTGATAACGTGGATATTCTCCTTCCGAAAAGCGATCTTTATCACTTCGCGCATGGTCGCGCTATCGTCGATGAAATAGACCGTTGGGGTCCGGGCAGCAGTTGGGTTTTGTATTTCGCTCATGACACTTCCTTCTCGATCTCGTCGCGTTCGCCTTCGTCGAATTCCCGCATGGCATCAAGCAAAAGATCGGTCGCGGATCGCAGTACAGTCCGCTGCGCTGCGCTTGCTCCGTACACGAATTTGTAAACGCCCTTCACCGCTCCCTGGCACGTTTTGACGATTTCTGTTACGGCTTCGTCGCCAAACGCCGTCCCGCATTCGGCGTGAAAAATTTGTCCCGCTTCAAAAAAAATGATGCCGTCGGTCTCGCCGGCATTGACGTGCAGCCCGCCTGTTTGGCGCGCCTGTTCGAGCATCTGGATCACACCCGGGAGATCCAGATGCGAAAGACTGCCGCTCAAGTCCGTGTCGGCGGTCGACAGCATCTGCGTGGGCTGAAAGCCCTCCTGCCGGCTCAAAAGGAAACTCCGCACATGCGCCGCAATGTCCGCAGGGGACCTTCGCCGGTCCACGAAATCATCGCAACCCGCGCGATATGCTTCTAGCAACGCCTGATCTCCTCCGCCTCCCCCGATCGCGATCAGCGGAATGTTTGCAGTCTTAGGATCCGCGCGTAGAATGGGGGCCATTTCGAGCGCGCCCATGTCGCGCAAATTCGTAGAGCAAAGGATCGCGGTAGGAGCATTCCATTCGAGCATGGTAAGCGCGTACGCTGCCTGCGTGCTCGGGACGATTTCGAAGCCCTGCTGCTGCAAAGCATCAGTTAGACGTTTTGAAAAATAGACATTGCTGTCGATCAGCAGAATCTTCGGGAGATTTGGCAGCATGCTCATCCCCGGGGGTCCGCGTAACCGAACTCATTCGGCTCGGCAGGCGCCGATGTCACCAGTGCGTTCAAGTCCAGAACCTCGATATTCTCTTCGCCGATCGTCAGCCTGCCCGAAATATAGTTTGGGCTGTTCGCGTCTGAGGGTTGTATCGGAGCGGTCACAAGCTCGCATTCGCCATCTACTGGAATCGCGCTAGGCTCACTGAATGAGTCGAACTCACGAGATGCCACCAGATAAAATCGGTGCGCTGGAGAATTTTTGCCGGCCAATATCCGGCTGACGTCATATACCGGCACGATTCGGCCACGTCGGACGATTACTCCCGCTACCAAAGGCGACGTCTGCGGAAATTGGTGCAGCCGGACTGGCGGCGCCAGCTCTGAAACGGTCACAGCAGACATCGCAAATCGACGGTCTCCAATTTGGACCAGGACGTATGATTTGGCATTCGTGTTGTCGCTGCCGCTCATATCTGTATGGCCCCTTCCAACGATTGATGTGACGCTGCTTCCGCCATTGCACCGTCGAGCCGCTGAAAGTCATTCGCCGTCAAAAATCCCGTCGGACTGACCACCGGTATCACCTGGTCCTCGACGTATGCCAGTCCGCGATACCATTGGCATTCCGCGCCGATAAAAGCTCGCGGCAGGGCGTGAATCGCCGAAATTTCCGTCATGCGTTCGATTTTGTCCACGAGCACGGCCACGCGAATTTGCCTCAAGATCAGAACTAACGTGGGCCGCACCACTCTTAATCCGAAGTGCGCGCATGCGTTTACCACAAAGTATGTTCTGTGGTTACGCTCGATTGTGTGGCGCACCTTCAGAATTTCCTGCTGTTCTATCTCTAATGCTGCGCCCAAGCTGTCTGTACTTCGAATTTCCTGCACCGAATCTGCAGCGATGGCAAAGAGCTGGTTTGCCACGGTAAACAGAATTACCGCTTCCGACCGGCGAATCCGGCGCGATTTTATCGGCTCCTGGGCCGCAATCTTCATGACGCTCCGACCGGAACCAGTTTGCCGAATTTCGTTGCACGTCTTTCGATCGCCGCGCTGATTTCGTTTATATCCACCACTTCGTCTACAGCGCCCGTCTTAATGGCCTCTGCGGGCATGCCGAAGATCACCGAAGACGCCTCATCCTGAGCGATCACGTAACCGCTGTTGGCTTTCACGGACTTCACACCCTTTGCGGCATCGTTACCCATGCCGGTTAACACCACGGCGATAGCCATAAGCCGCGAATATGCCGCGACTGTTTCAAGCGCAGCGTTCGCACAGGGAAGGTAACCTTCGATTCTCATCCCCGGGTCCAGCATAATTTTCCCGGTGGGGGAAACTCTCAGGTGATGCGAACCCGGACACAGATAAATTATGCCTGGCTGCACGGACTCGTTCGCCTCCGCCTCTTTTACCGTTAATTGCGAAACCTCGGCCAGCTGCAGCGCAAAAGGCTTTGTAAACGCTGCCGGCATATGCAGCACCAAAAGCACGGCTCCCGGAAAATCTTTCGGCAACCCCGCGACCACGCGCATCACCGCGGCCGGTCCGCCCGTAGACGCCGCGATAACGACAATCGGAAATTTTCCGCCGTTCTGAGACGCAACCGACGCATCGGCCCCAGATTTCCTATTGGCTGGAACGTCCACCGGTGGAGTCGGGGCTTTTCCGCGAGTGGCGGTGCGCACTACGCGAACCTTCGCGGCCATTTTGAGCTTACGAGTCAGTTCGTCGCGCACGCTGCGCATATCCAAATCGATGCCGCTGGAAGGTTTGGGAACGAAATCAATTGCGCCCAGCTCAAGCGCTCGCAAAGTGCTCGAAGCGCCTTCTCGAGATTCAGAACTCACGATGACGATCGGTCTGGGATGCTGCGACATGATCATTTCGGTGGCTTGCAAGCCATCCACGTGCGGCATATTGATGTCCATGGTGATTACGTCGGGCCGCAACGATTCCGCGAGCGCCACCGCGTCGCGCCCGTCCCGAGCTTGCCCCGCCACTTCGAGCTGAGGATCGGCATTGATGATCTCCTGAAGCACCTTGCACATAAACGCGGAGTCATCCACCACCAACACTCGAATTTTCTTTTCAGGGCTCTTAATCATTTCAATCCTGCCGCACCGGCACCCTCAGCGCTGGCCGGCCCTTCGGTTTCACCGGGTCAATCAAACTTTCGATGGTTGAAATCAACTGATCTTCCTGCACCGGCTTGGTTAAGAATCCGGAAGCGCCTTCTTTCATGGCGCGATCGCGATGCTTTGCACCTGCTCGAGAGGTAACCACAAGCACGGGAATCCGCCGCGTCACCGGATCCTGACGGAGATGCGCCAGCAGTTCGTAGCCGTTCATGCGCGGCATTTCTAGATCGGTGATCAGCAGATGACACCCAAATTCCGCGATGATTTCGGAGGCCTCCAGGCCATCAGAAGCGAGCTTCACGCGATAGCCTGCCTTTTCGAGCATGCGTCCGACAAACTTTCTGACGCTGATGGAATCATCCGCAACCACCACAACGCGATCATTTTCCACCGGATCGACCGCCGCCGCTGGGATATTGCCGGCGGCTACGGCTTCTGCGCCCGGCGCAAACACACGCGCGGCCGGAGAAGACGAGGGCAGGGCGTGGCGTTCCGCTGTATCGTTCGAAACCAATCGATTCAAATCAATGAGCAGAATCAAACTTCCATCCGGCGCAATCGTAGTACCGGGGAAGAGTTTCACCCGCCGCAAATAATTTCCCAGGTTCTTGATAACGATTTCGTCTTTGCCCAAAACTTCTTCGACCACCACACCCACCTGCTTGCCGGCTACCTTTACGATGACCATGTGAAAATAGCCGTTTACCGGTTCGAGCGGAGGAAGCGCAAGCTGCAGATCGAGCCGGACGACTTCCGTGACAACATCGCGCACACGCGTGAGAAGCCTGCCGCCCACGTCTTCAATTTCCGCCGGCTTTAGACGCCGAATTTCCTCAATCACTGCCAGCGGCAAGGCAAACACGGCGCTGCCGCAACGCACGAACAAGGCTTGCGAAATAATCAGCGTCAGAGGAACTTTGACCGTGAAGCACGCGCCGCGGCCCGGCTCCGAACGAACTTCGATTTCACCGTTGAGCGCATGGACATTTGCGCGCACCACATCCAGGCCAACGCCCCGGCCGGCGAGTTCAGTCATCGAAGAAGCGGTTGTAAATCCCGGCCGGAAGATGAATTCGCGCAGTTCTCGTTCGCTCAGCTCCGCTGCGGCAAGCGGCGACATGGCGCCGGACTCGATCACGCGTCGGCGGACGCCGTCGTAATCAATTCCGCGACCGTCGTCTTCGACTTCGATGAAAATGTGATTGCCGCGGTGATAAGCGCGCACTTCCACGCGCCCCTTATCGGATTTTCCACTCTGCCGGCGAGCCTGCGGATTTTCGAGCCCGTGCGCAACCGCGTTGCGTACCAGGTGAATCAGCGGATCCGAAATGTGCTGGATGATATTGTTGTCGAGTTCCGTCTCCGCGCCTTCCAGCGAAAGTTCCACTGGTTTTCCGGCCGCCTTGGACGCGTCTCTGACCGTCCTCGAAAGCCGCGTATAGAGGTTGCCAATCGGCACCATCCGCGCAGCGGTGATCTCGTCCTGCAAGTGATGAGCTAGTTTTGTGAACTCGTCGATGTCCGAGTCCACTCTTCCCATGAATCCTTCGAGCTGGGTAAGCACTTCAGTTACGTCCGCGGATATTTCGGTTAAGGAGCGGGACAATATGTTGAAGTCGTCGTAGCGATCCATCTCCAAGTCGCTAAACTCCAGCAAATCGCTGGACATGATGGCCGGCATGTTTCCCAAGGTGCCGCGGAACGTGTCCATCTGCGGCGCATGGACGCCAAAGTTCCGAATTCCTCCAATGCGGCTGAATTCATGCTTTTCCTGAAAATCGCCGACTTTTCCCGAAAGGCGTCTCTTCGAAAAATTTAGGATCTCCACCAGTTTCGCGAGTTCGGACAGGCGTCCCAGCATGCGCGTTCGGTTTATGACCAGCTCTCCGACCGCGTTCATCATACGGTCAAGGCGCTCGAGCGAAATGCGCACGGACTTCGCATGGGGCAATACCTGCGCAGCGGCGGAACTCGGAGCAGCCGCCTGCCCTTCAACTGTCGGCTCCTCCCTTGATTCCGGTGCTGCCGCAGCGCCGTGAGTGGTCTCGGCCTTCGCGTCGGGCGCGCCTTCAGGTGCCAGGTCCTCAATTCTCGCGAGAAGCATATCGACCGCAGCGCGCATCTCTGTATCGCTCGACCATTGCCGGTGCAGAAACTTTTTCAGCACATCGACGGACTCGAGACAAATATCGATGATGCTGGCGTTGGGTTGCAGCGCTCCATCTCGCAACTCGCCGATTAAATCCTCCACTCGATGCGCCACGGCGGAAAGGCGGTGAAGTCCGACTTGAGCGGCCGAGCCCTTTACCGTGTGCATCGAACGGAATAACCGGTGAATGTCTTCGGCCTTCGGGTTCGCTTCGAGCGCGAGCAGGCATTCCGTCACCGCCTGCAAGTGCTCTTCAGCCTCGGGAATGAAAAATTCGAGAACCTCGTCAGGCACTTCCCCGTCGGCCGGCAGCTTGTCGGCATAGGAAGGCGATGGAAAGACTGCGGGCACGGACTGCCCGTCACCGGGATCACCGCCAGCTGTTGCGCCACCGTATTCGTCATCGGAGTATTGCTTGGACTCGGACGGTTCGGCGGGAAATGCGAACGAATAGCGCTGCTTGAAGGCGGCGAGATCCTCCATTGTTTCGGCGCCACTCGAACTGATTTGCAGCAAATCGAATTCGAGCACCGAAATTGCGTCTGAAATGAATTCAGTGAGAGGCCCGTGCATGTCCGCGGTTAACGTGGCGTTCATGGCGTAATGGAAAATGTGCGCCATCTTTGCGGATACTTCCGAAAATTGAGGAAATCCGTAGCTCGCGGAAGTTCCCGCGAGTGTGTGCGAAGCGATGTAAAGTTTCTCGAGATCTTCAGGTTTAGTTTGCGGCTCCTGCAGCATGCCGGAGTACTCCCGCAGAAACTGGAGGTTCTCGGAAGCCTCCTGGAGGAACAATTCCACCGATTCTTGGTTTGGCACGTTCACGGCCGTTCCTCCGCGAAGGCCAGCGTCCGTGGCGCCTCGGCAGATACGGGCTTGCGATAAATCAAGCAATCACCAAGCCTGATGGATTCCAAATTCAGCGAAACATTCGAAAGCGTTTCCGAGTGGCCCAGCAGAAAATATCCGCCGGGCTCCAGCGCGTCATAAAAGCGGCGCAGGATCGCGAGCCGCCTTTTTTCCGAAAAGTACATCAGCACGTTCATGCAAAAAATGCAGTCGAACTTGCCGAAGTACAGCGGCTCGACGAGATTCATCTGCACGAACGAGATCATCTTTCGAATTCGCGGTCTCACTTGATATCCATGTTTCGTTGCCAAAAAATGCGCTTCCAGCTGTGCCGGCGAAACATCCTGCAAGCTGCGCTTGCCGTAAATTCCGCGTTCGGCGTGGGACAACGCACGGCGGCTGATATCGGTGGCTAGGATTTCAATCTGCCACGCCTCCGCAAATTGCAGCGTGTCGCTCAGCGTCATCGCTATCGAACAGGGTTCTTCACCCGTCGAACATCCCGCGCTCCATATGCGAAGCGCCCGCGGGTCCTGCCAGAATTTCCGCTCCTGCACCTCGGGCAGAATCTTTTTCCTCAGCGCTTCAAACACCGCCGGATAGCGAAAGAAAGAAGTCTCCTGCGTCAGCAGCTGTTCCAGCAGCGCTTCGTATTCAACGACGGAACCGCGTACGATCTGCAGCAGCTCTGTTCCGCTCTCAATATGTTTATCGCCGAGATATTCGCGCAGCCGGGATGAAAAGAAGCGCTCGCGAGAAGAATCCAGCAAAATCGCGGAACGCTGCTCAACCAATGTGCGAATCTCGCCGAGTTCCGTCTCGGTAAGCTGCGCGGTAGTGAGATGTTGTTTCATGTTCGGCACGCGTCAGCGGCCGGCTTTTTCGCCGACCACTCCGGCACACCGTTAACGATGCGCCCCCACTGGTGCTGCCGGCCGCGTTTCCTCGGATGCAGCCGTTTCCGGCCGGCCGGACTGCGAACGAAATTGCGCGAGCGCTTCGTTGAGCTGTTCGGAGAGCTTCACCATGTTGCCCACGGTCGAGGCCGTCTGCCGCGCACCCTGCGTGGTCTGGCGCGTGATGCCGGAAATGATCTGCATGGCGTTTGCGACGCCTTCTGTTCCGCGTACCTGCTGCTTCGATGCGAGCGAAATTTCCTGCACCAGCTCAGCGGATTGGCGTACAACGCTTGAAATGGCTTCCAGCGCTTTTCCGGCTTGGTCCGCCAGTCCCGCTCCCACCTCCACCTCGCGCGTACCTTCTTCCATTACTACGACGGCTTCGTTTGTCTCGGCCTGAATGGCTTTAATGAGCGCGGCGATGTCCTTGGTGGCGCTGCGGGAGTGTTCGGCGAGTTTGCGCACTTCGTCCGCGACTACCGCGAAACCTCGACCTGCTTCTCCGGCGCGCGCCGCCTCGATGGCAGCATTGAGCGCCAGCAAATTCGTTTGTTCGGTGATGTCGTTAATCACGTTGATGATTTCCGAAATTTCGAGTGAGCGATCACCCAGGGATTTGATTTTCTTAGCGGTCGCTTGCACCGAAGCGCGAATCCGCTGCATACCATCCAGCGTATCGCGCACCGCGCGGTTGCCTTGTTCCGCGGCATCCAGCGCGCGACGAGCGGCCTCTGCGCTGGCTTCCGCGTTGTTCGAAACTTGCTTCATCGAAACCGTTAATTCCTCCACGGCTGATGACGTGTTCGTGATTTCCTGGTCTTGTTGCGTAGCGCCTGCGGTCATGTCGTCTGCGGCTTCCAGAATCTGATTCGCGCTGGTGCTGACGTCGACCGCAGCCTTGCGCACGCGTTCTAGAACCTTGGTGAAGTTGTCGAGCATGAAGTTCACGGAGTCCACGACGTTGCCCAGAGCGTCGTTGCTCACCTTGCCGCGAATATTCAAGTCGCCTCGCGCCACTTGGCTGATGGTGTTGAGCAAATCGGTGATGCTGCGCTGAAGTGAATCCTGCGCTTGTTGATTCGTTACCGCATGTGCCACTTTCGCGGCGCTGCGATTGAAATTCTCCGCGATGAATCCGAACTCGTCACTGGTTCCGATTTCCACACGCGCGCGTACGTCGCCGGCCACCAGCCGTTCTGAAAACGTGGCAATCTCCTGTACCGGGGTCAGCACGCGCTTGCCCAGCACATAGATGAGCGAGACGGCGGCGAGAATTACCAGCGCGGCCGCCGCGACCAGCGCGCCATTCGCGCCACCGGGGAACGATGTGGCATCGGCGCCTACCGCTGCGTGTGAGCCGGCGTAATACGCTAGCCCCAGCACGCCAAAAAGTGCGGCGCCGATCCAAAGGACCAGCAACCAAATTGTCGAACTCAAACGAGCTTTCATGACTTCCTCCAAAGAACTTGTTTACCGCGCGACCCGCACTGCGAATCCTGAACCTTCAGGGGCCGGAGAACTGGCCTCATTGTGCTCAGCTAAAACTCCGCGACACCATTCTTCAAATTACCGGAACCGGAAAAACATCAGTCAGCCGCCGGAGATCCACCACCAGCGCAAGCCGGTCGTCATGCCGCAGCATTCCGCGGCAATGCGGCACTTCCGCGGGCGCTTGATCGAGCATCGATTCTTCCGTTGCGGAATACGTGCCGATCACTTCATCTGCTGCAATGCCCAGCCGCAAATCCCCGCGCTGCGTGTCGCTCTTCAATGCTGCAACCACCACGTGTTTCGGCAGTAGACCGGGACGTCGGCCTTCTGTGAACGCAATGTCCACCAGCGGAACGATTGTTCCGCGCAAGTTGAAGACACCCATCAGAAACGCGGGCGCCAGCGGCACTCGGGTCACGATCGGCCAATCCACCACTTCCTCCACTTCCAGAACAGAAAAACAAAAGCGCTCGCGACCGGCGCGAAAAACGCAGTATTGCCGTTCTGGCAGCCGCTCTTCAGCGAGCGACTCGCTCTCGAGAAACTCGCCCCCGGCGAGTTCCGCGTGCGACAGCACCAAGTTTTCGCGCTCGTTCGGCATCAAGCAAACCTCTTTACCGCGCTCAGCAATTCATCGGGTGTGAATGGTTTGGCAACGTAGCCATTCGCGCCTTGCTGTTCGCCCCAGTAGCGATCGCTGGGCGCTGTCTTGGAAGTCACTAAGATCACCGGAATCTGCGAATACGATTCGTGGTTCTTCAAGTCGCGACAAGCCTGGAATCCGTTCCGCTGCGGCATCACCACGTCCAGCAGAATCACGTTCGGCCGCTCTTCCTCTATCGCTTCCTCAATCTTTGTAGGATCAGAGATGCCTACGGAATAAAAGCCCCCCTCCTGCAACATGTTTTGCATTAGCCGAATTTCGGCCAGCGAATCATCCACAACTAGAATTTTCTTCAACATACCTCCGCCTCCCGATTGGAGTCCCGAGAAGGAATTGCAACTCGGTAGCCACCCCGTGCGACAAATTCTCGTCCTGCGAACATCTCGACATCCCCATGTATCGACTACCTTTACGAACCGCTTTTTCGTTCTTACGACCCGGATACCAAATGATGAGAACCCTCCGGCGTATCACCTTGAGACTCTTTCTCACCGGCTCGCATCTCGGCCGCAAGCGATGAGAATCGCTGCATGATTTCGTGCAGCCGCAGAGCCATAGTGTGAACCGTTCGAATTTGATCGCGACATTCAGCAGTCACTTGTTCCGGTTCCAGCAGCAACAAATCCGCGTTCCCCAGTATGGAGGTCAGCGCGTTGTTCACGCTGGGACGCATTTCGAGCATGTAGCGGCCAAGGGCCGCCTGCCCTTGGCTTTCAATCGCGAGGCGTTCGGCACGCTGAGCCCTGGCAACGGCTTGCACTCGCCGCAGCGCTTCACTGGCCACAAGAATTAATGTTGAAGTCCAGCCATCCTGGCGCGGCACAACCTGCAAGTGCGGATGTTCGGATTGTAGGAACGAAATTTCTTTCTCATCGTCCGAAACACAAACGGTTGTAATGTTTGGATAAGCGCGCAAGGCAGAGAGGATTGCGGAAGTCTTGCGCTCACGTACGGGTCCCAGAATTACCAGGTCGTAACTCGCGGCGCTCGAACCATGCCAGACGTCGCTGGTGACCAGCGCGATTTCCGGAACGTGCCGCTCCGCGTGCCAGCGCGCCGCAACCGATCGAGCAAATTCCGTGTCGTCCGAGACAATCAGGACGCTGGCCTGACTCAAGTGGTCCCCCGTTCGCTTCAATCTCAGGGCTGAAGCTTCTCGGCTTCCTCAATGGTGGAAAGCAGACGCTTCGTGCTGATCCCTAAATTCACCGCGGCTTCCGTATTCTTTGCGCGCTTCGCCTGTTCCACCCGGCCCTGAAAGTAGGAAACTTCCGTTCGCGCCAGTACAAGCGCGGATGCGAGTTGACTCAAATCGCCGGAACGTTTTCGCTGGTCCATTGCGAGGCCTAGCAACGCTCGCGCCACGACGGCTCGCCGAAGGTCTTCCGCTTCCTGCCCGCCATCCGCGACGAAAGCGCCTACCTCCCATGACGACAACAAAACCTTGGTGTCCTGCAGCACGACCGTGGACATGGAGCGCCCACGCGAAGGAGGAGCAGCAATCAGTTGCTCCCAGATTCCCTCGAGGCACTTTTCCATTTCCGCGGTACTCGTCGCCGCAGCCGGGCCATCATTAGCAGAGTTCGCAGGCTGGCTCACCGCTGGAGGAATGCTCGGCGGCCTTGGGGCCGGCACATTCGCATCTTTCCCAGCTTCCGTGTTTTTGGGCGCTGGGGCATTGGACGGCGAAACTTGCACTGCTGCCGGAGCAGGCGTGGCCAACACTGCCGGCCGTTTTTCTCCGTCATCCGGGGAAGCGACCGCACTCCGAACAACCTCTTCGGAAATCGTCGCGGAAGACTTGCTGGCATGCGGCGACCCAAGCGCCTCTTCGAGATCGGCGCGTAGCGCGAGCAATTGCTCGAAAGCCCGCCTTACCGAACTCGCCGTATAGTCTTTGTGGAATGGCTGGCGCCAGTTTTCGCAGTAATAGCGAAGCTGAAAGGTCGTTTCAGCCGCAGAAAATCCCGCGCGCCTGCAGTCCACTGTTTTCACGCCGCTGGAATCGAGAGCTTCCACGGCTTGTTGCACGGCGCTCAAGTCTGCGTGGAGCAAACGAATGAATGCCCGCCGAAGAAGAAAATTGAAGCGGCAAAACGCAATCAGGGCCGCCGGATCGTAGAACAAGGGACCGGCGGATTCCTTCAGCAATCGTCCTTGTTCCAGCAGGCCATGCTCCATCATGTCGCGCAAGCTCTGGCACTGCGCGATTGTTCCAAGGATCTGGTCCAGCGGCGCGCACCATTCCAGGGACGCGACATCCGCCTCGCCCAGCACGGGTCGCAGAACCTGCGCGACGTCATCGAGTCCAATATCTTTGCGATAAAGGTCCTCGGGAGCGCATAACGCGAAGTACTGCACCAGCAGCAAATCGATTTTGTCGCGGTCGGCTGGTGTTTTTTCCTGTTTCTTCAACTGCCGCTGCAGAAAGGCTCGCAACCCATCTTCGCTGGCGTTGAGTGTTTCCGGAGGAAGCTGGCGAATTTGAAATGCGCCAAGGTTTTCGTCAATTGTGTCGAACCACTTCAGGTCTGCGTCAAATACATCGCGCGTGGGCCGCTGTGGGGGCAACTCACCCGCGGGATGCGGAAGCGGAGCGAGATTGAACTGCGTCGCCAGCGCTGCGTACAAGGGATAGGCGAGCCGCGATTCGCTCCATTGTGTGGCAAATTCGGAAGGACTTACGGCGTTTCCTGAATTTGAAACATTCGTGTTTGTCGTCATGGTTTGATAATCCAGTTGTCGATATGTCCCACAAAACGCGCCGCGACGGCTTTCCGGCCGTCGTGATACCTCACCGCAACGACTGTGGCCCACGCATCCAGCGAGCCGTCTGAGTTCAGCATGCGGACACGATCTTCGAACTCCAACGGCAAAACCGACGAGAATAAAACCTCATGCGCTGTGCCGAATTCAATTACGGTCTGTTCCTGCAGTCGTTTGCGGCCAGTGCCCGTCGTCAGAACTCGCACGGGTATGCGCACTGGCGAAATTCCGGTAAAAAGTTGCGCTAATTTCTCAATGCAAGTTTGACCTTGGCAAGCCACCGCTACTTCGGTTTCACTCAGCACAGGATCCCAATCCTTTCGCTCTCCGCAGTCTGCTAAAGGCTCATGCCCCAGGGTGCGAACACAGCGAGCGCAGCAACACCACGAATGAAAGCGGAAAACTGCCCCAGTAGGGAATGCACATGGACAGCCAAAGATTTTCAGGAGATTAGAATATTAAGTGATTTTATTTCATGCTATTGCAAGATGTAGAGCGGAGGTTTCGTCTCGCGACGTCTCAGTGTGCGACACAGTGTCTCATCGCCCGGCGTAATTCGCGGGCGTGAATCTAGAATCGGACTTTACCGTTTGTCGTAAATCGCTCAGGACGCCATGCGCACATGCTCTCTGTGGGCCGAGCGCAACGGAATATTGTAAAGTTTCAGTTTTCGATACAGCGTAGCCCGGCTTATACCTAGCATTCTTCCCGCGAGCGCCTTATCGCCTCCCGCTTGTTCGAAGACGCGCAATATGGTCATGCGCTCCAGATCAGACAACGCGGTTGTAGAGAGCTCGGAATCGGAAGCTTGCGATTTACCCTCCGGCGCCACGCGAACGGCCGGCGGCAGATCGCCTACATCAATCGTGTGATGGTCCCCCAGCGCAACGGCACGCGCGATGCAATTCTCAAGCTCTCGCACATTTCCGGGCCAGTCATATTGCAGGAAACTCTTCATGGCGTCCGGAGTCACTTGAATATTTTCTCCCGGCGCGTAGCGGTCCAGGAAACAATGTGCCAGCTGCGGTATATCGGAGCGACGTTCTCGCAAGCTGGGCAAGTGCACGGTGACAACATTCAAACGAAAATAGAGGTCCTTGCGAAACGTGGCAGCGCGATAGGCGGATTCCAAATCGCGGTTGGTCGCAGCAATCACTCGGACGTCCACCGGAACTTTCACATTGCTGCCAACGGGCCGCACCTCTTTTTCCTGCAACACGCGCAGCAGCTTGGCCTGCAACTCCAGAGGCAATTCACCGATCTCGTCCAGGAAAATGGTTCCGCCGTTCGCTGCTTGAAAAAGGCCCGCTTTCGTTTTCAGCGCGCCGGTGAAAGAGCCCTTTTCGTGGCCAAAAAGCTCGCTTTCCATAAGTGTCGGGACCAGGGAGCCGCAGTCCACGGCGACGAACGGCATTTGCGCCAGAGGTCCGCGGAAATGAATTGCTCGCGCCACCAGCTCTTTTCCCGTGCCGCTCTCCCCCGTGATCAGCACGGGTGTACGCGTTTCCTTAAGCCTGGAAATCATTCGCATCACATCTTCGATCTTTACCGAGGTCCCGACGATTCCGTCGAGCTGTGTTTCCGTGCTCACGCGCTCCCGCAGGAATTGATTCTCCGTCACCAGGCGAACTTTTTCGGCCATGCGCTGCAGAAGCTGCCGTAGCCGCTCCACTCGAAACGGTTTTTCAATGTAATCGTATGCGCCTTGGCGCATGGCTTCCACGGCGGACTCGATGGATCCGTGCCCGGTCATGATAGCGGTCTCAGCGCGCGGCAATTGCTCGCGGATTTTCTTGAGCAACTCCGTCCCAGAGAGGCTGGGAAGCTTCAAATCGGTGACCACGATGTCGGGCGGTGTTGTGTCCAATGATTCGAGAGCGGACTCGGCCGTCTCAGCCTCGGTGCAGACGAAACCCAGTCCTTGTCCCACGGTCATGCACAGCCGGCGAATGCTTTGTTCATCGTCCACAATCAAAAAGCGGAGCTTTGATTCGTCTCTCATGGTTTTCCAATCGTCTTTTCCACCGCGGCCATCAGCTGATGAACGCGGAAGGGTTTTTCCACGCAAGGTGTCCCGTTTTGCGCAAGTAACGCCACCGTCTCGGCGCTCGCCGTATCACCCGTAATGAAGATGATTCGCGAGGCCAATTCCGGCCGGTGGCGCAACAGCCAGTCATGAACATCCGCGCCGGTGATTCCGCCGGGTGTCCGAAAGTCCGAAATCACCCCGCGAAAATCCCCTGTGGCGAGTAATTGCAATCCGTCGATGGCGGACGCAGAGGACGTGATTTGATAACCGCGCCGTTCCAGCGCCGTGCGCAGAAACGCAGCGACGGATGGCTCGTCCTCGATCAACAAGATGCAGCCATGCGTCCGTGCGCCGGCCGCGTCGGCACTCGTCATTGGGCGCCACTTTCTTCGTCGGGGGGCGCAGTGCTGTTCGCAATTGGCAGCCGCACGACAAACGTAGATCCAATTCCGTCTGAATTGTTGCGTGCCGAAATTTCTCCGCCATGCGCTCGAACGATGCCATAGCAGATGCTGAGTCCTAGACCTGTGCCTTTGCCTACTTCCTTGGTGGTGAAAAAAGGGTCGAAAATGCGGTCGGGGTGGGAAATACCTGTCCCATTATCGCGAAATATAATCTCGATTAATCCGTCCCGATGCGACGATCGAATTCCAATTTTTCCCTGGCGGCGCGTTTCATGAACGGCATCATAGGCGTTATTCAATATGTTCAAGAAGGCCTGTTGCAATTGGTGCGGATCTCCGACGATCATCGGCAATTCCGCGTCGTAATTTTCGATTAACTCCACTCCGTGGTTCGAAAGATCGTATGCGCGAAGCCTAAGTGTCTGCTGCAAAATAGAATTTACCTGCAGTGGCTCGCGCTGTGCCGGCATCTGCCGCGCAAAACTGAGCAAATTCTGCACGATCACTCGCGTTCGCTGCGCTTCCTGCAAAATCACGCGCAGATCTTCTTTGGCGTTTTCCGGGACGTCTGTGTTTTCCAGCAGAAGATCCGTAAATCCGACAATTGCCGCGAGCGGGTTGTTCACTTCGTGGGCCACGCCGGAGACCAGTTGCCCGAGCGCGGCCATCTTTTCCGTGTGCATCAATTTCGCCTGCAGGTCGGCCGCATCAGTGATGTCAGTCATCACCACTACAACGCTGTTAATGTCCCCTTGTTCGTCGCGCATCGGGCTGAGGCTTACCGAAAACTGCCCCGTAGTGCCGTTTCCGCGGGAGAGTGGAATCTCGAGATTATCGAGCGCCGCGCCTTGCAATGTGCGCTCCAGAGCTTCCGCAAGCAGCGGCCGACGCGCCGGCGCCACCATCTGAACGAGCGAATGTCCCAGCAAATCCTGTTCGCTGTAACCGGCCTCAAAGCAGCGGCGATTGGCATAACTTACCAGCCCCGCGGTATCGAGCACCAGAATCATGCTCTGGGTATTGTTTAGAATGTTTTTGTTGAAATCGCGCTCCCGCCGGTAGCGCCGCTCCGCCGTGCGGCGGTCGGTAATGTCTTTCAGGACATGAATGGTGCGCAATTCATCCTTGGGGCCGCCGTGTATGCGCGAAGCAGAAACGAGAAATGTCCGGTCGGCGGACTCATGAATGAATTCTTCATGCACCGCTTGCGAATTCCTGCAAAACGGACAATAGCCCGGTTGTGCTGGTGATGAGAGCAGTTCCAGCGCGCCCATATCGCGGCCGATAACTTCTGTGGGTCGAAGCTCCAGCAAGTCTGCAAGTGCGCGATTGAGACGCAGAACACGATTCACCGCATCGTGCACGATGATGTAATCTGAAATGGCGTCAAAATCCTGGACCCATTGCTTACGGGATTGCTCGATCCGGGAAAATAGCCGAACATTCTCCAGCGCCACCGATGTGTGGCTGGCAAGCGCTTCCAGTAGTTGCCGCTCGGCAGGATAAAGGTCACGCGTCAAATCGACGAGACACAGCACGCCGAGCAGTTCTGCTTCGCTGCCGTAGAGCGGCGCGAGCACCAATCCCTTCCACCCTAGCGACTCGGCTAATCCAGCTCCCAGCAGACGTTCCGCTAATCCCGTGCGCAAATCAGAACCGAGACCGGCGGCCTGCTCGGCAAGCGTCCCGGCCAGACGATGCTGAGTCATCGCGTCCCAGCGATGGGCCGGCCCGCTGAGCGCCGCAATTTCCCAATCAGACTCGCGCGCCACTACCAAGACCGCGGATCGAGCTCCTAACATTTCCGCCGCGCGCGCAGTCAACCGCCGCGCAAACTCCGGCTTGTCCAGCGACGGATTAAGTTCCAGGGTGGCGGCGGAGAACTGCGCCAGAAGGCTCTCGAAAGAGCCATCGAGACGAGTTGAGACTTCGCGAGTTCGTTTCAATGCACGCATGGAGGATTGGGGGCTGCGCGCGATTCTTACTTACCGCTAAAGACGTTACGGCCCAATCTCATTTTGAGTCAAGCGAACTGGCGCCGGCTGTTTCGTAACTCGCAATCGGCTCTGTCGCAGGCTGAGACGATAGAAGGGTCGCAGAGAGCGGGTTGAGACGACGCTAAGCTACCAGCACCTCATCCTGGGAAGTCTGACAAAGACCCTAAGACGCTGTAGCTCAGCGACATCCCGGCACAATTGGCGACTTGTTGCCAAGCAAAAATATCGGTCTGCGCATGGCACCCTTCGTGCAATTTCCGAGGTTGGAGTCATCCCCCGCGTGGAGGCAGTGGAATGAAGTCGAAGATGGGAATGATTGGCTTGGGGCTAGCGCTTCTTTTCGGTGAATCGCTCGCTCTTCCGCCAAAAGGATCCGCACAGGAAAACTCAACGGACGCGAACAAGCGAAGAGTACGCACTCGAATAGCTCCTGATTATCCTTTGCTTGCCAAAGAATATAACGTTTCAGGAAAAGTCAAGATTGAGGCCAGCGTTGCGGCCGACGGCCACGTGAGCGCTACAAAAGTAATTGGCGGGAGCCCGTTGCTTGTGAATTCTGCGCTCGACGCAGTGAAAAGATGGCGTTTTGAAGCAGCACCGAAAGAAACACTGGAAACTGTGGAATTCGAATTTAACGGCCAGGGCGCCAGATAACTAGCCCGCTCGGATGCGAGCGGCGGCCCTTGCAAGTGGGGGAGTGGAGGCGGCACACATGACAATAGGAAAGAAGCTCTATCTCGGATTCGGCGCTGTTCTCGCGATCATGCTGGTTTTGTTCATTATCAATATTTTCACCGTGCGGCGCGAATACATCGCTCGTTCTACCGTTGCTTCGACCCTGTCCGACGTGAAGGCGATTGAGACGGTACGCTTTCAAATGATGGAAACCCGTTTGTATCTTGGAAATTATCTCCTTAGTGGCGATGTCCGCGACGAAGATAAAACCAACAAGGGCGCCAATGAGCTTTCCGAGATTCTAAAGGACGCCGAGTCCAAGGTAAACGATGCAAACCTGAAGACCGCTTTTGTTCAAGTAGATGAAGGAGAACGCAGCTGGCTTGAGGATTTTGCGAAGCCGATGATCGCTAAACGCCACCAGGTAGACGCAGGCGACGCCACGGTTTCTGATCTGCAGATTTATTACCTTCAGCACGATCCCAATTCCTGGTTTAACAAATCTACAGCGGTACTGGATGAGGCCAACCTGTCCGTGCGGAAGTCGTTGGACGATTCCAACTCATCGGCCGCCTCCGCCACCGCATTGAGCACCATCATTACGACTGTCGGCACATTCCTCGCGATTCTGCTGGGCGGATTCATTGCCTTCGCCACCGCGAAGTCAATCAAGGAACCTCTGTATCACCTGATTGAAGTGGCCCATCGCATAGGAGAATCCGGCGACCTCGACCAGTCCATTGATATTCATCGCGATGATGAGGTGGGTCTGCTCGCTTCAAATTTCAACAAGATGATTGTCCACTTGAAGGAAATGGCGGCCGTCTCTGCGGCGATTGCGGAAGGCCAGTTGTCGGTGTCCGTCCTGCCCCGCTCCCCGCAAGACACCATGGCCTTGGCCTTCACCCGCATGACGCATGGATTGCGCGAACTTGTCCGGCAGGTCCGCGACAGCGCATCGCAAGTAGCCAGCGGTTCCGGGCAGATGGCCAGCGCTTCCGATGAATCCGCGAAAGTAAGCGTGCAGGCGGCATCGGCGATTGATGAAGTCACCAGCACGATGCACGAAATGAGCATCAACGTGCAAAACGTGGTCAAGAATACGCAGGTGCAAGCTTCCAGCGTCGCCGAAACTTCCGCTTCCATCGATCAGATGGTGACTTCGATTCAGCGCGTTGCGGATACGGCGAAGCTGCTGGTGGATATTTCGCATCGGTCGCGCGAAGAGGTCCAAACCGGAATGGTCACCATGGATAAGGCCACCGAGGGACTAAACCGCACGAGTCACGCGATCCAATCCTCGGCCGAAATTATCGACGTGCTTGGCCGTCGCGCAGACGATATCGGCAAAATTATCGAAGTGATTGATGATCTTGCCGAACAAACAAACCTCCTGGCCTTGAACGCCGCGATCGAAGCGGCGCGGGCTGGTGAACACGGATTAGGCTTCGCCGTCGTCGCCGAAGAAGTGCGCAAGCTCGCGGAAAAATCCACACAATCCACGAAGGAAATTTCCGAACTGATTCAGGGCATACAGAAGGAAGCGCGGGAAGCCGTGGATAACATGGAAAAGAGTACCAGCATGGTGCAGGAAGGCCTGCTGTTGAATAAAGACCTCAGCTTCGCGCTCGAAAAAATCTCCGACGTGGTTTCCGAGGTTTATAAGTTCTCGCAGGAAATCGGAGCCGCGACTACCGAACAATCCAGCGGCTCCACGCAAATCGCCAAGGCCACCAATCGGCTGACTGAAATTACGCAAGAGATTAATTCTTCAGTCGAAGAACAGGCCTCCGGAGCGCAAGGCGTCGTGCGCGCGATGGAAAAAATGCGCGAGCTTGTGCAGCAATCCACTTCGAGCTCGACCGAATTGGCGGCGGCAGCGGAACAAATGTCCAAGCTTTCCCGCGCGCTTCTGGAATCGATGGACCGTTTCGTGCTCGACGAGGGCTTCGTCGAAGGCCGGCGTCAGTCCTCCCGGCGCGCGTCGCCTGGTTCGGAGCGGCCGGCCCGGCAGGAGTATGCAGAACTAGCACGCTCGTAAAGGCGCATACGTCCCAACATGGATAAAGAACTTCAGGTTGTAGGCTTCCGCATCGGGCGCGAGACTTTTGGCGTGCCGATCTCGTTAGTCCGCGAGATCGTGCGCGTGCCGGAAATAACCTCCGTCCCGAACGCGCCGGAATACATCGAAGGCGTCATCAATCTTCGCGGCCGGATCATTCCGGTGGTGGATTTGCGCAAGCGATTTCGCGAAAACGTGGCGGCGCCCACCAAAAAAAACCGCATCGTGGTAGTCGAAGTGGAAGGCCGGCTTATCGGTTTGCTCGTGAATTCAGCATCCGAAGTCTTAAGGATACTGCCTTCGGAAATTGAAGCCCCGCAGGATGTTTTCCAGGAAGGCGAGTTGAACTACATCACCGGCGTTGGGAAATTGCGCGGGCGCCTGGTAATCCTGCTGGACCTTAACAAGATTTTGCAGCGCGGCGAACTTCGCCGTCTGGACGAAACCGCCGAATTGGTCGGCGCCGGTCCGGCGATCAGTACGAAGAGGGAACTCTAGGCTTAGCCAGAAAGCGACGACATCGAGGAACGAATGTCCACCACACTCGCGACGCAGGTACCACTCACGGAAGCCGAGCTGAAGCTCTTGCAGACATTGGTGTACCAGGAGTGCGGCATGTACTTTGACGAGCGCCGCACTCATTTCCTGCGCGACCGCTTGCAGCGCCGCCTCAAGGCCTGCCAGATGGATTCTTTCTACAGTTACTATCGTCTGCTCACCAGCCGTGAGGGCAAGCAGGAACTCATCTCGCTGCTCGAAAACCTTACAGTGAACGAGACAAGTTTTTTCCGCTTGCGCCCGCAGCTGGAGCTTTTTCAAAAAGTCATTCTCGAAGAAATTTTGAAACGCAAACAGGAACGGCGCGATTGGTCGCTGCGCATCTGGAGCGCTGGATGTTCCACAGGACAGGAGCCCTATACGCTCGCACTGCTCGTGTGCGATGCCCTTGCCTACTATTACCTAAGGAACCCGCTTCCGTTCGAGATGCCCACGCCGAAGCCGCTGATTCCTCCGCCTTGGAAAGTCGAGATCCTCGCGTCGGATATCAACTACTCGGCGCTGCTCACAGCGCAGCAGGGAATCTATACCGAAGCGCAGATGGAGACCGTGGATTACACCTGCCGGCTGCGCTATTTCGAAAAAATCGGCGACAAATATCTAGTCAAGCCCGCGCTAAAAAATTTGGTTCAGTTCGATTTTCACAACCTGAAGACCGAATATCTTCCTCAGCGCAACGACGCGATTTTCTGCCGCAACGTCATGATTTATTTCGACGAACCTGAGCAAAAGCGGCTGATTGACAAGTTCCATCGCTGCTTGAATCCGGAAGGCTATCTTTTCGTGGGACACGCCGAGAGCCTCTTCGGCCTGACGGCGAAGTTCCACATGATCCACCAGAACAACGCGACCGTGTATCAGAAGGTCGAGGGGGCGAAGTGAATTTCCTGCCCGACGATCGCGCGTCCGAACTTCGCGACCTCTTTTTCGAGAGCGCCGCGGAGATTCTGCAGGCCATGAATGAAGCCGGCCTCGCGCTCGAAGAGCATCCGGCCGATAAGGAACACCTTCGCAGTGTCCGCCGCGCCGTACACACGCTCAAAGGCGATTCCGCCGCCTGCGGTTTTCGCGAGCTCAGTGAGCTCGCCCACGAGCTCGAAGACGTCCTGACCCCGGAGCTGGTCAAACAAAACGCGGGGCTGATTCCCGAGGTTGTTCTCACCGCTGCCGATACATTTCACGAAATGCTCGCCGCCTATCGCAACCGCCTCCAGCCCCCTGTGGGAGGCGCCCTGCGGGATCATATCAACCGGTTATTGCACAAAACGGCTGCGGCCCCCGAAAAATCGTCGAGCGAAGCGAAATTTGATTGGACCGAATACCAGCGCCTCATGATCGCCGAAGCTTTCCGGCGCGGCGAATCGGTTTACAACGTCGCGTTCCATCTCGATTCGGAATCGTTGCTTCCGGCGGCGGCCTTCGAACTCGTGCGCAAAGCCCTGGAAAGCGCAGGGAAAATATTAGTACTCCATCCGGAAAGCGTGGCTCAAGCTGCCAGCACAAACCTGATCGAAGCGGCCATCTCGAGCGCCAAGTCCGCGGACTGGATACGTGAGCATTGTTTCGTGCCTTCCGTCGTTGCCCGGATTTCCGTTCTGAAAATTCCCGTGCCGCAAGCTGCGCCGCGCGACCTGCTTGAGATTCTGATCGAGTCGGAAGCCGCCGCTGTCTCTGCCGGCGTTGCCGCGGGTACGCCGGATTCGGCGTTGGATCATCACGACGAATCGCGCGACGGCGCGGCGCCTTCTGGCTTGGCGCACGCCGCAGCCGAAAATACGCTGCGTGTCGATGCCGACCGGATCGATACCGTGATGAATTTAGTTGGCGAACTCATCATCGGAAAATCCATGCTGCAGCGCACGATCATGGAGTTCGAACGCATACATGCCAAAGATCCCCTGCGCGGCAAATTCGCTGATGCTCTCTCTTTTCAAGCGCGCGTTCTCGGCGAACTTCAAAAGTCGGTTATGAAGATCCGCATGGTTCCGGTGGAACAGCTCTTTCGCCGGTTTCCCCGCGTGGTGCGCGACGTTGCAAAGATGCGCAACAAAGATATTGGCTTGGAAATTGCCGGCCAGAATACAGACTTGGATAAAAGCATCCTCGATGCTCTCGCCGAACCGCTTGCCCATATTGTTCGTAACGCAGCCGACCATGGCATTGAGACCGCCGCGGAACGCGAGGCCGCCCGCAAGCCGGCTCGGGGCACGGTTCGTTTGGATGCCTACCACGAGGCCGACCATGTGGTCATCGAAATTTCCGACGACGGCCGCGGGCTCGACCGAAACAAGATTCTTCGACGCGCCATCGAGAACGGAATTCTGCGGACGGAAGACACCGGGCTTCTGAACGATTCCGACATTATGAACCTGATCTTTGCACCCGGCCTCAGCACTGCGGATGAGATAACCGAGATTTCCGGTCGGGGTGTGGGCTTGGACGTCGTCAAGGCCGCAGTCGACAATCTAAAAGGATCGATTGAGCTTGAAAGCGAACTCGGCTGTGGCACAACGTTTCGTCTGATGGTGCCGCTCACTCTCGCGAGTATTCAGTCGCTTCTGTTTCGCGTGTCAGGAAAGCTGTACGCCGTCCCTCTTGCGTCGGTAGTCGAAATCACCCGTGTAACGGAAGGCGACATCCACCGCGTGGACGATCACGAAGTCTTTCAATTGCGCGACCAGGTTTTGACCCTCGTTCGCCTGGAGCGTCTTGAATCCCAGCCGCAGCGCGCGCTGGGAAAGCGGGTTTTTGTCATAGTGATCGCTTCGGGAACTCGCAAATTTGGTCTTGCTGTGGACAGCTTAATGGGTGAAGAGGAATTGGTGATCAAGGCGCTCGAAGATCGCTTGGTGACATCGCCGCTCGTCAGCGGCGCCTCGATTCTGGGAGATGGAACAGTTGTCCTGATTTTGAACGTGTTAGCCGTGATCTCTTATCTGTCCAGAATTCAGCCCGTGGGAGCGATAGCGTGAACGGGAAAATTCGCGTTCTTGTCGTCGACGATTCGGCATTGATGCGGAAGCTGATTCCGCAGGTGCTGCATCGCGACCCCTCTATTGAAGTAGTAGGCACGGCAATGGACGGCGAGATGGGCCTGAAAAAAATCGCTGAACTGCGTCCTCACGTGGTTACGCTCGATCTGGACATGCCGCGCATGGATGGAATCGAGATGCTCCGCCAGATTACACATAAGCATCGTGTTCCGGTGATTGTTTTCAGCGCACAGACGGATCGCAGCGCATCACTCACCCTGAAGGCGCTCGCGCTGGGTGCCTTCGACTTCGTCACCAAGCCGCAAGACGCTGCCTCAGGCCGTATCGAACAAATTGCCGCCGAATTCGCATTGAAGATCAAATTCGCGGCCGCTTCCGGCGCGCCAAAAATGATTATCACGGTGCCTTCGATGAAGCGCAAGGAGCACCGGCGAACCTCTCTGCCTAACTGGCCCTCGCGAATCGTCGCAATTGGCATCTCGACCGGCGGGCCCAATGCCTTGCAATATCTTTTTTCGCAACTCCCGGAGGATTTTCCCGGCTGCCTCTTGGTCGTACAGCATATGCCCGAAGGTTTCACAGACATGTTTGCTCGACGCCTTAATGAATCCTGCGCCATCGAAGTAAAAGAAGCACAATCGGGCGATTTGTTGTTGGCCGGCCGCGCATTGATTTGCCCCGGCAATCGCCACATGAAAGTGCGCCGAATGGAGCACGGAAACATTGCCATTCTTGTTGACCAGCCGCGCGTGAACGGACACCGCCCGTCTGCGGATGTTTTGTTCCAATCGGTGGCGCAGGAGTTCGGCAGCAACTCTATCGCCGTGCTCATGACCGGCATGGGAGACGATGGCGCAACGGGAATGGGCGCGGTGCGCGCCGCGGGTGGTCTTACCATCGTGCAAAGTCCCGATTCCTGTGTGGTGGACAGCATGCCACGCTCGGCAATCGAGCGCGGTTTTGCTTCGCGTATCGTTTCGCTTTCCAATCTTTCCGGTGTGTTGCAATCAAAATGCTTGCCGGAACGCGCATCTGCGGAGCCGGTGGTGTCAAGAATCCCAAGTGAACGGTGATTTGCAGTGAGTCATTCTTACGAAGGAGAGAGTTATGAAACAGTTTGAGGCATTGACCAGAAAAAAAAATAGCGAGCCCGTCCGCTATTTGATCGTGGACGATTCGGTCTTCGCGCGAAAAAGTCTCGCCAAAATGATCGAATCCTTTGGCGGCCAGGTTATCGGCGAAGCGGGCGATGGCTGCACCGCTATCACCGAGTACTCGCGCACCAAACCAGATATCGTTCTGATGGATATCACTATGCCGCAGATGGAGGGCATTGAGGCCGTCGAACGTATTGTCCAGGAGCACCCTGACGCTCGTATCGTCATGGTGTCTTCAGTCGGCTATCAGGACAATATTCTTGCCGCGCTACAAAAGGGCGCCCGCCATTTCGTTCAGAAACCGGTAAAGCCGGACGCGCTTTACGAAATCATCCGTTACGTCCTCAACGACGACGGCGTCACCGCCGCGGTCGGCGCCGGCGAGGAGAAATCCCGATGAGGATGGAACTGATTCAGCCGTTTATCGGCTCTCTCGACGCCGTGCTGGCGGAGATGATGGAGACCCCCGCGAAAATTGCGGACCTCACCATGGAAGTCGATGGCTACCGTCGCAAGGGCACCGCGGCTGTTGTTACTTTTCGCGGACAGATTGAAGGGCGCGTAATTCTCGACATGGACCCCAGCGCTGCGGCGCATGTCGCTGGCTGTCTATTCGGTACGGAAGTGGGTCCCACTGAGCCGCTCGTGCGGGAAACTGTCTGCGAGCTGGCCAATATGGTTATCGGCAATGCGGTGACGCAGCTCAACGACCGCGGATTTCAATTCAAAGTTCTTCCGCCGGAATTGCTCACCCAAGAAGAATGTGCCAAGGCCGGGAATGACTCGGAAGCGACGGTACTCTGTTTTGAGACTTCGAACGGAAGGGTTTACCTGAATATCGCCATGAAGTATCTCCAACGCCGCACTCGCGAACGCTCCGCTGCACCGGTGGCTTGAAGCTTTAACGATCGATCCCGCGCCCGGGTCTACCGTGCCCGAGGTCCCACCCTGCGATATTCGACCCCGTGCCTGAATAATCCCGCCCTAGGCATTTCTTCTGAATAGACTACATGCGCCGGAAGAAAAATATTCGCTGCATCCGGTGAATAGGGCACCGCAACTTGAATGATGGCATTTGTGTCGTAGCGGCGCTTGCTCCGAAAACACATTCCAATCGGCGAAATATCTTCGCAAACCGCTAGCTCGTCATCCATATCCGGCTGCCGGATACAGGCTGTCAGCCTGGTCTTCATGCGCATTCGCTGGCGCTCTCGCTGCTCTTCGCCTTCGGGGATCGGATCGGGTTCACGTGTGCGGTGCCCGCGCGCAGCGCGTATGGCCCGTTGCTTTTCATCTTCGTGGGGAGCCTGTGTCCAAATGCTCGGCACGCTGCAAGTCTTGCAGTGTCGCGCGATTCCTCGATTGATTTCGAAACCGCGCAACTCGAGTTCGTTCAGATAGGCTACCTCGCGGCTCTTGCAGTAGCTGCATTGCAACAGCATGCGAGCCACTGCTTCTGTCGATTCCGCCATCGGTGGGAATTCAATCTTCCAGAAATCATCTTCAGGGTTCAGTATTTCGACGCCGTAAAGATACCCGTCCTTTTGACGGCCAAATTCACCCACCACGCGCGCTCGCACGATCTTCTCGGAATCGGGCCCCGCCTCGCGGCGAATCTGAATTTCCTGCTCGGGCTTCAATTCGCGATCAAGGACGATGACAGCGCCTCCTCGATTGATTAGCATCGTGCGGGCCCGGTCTTTGAACTCCTGACCCTGGCTATCTATGCCGGACGCTTCCAGCAGCACGGTCAATGAGACACGATCGCTGCGTCGCATCGACGCCGTTGCCATTAAATCCTCCTAGCGGAGTGGCCTTCCCCCAGGGTCAAGATAGCACACGGCCGCCAGCTGTTAGTCTCTCCGAACGCCTCAGATTCCTCAATCGCTAAGTTGACTGCCTGTTTGTGATGGTAATAAAAGAGTTACCTCCCCTGGCGTGTTGTTGATACCCCCATTGACGGAGCCTTTTCCTCATGCTACGCTGGTTGGGTTGGAATCTTAATCTTGTCAATCGGGAGTTCAGACCATGGAATGGGTTACCCCTCAGCACGAAGAAGTCAACCTGAACTGCGAAATTAGCTCCTACGCTAACGCCGAGCTCTAGCGCGTATGCGCGTTAAAGTCCTCGGCTCCGGAGCCGGGGGCGGGTTTCCCCAATGGAATTGCGGTTGTTCCAACTGCAATGGGCTGCGTGCAGCCAAACTGCACGGAAGTTCGCGTACCCAAACGCAAATCGCCTTCTCCGTAAACTCTAAAGCATGGTTTCTTCTGAACGCTTCGCCAGATTTGCGCGCGCAGATCCTGGCTACCCCCGAACTTGCTCCTCCGGAGGGTTCGCGCCAGTCACCCATCACTGGTGTGTTTCTCCCTAGCGCTGACGTAGATTCCATCATGGGTCTGCTTCACTTGCGCGAATTCACGCCATTTCGTATTTTCGCCACTCCTGCTGTGCAGCAAATACTCAGGGAAGAAAACACCATATTTCGCGTTCTCGATCGGGCTACGCCCCCTGTACAGTGGCTTGGCATCTCCATGCGGCCGCAATTTGCTCGCGTGGACAGCGATCCCCGCGAGGATTCGTCTTTCCGTTGCTCGGCGGTTCCCCTGGGGGGATCTTACCCGGATTACGTGAGCGATACTCTGCGCGGCAGTCTGCCGGCGGACCAAGCCGTTGTCGGATTACTTGTCGAACAGGGCGAGAAGCGCTTGTTCTTTGCGCCTTCTCTTCCGGGACAAAATCAGGAATGGAAAAAGCTAGCCGAGTCCAGCGACTTGGTGTTTTTGGATGGCACATTTTGGAGCGATGACGAACTCAGCCGCGCAGCAGGATCCGGCAAGACCGCGCGCGCGATCGGTCATCTCCCGCTTTCGGGCGCGGACGGCTTGCTTCAGCAGTTTTCCGGCACCGGTCGCGGCCGCCGCGTCCTCATTCACATCAACAACACAAACCCCATCCTGGACGAAGAGAGCACTGAGTACCACCAGGTGCGTGAAATGGGTTGGGAAATCGCGCATGATGGTATGGAGTTTGCCCTGTGAATGTGTCGCTCTCAGAATCGTTTCTCCCAGAAGCCCAATTCGTGGCGCGCTTTCACGCCATCGGAGAGGAGCGCTATCATCATAAGCATCCTTTCCACCTCTTGATGCACGAAGGAAAACTCACGCGCGGCCAACTGCAAGCCTGGGCCCTCAACCGTTATTACTATCAGAGCCGTATTCCCATAAAAGACGCCACGATTCTCGCGCGCAGCGAAGACGCCGAATTTCGCCGTGCGTGGCGCAAGCGCATCTTCGACCACGATGGAGACGGCACGCACCCTGGCGGCATCGAGAAGTGGCTGCGGCTGGTGGAGGCGACGGGGCTCACTCGTGACCAGGCGCTGCGCGGAGACGCCATTCTGCCGGCAGTCCGGTATGCCGTGGACGCTTATCTTGAGCTGGTTCGGTCGGGGACATTTCTTGAAGCTGTGGCCTCTTCTTTGACCGAACTTTTTTCCGGCAAGCTTATTGCTCTGCGCATGGACGCGCTCAGGCGCTACTATCCCTGGCTCTCCGGCGGCCTCGATTATTTTCAAGGCCGCCTCACGCAAGCGCCCGAAGACGCCGACTTTGCTCTGGCCTGGGTGGTGAAGCATGCCCGAACGCGCGAGGAGCAGGACCTCGCGCTCGCTGCGCTACGCGCGAAGTGTAATATCCTTTGGGCCCAGCTCGATGCCGTGTATTTTGCCTATGTGTCTCCTGGCTGGCCGCCGCCGGGGGCTTTTCAACCTCAGGCGGGCTAAAGTATGAATCCTGAAAAGCACGCGCGGCCCAGGCTCGCGCCCGGTTGCCGGCTGAGCGAACCCAATCGCGCGCCGCGCATGTTGCAGATGCCGGAACGCGCGCTCCGTCTGAACGGACCAAGCCTTGAGATCGTCGAGCGCTGTGACGGCAGGCACACGGTCCAGCAGATCATCTCCGAGCTGCAAAAGATTTATTCGAAAGCCGAACCGGAGCGCGTGGAGAAAGACATCCTCGGGTATCTAGCGCTACTCCAGGAGCAGCAAGCCCTCGAATTCACGGTAGAAGATGCCGCCGAGCAGAAATGACTACTACGATTCCCACACCGCTCGCACTGATTGCTGAGTTGACTCACCGCTGCCCTCTGCACTGCGTCTACTGTTCCAATCCTTTGGAGTTGCAGTCTCGTGGACTCGAACTTTCGACCGAGGTCTGGTCGCGAGTGCTGCGAGAGGCTGCCGAAGCAGGCGCAATGCAAGTTGACTTCACCGGCGGCGAACCGCTCGCGCGTCCCGATCTCGTCGAACTTGTTCGCGCCGCCCGATCCGCAGGCCTCTATGTGAATATGATCACCTCGGGCCTGCCGCTGGACGAACGGCGCCTTGCCGATCTCGTGAATGCCGGACTCGATCACCTGCAATTGAGTTTTCAAGGCCTACAGGAGGATGCCGCAAGTGAGATTGCAGGCACCCGGGCGCTTGAGCAAAAGCTCCAAGTTGTCAGGTGGGCGCGGGCGCACCGCGTCGCTTTGACTCTGAATTTCGTGATTCATCGCCAGAACCTCGACCGCTTGGAGGAAATGATCGCTTTCGGAGAAGAATCCGGCGCCGGCCGTTTGGAATTCGCGCATGTCCAGTATTACGGCTGGGCCTTCGCCAATCGCGAACGTCTCCTCCCCACGCGCGATCAGGTGGAGCGTTCGATCCTCCTGCTGCAGCAAGCGGAAGCTCGGCTGCGCGGGAAAGTTCGTGTGGAATATGTAGCGCCGGATTACTACGCGAAGTATCCGAAGGCGTGTATGGGCGGTTGGGGACACAAACTGATGCTGATTACGCCAACCGGCGACGTACTCCCGTGTCACGCCGCGCAGGTCATTCCCGGCCTGCGCTTTGATAACGTAAAAAACAAGCCACTCCGCGAGATTTGGGATTCCTCCGAGGCCTTTCAAAAATTCCGAGGCGAAGACTGGATGCAGGAGCCTTGCCGCAGTTGCGACCGCCGCACTCAGGATTTCGGTGGCTGCCGCTGCCAAGCGTTTCTTCTCGCTGGTGATCCCGCAGTCACCGACCCTGTTTGCACGCTAACGCCTCGGCATCTGATTGTGGAAGAAATCATCGCCGCCGCGAATGCGGCGTCTCCTGAGGTACCCGCCGCGAAACCCGACTGGCTCTACCGCCCCAATCCTGCGTGAAACGGGGCTGAAACTCCTCGCCGCAAGAATCAATGTGCCGAGGTGAGTGCGGGAGGCGGATATTCCGGCAGCTTGGCGTTCTTTTGGTCCGTGCGCTTTACTTCCAGTTCATCGAATAGAATTGAAGGGCAGATAACAGTCGTGGGAATCGCTCCTTCGCGATTGCTCACCAGCGGGTCGTCTCCGGCGGCTACCAGGTCGTTTCGCAACGTGCGCACATCGAGCTCGTTGAAGACTGCGCCGCGAACAAGTTCTTCGTGCCCATCGTTAACATACACGCGATACAGCAGCCGCGGATTGTACCCGGACAGCGTTTCAACGTAATATCCGTACGGTTTGTTTTCCTGTCTGCACATCTCGATTAGCTTTTTCTTGAGTTCCTCAGTCGGCAGCGGCTGTTTGGGTTGCACGATCAGGTTGCCGATACTCGCTATAGGCGGCTGGCCCGGTGCCGCACGCCCGTGCCCGTTCGAAACAGGAAAATCGCGGATGGGCATTCTACTTAGCAGGTAGTCCACCAGCATGCCATCCTTAATAAGCGGCACCACTTGTGCGCGAACTCCCTCTTCATCGATCTCATAATTGCCGATCAGGCTCTTACCCCGAAATGATTTCATCGTAGGGTCGTCCACCACCGAAAGAAATTCAGGAAGCACGCGGCTCTTATAGCTTGAAGAAAACTCCCCGATCGTCCGCGCTGACTCACCTGGCTTGGGCCGAATACCCAGCACATTGTTGCCTACCAAGCCGGTGAATACATCCGTTGCAGCGTCATTTGAAAATAGCACGGGCCCGCGATAATCTTCCTCCACGAGCGGCGCTTCGCGAAGGTCTTTCAGAGATTCCAGCATTTTCGCCATGTCCGCCTGTAATTTCTCCGGCTGGGGCAATTCCGCTGCCGTGGCTGCCATATAAAAAGGTGAACGGCCAAGCCGCATTCCGTCCGCCGCTTGCGTCTCCCCGGAAAGCTGGACCGAATAGGCTGCATAGCCCTGCCGTGTAACGCTTCCTTCCGTGTTTACGAAATAGACGTTCACCGCGCGAAATCTGACGGCGGCGGATAACGATTGGATTTTCGGGTCCGAGCGGAAAAGCTCTGTCGATTTTTCAAGCGACAGTTTCCACGCCTCGGGAGAAAATTCGAGTTTGGCCAGTGGGCCGATCGACTGCAAAGATGGGACCTTTGCGAAGTCATCAAACGGCTGTTCCGCGCTGTACTGGCTCAGCAGAGCCTTCTTACTTGCAAATGCCTCGCTGGCTGCTTTGTAGGCGCGATCCGTTGCATTCCACAATTGGCGGCGGAGAGCTATCGAATCGTTGTCCAGCGGCGCAAGGTCAACCACGCCTATGCCGGGCCCGTAATAGCTGTCCTGCTTGTAATCACCGACGCGCACCACCACTCGAATGCTGCGCACGTGCACGCGCTGGTTCTCGCGCAACGCGCCAAACGTCGCTTCAGCCGTGTACTCCTGCACATCCGAGAGCCGGTATTCGATGTAATAAGGCGCTGAGACGTCGTCCATCTTCACATGCGATTTGGAGCGCTCCAGTTCCTCGCGCATGGCGCTAAGTACCGGGTCGGAGGGAGCAGCGCTCTGTTTCGTATCAACAGCAGCTCCAGACGCAGGCGAAGTATTACTCTCCACTTTCTTCTGCCCCGCAGCGGGCTTGGCACAGGACAGTGCGATCAACGCCGCCATCAAGAGACACGGAACCGAGCGAAACGCCATCCGCTTGTCGTTCATTTTCATGGTTAGCGCTGTGCCGCCGTACCCGGCTGCGAGTTTGAAGCAGTTGGCGGAGCGTCGAGGGATGGAGGAGGCAGAATCGGAGGCCGTTCCGTACCTCGCCGTCGCTTCTGCACTTCAATTTCCGAAAACAGCATGGCCGGCGCTGCCGCGGCCACGGGAATCTGCCCGGATTCAGCGCCACAGATCCCGTTGAAAACCTGCATGGTGTCCCCAGTCACCATAATATTGTTCAGGGAAAGCAACGGCGTTCCGACGATGTCCACTCCGCGCACGAGCTCATCCGGCCGCCCGTCGGCATACACTCGATACACCATCACCGGAAGCACCTGGAAAGCTTGGGGTGTCGCACGCCCGGTCAACGTGAAGCCTCCCTGAATATCATCGAAGTAAAGCCCGTACGGCTTCCCTTGCTTTTTGATCTCGTCAATAAATTTCTTGCGAAGTTCGGAGTCCGGCACGGTATTCGTAGAAGTTACGATCAAGTTTCCCTGGCGGCCCGTGGGCATCAATCCCGGTTGCCTGCGGCCATGTCCGTTCGAGTGGTCGAAATCCTTGATTGGCATGCGCGACATCAGAAAATTTTTCAAAATACCGTTTTCGACCGCTTCCACGCGAACCGCGGGAACGCCTTCATCGTCGAAATCGTACGACCCCGCAAGTTTTACGCCGTTGAGTTCCTTCTGTGTTGGATCGTCGATTACGCTCAGGAAAGGCGGCAGAACCAACTGATTTATCTTTTTCGTAAACGTCTGGCCTTCCGTTTCATCTTTTTGACGATGCCCTTCGAGCCTGTGCCCCAAAACTTCGTGGAAGAAAACGGCCGCAGCCCTGCCGGAAAGCATGGCCGGGCCGGCGTACGGCTCAGCCACTGGAGCTGCGCGCAACGCCTTCAAGTCTTCCGCAATTTTGTCCACTTTCGCGGCGAGTTCGGAATCAGAAGGGAGCTGATCGGGAGCTGGTGCCTGAAACGATTCCACGCGCATCAATTCCATTCCGTCGTCCGCGCGCGTCTCGCCCTGCACCAGCAGCCGGCTGCTCGCTCCGGGCCGCACCACCGCTCCGCCGTCACTCGTGGCGAGATACGAACGATCGTTGCTCACCTGAAGTGAAACGCTCGAGCCATACACTCCAGGATATTTCAGAAAACCTGCCGAAATTCGCCGGGCGCGCTCTTCCCACTGCTTCTGATCCCAGGGCGCAACCTTGAGCGCAGCGCCTAGATGCGCTTGCGGAGATTCTTGCGAGAAGTCAGGCGACTTGTCTTCTTCTTCCGATTGCACGGCTTTGCTGGTCTTCACCGTGAGAAACGAAGAAGACGCTTGGTCGTATTCGCGGTCGGTAAGTTGCCAGAGCACCCGCGCAATTGCGTCCGAATCGCTGTTCAACGGAAGTAGCCCCGATGTGATACCCGAGCCGCGGCTCCTGTTGCCGTGAGTATTGTCCAGGGCTGCGGAACCCACCCGCATCATCACATCGGCTTGGCGGCGCTGAACGCCGGTCGAAAGAACGATACTTCCGTTCGAGGCGATGATCAGGGATTCATCGATGTCCGTAACGGCATAGCTCAGGTAGTACGGAGCGGGATCTGTTTTGGCCAAAGATGCCGTGGCGCGTTTTAATTCTTGCTGCATGGTCTGTAGCACCACATCGGGCGCCAAGCCGGAAGGAAAAGAAGGAATAGCGCAGAAAACAAACAAGAAACTAGCCACGAGACGAGAGAAGGGTCGAGTCATTTTTTAGTTAACACTCTCCAGGATCCGTATCTAGCATACACGGTTTTGTCTTCTCGGGCTGATTAGAGCGGCTGCTGAAGTTGTCTTTGAAAGCTCGGAAACGCCTCAAGTCTCTGTAGCGCGCGGACGACCCCAACCATTGGGACAATTAAATGCAAATACAGAGTCGGCGTAAATGCAGCGGAGGCTAAAACCAAATCATCAATAAAGGCAGTTACTTACTTCGGCGAAGACGAGCTCTCGGACAGAACGTCCCAGATGACGTAAGCCACTCCTCCAGCCGCGCCAACTGCCACTAAGGCCCAAACAAGCGTAGGAGTATTCAGGGCTTTTTTGGTCGATGGAACGCTACCGCCCACTCCTGCTGGGGCCTGCGGGTCGGCAGAAGGTTCGAGATCCATTGTGACTCGATAGGATTTGCCCGCGGGGATCGATCGAAACTCTCCGTCGTATTCAAGGACCAATGTGCCTCGATAGGCCGAAATCACAACTTCCTGAGGACCGATGATCGTGACCTGGCCGTATGCCGGTTCGCCTTTCGCAGCGCGGAGAACACCCTCAGGGATTTCAAGCTCGATCTGGTCGTTGCCGGTCGAAGAAAAACCCACCGTGCCACGGCTAACCATCGCGTGAACCATGTTGCTGGTAGCGGTTTGCGCTAGGCTGGCTGAACTCGCCGAAAGCAGGTACAACTGGCTGGCCCCAAACTTAAGACGCAGCGTTCCGCCGACATCTGTCGCGAGTATGTCGCCGGGAAAAATTGTGGTTCCGATTTCGACCTTAGTATTCCCGATCTGCGCGCTTTGCGCCTGAGTTACCAGTCCTAGAGGCGCTTCATTAGCAGCGAAAGCGGGAAAATTTAGCAGACCGGCTATTAGGAAAGCTATGAGGCACGAACGGGAAAGTACCCGCATGAATTCCTCCGACTCTACAAGTTCAATCTAGGCGCAGACGTCGTAAGTGTCAATACCCTAAGGACAAAATATCGGCCCTCGAGTGGAGTGAAGAAAGCGCGCCGAGAACGCCATAAACATGGAGACGGCGCGACGGCCCTATGAGTGGCGGAATTCTGCGATAGAATGGCTCTGTTCCTTCGGAGGAGCGCTTGATCCACCGTTTCGTTTTTCACAACGATAGGCTGTCGCCTGTAGAGGAGGTGCGCCTTTCTCCCGGGCAAGCGGGCTTGTTGAACGGCTGGGGACTGTTCACCACCATACGCATCGTGACGGGCATTCCGTTCGCATTCGAACGCCACTGGAAGCGCCTGCTGCGTGATGCCGAGCGAATCCATTGCCCGTTTCCGTTCAACGCAGAAGCCGTGCGAGGCAAGCTGGACGAGCTTCTGCACGCCAATCGAGTCCGCGAAGGGTGCGCGCGAATCTACGCGATCTACAATCAAGTTGGTTTTTGGCGGAGCGACGAGAATTTTCCGCGCGTGGACTTGATACTCTATTCCTCGGATCTGCCGTCATACAAGGAGCCTGTGAGGCTCGGACTGCGTGAAAACGGGCGCTTTGCGGCCTCGCCGCTGGCGGGAGTGAAAGTCACCTCGTGGCTGAATAACGTGTGGAGTCTGTATGAGGCGCAGCAGGCCGGATGCGATGAAGTAGTAATGCTGAACGAGCGCGGTGAAGTGGCCGAATGCACGGCCGCCAACATTTTCAGCGTGCGTAGCGGACGCGTGTGCACACCTCCGCTGGCTTCCGGCTGCCTCGAAGGCGTTACGCGAAGCGTGCTGCTGGAGATTGGCAAGCGCGCCGGTGCGCCGGTGGAGGAATGTACGCTGCTCCCTGACGATCTTTACGCCGCCGACGAAGTTTTTATTTCTTCCACCAACCGCAGCATGCTCGGAGTAAGCGAAATTAACGGCCGCCGAATCGCGAGCGCGCCTGGGCCGGTGACTCTAAAGTTGGAGCAAGCTTTCGCCGAATACGTCCGCGAATATATCGAAGCGAGATCTGCGGCCTCAGGAAAGCGTTAGGGTCTTCTAACTGCCTCAGCGGACTCCGTTGATCTAGTGGATCAAAAGCCCGCCCGCAGCAATTACCACTCCCGCCAAACCCAGAACTACTCCGGATACCCAGAAGATTTTTTTGCGCGTGAGAAGAGTGATCGAACAGATGACGAGAGCCGCTTCCAGCATTACCTCGCCTAGATCGAATCTGTCGGCGCGGCGCTGCTCGGTGCGGACTTCGTTCTCCGCCCCCTTGGCCTCGGATTGAATGTCCTTCTGCTCATCTTTGTAGCGGTCTACTTCCTTGGAGTATTTTTCCTTGATCTTCGCCACCTGTTCGGCGTTCTGCAGTGAAAAAACGGACAACTCATCTAGGAACAACTCATAACTTCTGCGGCGAATATCCTTCGCCTGATAATAACTCCACTGATCCGTGGCCTTCGTCTGGTTAAGAATTTCTTCGGTGTGCGCTCGATGGCCCATCAGCGAAACCGAGGCCACCAGCACAGCCAGGATGGCCATCGTTATCGTGACAGGAGCGAGACTCTTTTCGTGCGCCCCGTGCTCGGCGTTTTCTTGTAGTTCCTGAAGTTCGTCGGCCATAAGTCCTCCATGGCGAGTACCCGGTTTCTGCGGAGGAGGATAACAGAACTCATTTGCAATCGGCCAGTCGTAAGACACCGCTTCCTGTACAATCACAATTCGTAGCAGAACGGGCACTAAGGCTTGCAGCCGGGAGTTTCGATGAGCGAATTGGCGAATAAAACGTGTGTACCCTGCCGCGGGGGAGTTCCTCCGCTGGCTGGAAAGGAACTCCAAGATTTGACTAAGCAGACGCCGCAATGGAAGGTTGTCGAAGGTCATCACATCGTGCGCGAGTTTAAGTTTCCGGATTTTCGCCAGGCGCTCGCATTCGTAAATAAAGTGGGCGAGATTGCGGAGGAGCAGGGGCACCACCCGGATATATTCCTGACCTGGGGAAAAGCGGAAGTGAAAACGTGGACGCACAAAATTGACGGGCTCACCGAAAGCGATTTCATCCTCGCCGCGAAAATAGACCGATTGTAATCATCGAAAAGTCATGGCGCCGGCCATGCTCTCCTGCATCACTCCAAAACCGGCATACCTGCGTCGCCGCATAATCTACAGTATTTCTTCCTGATAGCACCGAGAAACCCGGTTACCGGCCCGATTGGTGTCACGACCCCATAGTGTCTCTTACACCACGCACCGCAGCTTGTCAGATTGACCCCAACAACCAGAGCACCTAGCTTGGGTATGTACGATTTTGGAGGAGTTATGCTATCCATTGCTCGATCCTGCCTGGCGACTCTGCTTGCGGGTTTGCTGAGTTTCCCCGGGTTTGCGGCCAACGAGAAGTCGCTCGGACTCGTCGTCCAGGCCCAGGACGCGCAGATTGCGGATAGCAAAGTTGCGATCGGCACCACGGTCTATTCGGGTGACAAAGTGGAAACCGATGTCGGAGGAGCGTTGCGCCTGAGGATGGGCGCGACCCAACTTTACTTGCTGAGCGCAAGTTCGGTCACCCTCGCACAACGATCCGAAGCTGTCGTCGCGGTGGTAGCTCGCGGAACGGTTGGATTCTCCTCCAATGGTACAGACCAATTCGAGCTGGAAGTGCCCGAGGGAACTATTCGAGCGGCGAATGGCCAGCCTGCGTACGGGCAAGTGATGATTGTCGGACCGCAGGAGATTGTCGTCTCCGCATATCACGGTTCGTTGGTTCTCGATAATGACGGGGAACTTCATACTATTCCGGAAGGGAAGTCTTTTCGTGTAGTGATGGATCCGGAGCCGGCGACCGCCGCACCGGAAATGGCGCCGTCGCAGGATAACGGCAATACCACTCCAACCAAGCGCCGCCGCCGGAGGTTGGCATTCTTCCTGCTCCTCGGAGCCGGGGCGGGATTGGCATCCTGGGCAATCTGGGACGTGCTTTCCGAAAGCTCTTCCAGTCCCAAGTAAAGCCCCCGAACCGGCACTTCACTTGACATCCTGCGCGCTGAAAGATACGTTCGGCAATAGCGCCCATGGCTAACCAGGTCTTCGATCTCGAAGCTTTTCACGCAGCCCCTCTCGAACGCGCGCCCTACAAGCACCTTGTCCTCCGCAATTTCGTGAAGCTTGAGGCGCTCCGCCGCATCAATTCCGATTATCCGCGCATCGCGCAATCGGGCAGTTTCCCGCTGGATTCCGTCAAATTCGGCCCCGGTTTTCAGGCCATGATTGACGCGCTCGAGTCCCCGGAATTTCGCAAAGCCTTCGAGGAAAAATTCGGAGTGGACCTCGCCAGCCGCCCCACCACCATCACCGTGCGCGGCCGCTGCGGCCCGCACGACGGCAAAATCCACAACGATTCCACCAGCAAAATTATCACCGTCCTGCTCTACCTGAATCCCGCGTGGGACGATTCCGGCGGCCGCCTCCGTCTCCTTCGCTCGCGTGACGATATCAACGACGTGGCCGTCGAAGTTCCGCCTTCCGACGGCACGCTCGTGGCCTTCTTGCGTTCCGACCGCTCCTGGCACGGCCATTTGCCCTTCGAAGGCGAGCGCCGCGTGATCCAGTTCAATTGGGTGTACGACAGCAGCAACCAGCGCCTCGCCCTGTTGCGCCATCGCCTGTCCGCGTCCGTGAAGCACCTCCTGAGCGCCATTCGTCCCGCCAAGGAGCCGCAGCCCGAAGATCCCGCGAGCATGTGACGCGCCCGCATGACGGATACTTCGCAACGATTTCTCGTCGTCCGCCTCAGCTCGCTGGGTGACTTGGTCCACACCATTCCCGCCGTCGCCGCCCTGCGCGCGAGTTTTCCCTCCGCCACAATTGACTGGGTCGTGGACCAGCGCTGGTCTCCGCTGGTCGAAATGGTCACGGTCATCAACGAAACGATTCCGCTCGGCCGCTCGCTTCCCGATGTTCTCTCCTGCATTCGCCGCCTGCGCCGCGCTCGCTACACCTGCGCGCTCGACCTTCAGGGACGCTACCGCTCGGCCGTGCTCGCCCGGCTTTCCGGCGCTCCTCGCCGCATCGGCCGCGACCGCCAAGCCACGCGCGAACCCGGCGCCACTATCTTTTATACCGACCGCGTGATTCCCACCGGCCGCCACATCGTGGACATGACCGTGGACCTCGCCGTTCGCGCCGGCGCGCAACCGCAGCCCGAGCCGCGCTTCCCGCTGCGAGTCCCGGAAGATGAATTGCGCTTCGTCCGCGAGATGCTTTCGCGCGAAGGCATTTCCGGCGGTTACGTCGTCATCAGTCCCGGCGGCGGCTGGAAATCCAAGTGTTGGCCGCCCGACCGCTTTGGCGCGCTCTGCCGCTTGCTTCTTCAGCGCGACGGTCTCCGCTCGGTCGTCAATATCGCTCCCGGCGAAGAAGATCTCGGCGGCGCAGTCGTTTCCGCCGCAGGTTCGGCGAATCCCCCGATCGTCCAGCTCCCCATTCCCGCGCTCGCCGCGCTTCTGGCTCAGGCGCGTCTGGTTGTCGCCGGCGACACCGGCCCGTTGCATCTGGCCGCCGCGCTGGGCACGCGCGTCGTCGGGCTCTATGGCGCCACCGACCCGCAGCGCAACGGCCCCCTGCCGCGCGGCGCTGTGGTCCAAAACATTTCTTCCCAGCCTCCCGATTATCTTCGCGGCGATTACGTCCGCCTGGACTCTTACTCCGCCGCCATGCTCTCTCTCTCCGTCGAGCAAGTCCTCGCCGCCGCCGAGCAGGAAATCAGCATCACCGCGTAGCGCGACGCCACCTGCAGCCATCCCGAGTCCGCCGTGCGCGGGGCTAGCCGCCGCCGACACGCCGAATCCCAAAACCGCACATACCGGCTAGCGCCTCTCCCCAGTAAATTGGAGAAACCATCGTGAAATCAGCTAAATACGATCTCGGTCGTCTGGCGCCGAATTTGCAAGCTCACTATGCCGTCACACGATGTGTTGCATTTTTTCGACGCCCTCAAAAAAGGAAAACTGACATGAACAAAAGGAATCTTACTCGCAGAGAATTGCTCCAGGCTTCGGGCGCGGTAGGTTTGGCGGCAGCTGTGCCGTTCTCGCTTTCTGCGACGCGGGTCGAGGGCGCGCAGCAAGGTTCGGGTATCCGGAACGTCGCGAAAGTAACGGTCGCTCTGAGCCCGCTCAAGCCGCCAGCCAGCGGCCCGATACCCGTGGCCTTTGTCATTTCCAAAGGAGCGGTGCTCATCGATTTTGCCGGGCCGTGGGAAGTTTTTCAGGACGCCGATATTCCGGGCCACGACATGATGGACAGCGCCTTCGAGCTTTACACCGTCGCGGAATCGCTGGACCCCATCACCGTAAGCGGCGGAATGAAGATTGTGCCCAATTACACTTTTCAAAGCGCGCCGCCGCCGAAGGTCATCGTGATTCCCGCGCAAAACGGCGACTCGGACGCGCTGCTGGATTGGATCCGCAAAGCATCGAAGACCGCCGACGTCACCTTTTCCGTTTGCACCGGCGCCCTTGTCCTGGCGGCTACCGGACTGCTCAACGGCAAAGCGGCCACTACTCATCACACTGCTTATTCCGAGTTGGAAATAAAATTTCCGGACGTTCAGGTGAAGCGCGGTGCGCGTTTCGTCGAAGAAGGCAACCTGGCCACCGCCGGCGGCCTTACTTCCGGCATGGATCTGGCGCTGCGCGTCGTCGGACGCTATTTCGGTACCGAAGCTATCCAACGCACCGCCTTTCAGCTCGAATACCAGGGCCAGGGCTGGATGGACGCGAAGTCCAACTCCGTCTTCGCCGTGAAGCCTGCCGGCGACATTTGCGCGGTCTGCTGGATGCAAGTCGATCGCAAAATCGCGCCGTCCGAGGTGTACAAGGGGCAGACCTATTATTTCTGCATGAAGGATCACAAGGACGTCTTCGATTCCAAGCCGGATAAGTTCGTCGCGCTGCTCTCCAACCCATAACCGTGAGCTGCGTCCCGCTGAATCGTCCGGGATCCAATCTACGGAGTTGTGGCCCCGGGTAGAAATTTGCCGAGCGTTTGTTTTGAGTGATTTACGTCGCATTCTACTTATTCGGCAGAACCGGGTAGAAATGCGCGGAGATGCAACCTGACGTGCAAATCTAGAACCGGTTAGAAATGTCCCGGGCATTTGTTTTGAGCGAGTTACGGCGAATTCTGTTTGTGGCGCAGAACCGGTTAGAAATGCGCTGAGATTCTGGAGCCGTGTTACGGCGGCTCTCAAGTTTTCTGTTTTCGAGAATCTGATTTTTTGGCGATTTGAGCAGAGCGCAATCCTTTGCTTTCTGTAGGTTACGAGTCGTTCTATATCCGGAGTTTGGCGATTTAATTTGTCGCGATTCGCGGAGAATCGGAAGCGATCCACAAGGATCGGCGAGCGCCCTCCACTGAGATCGGCGGGCACAGAAATCGTGCAAACACGCGCGACCACCGCGCCCCCGCCACGGCGGGCACGCCTGCCACAAACTGTCGGCACATAGCCTCCTAAAAAAAATAGCTGCTACCCTTCGTCGCCTCAACGACCTAAAGAGAAGCAGCTCTCCACTCCCCCCTTCTTTCGGGGCGCAACCATTCAAATGCTATTGGTTATTTATGAGGTAAGTGACTTTATATCATACTTATAAGGGCGATGTCAAGGGATTGTCTGTGTGAGCATAGGGTTACCGAGGGGCTCGTCAGCTCGCGTCAGAGTTGAATTCCTATCTGGTTCGCAACGGGTGTGTAAATGTCTATTTCAGTCGGAGGCGTGTGGATATTAACTACTAGCGAGAATCGCGTAGTCCTGTGATACCGCTCCAGTTGCTCGCGTTCTTTCCACCAACCCGATACTGGAAAGACGGCTACGGCTCCCCGTCGCGCGAGATTGGAGGCGTGCCCGCGCCATAAGTCGGAATGAAGAGACCCGCGATCACGAAGGTCGCTCCCCAGCGTCCATTCCGTATCCTGTGTATAGCGCCGATTGCCTTCTTCCCGGGAGGCTTTATTCACACGTCTTCGGAAGTCATTGAGGTCTTCATCTGGCAACATGACCGCGAATCGAAGCCCATGAGAACAATACCGCGACTTTTGATTACGCGCGCTCTCAGCGGGGTTTGGCTCGATAAAATAGGAAAGGGTTACGCGCATCTGCACTTGTGTGTTCTCGAGTTCGAGCAATTGCTGGCGAGGCCAGGGTAAAGTGAAGAGTTTCAACTCATTCAAGACGGGTTTTTTCTTGGCTACTTTCAGATATGGCTGAATTGTGTCCTGCACGATGAGAGTCAGCGTGTTGCGACCGCTGAAGAGTGCACGTCCAACATCGGGCACTCCGAAACCATATCGCTTCAGCAATAGTCCGTGGTCGGCTTTCACTGGGTTTGCCGGCAGGTGGCCTAGCATGGATTGGTTCCAGGCCGCCGAATCCACGACAAGAGCTCGTATGGTCTCGGGCCACAGAGCGGGGTATTCGCTCTGTACCAGGGCGCATAATCGAGCCGCGTTAGCGGCCGCGGCACTCGTATCGCCGAACTGGTCGAACGGAGACTGTGGATATTCTCGAGAGGTCGTCAGCAATCTGACCTCAGGAAAGCCGTATCCTAAGCCGTCTGTAGGATCAACGCCAAGATTACCTCCCTCCATAACGATGTCAGGCTTAATCGGCCATGAATCATTCCAAGTGGCAGTCCGGGATACAGGGCACAGATCACCGCGACTTGCGAACGATACCCAACCGGCATGGGTGGGGTCATTGATTTCCGTTAGTTCGGTAATGCCTCCAATTGTTAGCACATTCCAAGCATGCCCTGGAGACTCGATTTCGTTGAGGTCATTCAATTCAGGATAATCCGCGTGCCGCAGTCGAAGAGGCTCGCGTATGTTGCCCGCAGCAACACAGAAAAGCCGGCCGGCTCGAGGTGCTACATCCGACCCAAAACACAGCTGGTCCAGCTCCGCAGACCAGGAAGTTGGTTTCCCCCGGTGAGGGGAGTCTTGATCCGTAGAGGTAGCCAAGCAGAAAAGACGGTTACGATCAGGCTGCGCTAACTCGGCTCGTGCAACCCCGCCTGCCGTGATCGCACCGAGCAGTTCGTGGGGATTACTGCCGACGGGCGGAAAGATTTTAACTGATTCTATACGGAAGGGAACCGATATGCGTTCCTCGCTCCTCATTGCGTTGGTTAAATCACCATAGCCGCATATCCCTGCCATTTGCGTGCCGTGTCCGTCGTGATCCTCGGAACGCCATTCATCGCGGTAAGCATGACAGTCCCCTGCTCCGACAATCGGTGCCAATAGGCGATGCTCTCTGTTGACGCCTGTATCTAAAATGCAGAGTGAGGTCTGGCCACCTTCGGGAGCGTGAAGCCGCGCGAGCAAATTATCCATTTGCCAGGCCTGCTCCTCTAGCGTAGCTGGGTAGAAGCTCGTCATCCGCTTTGCGCGAGCCAAACGTGAAATGCTGAGTGTCAATTCATTCAGGGACGCCAGTGCCTCGGCCGACGCCACGACGAATAACGCAACATCCTCGGGAAAGACCAGCGGGTGGGATCCAAATACAATTCCTGCTTCCATCGCCGCAACCCGGAATCTGTCTGTCGCGGTCGGACGAAGCCAGACCTCCCAATCAACCGCCGCTCTGGGCTCAGGGAACATATCGGGATCATCGATCCATAGGTCGCGCAGCGCTGCCAACCGAATGTCACCGATGCCGTCTATGAGTCTACGGTTCTTGGCTTCGGGCTGTAACGCCCGCGGCTCATTTCTTATCCGGTAATCCTCAATCGTCTTTGTGAAGAAGCCTCTCGCCGTCTCTGGAACAAATACTGTCGCCGTCGTTCGATCTGCTTCTTGTTTCACGGCCAGCAGTTCGATATTCCCCTTTTTTCTCTCTAATTTCTTAGTTAGAAGTGGTTCCTGCGGGCGACCTTCGATAGTGAGGTAGATACCGTTTTGGCTTTCCGGCAAGATGTCCGCACGTCGTGCCACATTATGACTGGCTTCATCCTGAGAGGCGCGTAGTTGCCGCAAGAGCATCTGCGCATGCGCTTCTCTGTCCGGCACGACAGATGGAAAATGCTTGGAGCCTCCCGTGCCGGGGCGCGCGAAACGCTCACTACGCGCGATGTTTTGAAGAATGAGATGCGGGAACTGTCCGTCAGCCATTTGAATCTACATGCGACTGATTTCGCCGGGCGGCGATGGCACCATGCAGATCTGAATCAAGAATCTTCGGGCCCCGGTCTAGGATCGCATTGCGCGCCGCATCTTCGGCTGCAGCCATGATGTCTGCATGACTCAATCCTCGCGCCTCAATCGCCGTCGTTTGCCAGTCCACGTCGGAAACATCAAAGCTTTGTAGACGCATCTGCAAGGCTTCGATCGTCAAGGCTGCTGATGGTAGCTGGTACTTCAAAATGGCTTGAAATCTTCGAAAAAGGGCTCGGTCGAGCAGCGATTCGTGATTAGTCGTTGCCACGATTATCGCGTCGCTGTGATCCTGCTCCAAGAACTGGAGGAAGGAATTGAGAATCCGCCGCGCTTCGCCGACGTCGTTATCTGAGTCTCGCTTTGCGCCTAGTGCATCGATTTCATCGAAAAGGTAGACACCGCGCATTTCTATCATAGCGTCAAAGATCAAACGCAGCTTGGCCGCAGCCTCACCCATGAATTTCGTGAGAATTCCATGCAATAACACCGAGAAAAGAGGGAGGTCCAATTCACCAGCAAGGGCGCTTGCGGTCATCGTTTTTCCAGTGCCTGGCGGCCCGGTGAGCAGAAGTTTGCGGCGGGCATTCAGACCATGACTCTTCAAGCGCCCCCTCTGCCGTTGTTCATGAACAATGCGGCTGAGGCGAGTCTTTAGATCGTCATCCAGCACCATATTGGACAGTAGAGTTTTTGGGTAATGAACGGAGAGAATGGTTGCTAGGTCGCTCCTCACGGATGGCACAGGCACCGGGCCATGCGAATAAACAACTCGCGGCCTCGGTGATTTTGCCTGTTCTAGCAACTCGCGCAGCTGCTCGGCGACGACGGCGTGCCCCCTTTTAGCTTCTTCTGCCGCAAGCTGCAGCACAAGGGAGTAAAATCGTTCTTCATCGCCTCTAACGTGGCTCTTTATCAATGCGACTATTTGTTGGGCTGAAGGCATATGTTTTCTGCTTGCGTCGCGATTTTAGCAGGTTACCGAATTGCCTCAATCATTGCCTTCCGGAACGTAACCATTGTGACACCGCAACTAACGCGGTGAGCATACACATACGTACCTGACTGTGCAACAGGTTCTGGTTGTGAACATATTTGAGCGAGCACGCTCAGAAAAGCTCCTCGCCGCACTACCACTTTCCATTTTCGGACCCTCGGAGCTAAAACGTGCGCCGACTAACGGAAAACAAACAAAACCGGGCAGTCCTAATCGCGAACTTTGAACCAAACCATTGCGCTAGAAAATCAGCGCAAAAGGTAGAAACGCGAATGCGCGTTCCTTCAGTGCACGCGCAGAAGCGAAGACATTGCGCCCTTCGCAAGGCACTCAGGCTGAATCCCTGCGGGATTCACGGGCGCAAAAGGTAGAAGGATTTATCCGTGGCCAAGGTCGGAGGATGCTGGACGGCTGGCTAGGTGGATTTGCCGCCGAGAGAGACGAGCAGGGTTGTTCCGTCCGGGCTGCCGAGGCCGGTGCAGGCGTCCCAACCCGGGCTGGCGGAATAGGTGCCGTTGGTGCCGCTGGTGATGTCGTGAAAAGTGGCAGCGCTTTTGGCGGCATACAACAGAGGATTCACGTAGCCGACATTTTTTCCCAGCGACTGATTGATCCGCGCGAGCAAGCCGGCCCAGAGTGGCGCTACGGCGCTGGTTCCGCCGATGACGGTGGCGCTTCCGTCCACGATGACGTTGTAGCCGGTCTCGGGGTCCGCGTCGCCGGAGACGTCCGGCACGCCGCGGCCGACAAAACCGCTGGGCGATTTCGGCACGCTGGCCTGCTGCTGATACGTTGGAAGGGCAAAAAATCCGCTAACTCCGCCGCCGGTTGCGCCCTCGCCGCTGGCAAGCTCGTTCCAGGCAACTTCCGATGTGATTGTCGTTCCCGACAAACTCAAGCGCGTGCCGCCGCAACCGACGACGTAAGGACTGGACGACGGAAAATCCACGGTGGCTGTGTTGTCGGTGGAGCCGTCGGTCGAGCCGCTATCGCCGGAAGCAGCGAGGACGGTAACGCCCATGGTAGCGGCGTCCTGGCAGGCCGAGCTGAAAGAATTCATCGCTTGCTGCGTCCAGGAGCTTTCCGGGCCGCCCCAACTGATGGAAATGATCGCGGGGCGATTCGTCGTGTCATGGACGGCGGTCGTCAGCGCGTCGAGAAAGCCCTGGTCGGTGTTGGTCGTGAAATAAAGGGCGATCTGCGCGGCGGGAGCTATGGCGCCGACAACTTCGATATCGAGTTCCACTTCGCCGTCCGGGCCGTCAGGACCGCCGGTGGGGGAATTCGAGCCGCCATCAACGGGGACAACAGTGATTTTGGGCTGAGAAATTTTGAGGCCGGCGAAATATTTTGTGAGGTCGGCGGAATTGTATCCTCCGCCCAATTCCAGGATTCCCACACACTGGCCCGTGCCGTCCGTGCCGGCAGGAAAATCGTAAGCTTGCGCGACAACCAGCGGAGTGTAAGAAATGTCTGCGGCTTTCGCGCGCACTGTGCCGGTTGCATCGTTATCTTTGCGGCGGCGGAAATGAGTCTGCGCCTGCGGGCGGTTATCGAGGCCGAAGACGCCTTCGATGATGCCTTCGAGCGCGGCGGGGATTTGAAGTGTGCCGGTGCGGCAGCGGTAGTTGCCTTGTGCGTGCTGGTAACGGCTCAGTTGCACGCTGAAAGCTTTGCTGAAAGCTCCCACGGTGCCGCCCAAAAAAACGGAGCGGCGCGCGGAGCTTTCGGAAACGACTTCCAGACCGTAGTCCGCAGCGAACGCGCGAATTTTGGCGATGTCTTCCGCACGCGCGCCGTGCTTGGCCTCAAACGCCTCGCAGGAAAGATACTCGCGATCCTTGGGCGCGGTTGCGCCGAGGCGGTCGAGAGAAGGGAACGCGGATGGCGGCGAGCCTCGGCGAAGAAAGACCGTGACTTCGATGCGCTCGTTGGGGTCCGCAGGACCGATTTTGCGCGCGCCCGGGAATTCGGCGCGGGCGCTGTTTTTCAATTCGACGCGATTCTCTTGTTTGGCCATGATGTCTCCTTGGGCCGAGACCAATTATACCCGCGCCTGGAACTGCGTTGCGCTGCGTTACGTGAAAATTTTCCTGCGTCCTAAGTTCTCCAGCGCATCGAAGGGAACCGAGCCGCGGCGTGCTTTTGCGTTTTGTTCCTCACGGTAATACCGATAAACTTCCCAATATTGATTTCGTTCGACGTGTTTTTGGTGGGCCCGATCCGGCAGAGTGATCGCAGGACACGAAATTATGCTGAAGCGCCTGTTCGTCCACTATATTGCGGAAGAAGCGCGGCCGATGTTGCGCTTGGCCATGCCATTGGTCTGCGCCGAACTGGGTTGGATGACCATGGGTATCGTGGACACGATGATGGTGGGGCGCCAGGCGAACAGCGCAGTGGCGATCGGCGCGGTCAGCCTGGGAGGCATCCTCTACATCGCCGTCGCGATTTTCGGTACGGGCTTGATGCTGGGTCTGGACACGCTGGTTTCGCACGCTTATGGCGCGGGTGATTTGGAAGAGTGCCATCGCGTGCTGGTAAACGGTGTGTATCTGAGCCTGGGAATATCTCCGGTTCTGATGGGACTGGTCATGTTGTTTGGGCCGATTATGCGTTCGCTCAATATTCAAAGTAGTGTCCTGAACCAGGCGGTTCCGTATCTGCACGCCCTGAACTGGTCCACGCTTCCACTGCTGCTTTATTTTGTCTTCCGGCGCTACCTGCAGGGAATGGATCAGGCCAAGCCTGTGATGTTCGCGCTGGTCTCTGCGAACCTGGTAAATCTGGCGGGAAACTGGGCGTTGATTTACGGCCATCTGGGACTGCGGGCGATGGGCACGGTGGGTTCCGGATGGTCCACCTGCATCGCGCGGATTTATATGATGAGTGTGCTGCTCGCGTATTGCGTGTACTACGATCGCCGCTACAAAACCGGTTTGCGCGACACTCGCCGCCTGCCGGATTTCTTCCGTATCTGGCGCCTGGTACAGTTAGGCCTGCCCGCCGCTACGCAATTCGGCATGGAAGTGGGAGTTTTTGCCGTGGCTACAGCGATGATCGCGAAGCTGGGCGCCGTGCCGCTCGCGAGCCATCAGGTCGCGCTGAACACAGTGAGCTTCACGTATATGGTTCCGCTGGGACTCAGCGCGGCCGCCGCAGTCCGAGTGGGACAAGCGCTAGGCCGCGGCGAATCCGATGCCGCCAGCCGCGCGGGATGGACGGCGATGTTTCTGGGCACCGGCTTCATGGGATTGATGACGATACTTTTCCTGGTGGCGCCGCAGTATATCGTCCGGATTTATACGCCCGATCCAGCGGTGCTGCGCGCGGCAAGCACACTGCTTTTCGTGGGCGGATTTTTCCAACTCTTTGACGGGATGCAGACCGTAGCCACCGGCGCGTTACGCGGAGCGGGCGACACGCGAACTCCAATGATCTGCCATTTGATTTTGTATTGGCTGGTGGGATTGCCTCTGGGCGCCTATCTTTGTTTCCATTTGGGATGGGGCGCGGCCGGGTTGTGGACGGGCCTGTGCATCGCATTAATTTTGATCGGCTGCGCTCTTCTGTATTTCTGGCGGCGCAAAGAGCGTTCCTTCGCCACGCAGAAAATTCCGTTGACGGCTACAATGCTGGATACTGGTTGACCAAAATGGATCAAAACACTTTTATGCAGCGCGCCATCGCGCTCGCGCTGGAAAATGTACATTCGGGCGGCGGACCCTTCGGCGCCCTCATTGTGAAAGACGGCCAAATTCTCGCCGAGGCCGGGAACTGCGTGACGGTGATGAACGATCCGACCGCACACGCCGAAATGACGGCGATTCGCGAAGCCTGCAAAAAGCTGGGAAATTTCCATCTCGCGGATTGCGAGCTTTACTCAAGCTGCGAGCCTTGTCCCATGTGTCTGGGAGCAATTTACTGGGCGCGCCCGGCTCGCGTCTATTTCGCGAGCACGGCCGCGGATGCCGCAAAGGCGGGCTTTGACGATTCGTTCATATACCGGGAAATTCAGCGTCCGCACTTGCACCGGAAAATCCCGATGATCCAGATGATGCGCGAAGAATCGCTGGCGGCGTTTCGCGCATGGGAACGAAAGCTGGACAAAATCAGTTACTGAAGCGAAGCGGCAACGAATGGAGGCCACCATGCGAATCCTGAACATCGTGTGCGGAATTTCGGTGCTATTCACAACGTTGGCTTACGCGCATCTGCTTCACCACCATTTGCTTCACACAGCTCCTGACTTCCATCCGGGCGCTGCGTTTTGGGCCGCCTATATTCCGGCCGTGGCTGCGGGAATCCTGGCCTTCATTGGCGGATGTCTGCTTCTGAAGCGCGCGCGCTAATTCGAAAAAAAGTACTCCGCGTCGCTTTGCGGTTGCCATCATTCACGACGCTGTCATTTACTTTCTCTGAAGCTGGGGCCGTGGCTAGGGATTGCATTCTGGTTTGCGCTCAGCCCATCGAATTCCTCTGCGTGTAATTTCAAGTGCGTCGATGGGGCCCCCCACATCAGCCTTCTTGGGGTCGTACTCCATTGTGAGTTGGACCAAGCGGATGGCCCAGCGCACATCCCGGTCCCGGAAGGGAATATTTCGTTCCGCCGCGGCCCACTTCCGCTGCTCAACTCGTGCAAAATGAGTTTTGTCCGCGACGACTTCGGTAACGATTTCGCTTCGGCCCAATGCGGCAAATTGAACGGTATGCCCATGGCGCTCGATATAGAAGTTCTGTCTGGCCTGTCGAGTGCCAGGGTCGAATACGATTTCCGCCTGATACATCGCCGTGGAACCGTTTTCGAAACCTATGAACACGCCGGTTAGGAAAACATTGTTCTCCAGCATCAGCTGGGAACCCGAAGGATCGACCGCGAGAGCCTGGTTGATGGCCGCAACCATGTGATCGCCCCAATCTTTCGCCGCACTTTTCAGAAGCCGCGGGGCCGCGGTCCTTTGTGCTTCTTTGAAAGCGGTAGAAGCTTCTGCCTGTGCATTCCAGAGCGCTCGGCCAGCACGAGCGTGAATAATATTCCCGGCAGCAGTGAAGACCGAATGGTCATCGAGTCTCACGATCTTGCAAATATCGTCGCGATATTTATCCTTGTCGTCGAACCCTCGACTGTCAACAGCGATGACAATTGCGGTTTGCGACCAGCCGATAACCACGACAGTGCCAGTGGTACTTTTTGTGTGCAATTCCGCACCTGAGCCGGACGCTAAAAGCAAGAATAGGAGCGCGGGCGCTGTGGTCTTGTAGTTCATGGTTCAAGCATGCGAGCATAACTTACATTTAATAAGTGGAATAGCCGGCGGTGGATTTACGCCGCAGACGTGCGTTATATGACGAGTGGGAGCTGAAGCATGGCGGTGAAGCTGGGCGAAAACAATTATGGCAAGTCGCGGGTGCGGCTTCTCCGCGTTTTGCGGCAGGAGGGCCGCCACGACATCAAGGAACTGACGGTCGGGATTCGCTTCGAAGGCGATTTTGAGGCGGCGCACACAAGAGGCGAGAACAAGAAAATTCTGCCGCCGGACACCATCAAGAACACGGTGTACGCGCTGGCGCGCCAGTACCCGGTCGAAGCGGTGGAAGATTTTGCGCTGCACCTGATCGAGCACTTTCTTACTTATAACGAACAAGTTTCCCGAGTCCGGATTGAGACGCTGGAAAATCCGTGGTCCCGTATTGCGCACGGGGCGAAGCCGCATGCTTTCGCATTCACGCGCGCGTCAGGTCCGGAAAAGCGCACGGCAATGCTGGACGGAACTCGTGAAGGAATTGCGATTCGCGCGGGTATCCAGGACCTGGATGTGCTGAAGACAACGAAATCGTCGTTCGGCGGATTTCTGCGCGATCCGTACACCACGTTGAAAGAGGACCGCGATCGGATTTTATCCACGACCATTCGCGCGGAATGGCTTTACGAATCCGACGAAATAGAATTCAGTCCGGTCTGGCACGGCGTGCGGCAGACGTTGCTGGAAACCTTTGCCGAACACGACAGCAACTCACTTCAGCACACGCTGTACGCCATGGGCGAAGCGGTGCTGGCCAGTTTTGACCGCATTCGCGAGATTCATCTTTTATTGCCTGACAAGCATTTCAATCTTGTTGATCTTTCGCCTTTCGGGATGGACAATTCCGCGGAAGTTTTTCTGCCTACGGACGAGCCGCAGGGTTTGGTCGAAGCGACACTACGCAAGGAATGAGCGTCATACTTAGAGAGTTATGCCTGAAAAAATTCTAATCGTTGACGACGAATCCGCGACGCGAGCGGCGTTGGAAATGCTGCTGCATCGAGAAGGTTTCGAAGTACGCGACGCGAGCAGCGGAGAGGCTGCGCTGGCGGAATGCGCTGCGTTTCGTCCGGACCTGATACTTCTCGACATACTGATGCCGGGGATCGACGGATTTGAAGTTTGCAGGCGAATCAAAGCCACGCCGGAAACGCGGCTTACGCCGGTGGTGCTGATCACGGGGCTTTCTGAAACCGAGGACCGGATTAAAGGAATCAATGCCGGAGCAGACGATTTTCTGAGCAAGCCGATCGATTTGAATGAACTGCTCGCGCGGACGCGTTCGTTGCTGCGTTTGAAGCTATACACTGACGAATTGGAGAACGCCGAAGGTGTGCTGTTCAGCCTCGCCCGCAGTATTGAAGCGCGCGATCCTTACACGCGCGGACATTGCGAGCGGCTGGCCGAAATGTCCGCACAGTTGGGAGGGCGGCTGGGCGTTTCCGGGGAAGACATCAAGGCGCTACGCAGGGCGGGGATCGTGCACGATATCGGCAAGGTGGCGGTGCCTGATTCGATTCTGCTGAAACCTGGGCCGCTGACATACGAAGAAATCATCCAAATGCGAAAGCATGCGGCGGTGGGTGAAAGTATCTGCGCGCCGCTGAAAACGTTCGGTATCGTGCTTCCGATCATTCGCCACCATCACGAGAAGTATGACGGATCAGGTTATCCCGACAATTTGCGGGGGAAGGACATTCCGCTCACCGCGCGGATCTTGCAGCTTGCCGACGTTTTTGACGCGCTTACCACCGACCGCCCGTACAAGATCGCGATTCCCTGGGAGACCGCGCTCTTAATGATGGATGCGGAAGCGGAACGCGGGTGGTGGGATCGCGAGCTGTACACTACTTTTCGCGAAATGATTCGAGAGGTGCGGAATTCCCCTCAGGAAGAACCCTCAAGCAAGAGCGCAAATAACGCGGCAGTTTGATCTCTTCAGCCGCCGTCGCGGTGACTTCTTTATTTGCTGATGCGCTGGTCGCCCGAATAGATCACAAACCGCCTGCCACGCAGGAATCCGATCAGCGTGAGCCGCAACTCGCGCGCTAATTGCACCGCGAGGCTGGAAGGCGCAGACACGGAGGCAAGGATGGGGATGCCGGCCACGATCGCCTTTTGTACTATTTCAAATCCCCCCCGCCCGCTCACCAGTAAAACAGAATCCGCCAGCGGAACACGGCCGCTCATCATCGCCCAGCCAATCACTTTGTCCACAGCATTGTGGCGGCCGATGTCTTCGCGCAACACAAGCAACGTGCCGGCTGCATCGAAAAGCGCGGCGGCGTGCAATCCGCCGGTGCGGCGAAAGACATCCTGCGATGAGCGCAGCACGTCCGGGAGGCCGACAAGGAGTTCCGGATCGAAGTGAAAATCAGCGTTCGGCGCCTTCAGCAGGCGCGAGCGGACCGCGTCGATCGAGGCTTTGCCGCAAATGCCGCAACTTGACGCGGCGAAAAAATGCCGGCGCATTTTTTCAAAATCCGGAGCAGCTTCGCCGGCTAGCATTGCCTGTACCACATTTCCGGAATTAGTGCCGTCACTCGCGGCAATAGGCTGAAGCGAAATGATCTGTTCGCCGGACTGCACCAAACCCTCTGTGAACAGAAAGCCGGCGGCGAGTTCGAGGTCATGACCCGGGGTGCGCATGGTGACGCTGAGAGGTTCGTCACCGACGCGAATTTCGAGCGGCTCTTCCGCGGCGAGATAGTCGTCCTTGCGACGAAGCCGGCCGTCATCCCACTCGGAAACTTGCGTGAGATCCAGCTTATGAATTTTAGGCGCCACGCAGGCTTCTCCAGGAAGAGCGCTCCTAATTAAAGAGCGGATTCCAAGCATACATCGGGGAGGCGGCGGGTTCGATGCGCAAAAAAGAAACTGGCTCGGACCGACGGGGGGCGGCCGAGCCAGGGAGGTGTGTGATGAAGGACCGCGGAAGCTTTGTAGTATTTCGTTCCCGCAGTGGCAGGGCAATCCTGCACGCACCTTGTTACGGCTGGATGAAAGCCCGGTAAAAACCTGGGGCGCTGGAAAAAGTAAAGCGACCGGTGTAGGATTGGGCCTCGATCCTGCCATGCGATAAATTGGACTCCTGTGACACTTACAATTACCTTGCCTACGACAATTCCAGTGAAGCGCGTCGGCCTTGAGCTTTGGATGAACCGCGTTTCGGAGATGGCGGACAAAGTTCAGGATGACTGGGACGCGGATAACGTCCACGATCTGCGCGTAGCGCTGCGACGCTGCCGAGCTATGGCTGACGCTGTAAGCGAAGTGAACCCAGGCCCGGGCTGGAAGAAGCTCAAGAAGGTGACGCGCGATTTATTCCAGGCTCTGGGCGAGCTTAGAGACACACAGGTAGCGAAGCAATGGGTGAGAAAGTTCGGTACGGCGAAAGACCCCGTTCGCGGCCGCATGTTGAAAGTGCTGAGCCAGCAGGAGCTAGGGCAGAAAAAAAAGGCGGAGAAAGCTCTGCGCCAGTTTGACCGCAAGAGTTGGAAGAAATGGTCGCGCAAATTTCCGGCAAAAGCTGAATTTTTTCCCGTGGAAAGTGTTGTCTTTCAACGGCTGGCCCTGGCGCAATTGAATGAAGCGGTAAACCTGTATCACCAGGCGCGAAAGCTTCGCAGCGGAGCGGCCTGGCACCGGCTGCGAATCGGGCTCAAAGGGTTCCGATACATCCTGGAGAATTTTCTGCCGCAGCGCTACCCTCAATGGAGCAAGGAACTGAAAGGCATGCAGGATATGCTTGGAGAAGTTCACGACCTGGATGTGCTGCGGCTTCAAATCAGAAAACAGGCGATCGGACTCAGTCCCGAAATCGTAGCGAAGTGGATACAAGAAATTGAAAAGGAACGCAAGATTCGTCTGGAAGAATTCCGCGAGAAGACGGCAAACAAGGACTCGTCCTGGGCAGTCTGGCACAAAGGGCTGGAATGGGGCCGCAACCTCAAAACGGTGTCGCCGCTAGAATTGCAACGCGTTTACTCCGCCAGTTGACGCAAGACCTTTGGAGTTAAAATCCAGCAAAGCAGCCATTTGCCATGCGTGGCAGTGTGGTCGAAACACGCAACGCCGGCCTTTTTCAGCTCAGTGACCGCGCCGCGCGCGCCGAGAAGATAGGAAATCGTGAGGTCGAGCTGCGGGGCGTGGCCGAAGCACATTACTTCCTTTGCGCGCAGGCTGATGACTTCCTTGGCAATCTCCGCGGGATTGCCGGCGGGTTTCAAGGCATCGTGCACGCGGATTTTTGCCGGCGAAAATCCAAGCGTCTCCGCAAATATCTCAGCTGTTTGCGTGGCGCGGACATAGGGGCTGGTTATCATCACGTCCGGCTTGATGCCCAAGACACTGAGCCCGAGGGCGGCGGCGCGCGTCTTCTGCACACCCTTGGCCGTCAGCGGACGCTCAGGCTCGGGAGGCGATTTTGGATCGTTGGGGTCCACGGCAATGCCGTGGCGCACAAGGTAGAGAATCATAGTTTAGGCCACCTCTTTTTCTTTTTTCTGAGCGCGACGAAACTCCGCGTTGAGATGAAATTCTTTCTCAAATAGCTCCGCTTTTCGTTGGAGTCCGGCCAAGTCCAAACGGGTGCCGTCAACAGCGCGGATTACAAAAATCGCTTTGCGCCCGGCAATCTGCACGTCCACGCCCGTTACACGCTGCTGGTGTTCGGACTCGAGTTTTTCGGCAATGCGCAGCAACGAGGTCAGCAGCCGAGCCTGCCGGCGGTGCTGGCCGTCCAGAGCGGCATAAGACGAGTGCTCGAGCTGAGGCTCTGATTTCGAATTATGGTAGCGCACGAGCGCAGCCACCATTTCGCATCGCCAGCCGCGCAAACCGGGGATATCTCCATTGCGGATCAGATATTCTCCGTGTCGATGGTGGGCTTTGCGATTAATGAAATGGCCCACATCATGCAACAGCGCGCCAATTTCCAGAAGGAGCCGCAGATCGGCTCCCATTTCATGAATCGGACGGAGCTGGTCGAAGAGCGAAAGAGCGAGCCGAGCGACTTGCTCCGCATGATTTTGATTGTAATTCAGGCGGCTGGCGAACCATAAGGTGCCCTCACGCATTTCGGCAGCCCGCCCTTTTTCTTCCTCGGACGCAGAACCGGCGGAGTATTGCTCCGCGACCAGGTCAATCAGAATCCCTTCGCGCACGCCGACGCCGGGGACGAGCATGGTGCGCAGATCCAGCCATTTCGCGAGCGTGGTGATGATTATGGCGGCGATGCCCATGACTTCGGCACGGTCTTCGCGCACGCGGAAAACTCGCATGCGGTGGGGCACGTCGAGGGCTATCATTCGCCAAGTCTGATCCTTCAGCAGGCGGACATTCATGGACGGAACGCGTTCAATCATGGGCCCCGGGGCGATTCGAACGAGAGCTTCGGCGTTTCCTCCGCAGGCAACAGCAATGGACCGGGTGAGCCTGGGAGGCGAAGGGAGCGCGCTGCGAAGAATCGCCAGCACATGATGACGAAGGCGATTTGCATCGTCTTCGTCGATGGCGCCCTTGATGGAATACGTCTCCATGAGACGTATGGTGCCGAGGGGAAGCCCGATGCGATGTTCCAGCACGCCGCGCTGAAAAAAATTTAATTCCAGACTGCCTCCGCCAAGGTCAAAAATCAAACGCGGCTGGAGCCGGTCGCCCAAGGCCCACTTCACGGCGGAGCAGACCAGCTGTGCCTCTTCTTCGCTGCTGATTACTTCCAGCTCAATTCCTGCTTTTCGCCGGACGCGGTCCATGAGTTTGCGATAGTTGCGCGACTCGCGAGCGGCGGCGGTTGCCACGGCGCGATAGGCGGTGACTTGATGAGCATCCATGCGGTCGCGGAATTGGCGGAAGACGCGCGCGGCGCGCGCGATGGTGTCGTCGTCGAGCAACCGGCGAGTAAAGGCGTTGTGGCCCAGGCGGACTGCGGCCCGTTCATTGTCGAGGATTTGGATATGCTGCGGAGAAGTAGCGCGGGCAATAACGAGCCGAATAGCATTGGAGCCGGCATCGATCGCGGCTAGTTGAACGGGGGCGGCCACTTCTAGCGCCAGAGGTGAGACAGAGCGTGCGAAGGCTTGTATTGCGTGCTCCGTATGCCCAGGTGCGAGGCAATGCGTTTGCGTAGCACCCGGTTTACGCTGGAGACGCTGCTTTCGCCGTCTAATTCGAGAAAGCCATGCCGTTTCGAAAGATACTCGAATTCGCGTTTGATCATGGATTGATAGCGAATAAAGGATTGAAACAAATCATTGGACAGCGACATGTCGCGTCCCGATTCCCAATAGCTGATCGTTTGCGATTTCTTGAATTCACGGTCGAACGCAACTTCCGGGCGCACATTCAGCCAAAAAGTGAGGTCGGGCCTGAGGGCGATTTCATAAATCCCGTGAAGATAGTCGCGGGCAATGCCACGGACAGCGGCGCGGGCAATTAGCGTGAAAATGTAGCGGTCCGCGAGAACGATCAAGCCGGAGCGCAAGGCGGGAAGAATACGGCGCTCGAGTTGGTCGAAAAAATCGGTGCTGTACATCAGTGCCAAGGTCATGCGGGTGACTGCGTTTTCGGCGAGGAGTGCGTCGATGTCTTCACCCACGAGATAGGACCTGCGCAGCCCCATCGTCTGCACGGCGAATCCCTGGGATTCCAACCATTCGGTGAGGAGGGAAATCTGGGTCGAGCGGCCGGAGCCGTCCGTGCCCTCGATTACGACCAGCGTTCCGCTCAATTCCTCAGGCTTCACGCCGGGAAGGGGAGCCCCGTAGAAACGCGAAGGAGGCGCTACAGTTGCACGGCCATTGGCCGACCTCTTCTTCGCGGGGCGGCCGTTCGCGGGGATCGACGCCAGCGGCTTTTTGTCGGAGCGTTTCATTTTTTCTTGGGAGCGAATTGCTGGAGAGAAATTTTCTCCCCGACAATCTGCCGCATCATTTTTTGGAGTTTGTTCACGCGCACGGTGCCGTCCATCAGGACGAAATGATCGGTTTCGACCATCTGATCGTAGTTATTCAGTATGCGTTCCTGAAAAATGCGGAAGCTTTCCGAGCGATCCAGCGAGATTCCAAGGTCCATTCCGGCCTCGTAATATTTCAGCTTGGGGCGCCCGGCGAGGATGCGATTTACGGCCACGTCGAGCGGAGCGCGGAAATAAAAGGTGATGTCAGGAGTAGGGGCGAAACTGTAAAGATTCCGAAGCCAGTGGGGCGAGCATCCGCGAGCGCCGTCTCGGGCAAATGCCGTATAAATGTAACGGTCGGCAAGCACCAGGTAGCCGCCGTGCAATAACGGCATGATTTGGCGTTCGCAGCGATCGGCGAAATCGGCTGCATGCAGGAGGGAAAATGTTGTCGGTGTGAGCAGACGGCGCTGTTTGCCGCGACGCGTGGCAGATCGCACGAGCGGAGACGAGTTCCATTCGGTGAAGTGAGTACGATAGCCGCTGATTTCGAGCCAACGTTTCAGAAGGTAGAGCTGGGTGCTCTTCCCGGAACCGTCAATGCCCTCCACAACCACAAGAGCGCCGGGATATGAGCGCTTCGAGGTTGCTTGCTTTACTGGAGCAAGTTCGGTAGTGGACGGGATGTCAGGCGTACTCGTAACCATATGAAAAATCCGTACGGAATCGCATATCATATCCCGGAACGATGAATACAGAGTGAACAAAGTGTTACCGCAGAGAAACAGGATGGGGCGAGAGAGAGGTTAGAAGTTCGGCAGGCTGTTCGAGGAGATTCGAAGGATGGCAACGAAATTCAGTAAAGAGCTCGCGATCAAGCCCGGGCATAAAGTGAAACTGTCAAAATGGGATGCGGACGACACGCTTGGTTGGGACAAGAATCACGAGATGAAGGAGAGTCTGGCGAGCGCTATTAAACGACTCGACAGCTTTCAATACCGGCTGTACGCGGAAAAGAAGCGAGCGGTGCTGCTAATTTTTCAGGGGCTGGACGCGGCGGGCAAGGACGGAACGATTCGCCACGTCATGTCAGGCGTAGATCCGCAGGGTTGCGTCGTCCGGTCGTTCAAAGTGCCTACCGCGGAAGAAGCGGCGCACGATTTTCTTTGGCGCGTGCACAAGGCTGTTCCAGGCGAAGGCGAAATCGGGATTTTCAATCGCTCGCACTACGAGGACGTATTGGCAGCGCGCGTGCACAACCTTGTGCCCAAAGATGTGTGGTCACGGCGGTATGCCCAGATCAATCACTTCGAACACATGCTGGCTGAAAACCAAGTGAAGATTCTGAAGTTCTTTCTGCATATCAGTAAAGACGAGCAAAAGAAACGCTTCCTGGAGCGCATCGACGACCCGGATAAGCGCTGGAAAATTTCCGAAGCCGATTTCACGGAACGGAAATATTGGGACGACTATACCGCAGCGTACGAGGACGCGCTGGAGCGCTGTAACACGGCGGATGCGCCATGGTTCATTATTCCCTCCAACAAGAAGTGGTTTCGCAACCTTGCGGTGTCGCACATTATTGACGAGACGCTGAACGAGATGGATTTTAAATTTCCAAAGCCCACGGTCAATCTGAAAAAGCTGAAGTGGCGCTAAGCGCCCGATGGTAGGCGCAAGATTTCCTGCTAGAATCGCTCGTCTCCGAGCGATGACGAAGCGGCGTACCCTTCGAATTGCCCTGGGCGAATTCTGGCGATCTGGCCGCAAATGATGGATGAAGCCGTTTTCCCGCGAAGTTTCCTGAAGGCGTACCCACAAGCGGTGCGTGCCGAGGGATGTTTTGTCTATACGGCGGAAGGCCGGCGGTACCTGGATGCGTCGGGAGGCGCCGCGGTGGTCACGATCGGGCACGGCGTTGGGGAGGTTGCCCGTGCGATGGCGGATCAGGCGGCGCAACTTGCTTACGTTCATTCTTCGCAATTTCACACTGCCATCGCCGAAAAGCTTGCAGAGCGAATTCTCGCCCTCGCACCGGAGGCAATGCGGCGGGGCGGCCGCGTTTATTTTACTTCGGGCGGCTCGGAGGCCACGGAAACGGCGCTGAAGCTGGCGCGGCAATACTGGATAGAACGCGGGCAAAAAGAGAGATTCCGCGTGATTTCCCGCCTGCAGAGTTATCACGGCAGCACGCTGGGGGCTTTGTCGGTTTCCGGAAACGTCCGGCGGCGCGAGCCGTTCGCGCCCATGCTGGCGGAGTGGGGACACATTCCGCCTTGTTATTGCTATCGATGTCCGTACGGGCTTCGTTATCCGGAATGCAACGTGGAGTGCGCGGACGAACTCGGGCGCATGCTGGAACGCGACGGTTCGGAAAACGTGGCGGCATTTATTTTTGAGCCAGTCGTGGGAGCCACCTTGGGGGCGGTCGCGCCTCCGGAAGGTTACGTTCAGCGAATCTCGGAAATTTGCCGCGAGCATGGAATTCTTCTGATCGCCGACGAAGTGATGTCGGGAATGGGGCGAACAGGCAGGCCTTTCGCCGTGGAACACTGGGGCGCGACTCCGGATATGATTCTGGTCGGCAAGGGAATTGCGAGTGGTTATGCGCCGCTGGGCGCGGTGATTGTTGCAGGGCATGTTGCGGAAGCAATTTCCAGCGGGTCCGGCACTTTTCTTCATGGCTTTACGTACAACGCGCATCCGGTAGCTACAGCGGCGGGAAATGCCGTGCTGGATTACATCGAGCGCGAGAATTTGTTTGCGCGAGTGCGGAGCGCGGGGATCGAGATGCGCGCGGCGCTGGAGCCGCTGAAGAAATTCTCGGTTGTGGGCGATGTGCGCGGAATGGGGCTGCTGTGGGGAGTGGAATTTGTGCGAGACGCAAAGACGCGGGAGCCGTTTCCCGCCGATGCTCGAATCGCGTCACGAATTCAAGACGATGCGCTCGAAGCCGGGATCATGACGTATCCGATTCAAGGATGCGTGGATGGCACGCGCGGCGATCACATTCTGCTAGCTCCGCCTTTCACGATCACAGCAGCCATGATACAAATGCTGGCCGCTGGGCTGGAAAAGGCAATTGCAGCGCTCGAGAAGACACATCTGGCCGGAATGGGAGGTTCGTCTGCACTGGGCTGATTGCCGCGGCTATCGCGGAGTGTTCGCCGCACTTGTATTGATCTCGCCGCTGGGATTTTCGGCGCTTGCCGGGTCCGGCGATGCGAATTCAATCGTCGGATTTTCATCGCGCGGAGCGGCTGAGGAAGTTTCTGTCGAGCAGCGGTTTCGTTCCCTTACATCAACGGATCAGATTTCGAAGTTTCATCGCTATCTCACCTCCGAACCTCACCCAGCCGGATCAGCGCGCAATAACGAGCTGGCGCAATGGGTGGCCGAGCAATGGCGTCAACAAGGACTGGAAGACGTCACTATCCACGAATACGATGTGTTGAATTCTTCGCCGCGGGAAATTTCTCTGGAGATGGTGCATCCAGGTCATTTTCACGCGAGCCTTCGCGAGGATCCTTACGATGTAGACCCGGACACCAAGAACCCGAAAGCGGATGGCGCATACCTTGGATATTCGGCTTCGGGCGAAGTAACGGCGCCCGTGGTGTACGCGCACAGCGGGAATCCGGAGGACTACGACTATCTGCGCGCGCACGGAATTGACGTCCGCGGAAAAATTGTGCTGGTGCGCTATTCGAATCCGTACAGCTATCGCGGATTCAAGGCGCTGACCGCGGAGCGGCTGGGGGCCGCCGCAATACTTATTTATTCCGATCCGCAGGAAGATGGTTACACGCGAGGGAAAGTTTATCCGGATGGGCCGTGGGGTCCGGAAAGCCACATCCAACGCGGCGCAATTACTTACGACTTCCTTGAACCCGGGGATCCGTTAACGCCGGGATGGGCTTCGGTTCCGGGCGCGAAGCGGATCCCCATAGAGCAGGCAATATCGCTGCCAAAAATTATGGGCGTGCCGCTTTCGTGGCGCGATGCGAAGCCGCTGCTCGAAAAAATGGACGGTCCAGTGGCGCCGGATTCCTGGCAGGGAGGGTTGCCGCTGAAATATCGTCTGGGCGGGAAGAGGGTGCAAGTTCATTTAAAGGTGGACATGGACACGCGCGTCCAGCCGTATTACGTGACGGAAGCGCGGATTCGCGGCAGTGAGGCGCCGGACCAGTGGGTGATTCTGGGAAATCACCGCGATGCATGGGTCTATGGCGCGGTGGACCCGTCCAGCGGGACGGCTTCCATGCTGGAGCTGACGCGCAATCTGGGGGAATTGTTGAGGCAGGGAATTCGGCCCAAGCGGACGCTGGTGATTTGCAGTTGGGATGGCGAGGAATACGCGCTAACGGGCTCAACCGAGTGGGGCGAAGAATTTGCGGACGAGTTGAAACAAAAAGCAGTCGCGTATTTAAATGTGGATGAAGCGACTTCGGGTAAAAGCTTTCAAGGTGATGCAGTGGGCTCGCTTGCGCCACTGCTCGTGGACGTGAGCCGCACACTGGCTGCGCCGTCCGGTAAAAGCCTGTACGACGAGTGGAAAGTTTCGCGTCAAGCGGAGCTGAGTGACAAGCAGACCTTGACGGATTTTGAGCTGGCGAATACTCGCATTGGAAGCGGCTCAGACCATACTGTATTCCTGAATTTTCTCGGAGTTCCCACAGTCGGACTTACTTTTGCCGGCCCTTACGGCGTCTATCACTCGTTGTACGACGATTTCTACTGGATGAACCATTTTGGGGACCCGGGATACCAGTACCATTCCTTGATGACGCAAGTTTGGGGCACGGTAGCGCTGCGATTGGCTAACGCGGAAATTCTTCCGTTCGACTTTGAGTCCTACGGCGGGCATATCCGCCAGTTTGTCAACGAGCTTGACGATTCGAGCCACATCGCGACTCATATCGATCTTGCTTCGCTGCAAAACCACGTCGCCGAATTTCTGCGAGCTGGGCGCGAACTGAATCAAAGCGCAGCGCGAGCAATTGCGAGCGGACATTTAACCGCCGCGAATGCGTTTGGCGTGAATCAGGAGCTTATGCAGGTAGAGCGCAATTGGTGCAATCCGCAAGGAATTCCCGGACGGCCATGGTTCAAGCACTCCCTGTATGCGGCGCGCTACACCTACGCGCACCTCGAATTACCCGGGCTGACGGAAGCCGCGGAGGCAGGTGATTGGAAGCAAGCTGTGACGCAAGCCAAAATTCTCGAAGACGAACTCGCAAAAAATACTGAATTGTTGCGTCAGGCTAAAAAGGGCCTGGATTCTATCGCTGGGATGGAATTGCCATGAGCAGAAGGGGGACTATCTTTCTTTGGATCTTTTTTGCGGCATCCATGCCCGCAATAGCGCAGACCTCGGCGACGCCGTCCCGGAATGCGCGGGCGCGCGAACTTGGAGTGCCATTTGAAGGTACGCCGGGACCGCTGGATGCAATTACGGACGTGAAAGGCGTGGAAGTTGGTTACCGTACATTGATTTCAGGGGAAGGCAAACTGCAAGTTGGTGTTGGGCCAGTGCGAACGGGCGTAACGGCGATTTTCCCGCGCGGAAAAGAGGCGGTGGACCCTGTGTTTGCGGGGTGGTTCACGGAAAATGGCAATGGGGAAATGACGGGAACGACCTGGGTCGAGGAATCGGGATTTTTATATGGGCCGGTGATGATCACCAACACACACAGCGTCGGAGTGGTGCGCGACGCTGTGATTTCGTGGCAGCTCAAACACGGGACGCCGACGTCGGCGGACGATTGGTGGTCGCTTCCGGTGGTGGCGGAGACATGGGATGGATATTTGAACGACATCAACGGGTTCCATGTGAAGGCTGAAGACGCGTTCGCTGCGATGGACGATGCACACTCGGGCGCGATTGCCGAAGGCAACGTCGGTGGCGGAACGGGAATGATCTGCTTCGAGTTCAAAGGCGGTACGGGAACTGCATCGCGCCAGCTTCCGGAGAAAGCCGGCGGATATACAGTTGGCGTCTTGGTGCAATGCAATTTCGGAACGCGGCATCTTTTGCGGGTCGCGGGGACGCCGGTAGGGTATGAGATTGCGGGCAAGCCGATCTGGGATGATGACACTGGCTCCATTATTGTTGTGGTGGCCACGGACGCGCCGCTTTTGCCAAACCAAATGAAACGCATTGCGAAACGAGTTACGCTTGGTCTGGGACGGCTAGGCAGCATCTCAGGCGACGAGTCTGGTGACATTTTCATTGCTTTCTCGACGGCGAATGCCGGCGCCGGGTTGGAGGAAAAGAAGTCGGTTGCGCTTCAAATGCTGCCAAACGATCGAATGGATGCGCTCTTTGAAGCCACGGTGCAAGCCACGGAGGAAGCTGTGGTAAATGCCTTAGTCGCAGCACAAACGATGACCGGAGCGGACGGGCATACTGTGGAAGCCTTGCCGCACGAGAGGTTGCATGAAATTTTGAAGAGATATAACCGGCTAGCGGAAGTAAAATAGCGCGGAGCGCATTTGGAATCCTGCGAATGGGAGAAATCGAATGAGGAATTTGTTTACCGGAATTTTTCTGACGCTGCTGGTCATCGGCATCGCGGTTTTTCTGGCGGTCAAGAAAGGCTATGTGGACTTCAAGGCGGACCAGGAACCGTCGTTCCTGGAGAATAAATTAGCCATGGAAGCGGTGGACTCTTCGACAGACCGTCACGCTCCGGATTTGAAGAATCCTGTCGCGGCGAACGAAGAAAACTTGGCCGCGGGAGCGAAGCTTTACATCAACCACTGCGCGGGCTGTCACGGCATTCCTTCAAACCCGGACAGCCAGTTCGGGCGTTCGTTTTACCCCACCGTTCCTCCTTTCTTTAAGGATTCTCCGGACATGGCAGAGAACCAGAATTTTTACATCATTCAGCACGGCATCCGCTGGACCGGCATGCCGGCATGGAATAAGACGCTCAATGAAACGCAGATTTGGCAGATCGTCACGTTTTTGAGCAACATCGAGAAACTCCCGCCGGCGGCAAAGAGAGAATTCGATCAGCCCGGGGTGACTGCGCCCGTGGGAACGCCCCCCGGAGCGGCTCCGATGCCGATGAGTCATTAGCGGCGCGGTAGGTTGTTCAATCCTCGCGCCGGGAACTAACTCAAGGCGCCTGAAAAACAGCGAGCGAGGGACGCGCACTCCTGCTAAAATTTGAGCGTTAACGCGGGCCTGGAAGCGACTAGAGTGCGCAGGCGCCTTTTTCTCTTGGGTTGGGTTTCGCGGCGGACTAAGACGAGACACAAAACATTTACCGTATTTCGGGGGTCAGCTTGATGTCCGACGCAGTTGCAGAAAAAGTGATCAGTACGCTCGCATCCGTGAAGCGGATTCCCGCCGACAACATCAAGCTGGAAACAAATCTGCAGGATTTGGGCATCGATTCCCTGGATGTCTTCACCCTGCTGTTCGAACTCGAGAACGCTTTCAAGATTTCGATTCCGGATGACGATGTTCGATCGATACGCACCGTCAACGATGTTGTGACGGGAATCAAGAAGATTATCGCCGCCAAACCGCCTGACTCGCCTGTGGGCTCGCCTACGCCTGCGGACTAAGAATGGCCCCCCGCCGAGTTGCTATCACAGGATTGGGAATCATCTGTCCCCTAGGACTGAATCTTGCGGATTCGTGGAATGCACTGAGCCAAGGCCGATGCGCGATTGGACCTTTGAAGAACGTTGACCGATCGCGGGTAGCCCTGAAGATGGAGAACGGCGCCGAGGTGCAGGGCTTCGATCCGACGCAGCACTTCGAAGGCGGGAAAGAAGCCTACCTTGACCGCTTTGCCCAGTTCTCCGTGGTGGCGGCGCGGCAGGCGATCCGCGATTCCGGACTCGACCTGACGCCCGCTCTTCGCTACGGTGGCGCCGTAATTTGCGGATCGGCGGTGGGAGGCCAATCCGCTATCGAAACCGGCTTTGCGGATCTTTACGTGTCAGACCGCGGCCGCGTTCACCCGCTGACAATTCCCAAAACGATGGCCAACGCAGGTGCGAGCCATATTTCCATGGAACTGGGAATTACAGGGCCGACGTACACGGTATCGACTGCCTGCTCCTCTGCGAATCATGCCATTGGCCAGGCGTTTCGTCTGGTGCGCGATGGCGAAGTGGAGCTAGCGGTGACTGGTGGCAGCGAGGCGCCGTTCGCGATCGGACACCTGAAGGCCTGGGAAGCGATGCGTGTGATCGCGCCGGATACCTGCCGCCCATTCAGCAAGGACCGGCGCGGAATGATCCTGGGCGAGGGTGGCGCGATGATGATACTCGAACCGTGGGAATCGGCCCGAGCGCGCGGTGCGAGAATCTATGCGGAGATTTGCGGCTTCGGCATGTCGTCCGATGCTCACCACTTGACGCAGCCGACGGTCGAAGGGCCGGCACGCGCGATGCGAGACGCGCTGCGGCTCGCCAACATGGCGCCGGAAGAGGTTGGCTATATCAACGCACACGGCACTGGGACGCCGGGAAACGACCCGGTCGAGAGCCGCGCGATCCGCCAGGTTTTCGGCGCGCATGCGGACAAGCTCGCGGTTAGTTCGACGAAGTCGATGCACGGCCATGCGCTCGGAGCAGCGGGCGCCCTGGAAGCGATCGCTACTGCCCTGGCGTTGCATCACGGGATCCTGCCTCCGACGGCGAATTACAATGAACCCGACCCGGAATGCGATCTGGACTACATTCCGAATAAGCCCCGAACCCAGCGGGTGGGGGCTGCGCTTTCGAATTCCTTCGCATTCGGAGGATTGAATGCGGTCATCGCCTTCCGCGCCGTCCCGCAGTAGATTGTTGCGAAGAAAACCTTGCGCCACATGAAACTCGCTGACGCGCGGGTGTGCGAAGTGGCGAGTCTCCTGCTAAAAGAGCCGCGAGAGAAAGGGTACAAACATCCCCCAGCCGGTGGGCGTAGGGGACCAGTGCCGCGTCAATTCATCCGCCAGGGTCAAGGTTATGAGGATTGCCAGGAATAAAGCTCCCGCCAGGATGAAAACCTGGATAAGCCTGCCGCTGTACTTCACGTGCATGAAAAACAGAACTACCAGAAGCATCTTAACGACTGCGATAGCCAGCGCGGCGACGGTGTTAAAGGCACCGAGGTCTATGTAGGCAACGCCGGTGGTGAGCGCCGTGAGGCAGAGAAGCGCGACGAAAATTCCAATGTAAAGACTTACCGGTACGATGTGCTCAGACATTAGTGCCCGGCTCCCATATAACGCCCTCCAATGAGATAGAGAAGGGGAAAGAGAAAGATCCACACGATGTCCACGAAGTGCCAGTAGAGGCCGCTCACTTCGAGCGGCGCGTAATATTCGGGCGTGAACCGGCCGCGGTGCGCCATGATTGTAAGCACGGTAAGGACGCCGATTCCGATGATCATATGCAGCGCGTGCAATCCGGTCATAAAGAAATAAAAACAGAAGAACATGGGCACATGCTGGCCGGCAGCGCCCCACTCGGGCCGAATCACAAAGCCGAGGCCGGGAACCAGATGCTCGACGTAATCGTGGTGCCATTCAAACGTAAACTTGATGGCCAAGAACGCCGCGCCCAGAATCATCGTGGTGATTAAAAAACCGACTTGTGCTCTGCGCTTGCCGACCTGCGCCGAATGGATGGCCAGCGCCATAGTCAAGCTGCTTCCGATCAGCACAGCAGTATTTAACGCGCCGAATCTAACTTCGAGCTGATGGCTGCCGATCTCGAAAGCGGGCAAGTAAAGCGCGCGGTAGATGATGTAAGTGGCGAAAAGCCCGCCGAAGAACATGATTTCTGTGAGAAGAAAAACCCACATGCCAAGGCTGTCGGCCTCGCGCTGTTGCTCCATGTCTTCGAATTGATGCGCAAAGCCCGGCGGATGCGCGCTGTGGACCGTCATATCAGCCACGGTTCACCGTACTTTCGGCGTAGTCATAGGCGTCTTCGGTCACCACTGGAATCTCCTCAAAATTTTCAGTAGGCGGAGGCGAAGGCGTAGTCCATTCCAGTCCTTTCGCGCCCCACGGATTCGGGCCGGCCGCAGGCCCATAGCGCATGGACCAGGTCAAGTAGATCAGCGGAATCAGATAGCCGATACCCAGGATGGAGGCTCCCGCGGACGACATCACATTGAACACCTGAAACTCCGCAGGGTACACGGCATAGCGGCGGGGCATCCCGAGATATCCGAGCATGAATTGCGGGAAGAAAGTGAGGTTGAAGCCCACAAAAATTACCAGCGCAGCGAAACGCGCCCAGCCGTCGGGATAAAGGCGCCCGGTGATTTTTGGCCACCAGAAGTGAATCCCTCCGAGGTAAGCCATCACCGCGCCGCCGACCATAATGTAATGGAAATGGGCCACGATGAAGTAGGTGCCGTTCAAATGTACGTCGGTGGCAAGGGAAGCGAGGAACAAGCCCGTCAGGCCGCCCATGGTGAAGAGGCCGATAAATCCCAGCGCGTAGAGCATGGGAGCATCGTAGGAAATGGAGCCTTTATAAAGCGTCGCGGTCCAATTGAAAACTTTCACCGCCGAGGGGATGGCGACCAAGAAGCTAAGCACGGAGAAAATGAGCCCAGCGTAAATCGATTGGCCGGTGACGAACATGTGATGTCCCCAAACCAGGAAGCTGATAATCGCAATGGAAAGGCTGGAAAAAGCGACGAAACTGTAGCCGAAGATGCGCTTTCGCGAAAAGCAAGTTACCAATTCGCTCATCACGCCCATCCCGGGCAAAATCATGATGTAAACCGCGGGGTGAGAATAAAACCAAAAAAGATGCTGGAACAGGATGGGGTCGCCGCCGATAGCGGGATCGAAAATGCCGATATGCAGGAGACGCTCGAGCGCGAGCAAGAAAAGCGTGATAGCGATCACCGGCGTGCCCAGGATAAAGATGATGCTGGTGGCGTAGATGGCCCAAATAAATAGAGGCAAGCGAAACCAGGTCATCCCCGGCGCGCGCATTTTGTGAATGGTGACGACGAAATTGAGACCGGTGAGAATGGAAGAAAATCCGGTGATGAAGACGCCTACGGCTGTGGGAATCACTGATGTGTGAGAAAAGCTACTGCTGTAGGGCGTGTAGAACGTCCAGCCGGTATCTACTCCCCCCGAAATGACGGCATACAACGTGAAGCACGCACCCACAACATAGATGTACCAGCTAATAAGATTGAGCCTTGGGAACGCCAAGTCGCGGGCGCCAATCATCAGCGGCACCAGAAAATTCCCGAGCGTGGCCGGAATGGACGGTACCAGGAAGAAGAAGACCATGATGACGCCGTGCATGGTGAAAAGCTTGTTGTAAGTCTCCGGCTGAACCAACGCGCCCTGCGGCTCGATCAAATGAAGCCGCATAAGAACGGCAAAAAAGCCGCCAATAAAAAACATCAGGGTAATTGAAACAAGATAGAGGAGCGCGATACGTTTATGATCGGTGGTGAAAAGCCACGACTTCACACCATATTGCGCGTTTAAGTAATTAACGCGCGAACCGGTCGGAACTTCTGGAACGTCTATTGTGGCCGTGCTCATTTGCCGTCCGTCTTCCTTTCTTCCGAGGCCAGAGACTTTACGTAAGCGACGAGTTGCAGCACTTGTTCCTCGTTGATCTGGCCCTGGAAGGTGGGCATGATCGCCGGGTATTTGGGCAAAACGACAGAATTGGGGTTAACAATGGCCTGGCGAATAAAAGCTTCGTCCACAAGCCGCTTGTCGCCATTCTTGAGTTCCTCTTCCTTGCTGTAAATTCCCAGGAGTGAAGGGCCGCGCCCGGTGCCATCCGAAAGATGACAAGAGGCGCAGCCGAGTTTGTTAAATATCAGTTCGCCGGATTGCTGCATAGTTTGACTAGGAACGCCTCCCGCGAGCCACGCGGCGTAATCCGCGGGCGACATCACGTATACCCAGCCGAGCATCTCGGCATGGTCCGCTCCGCAGTATTGCGCGCAGAAAAGGTGATAGGTACCGATCTTTGTAGCTTGAAACCACAGCGAAGAATAGCGGCCGGGAATCACGTCCTTCTTCACGCGAAATGCGGGGATGTAGAAATCGTGAATGACGTCTTCCGAGGTCATGGTGAGTTTCACCGGCACGCCGACGGGAACGTGCAGCTCGTTGATTTCCCGCACGCCTTCGGGATGCTGGATGTGCCACATCCACTGCTTGCCGATTACGAAAATTTCAGTGGAGGCCGAAGGAGGACGAGAGTTTTCAAAATACAAGCTGGAAGCCCAGAGGAATAGCCCCACGCAGATCAGCGTGGGAATTATGGTCCAGGTTAGCTCAAGCCCTAGGTGTTCCCCCGTGTCGGGCGGGCGCTCGTTTTCGGCGCGCCGGCGGTACTTCACCATGAAGACTAAAATCGTGGAAAAAATGATGAAGGTAAAAAACAAGGTGATGAAAGTGAGGGCAAAGTAAAGATGATCAACTCCCTCCGCAATGGAAGAAGCTGCCTCGGGACGAAGCTGAGGCGCTTGAATCGCCGCTGCGAACAGAAAATCGGAACCGGTTTGGATGGCGCCCATCATGGTCTATTTATAAGTATCCCTTTTCTTGTACCGCCCGGCTTATCAGGCCGCAGGCTTCACGTTCTTCGTTCGGGCAGCGCGTAATGTTCTTTCTTGTAGAGCACCAATATAAGACCGGCGATCGCCAGCACCGTGACTGCACCGGCAAGTTGAATCAGGCGCGAGATCAAAAGCCCATATTTTCCGGTGGACGGGTCGTAGTGGTAGCAGAAGAGCAGCACTTGATCGACCGGTGTGCCGATTTTTCCTTCCGAAGCTTCTACCAAACCAAGACGAAGATCTCGCGACGGGAATTGAATGCCATAAAGGTAGCGCGAAATTTTTCCTTCCGGAGTCGCGATCATAATTGCGCTGGCATGGGCGAACTGTTTTGAATCCGGATCGTACGCATACCGAAAGCCCAAGGCGTTCGCGAGCTGCCGGATTTGTTGTTCGTCCCCGGTAAGAAAATGCCAACCGTCCGTTACTCCCGGCCGTCCGTACAGCCCGGTATAGAGCGCCTGCTTGGCTTCGGCGAGAACAGGCCGCTCGGTCGGGTCGATGCTGACGGTCACCACATTGAATTGCTTGCCGATGTCCATCGGGATCAGCTTCAAGCTGGATTCGAGCCCGTTGAGGACCTGGGTGCAGAGCATCGGGCAGTTGTAATAGACCATCGACAGGATGACTGGTTTCTGGCCGAAATATTCGCCGAGCTGAACGGACTTTCCATGCTCGTCGCGAAAGACGAGATCCAGCGGGATCGATTGATTTAATTTCTGGTCGATCCCAACTTCCTTGAGGAGAGACGGGCGCACGCCGATATCCTGTACCGGACCCTGAAGCTGCGCGTGGGTTGAAAGCGGCAAAAGCGCAAGCGCTATCGCTGCAGCTATCAGGCACGCCCGCAGCGATCCTGTCCCTACCGGCGTGAAAAAATTAAAAAGTTTTTGCACTTCGCTACCTGCCTTACGCACTCTGAAACCCTCCAGCAAGCTACTTCTCCAAATTCTGCGATTTTGCTTTTGCGTCTTCCGGCGTCCAATAGGCGCACGGGCCATTGGGAGATGACGCTGCTTCGCGCAATATACTCAGGGGGCGCGCGGATGATTGTGCCGCGCTCGCGGGACGCGCGGGTAAACCACGCTCGATCGTGACGTCGATTGCACGGTCAATCGGGATTCGAACCACGCCATTCTCCGGGTCCACCCACGCATAGGTGTCGAGTTTCTGCATTTGATCGCCACAATAACTGCGCAAATCCGCCCCGGGTTTCACTTGCAATCGCGGCTGCGGCGGCAACACACGGACGTTCTCGAATGGGGAGGCCGGCGGCCCAAGCGGTTGCGATTTCGCAAAGTAAGAAAACATCCATTTCATCGAAAACAATACGACGATGAGGACAATCACAAGTCCAAGCCCGAATTTCAGCAGGCTGCCGGTGTCGGCATCCCTGTGCTCGTAATCTTCCGACGGATCGGGCACAGATTGACGGCCGCCCGGCGGAATAAGACCAACCGGACGCTTAGTCTCCATGCTCATGCTGGAGCGCTCCTTCAAACCGCGGGTCGTGCAAGGGCAGCAGCGGCATTTTCTTGAGCTGCCAGATGTACGTGCCGACCCAGATACCGCCAATTCCGATTACGGCAAAAAAGTCCGAGGGATGCAGGCGGGGCGCGCTGCGTTTGCTTTGAAAGGCTGGAACGACGAGCCAGTAAACATCCACAAGCGTCAGCACAACCAGCATCCCCGACACGATAGAAAGCAGGTGCAGGCGCCGCTTTACTCCGCGCTGGAGCAACAGAAGAAAGGGCACCGCGAAGTGCATCACGATCAGAAATACTGCCAAAGTTCCCCATCCGCCAAATGCGCGCGCCATGTACCAAGGGATTTCATCTTTCAGGTTGCCGGCCCAGATGATAAGGAATTGCGAAAATGACATATAAGCCCACAGCATCACGAATGCCAGCATCAGGTTGCCAAGATCGTTGAACTGCGAGGCCGTGACAACATTCTTCATGGGCTCGGTAGCCGAAAGCAGGCGCAGGACGAAAATCACAAAGGCCATGGCTACCAGCGCTTCGACGATCATGAAAAGAAAACCATAGATAGTCGAAAACCAAAGCGGTTCGATGGACATTACCCAATCGATGGCGGAATAGGTGACCGCGATTCCCCACAGGATCAAGCCAGGCGCGCTGAATGCTTCCAGAATGGAGGCGAGGCGTGTATTGCCCGTAGCATCCTGCTCGGCCGACCATTTGTTCAGGAAATAGACGATGGTGAGCCAGATGGCGAAGTAGATTACCGACCTAAGGACGAAGAAATTCTTGGTGAGGTACATCACTTTGAAATGCAGGTTCGGATCCGCGGGCTTGTCAGTCGCCCATTGCGCCCACGGATATAGTTTGTTTATCCCGAGCAACACGGGGATGAATAAAGCTGCCATCACCAGGCACGTTCTGGTGCCCGCCTCCAGCAGACGCCTAATGGGATAACCCCACCAGCCGCCGGTCAGGTGATGCATCATCAACAGCGCCATGCACCCAAGCGGAATTGAGAACCAGTAGATGTAGGAAAACAGGTAGGACTGGAAAGCTTGTTTAGCAACGTCCGGACCTAGCAACCATCCCCAAAGCGCACATCCCAGCAGGGAGAATCCACCCACAAAGAGCGCGACTCGTTGCATGCGGTCAACCCGCGGCTCAAATTTTTCCAGCGCGTTCGTCATGGTTGCCCTGCCGCGTGTCCCGGGACGTTCCCGGCATTTTGTTCCGTCAACTTCGAACGTTCATTTTCCGGTACATCCTGCATGGTGGCGTGCTGGCTTAGCTGAAGAGCGCGAATGTACGCTGCTATCCGCCAGCGATCTTCTGGCTCTACTCGTGAAGCGTAGCTGTACATGGAGCCAAAGCCGTTGGTGATAACTTCAAAATAATGTCCGGCGGGAGCTTTCCGCAAGCTTTCAAGGTGAAGCGAGGGCGGAGGCGGGAAGCCGCGCTGAACGATCATGCCTTGGCCGCCGCCAGTGTAATCGTGGCAAGGAGTGCAGTAAATGTTGTAGCGCTCGCGGCCGCGCTCCAAATCCTCGCGCGTCATGGGGAAGGGAAATTTGTCTGCCACGACGCCGTTCTCTTTGCCGGTGTAAAGCAATTCGTCAGTGTGGAGCTGACCGCGCGCCACCGTGCCGGGGACTACGGGCCGATCGGAACGGCCGTCATCGAAGAAGGTGCTGGGCTCGTCGGGAAGATATTTCGGCTGAATGTGCATGTCGAGCCGACAACCAGCCAGCAGCATGGCAATGCCGCCGAGGCAAGCGAGTCTTCTTGCGCACGACAACACCGGGCTGATGCCTGTATAGGCTGCTCGGTTCCCGACGCGATGGAAATTAGACTTCAATTTCGAACACTCCGTGAGGATGCAAACTTTCCAAAAAATCCTTCGTCTTTGCCAAATCGAATTTCTTGTCGCGCGCCTTCACGCAAAGGAAGAAACGGTCTTTCGATGCGAGCGCGAACCTTGCGACGTTGAAAACGGGGTGATACGGCGTTGGCAGGCCGTTCATCGCCAGCATGCCGAAAACGGCTGAAAGAGCCGCGCCGAGAATGGTCAGCTCGAATGTGATCGGAATAAACGCGGGCCAACTGTTATACGGCTTGCCTCCGATGTTCAGCGGAAAACTGATTACGTTCGCGTAGTAGCACATGCAGAAGCCGAATAGGCCGCCCAGTAGTCCACCGGTAAAAACTACGGCCGGCAAGGTCGTGTGTTCGAAGCCGACAGCTTCAGCCATCCCTTCAACCGGCATGGGCGTGAACGCATCGATGCTCTTGTAGCCGGCATCGTGCGTGCGATGCGCCGCTTCGAGAAGCTGTTCAGGCGTCTCGAATTCCGCCAGCAATCCGTAAATAGGTTTGCGCTTCATGTGCTATTCGTGAATCTCCGGGTTAGGATTTCGCACGCGCGCCAGATAGGTAGTGCGCGGCTTGGTATTCAATTCTCCCAGCAAACTATAATTCCGCGATTGCGCTTTGAGTTTTGCAACGCGGCTGTTGGGGTCGTTGATATTACCGAAAACGATGGCATCGGCCGGGCAAGCTCCCTGGCAGGCGGTTACGATCTCGCCGTCCTGCACGGCCCGGTTTTCTTCCTCGGAACGGATTTTCGCAGCATTTATTCGCTGTACGCAGTAAGTGCATTTTTCCATCACGCCGCGGCTGCGCACGGTCACGTTAGGATTGCGCACGCCGTAAAGGCTGGGCGTCTGCCAGTCGGAGAACAGAAAAAAGTTAAATCTGCGCACTTTGTACGGACAATTGTTGGAGCAATAACGAGTGCCGACGCAGCGGTTGTAGGTCATTTCATTCAGGCCTTCAGGGCTGTGCGTGGTGGCTCCGACCGGGCATACGACTTCGCAAGGCGCATTTTCGCACTGCATGCACGGCATCGGCTCGTAATACATTTCGGGGTTTTCAAGGCCGCCGCGGAAATAGGTGTCAACCCGGATCCAATGCATTGCGCGACCGGCCATCACCTGTTCCTTGCCTACCACGGCGATATTATTTTCAGACTGGCAAGCAACCACACAGGCGTTGCACCCGACGCACTTGTTCAGGTCAATGGACATGCCCCAGGCATAGCCTTCGTATTTGAAGCCGGGATAAAGCGTGAGCCCGCGAGAGGCTTCTTCGTTCGGATCTCTGGCGAAATTAGGATTGGCGCGAAACTCTTCCAGCGTGGCTACCTGCACCAGATCGCGATGGAACGCGGCGTCGCTCGCTTCTTCCGAGCCGTGACCTTGATGGTCGATGATGTATTGATGCTGGGTAACGGCAAAATAGTATTGCTTGCCGGTTTTTTCCAGGCGCAAGCCGGTAGCTGCCCAAGGCGACGGCGATGTGCGGATGAAATTTGCGTTGAACCCCGGACCAGTTCCCACTTTTCCAGCCCTACGTCTTCCATAACCAAGATGCAGCGTGACGGAATTCTCCGCGTGACCCGGCACAATCATGATCCCGGCTTTGGTCTCCCGGCCATTTAGCTGAAGCTTCACATAGTCGCCGGTCGTGACACTTAAACGCTGCGCTGTTGCCGCGCTGATCATGGCGGCGTTGTCCCAGGTCAGCCGTGTATTGGGCTTGGGGAGCTCTTGCAGCCATCCATTATTCGCGAAACGTCCGTCGAAAATTGCGGGATCGGCACGGAAGGAAATTTCCAAATCTGGAGAAGATGTAGCGGTCGCAGGAGCTTGCGCGCGTACTGGCTTTGCAAAATCAGATCGTGCGCTGACGCTGATCGCCGGCAGCGCCGTACCGGGTATGATTCCATCGTGTAACGAACGTTCCCAGAAATCCTCGAACGCCTTTTCTTTCTCGGGACGCTGGCCTGCCCAATAATCGCGAACGATCTCGTGGTTTGATTTGCCGGGATCGCTTCCCAGCAAAGCGGTGATCTCGTAAGCGGAGTGGCAGCCTTCATAAAGCGGAGCAATCAGTGGCTGAATGATTCCGATAGTGCCGTCGTAGGCTCGCGCGTCGCCCCAGGATTCGAGGTAGTGCGTGGCGGGAACGTGCCACTGGCAAAGCTCGCCGGTTTCGTCGTAATACAGCCCGGAATGTATGCGCAGCTTGACGTTGAGCAGCGCCGGTCCGAAATCGAAATCGGCAGGTGCGTCGTAAACGGGATTGCCTCCGAGAATCAACAAAACGTCAACTTTTCCGGCCTTCATATCGTTGACTAGGTCGCCGAGCGATTCGATTCCATCAACCGGGTTCGCGTCGAGTGGATCCGTGTAGTACACGGTTTTCCCCACGTTGCCTAGCGCGGCATTCATCGCGTGCGCCAGTGCGTGCACGCGGGCAGGCTGCTCCTCTCCGGCAACTACCAGGGACGAGCCGCGATGCTGCTGTAGGTCTTTGGCGATGGCGCGCGTCCATTCCGAAGAGATTCCTTGCAAAGCGGGACTTGCGCCATTTGAAGGTGCGACACCCAGTTCGGAAGCAAGGCGAGCCGCAAAGTCTGGAACTTCGCTCGCTCGCACCGGTTTGCGATGATCCGCCATCGCGCCTGTGCTGGTGGGCATGCACTCGACGACATAAAGGCGATTTGGATTCGACGACGGCGATTCCATTGAACGCCGTGAAGAAAAATCGCGCGCGTAGCGCACGTGTCCTGCACCGGCGGTAAGGAAATCCGCGTCCAGAGAGACAATTACGTCTGCTTCATCGAATTTGTAGACTGGATTGACGGGCTTGCCGAAGGCCAGTTTTGCTCCGGCGCGCACATTGTCGCGCCCGAATTGCTCGTACTGATGCCACTTTGCTTCCGGAAATTGCGTAAAGATGGCGCGAATCTGCGCGGTGAGCGAAGGTGAAGTAACCGTCTCGGTCAGAATTCGCAGTCCGGATCCTTTCGGGGATTGTTGCCCACGGACGTCGGCCATGGCTACCCCGAATGTGCTCCAATCGCTGATGCGGCCTTCGTGTATGACTGTTTGAGACCGGTCCGGATCGTAAAGCGTCAAAACCGAAGCTTGCGTGAAAACGTCCGTGCCACCCAGACTGCCGGGATGCTCGGGATTGCCTTCGATTTTCGTGGGCCGCCCCATATTGCTTTCGACCAACAACCCCGTCGCCACTCCCGCTAGTTGCATGGAGGTGGCATAGAAAAGCGGCCTACCGGGAATAATTTCTTCCGGCGGCCTTACATACGGGACGATTTTTTCCGTGGGCAATTTCGTGCAGGCGCTAAGACCGGCCAGCGCTGCGGAAGCGGCGGCGAGCTTCAGGACATCTCGACGGTCGATTCCTTCAGGATTTTTGGCGGTGTCGTGCGGAAATTCATGTTCGAGGAATTCACGATATTCTTTGGTTTCCGACAATTCCTCGAGACTCTGCCAAAAGTGATTCTGCCCGGCTTGCGCAAGCTTCGCGCGGACGGCAGCGAGATCCACGATTTTCGGGTCCGGTGTGTTTGGGTTTGAGCTCATAATATTTTTCGTTCAGCTTTCATCGGTGACACACGGAACAGTTTTGCAGACTCTGGATTTTGTAATCTTTCACCAGCTGCCGGCCCAGTTCGATTTGATTGGACGGCACTACGTAATTCGGATTGAAAACTTGAGATTTCGGCCGAACGTATTTCTCCGGCTGCCGGTGGCAATCGAGGCACCAGGACATGTATAGCGTGCCCTCGCGGTAGGTCAGCGGCATCTCGGCAACCTGGCCGTGGCAAGTGGTGCAGCCGATCCCTTTGCTTAAGTGGATACTGTGATCGAAATATACGAAGTCGGGCAACGCGTTTACTCGCGTCCAGGAAATGGATTTATCGGTGCGGTAGCTGGCACGGACAGGTTCGAGCATGGCGGAATTCGTCCAAATCTGCGAATGGCAGGTCATGCAAGTTTGTGTCGGCGGAAGTCCCGCGAATGAAGACTTTTCCACCGAGGTGTGGCAGTAGCGGCAGTCAATCCCCAGCTCGCCTGCGTGGTGCTTGTGGCTGAAGGGGACGGGCTGCTCGCGAGACACATGGACATCGGTGTACCAGGGCGACAGTTCGATGCCGTAGAGCACGGCGCCGAGCAGAGCAACGATGAACACGCCGCCGTAGATGCTCAGGCGCGAGAGAACATTCGTACTGGTGTGAAAAATTTGTGACATTACATCGAGCCTTTAAACCCCGCTATTTAGCTTGCCCTTCCTCGTTTGTTTCTTCGACCAAAGAGCGCATCTCGACGATGGAAATCATCGGCAGGAAGCGGATGAAAAGATAGAACAACGTTAGGAACAGCCCAATGGTCCCGACGTAGGTGGCCCAGTCCCAGCGCGTCGGCATGTACGTGCCCCAAGCCGAAGGAATGTAATCGCGATGCAGGCTGACAACAACGATTACAAACCGTTCCAGCCACATGCCTACGTTTACGACCAGCGCTACGACGAACAGAATCGGGATGCTGTTGCGCACCCTGCGTGACCACAGAACTTGCGGAATCACGATGTTGCAGGTGATCAGGAGCCAATAAACCCAGGCATAAGGCCCGGTCATGCGATTCATAATCATGAAGCGGTCGTATTGATTTCCACTGTAGAAGGCAATGAAGGTCTCCATCATGTAGCCGTAGGCGACGATCACTCCAGTGGCGAGCATGACCTTGGCCATGTTGTCCAGATGGCGCATGGTGACAAGATCTTCCAGGTGATAAAACTTTCGAATCGGAATCGCCAGGGTTATGACCATCGCAAATCCGGAATAAATTGCACCGGCAACGAAATAGGGCGGAAAGATCGTGCTATGCCAGCCCGGAACGATGGCGACCGAAAAGTCAAAACTTACGACCGTGTGCACGGATACGACCAGGGGCGTCGCGAGGCCGGCCAAAAGTATTGACGCCGTTTCATAGCGCGACCAATGAACGGCGGAGCCGCGCCAGCCCATCGCCAGCACGCCATAGATGATTCGCGCCGGGCGATTCTTCGCGCGATCGCGGAGAGTGGCCAGATCCGGAACCATTCCTACGAACCAGAAAAGGAGAGATACCGTAGCGTAGGTGGACACGGCAAAAACGTCCCAAACCAGAGGGCTGCGGAACTGCGGCCACATCCACATGGCATTCGGGTAGGGCATCAGGTAGTAAAACAGCCATGGGCGCCCCATATGCAGCAGGGGGAACATGCCGGCGCAAGCTACGGCGAAAATGGTCATCGCTTCGGCGAAGCGGTTAATAGACGTTCGCCACTTCTGATGCAAGAGGAGAAGGATGGCGGAGATCAGCGTTCCAGCGTGCCCGATACCAATCCACCAAACGAAATTTACGATGGCGAATCCCCAGGCAATCGGGATTCGAATTCCCCAAATTCCCACGCCTTTTACCAGTAAATAGGTAACGGCTACGTTGAACAACATCAGGAGGGCAAAGGAGATCGCGAAACCGAACATCCAGCCCTTGGTAGTGCCGCGGCCCAGCACAATCGAGCTGATCTTTTCGGTAACGGACGAAAGCGTATGGCCCGGCTCCAGGACAGGAGCTTGGCTCGCTTCGTTTATGTTCTGAGAACCCTCAGGATCCACGAAGTAACCTCGGAATCAGAAAACGATGTCAGTGAACTGCCGGAAGGGCATCAAAGTTTAGAGCCGTCACATCGATGTCCCCCCAGACCCAGTGCCGGTCGGAAGCGCATTTGATATACAAAGAGTGCTATCGAATTCTTACGTCTTTATGAATGATCTTGCTTTTTCACGTTATGGACCACTCAGGACTGCATAGCATAAGACCGGAAAACGCCGTGCGCAAGTTGAAAGCAAAAAATATCGGCTCGCCAAGACGACGGAAGATATCTCTTTGGAGGATGAACAGAAACTTAGTTCGTTCGACAAAGCAGCGTGAGATGCGGATCAATTAGAAGATGCGTGGGCCGAATGCGGGAAATGAAATGGAAGCGAGTGGTGGGGCCCGTAGTGATTACAATTCCGAGACGATCCGGCCGTATTCCCGGTCGCGCTACATACAGCGGCACGGGGGCGGTAAATAGGTCGTCGACTTCGTCCTGCTCCAGCCGTCCGGTAACAAGAAACTCATTTCCGTGGGGCTTCACTTCGAATTTCACGGAGTAGTGAGGAATTCCTGTTTCGCGAACCCATTCGTCGAAGAACCAATCCATTCGGCGCGTACCCTCCAAGTCCATTGCCGGAGTCATCTGGCGTTCCACCTCTCGCTGGAAATCTTCGGCCGTGAGCGCTCGAAACCGATATTTCGTGAGAATGCCCTGAAGAAGCTCGCGGAACCGCGCATCACTGTCCTTTGCCGCCGGATCGTGCAGCATCTCGTGGAGCATGTGAATCACCCAGGTTCCTTTCCCGTAGATGATTGTGCGGTACGCATCCGGCATCTTCGACGATCGCAGTCGAGGACCCAGGCTTAACGGTCCGGCTTCCTCCGTGGACTCATTCGATCCTGGAACCTTGGCAACAAGGCTTTCGCGATAATGTTCGAGCCAAGCCGACAGGTAATGGCTGGAAGGCTTCCGAGCATCCAAATAGAGGAGCGCAAGATAGTTGGCCATTCCTTCCTGGATCCATGCGTCCCGATAAGTCGCCGAACCTACAACGTTTCCCCACCACTGATGCGCGACTTCGTGAAAAGGCATTAAGTCGCTGGCTTCGCGTTGTTCCCATTCTCTTAATCCCGCACTCTCCTGTACCTGCGCCGGTAAAAACGCGAGAGTCGAGAGATATACCAGGCCCGGCCAACCCTGGCCGAACGAGCCCGGGATTTGCGCAACGTCGAGGTGATCGAAGGGAAATTCGCCGTTCAACTTTTCATAGAAGTGAATCGAGTCAAGAACTCCTCTTCCGAGCTGCTTCAGCACCGCCGCGGGACTGGGCAAAGGAGGTTCAGGCCCCGTGGGATCGGGAACGGCCTGAGAACTCGGTTGGCCGATGGAAGGGAGTTGACGAAGCTGCGCGTGCGCGCGTAGACGAGAAGCGATGGCATCTTCGAGCTCCTTGTTGGCATACAGTTGAATTTTCGGTTGTTCGGCGGCCCTCTCCATCTTGTATTCGCCCAAGTTGAACCCTACTACGCAAAAAGGGACTTCCGATTGCCAATGCCCGGTGATCGAGTCTCCGTCGTCATGTGACTCGATCTTCGTTCCAGTGGCAACCAGCGTAAAGCGCTTAGGCCAGCGAAACGTCAAATCGAAGGGCACGAATCGCCCGTTGCTTGCCACATGGGCGTACCAATTTTCGCGCTCGCCGACGAATTCCACTCCGTTTCCCGATTCATTAATCACGTTTCCGCGGTAGGAAATCTGGAATCGAAATTCTTGGCCGTCTTGCGCAGGCGCGGCGAGGGCGACGAAAATTACATCATCTCCCCGCCGAAGAATGTCACGGCGTTCCAAGTCCTTGTTCTGAAAGAAAACGAGAGGGGTTTTATCTTCAGAATGGATTTCTTCCACCACCAAATTGCGAGAAAGTTCCAGTAGAACGAATCGATCCCCGGCGCGCGCAGTTTTCAGCTGCACGGTTGTCTTGCCTTCGAGCGAAAGATCGTTTGCGATCGTTGAATCAATGCGATATTCGACGGGGAGGAAGGGCTCCATCGGCACGGCCGGAGCATCTTGGGCCCGAAAGGAGGCCCAAACATCGTAAAACGAAACACCCTCGGCCTTCCGCGGTTGCCCAATAAAAACTTGTTCGCCCCGCCGCCGGTCAACCAGCACATCGAATGCGCCGGTGGAATTGCCGTCGAGCATTGCGTAGAAGAAGGGCAGCGGGTTGTTCGATAACAGATCCTGCATGATTCGAAGCGCTTGCGTCGGCGCGAGAGCTCCAACGACCGCGTTCCAACTTTCTGCAAACCGCGTGTCAACAGCTTCCGGAGTGCCCGCTGATTCCAACTGTTGTTGGAGCTCAATGGCGGTCTCGTCCGTGAATCGGATATAGGCGCGAGAAAAGGTCTGATCGAGAATGGGCACGCCGAGAAATTGAGAGAGAGAGCGCCGCTCGCCGGGGTCCCTGGGCGTCGCAAGTACGCGGCCGCGGCCGGCAAATACTGCACCAGTCACGTGGCCTCCCATGGCGGGAAGAAACGCCAGCTTGCCTTCGGAGAATGTGATGCTAATGACATCGCGTTTCACGTTCAGGTCGTGAACGTCATACACGTGCGCTCCATCCGGCCGCAGCTCGTTCAGTGCCCGGTATAGCGCGCTGGGATCATCAGGCAGCGAACTTGTCGCGACACGAGCATGTGTGTCACCGCACAAGGGAAACGGGACGATAACAAGACAAGCAAGCAGCAGGAGAAAGCCGGGCGAAACTCGCATTCTCGGTCGCATTAAATCGACTGTACAACTTAGGGCATGAAGCAGCAAGCAATGGCGAACTAAAGTGAAATCGCTTGGTAAAATCGGAGTGTGCGTCGAACAGCGCTTATCGGACTGTTATTCGTGCTGGCCGCTGCGTCCGCGTCGGCCGACACGATTGTCCTGAAGAACGGCCGCCGGATTGTGGCTTCGAATGTCACCGAAGATGGCGACCACATCACCTATGAAACCCCGGCCGGCCAGATGTCCATCCCGAAATCCATCGTTGAGCGCATTGACCGAGACAATCTTGGATACTCTTCCGCCGCCGGCGCGTCATCCGTTCCGCCGATCTCGGTGGCCGCGGTTGACCCAGCGCGCGGGTATGAGGATGTTGCGCACCTCACCGTGCACGACAATGCCATCGATTTTGGCTACATCGCGCAGCTGGAAGGCTCTGCGCGGAGCGGGGGCGCGACCGCAGTCGAAAAACTCGCAGCCTCGCACTACGCCGCCGCTCAATTTCTAGTCAGCAAGGGCGACACGGACGCGGCGATCGATCACTATCGCCAGGCTCTTTCGTTCGCTCCGGACAATCTTGGTTTGCTGCTGAACCTGTCTGCTCTTTATCTGCGGGAAAGCCAATTCACTACCGCTCTCGAGCCGCTAGAACATGCGCGCCGCCTCACACCCGATTCCTCTCCGGGTGCGGCGGATATCGCGAAACTTACCGGCTGGGCTTATTACGGCGCAAATAAAATGGATCGGGCTGTGGAGGAATGGACGCGAGCCGAACGTTTGCACCCGGATCCCGAGGTCGAACATGCTTTGGAAAAGGCCGAGCGGGATAAATCTGAAGAGGAAAGTTATCGGGAAGGTGAAACTGCGCATTTCGCTCTGAAGTACAACGGCAGCGCAACACCGGATCTGGCTCAGGGAATCTTGCACGCTCTAGAAGATGATTTTCGCGATCTGGAATCGCAACTTGATTACACGCCCCCCGAACAAATTGGCGTAATCCTTTACACCGAGCAGTCCTTTGCGGACATCACTCGCGCGCCGAGCTGGGCAGGGGCTATCAACGATGGGCGCATACGAATTCCTGTTCAAGGACTCACGAGCGTAACCCCGGAACTCGCCCATGTGTTAAAGCACGAACTGACCCACAGTTTTATCGGGCAGAAATCGCATGGTCGGGCGCCGACTTGGCTTCAGGAAGGAGTGGCGCAATACATGGAAGGGCGCCGTAGCAGCTCTTCGGCCGGAGCATTGCTGGATGCCGCGAATCAGGGAGCGGTGCCCACTCTCGGAATGCTGGAAGGTTCATGGCTGGCGCTGCCCGGGAATTCAGCGTCCATGGCGTACGCTTGGTCACTTGCTGCTGTTGAATCCATTATTCAGGCAGGGGGAGTGAGCGATATCAGCCATTTGCTGGACCACATTGCCGCTGCTCCCTCGACAGAAGATGCTCTGCGCGATACGTTGCACGAGAATTACGCTGACCTTCAACAGCAGACCATCACGTATCTGCGGCACGAAGACGTCCGCTGAATGCGATCGACTAACTCGCCAGAGTGGTTCGAACATCGTGCAGCTACAGCGAGGCTAGCAGTCCGGCGATCAACGCCGCGCGCTGCGGCAGCGTGCGAATCACCACGTGCTCGCGCGGGTTATGGGGGCTGTCGCCAACAACTCCAAGGCCGTCCAGCGTTGGCACGCCGAGAGCCGCGGTAAGGTTTCCGTCAGATCCGCCTCCCGTTGCAGCTTCACCGAGCGGCAATCCCAGTTCGCGCATTAGTGATTGCGCCTGACGAAATAAGGCGCGCGTTGCGGCAGTACGCTCCATCGGTGGGCGACTTCTTTCTCCGCGAATTTCCACACGCGCTCCCTTCAGTATTGGACGCAGGCGGCGAAGCTGCCCCTGGAGGCTCGCTGCATCAGCCGTTCGCGAGTAGCGAATATCCAGTTCCGCGCGCGCATGGGCTGGAATCACATTTGAAACCGTCCCGCCGGCGACAACGGTCGCCTGTACCGTGATTCCGCGCTGTGGATCGTTCAACTTCATCATCCGTTGAATCTGCAGAGCAAGCTCGTGCACCGCATTGACACCTTTTTCCGGATCGACACCCGCGTGCGCCGAGCGTCCTGTTACCACAATCTCCGCGCCGCCTACTCCTTTGCGCGCCGTTTTCAACCTTCCATCGGGGCCAAATGACGGCTCTAGAACAAGGACGGCATCGCTACGCCGCGCTTCGCGTTCAATGGCTCGCCGCGAACTTTCGCTCCCGATTTCCTCATCTGAGTTCCAGAGAAACACGAGGCGCTTGCTGGATTTGATTCCCGCTGCCTTCAGCGCGTCCACGGCGAAAAGGGCTAAAACGAGTCCACCCTTCATATCGAATGTTCCCGGTCCCCAAGCCCGGCCGCCTGAAACGCGAAACGGCATTTTCGCCAGAGTGCCGAGCGGATACACGGTGTCCATGTGGCCGAGAACCATGAGCTGCTGCCGAGGCGGGCGCCCTCGTCCGAGCCACACCTCAGCTCGCAGATGATTGCCGCGCGATGGATTGTGGAGGATGCGAACCTTGGCGCCGCGTCGCCGCCATTCTCGCGCGACTATTGCCCCAAAGCGATCCACCGCAGTTTTATTGTGGCTAGGAGACTCGCATCGCACAAAATCGCCGAGCAGCCGCACCATGTCCTTCTCGCGATTCTTCAATTCGCGGAGAATTTTTCGCATTGCGCCGGTCGGCAGGGTCATTTCGCGATGGTCCATTACGCGGGTATGCTAGCAGCAGCGCCGAAACGCAGCAACGAGCATTCCAGAGCGATTCAAAAGCGCTCCTGTTTCGTATAGAATCGTCGGATTGCGCGATGGGGAAACATGCGGCTGTAACCTGCGCGTGGAAATAAAACAGAAATTTGAGGGCAACGATGATCCTCGACAGTAACGGGATCCAGAAGATTCTCCCACATCGCTATCCATTTTTGCTCGTCGATACGATTGAAGAAATGGAACGATGGAAGCGGATTGTGGGAATAAAGAACGTCACGATCAATGAAAGCTTCTTTCAGGGCCATTTCCCCGGCCAGCCCATCATGCCCGGCGTTCTGATCATAGAATCCATGGCGCAGACGGGGGGCGTATTGCTGCTGCAAGAAGTGAAAGACCGGGAAAAGAAGCTGCTTTATTTCGTGGCAATTGATAACGCCCGCTTTCGCCGGCCGGTCGTCCCCGGCGACCAACTGCGCGTGGAAGTGGATGTTCTCGCCTGGCGCGGCACATTCTGCAAGCTGGCAGGCAAAGCTTCCGTGAATGGGGAACTCGCTGCCGAGGCGACGCTGATGTGCAAGATGGTGGACATCGAAACAGAACTAAATCCGGCTGCGAATCCCGGTGATAAGCCTCAATGAGCGAAATTGATGCGCGGGCCGACGTTTCCCCCTCCTCGCGGATCGGAAGTGGCGTAAAAATCGGAGCCTTCGCCGTGGTCGGCGTGGAAGTCGAACTGGGCGACGGCTGCGTTCTCGACCACCACGCGGTGGTGCAAGGCCCGGCGCGGCTTGGCCGCGGAAACCACGTTTACCCTTTTTCCGTTATCGGCGGCGATCCTCAGGACCTAACCTACAAAGGCGAGCGTGTGTCATTGGAAATTGGGGACGCCAACGAATTTCACGAGTTCTCCACGGTAAATCGCGGCACGGTGAAGGGCGGCGGCGTCACGCGAATCGGCAGCCATAACCTGATCATGTCGTACGCACATATCGGACACGATTGCTCGGTAGGCGATCACACCATATTTGTAAACGGCGGAACACTCGCGGGCCATGTGACCGTGGAGGACTATGCCACGGTGGGCGCGTTCTGTCCGGTGCAGCAATTTTGCCGCATCGGAAGGCATTCTTACATCGGGGCGCATACCGTGATTACTCAGGACGTTCCGCCATTTTCAAAGGTGGTCTCGCCGCGCGATAGCCGGTGCTACGGTGTGAATGCCATCGGCCTGGAACGCCAGGGATTTTCTCCCGAGCGAATTGAATCCATCGAGAAGGCGTATCGCCTGCTGCTGCGCTCGAAGTTGAACACTTCGCAGGCGCTGGAGAAAATGCGTGAAACCCTTGGCGGTTCCGAGGACGTCTTAACATTAATCCGGTTTATCGAATCGGCCGAGCACGGCCTGATCAAATAGGACGCCGTGGCAGCACCTGAAAAAAAAGTTACATCTGGCTGGGGACTGATTGCGGGTAACGGAGACTTTCCTTTCCTGGTGCTGGAGGGCGCCCGCAGCCGCGGTATTGAAATGGCCGTGGTCGCTATTCGCGAGGAAGCTTCACCGGAGCTGGAGCGCGTGGCGAAGCGCCTGCACTGGGTGAGCCTGGGCGAGCTTAGCCGTACAATTGAGTTATTGCATCAAGAAGGTGTGAAGCGCGCGGTGATGGCCGGACAGGTGAAACACAATAAAATCTTCAGCGCCATCCGGCCTGACTGGCGCCTTGCGAAATTGCTATTTTCTCTGCCGGCAAAGAATACGGACTCGCTGATAGGCGCCATTGCCGGCGTACTGGGCGAAGAAGGCATCGAACTCGTAAATTCGACGAAATTTCTTGGGCCGCTTTTGCCGGAGGCGGGGGTTTTGACGAAGCGCGCTCCGAATGAGTCGGAAGCCGCTGATATCGCCTACGGACACAAAGTCGCCCGGCAGATTGCCGGACTCGACCTGGGGCAAATGGTCGTCGTTCGCGATCGCGCCTGCGTCGCGATAGAGGCTATGGAAGGCACGGATGAGACAATCGAACGTGCAGCGCGCATTACAGGCGGGCAAAAGCTAGTGGTGGTGAAGGTAAGCAAGCCGCTGCAAGATATGCGATTTGACGTTCCGGTGGTCGGGCTCAAGACGATTGAGGTAATGCGGAAGGCGAATGCCACGGCGTTGGCAATTGATGCCGGCCGCACGCTTTTGTTCGATCGCGACGACTTAATTCGAGCCGCGGACGATGCGGGAATTGCAATCGAGGCGTTCGCGACAGAAGTAGATTCGGCGAACTCGCCGGAAAAACGGCCGCCGAAGAGGAAATTGTGACTGACAAGCCCATTCGCGTTGCTGTCGTCGGGTCCGGCGAGTTTGGCCGGAACCACGTCCGCGTATGGCGCGAGATTCCAGGCGCGGAGCTTGTTGGTGTCGTTGACGCAAACTCCAAACGCGCGGAAAGCGTTGCCGCTGAATTCGGGACGCACGTCATTCGGGATATTTCATCGCTGGAGCAGGAAGGCGTGCAGGCCGTCAGCCTGGCGGTGCCGACGAAAGAGCACGCTCGTGTCGGTTGCCAACTCCTGGACGGCGGCCTGGACGTATTGGTCGAAAAGCCCATGGCGGCGTCTCTTGGCGAAGCGGACAAATTGATTGCATCCGCCATGCGAGGGCGGCGCATCCTGCAAGTGGGTCATGTAGAACGCTTCAATCCAGCCGTCACTGCCGTGCAAAAAATTGTCTCGCGCCCGATGTTCTTTGAAGTGCATCGATTGGGAATTTTCACTCCGCGCAGCCTGGATATTGATGTAGTTTACGACGTCATGATTCACGATCTCGACATTCTTCTCTCGCTGGTGAACTCGGCGATCGTGGATTTGAAGGCGGTTGGAATTCCGGTGATGACCGACAAAGTGGACATTGCACAAGCCCGCATCGAATTTGAAAGCGGAACGGTCGCGAATCTTACCGCCAGCCGCGTTTCCACCGAGCGCGTCCGCAAGATGAGATTTTTTCAGGAGCACGAATACGTGTCCCTGGATTTCACGCGACAGGATGTCTTGCGTGTGCGCGTGGAATCCGGCGGCGCGCAGCCTGAAATCAAATTCGAGCAAGTGCCTACTTCGCTGGAAGAGCCGCTGCATGCCGAACTCCGCGAGTTTCTCGAATGCGTTCGCACGCGCCGCGTGCCGCTGGTGGATGGCCGTGCAGGACGGCGCGCTCTGGAGCTAGCCCATCGCGTGATGGCGGCAACCCTGGAACACGCGCAACGCGTCCAACTGGGGACTTTTGCGCCACAGGATTCCCGATGATTCCGCGGACGCTGGTGCCGACAGATGTGCGTCCTCTCACAAAAGCAGAGGCTCAGAAACCGTCCCGCCGGCGGACGACTTACATGGACGACCGCACGGTGGTGCCTTCCGAGTTGTCGGACGGTGCGGTTCCACTCGACGGAAAAACTACCATCCCTTCACATCTTCCGCTTGGAGTTCTGGTTGACCGGACTCTCGTTTCTCGTTCGATGCCAGCCAAGCCGTTTGAAGCCTTCGGCCCCATCAGCGATTACCCTGCGCTCGATATTCTCGACTCTCGCGTCGTGGTGCCCGCCTATGTTGAACCGCCCGAGCAGCGCGAAATAGATAAATTCGACAAACCGCCTCAAATGACGGCCCAGCTTCGCGAACTCGTCGAGCCGGACATGTTCAACACCGGCGAAGCGAACCTCCTGGTCGAGCCGGAAGAAAAGCGGGATGCCAAGGAAGATCTGATCACCAGAGCGCTTTCGATCGCGGTTCACGTCGGCCTCATTATCTTCGTGATTTTCCTGCCAAAGATCTTTCCGCCCCGCGTTCCCACCCTCGATGAAACTATAGCGGCGGGCAAATCGCTGGGCGTTGTGTACCTTCCTTCGGACGCTGAGTCATTGTCCAAGGCTCCTGCCGGTTCTCCGGCTCCGAAAGTTCGCATTAATTCGAAAACTTTGAACAAGGTTGCGCCACCGCGCGCGGAATCGCATGCGATCGAAGCACCGCCCGCTGCAAGTCCGGAGCGCCCACCGTCTGATTTGCCTTCGGCTCCAACTCCCCGGGTTTCGGCCAACACCACGCCAAGCCAGCCGGTGCCTTCGACTGACAATCCCGCGCCCTCAAAGCTGCTGTTGCCGAGCGAGGTTACGGCACAGCCCAAACCAGGGTTGAATCTGGGTTTGCCAAGCTCTTCGCCGGGAAAACTTATGCAGGATCAGATACAGGGCGCGATTAAGGGAGCGCCGGGCGGAGTAACCTACGGCGGAGACTCGACGAGCCAGGGAGGCACAGGTCGAGGTGGCAATGGCCGCGGTTCAGGAGTAGGGATGGGCGGCATGAGCATCCTGTCCGATACCGAGGGCGTGGACTTTACCAGCTACATGAACCGGCTTCACGACATCGTGATGAGGAACTGGACGGCTGTTCTTCCCGAATCGTATTACATGGGAGACAAGGGAATCGTCGTAATTACATTTACTATTGATCGCAACGGCACGATCCACATAAATGAGCCGATTTTGGAGCGAACTTCCGGGAAAGAGGCGCTCGATCGCGCCGTGCTTGCCGCAATTCGTACGTCGGTTCCATTCGAAGCTTTGCCATCGCAATACAAAAAGCCAGGTCTCGAACTAAGGGCCGTTTTTTTCTATAACATTCCGCCAGGTTCCCAGCAGTAACAGTTCCGTGAAACTCAATCGTGCGCAAGTCTCCGGGACGCTTCTTCTGGCAGCGGTCGTGTTGCTCTGGCTGTTGTGGCGTTATTGGAAGTTTTCCCGATGAGCGTGCTCGCTCCGCTCGTCGTCATTCTGGGACCAACCGCTTCGGGTAAATCCTCTCTTGCCATTCGCCTCGCCCAGCAGCTAAACGGCGAAGTTCTTGTTTGCGATTCTACGCAGGTATACCGCCATTTCGATATCGGTACGGCTAAGGTTCCCCTTGCCGAACGGCACGGGATCGCACACCGCCTGATCGATCTGGTCGAGTCTGAGGAAATTTTCACTGCCGGGGAATATCGCCGGCAAGCGCTGCTGGCTCTCACCGAAGTTAGTCAGCGCGGGAAATTGCCTATTTTAACGGCAGGCACCGGCCTTTACTTGCGCGCGCTGCTCGAAGGGTTGGCGGATGCCCCGGAACGCTCCGAGGAATTGCGCGCGCGTCTGCGCGCGAAAGCGCAACTTCGCGGATCAGAACATCTTCATCGGACGCTCGCGCGCTTGGATCCCGAAATTGCGCGGCGAATTGGCCCTCGCGATACCCAGAAAGTGATTCGCGCCATCGAGATGAGGATACTGGCCGGAAAGCCGGTAGGAGAAATTCATCGCGCCGGACGCAACAGTCTGGAAGGTTATCAAGTGCAAAAAATCGGACTCTCGCCTCCACGCGCTGCCCTTTACGCAAGAATCGACGCGCGCACCGTCACCATGCTCAGTGACGGCTGGCTCGACGAAGTCCGCAAGCTTTCATCCAGCGTCCCACCCGATGCAAAACCGTTCCAATTCATCGGCTATCCTGAACTGCTTGCTCATCTGGCGGGCCGATTGACGATGGAAGCGGCGATGAAAAAGATTCAGCTGGCCACCCGCCAATTCGCGAAGCGCCAACTCACCTGGTTCCGCAAAGAGCCATCGGTACATTGGCTCCCGGGTTTTGGCGACGACCCGGAGGTTGGCGCGGCTGCCCTCGGTTTGCTTCAAGCCCCTCGCGCATAACGCCGTCAGCAACTGTTATCACGCCGGAGCGGTCGGTGATGTACTCACAAGCGCTTGACCCTAGCAACCAGTTTCGCTATCGTGCAGACGATATACGCATGGCGTCCGCATCTCCAGTTCGCGAGTCCCCGCTTCAGCCTGACAATTGGATTCAAGCTGCTTTCTCGCGCCTTTCGGCGCAAGGCGTCGAGGCTGTGCGCATCGAAATTTTGGCTCGCGACCTTGGTGCGACGAAAGGCAGCTTTTACTGGCATTTCAAAGACCGTGACGAGTTGCTCTCGCGCGTGCTATTGCAGTGGGAAAGCGAAGAAATGCAATGGTTGGAAGCGGCGCAGGAATCGGCTTCGGGCGCGGCCGCCCGATGGGCTCGTTTCATTGAACGCAGTGCAAACCCCGAACGCGCTCGTTTGGAAGTGTGCTTGCGTGCCTGGGCGCGCCAAGACGAGGTGGTCGCCAGCCGCGTCGCAGCCATCGAGGCGAAACGACGAGCGCACATCGTCAGCGTGCTCCGTGACGTCGGCTTCACTCCTTCGACCGCCGAAAAATGGTCGGAAATCGCGTTGCTCGTCTATCTCGGGTGGATGGATAGGGCCACGCGCGATCATGGATTTCAGCTTACCGGTCGCGGGCTCGGTGAATTTCTCTCCGATCTGATCCTGGCCGCTTCCGCTCCCGTGGATCACTAGCGGGCCCTTCTGCACTTTTCTCCGCGCTGCTCAAACGGCGTATAATGACTGCCAGATGAGAGCCAATCCTGCTGTTTCCCGCGCGATCCGATACCGCGCCATCGAATGAAAACAGCCCAGCCCGTAGATAACCGAGAACGTGTCTTGCTCGTCGGAGTGGGCCTGAAAAAAGCTCCGCGCGGACGCGCCGGCGATCCAACCGCGGCTGGGCGGGATTCGCTGGAGGAGCTTCAAGAATTGGCGGAAAGCGCGGGCGCCAAGATCGAAGGCTCGTTGCTGCAAGTTCGCGATGCGCTGGACCCCGCCACCCTAGTGGGCCGCGGCAAGCTGGAAGAGATACGCATCGAGGCGGACATGCGCCATGCGCCGCTCGTAATCGTGGATCACGACCTCACGCCGGGGCAACTCCGCAATTTTGAAAAGGGAGTTGGCCGCCGGGTGATCGATCGCACGCAGCTGATTCTGGACATTTTCGCTACACATGCGCGCACGCGGGAAGGCCAGTTACAAGTGGAGCTGGCCCAACTGAATTATTTGCTGCCCCGCCTTACCGGCCGCGGTGAAGAGCTTTCCAGACTCGGCGGCGGAATTGGAACGCGCGGCCCTGGAGAGCAAAAGCTGGAGACGGACCGCCGCCGCATCCGCGATCGGGTGCGCAAAATCCAGGAATCCATTGAAACGGTTCGCCGCCAGCGCACCACACGCCGCCGGGCGCGCCAGGCGCTTCCGCTGGGCATGATCGCTCTGGTGGGCTACACTAACGCCGGGAAATCCACGCTGTTCAATGCACTGACTCACGCCGACGTCCTGACGTCTTCTAAAATGTTTGCCACCCTCGATCCCACCGTGCGCGCTGTTCGCTTGCCGTCACGCCGCAGAGTTTTGCTTTCTGACACGGTGGGATTTCTTCGCGATCTTCCGCCGGACCTGATTGCGGCTTTCCGGGCCACGCTGGAGGAAGTTCAGGAGGCTGCGGTCATCATTCATGTATCGGATATTTCCAATCCGCATCACGCCGAACACGATGCGGATGTCCTGAAAGTTCTCGGGGATCTCGGCGTTCAAGATCGTCCGCGCCTAAACGTCTTCAACAAGACCGACCGGCTCCCGGAAGAAGATTTGGCCATTCTGGTGAAATCAAACGAGCGCCGCGATAACACGATTTTTGTTTCAGCGCTCACAGGCGCCGGCTTGGACGAACTTCTCGCGCGAGTTGACGCGGTGATGCCTGTCGATCCTCTTGTCCGCCTGAACCTGCGAATCCCCATTTCCGACGGCCGGCATCTCTCCCTGGTCCACGCGTGCGGCCGCGTCCTTCACTCCGAAGTCTCGGATGGGCATATGAATCTGGAGGCGGAACTGCCCGAATCACTCGCTCGGCGATTGGAAAATTTCGTATTTCCGCCAGCCGAAGCCTCGCATTAGAAAAATCGACGGTTGCTCCCGACGAACCATTTGCGCGATGTCAGAAGCCCATTAATCGTAATATTTCCTAGTATTTATAGTGCACGGGATCAAAACAGGATGGAATTGAATCGAGATGCTCGATAACAGCAAATCCAATTACTAGTGACCCTTAGCTCACAAAATGCTGCAAACCTGTGCAAATTCTAAAGGGAGTTAGTGAGGGTCGAATCATCTCAATGTTCGATCTAGCTCAGGCTTGGTTCGAATCTAAACCTCCTGCTATCAGTTGATTACGAGACGAAAGCTGCGACCGTCAATCTTTCTCATTCGTTTTTTCGCTAAATTCCCGGGAATTCAAGCTCTCCTTTTCCACAAGGATTTCCACAGCAGTAGGACCTAGGACCTATATTCTCGAAGAAAGGCCGAGACGTTCCACACCCAAATTCGGGGCGTTGACTCGTTGGAATTGCAGGACTATAGTGAATCGAACACACGGTAGCTGCCCGACGGTCGCCGAGGTTCTTGCAGAGATCAATATGAACCTGCCAAACAGTCTCACGACCCTCCGAATCTTTTTTGTTCCGCTGCTGGTAGTCGTTCTGTTGACCCGCCAACCGAATTGGGATGTGAAAGGCTTTCCGATACATTTTGAAGTTTGGGGCGTGTTGATCCTGCTGGTGGCCGCCGCTACCGACGTAATGGATGGGTATATAGCGCGCAAGCGCCGCGAAATCACCACGCTCGGAATTCTGCTCGATCCCATCGCCGATAAACTGCTGATATCCGCGGCTTTTATTTCCCTGGTAGAGATGGGTTTGGTGCCGGCCTGGATGGTGGTGATAATCATCGGACGCGAGTTCGTGGTCATGGGTTTGCGCGACATCGCCTCATCCGAGGGGTTGATTATTCCTGCTTCAGCGCTAGGCAAAACAAAAATGATCCTGCAAGTGCTGGCAGGGTGTGCCGTGATATTAACGGCGAAGCATCCGGCGTTGAAGCCTCTCGGTATAACGCTGCTGTGGCTCGTGGTGGTAAGCGCGATAGCTTCCGCGGTGCATTATTTCCAGATGTTTTGGAGCCAGATTAATTTCCGCGTGCAGCAGCGGCGCCGTGGTGTGGCAATCGTAGAGCAGCAAGAAAAGCCTCAGGATGTCCTTACTCGGTAATCACGAAAAGCAGTTGCTTCTGGCACTCGCGCGGCGGGCCCTCACAACGGCTGTTCGAAACCGAGAATCCCTCAAGAACCTCCCGAACGATGAAGCCTTGCAGCGGCCTGGCGGCGCATTTGTCACCCTGCATCATCGCGGAAGACTACGCGGTTGCGTTGGGCAACTTCCTTCGAAAGACACTTTGGCCGAGGTCGTCGCGCATTGTTCGAAATCTGCCGCACTGGAGGATCCGCGCTTCGAGGAAGTGCGCGCCGCCGAATTGCCCGGGATCAAGATTGAACTTTCGGTGCTATCCGTGCCCGTGGACGTAAACCTGGAACAGATCGAGCCTGGTAAACATGGACTGATTGTCAGTTGCGGATGGAAGCGCGGGGTTCTATTGCCGCAGGTGGCGGGACAATTTCACTGGAACGCCCAGCAATTTCTGGAGGAGACGTGCGCCAAAGCGGATCTTGCCCGGGATGCCTGGAAAGACCCGGCTACGCGGGTCCAGGCGTTTACGGCGGAAGTTTTCAGCGAGGCCGATTTTCCAGCAACACCGTGAAACAACCTGGCGAACGGCGGAGAAACAGCCTACTCAATTTCGACGTAATCTCCGGCGTATGCTTCGCGAAGTCCAAAAGTCAAAAGCACGGAAGAGGAATTTGGCGCGGTGCGCACGACGATTCCTTCTCCGACGACCTCTCTAGGCGTGTTATCCCACTTGTATTTCGCCGGCACACTTCCGAAACCGTACACTCCGGCCCAGCTATCTGAGTCAAAGGCGAACCGCTTTGTCTGGAAGACAGCTTCATGCTCCGTGCCGGTATAACGGAAGATGCGGAAGTAATCCCCGACTTTCACGCCCTGCGCACTGCCCAGATTGACGTAGAAAGTGTCGTTGGAACCCAATTCCGACACGTAGCCCTTGCCAGTGATGATCATGGCCGTAGCCTTGCCGGAAGGAGGAGCGAAGCGGTCAAACTTATCTTCGGACTTGAGTGGCGGTGCGGGCCGTTCGGCGAAGGGCAGAAGAATATCACCGCGCTGGAGGTAATTGCAGGAATTCTCCACTTGCGCCACCGAGGTATCGCCATGGACCACCACCACTCTTACGCGTCCCTCGTCTTCCCACAGTATGCCCATTTTCCGGAGGATGATGAATTGCCACTTGGTCCACTCGGTCTTGATGGCGTCTTCCGTATGGCGGATTGCTGAGAATTCGTCGCCGACTTTTACGCCTTGCTTCGCACCTTTGTTGACGTAAACGTAGTCGCCTTCCTGAAACGTGATCTTGTAGTTCGAGCCTTCGCCCGTAATTACATAGGTATCGCGCGGGATTGCTTCGGTAGAGACGATGCCCGAGCAATATAAATCTTTCCGGATGGGCACAGGGCTTGCATCTTGCGCCGAAATAGCGATTCCGGACAGGCTTAGAATTAGACCAGCAAGGACAATTTTCCCACGCATAATGCTTGCTCCTTTAAACCAACCGGCCACTCAAACGGGCTTGCCGTAGCTATGCCGATGACTCGACTGTAATAGACGTACTGGAACCCGTCAATACATTGGTGGCCTGTGCTTTACACATTGTGTACCGCATGCTAGAAGCCTGAACTCACCTGTCCTTTGGGCCAGGTTTTGTTTTGTAGCGTTGAATCGTCAGACCGGCCGTTTGCTAGTCTCGTGAATCAAGCGAATGGACGGCTGGAACAAGCGCCAGCGAGTGCCCGGTAATGATCGGCAAAGACAAGATCTGTGCAGTTGTCGCTGCGGAGCGGTCGCGCTCCATGTGGAAGCAGCTCGAGCGGGCGCTTCGCCAGACTCGCACCGTGGAATTGCGTCTGGACTGGCTCCTGACGGAGAAGGAGATGCAAGCTTTCCTCCGGCGGCTCGCGACTGAGAGACCTCGCGCGACTTTAATCGCCACTTGTCGACGTCGCGAGGCAGGGGGCCGCTTTCGTGGAACCATTGCAAGCCAGTTGCTCGTACTTGCCGAGGCGCTTCGGGCTGGTTGCGGCTGGTGCGACCTTGAGATTGAAAGCGCGTCCCAGTGTCCGCCTGAATTGCTCGAGGTTCTTATAGGCGAGGGTCGCCGACTGGCATCAGCGCACTTTTTCCGCGCCCATTCCGCAGATTGGCACAGTGTTGCCGCCAGGCTCTGGCGAACACTGCCGGATGCGGTGAAAATAGCGGCAAACTCCAGCTCACTCGTTGATGGTCTCAAGCTGCTGCGTCTCGCAAACGGCAAACGGAACGTTGTCGCCGTACCCATGGGAGAGGTGGCACTACCGTTGCGATGCCTCGCGTTACGTGACGGCAGCGCCCTCTCCTATGCCCCGGTTGAAATGGCAACGGCGCCCGGCCAGGTCCCGCTCGATGCTCTGAAAAATCTGTATAGAGCAGACCGGATCAGCCGCAAAACTCGCGTGTACGGCGTAATCGGCGATCCGATCGCTCATTCGCTGTCGCCGCAATTACAAAACGCCGGTTTTCAAGCCCGGGAAATGGATGCGGTGTACTTGCCTTTCTTAGTACACGATCTGCGAGATTTCATCTCGGCCGTCGAACCGCTGGGTGTTCGTGGATTCAGTGTTACTCTGCCGTACAAACAGAAAATCCTGCGCCATTTGCACTATTGCGATTCGCTGGCAACGGCTATCGGCGCCGTAAATACCGTGGTCGTTCGCGGTGCGGGGAAACTTTACGGTTATAACACCGACTATATTGGCGTGCTTCGCGCGCTTCAACTGCGCATCTCACTGCCTGCGAGCCGCGTACTTATTGTGGGAGCAGGCGGCGCAGCGCGCGCCGTCGCGTTTGCGCTTGCTCAGTCCGGAGCTGCCGTTTGCATATGCGCGCGGCGGGCGCAGGAAGCAAAAATGTTGGCGCGAGCGGTCGGAGGAGAAGCTGTGACGCGCGGCCGGTTGCGAGAAGAATTTTTCGATGCAATCGTGAACGCAACACCGGTCGGGATGTTTCCCGCAGTAGAACGTTCGCCACTGACGGAGCATGAGTTGAATTGCAGGCTGGTCTTTGACCTAGTTTATCGTCCAATTGAAACCAAGCTTCTGCAACTTGCCGCGCGTCGCGGCATCGAAACCATATCGGGACTCGAGATGTTCCTTGCGCAGGGCGTCGCGCAGTGGGAAATATGGACCGGCGAGCGCGCGCCGGTTGCGGCTATGCGCCGCGCCGTTCTCGATGCTCTTGGCGTCGAGGGCAAACAAAATGCGCGAGCGCAGGCATGATTCAACCCGACTTCAAATCGTTCTGTAAGCTGGCGCAACAGGGCAATCTCGTGCCCGTTTACGAAACGTTCACGGCGGACCTGCTGACGCCGGTGGGCGCCCATCTCCGGCTCGCCCACAAAGCGAAATATTCCTTTCTGCTGGAGAGCGTCGAAGGGGGTGAGAACTTAGCGCGTTACACGTTCACCGGCGCGAATCCCGAAGAGGTTTTTCGATCGCGCGGCCGCGCATGTTCGCTCGAAAGCGCTCGGAAGCAGACGCAGCTCGAAGGCGATCCCATCGAGCACTTGCGGCGGCTAGTGGCGCGCTATAAGCCGGTGCGCGTAGCGGGACTACCCCCGCTCATCGGCGGCGCGATCGGCTATTTCGCTTACGACATGGTTCGCCTAATCGAACGTATTCCCGCGAGCGGCCGAGACGACCTCGGTTTGGACGATTGCGTAATGATGTTTTACCTGGGGCTCGTCGCGTTCGATCACGTCCGCCATCGCGTCTGGATCGTGCGTAACGTGTTCACCGAAGGCGAGGGGACCCTGCGGGCGAAATATAACGCCGCGACGCGGGAAATACACAAGGTTCGCAGCAAATTGGACGGCCCTTTATCGCGCCAGCGTAACGCGCAGCCGCGCCGTCCACTTCGCTTCCGTTCCAATTTCTCGAAAGCCGAATATCTTTCCGCCGTTCGCAAAGCAAAATCTTATATCCGCGCCGGCGATATTTTTCAGGTCGTTCCCAGCCAGAGGTTTTCCGCTCGAACGAATGCCGATCCGTTCGAAATCTATCGCGCGCTGCGCGTGGTGAATCCGTCACCCTATCTTTATTTTTTAAGGCTGAACGATGTTTCAGTTGTCGGCAGCTCGCCTGAAATGATGGTGAAGGTGCAGGGACGCGAAGTGTCTTATCGCCCGATTGCCGGGACGCTGCCGCGTGGGCACAATGAAGTTGAGGACCGCCAGCAGGAATCAAAACTGCTAGCCGACCCGAAAGAGCGCGCTGAACACATTATGCTAGTAGATCTCGGGCGCAATGATCTCGGCCGCGTTTGCGAATATGGCTCGGTGAGTGTAGAACGCCTGATGTTCGTCGAGCGTTATTCGCACGTGATGCATCTCGTTTCGAGCCTGCGCGGCCGATTACGGGAAGGCGTAGATCGTTTCGAAGCGTTGATGGCCTGTTTCCCGGCAGGAACACTTTCGGGCGCGCCCAAAATTCGCGCGATGGAAATTATCGACGAACTCGAGCCCACCCGCCGCGGACTCTATGGCGGCGCGATCCTGTATCTCGACTTTTCCGGTAATCTGGATTCGTGCATTGCCCTTCGGACGCTGGTGGCAAAAGGCGGCCACTCCTATATTCAAGCCGGCGGCGGCGTGGTTGCTGATTCAGTCCCCGAGCGTGAGTATCAGGAGACGATAAATAAAGCGCGGGCGGTAATGGCCGCGCTCGAGATTGCGCATAACGGGCAAGCGGGACAAAAATGATTTTCCTGCTCGACAACTACGATTCGTTTACCTACAACTTGGCCCAGTATCTCGGCCAGATGGGCCAGGAGCTGGAAATCCGCCGCAATGACCAAGTAACTTTGGACGAGATTCAAGACTTGCGGCCGGAACGCATCGTGATTTCTCCCGGGCCGTGTACTCCTAAAGAAGCCGGAGTCAGCGTGCCGCTCATCCAGCGCTTCGCAGGAGAAATTCCAATCCTGGGAGTGTGCTTGGGACATCAAGCCATCGGAGCGGCGTTCGGCGGCCGGGTGATTCGCGCGCAAAAGATCATGCATGGCAAGACGAGCGAAATTCAGCACGACGGCAAAACGATATTCCGGGATCTGCCGCAGCAATTCGTTGCCACGCGGTACCACTCGCTCATCGTGGAACGCAAATCACTGCCGGGGATGCTGGAAATTTCCGCTGAAACCGCGGACGGAACTATCATGGGCCTACGCCACCGCAAGCTGCGCGTGGAAGGCGTGCAGTTTCATCCGGAATCCATTCTTACCAGCGCAGGGTTTCGCCTCCTCGAAAACTTTCTGAAAATTTGAAATCGAGGCCAAACATGCCGGGTCTAGGAAAGAACGCAGCGTGGATCCTCACAATCATTTTGTGCAGTTTTGTTCTTGCCGCCGGGCGCTCGCCGGCACGCACGAAATTTTCTTTCAAGCCAGCCGCGCAGAATCCTGAGCCCGCGTACCTAGGCTTCGACCGAAACGAGTATCCGGGCGATTCTTACTTGCCCGCGCTTAAACAATCTTTCTCTTTTGTCGGCTATTGGCTAAACGCGCCGCCGGGTACGAAATCGAATGGCTGGGCCGGCAGGCGCGCAATGCTTCGCCACAACGGATTCGGATTTCTTGTGCTTTTCAACGGCCGCATCTCCGCCGAGCTTAAGCGGGCCGCGGACCCTGCTGCTTTGGCGGCAGCTGACGCACGTAACGCGATCGAGATTGCACGGCGCGAAGGCTTCTCGCCCGGCACGGTAATTTTTCTAGACCAGGAAGAGGGTGGACGACTATTGCTCGAGCAGCAGAAATATTTGCTGGCCTGGGTTGATGAAATAATTTCCGCGGGCTTCCGCGCAGGCGTTTATTGTTCAGGAATTCCGGTGGAAGAGAGCCACGGCCAATCCATTACTACAGCGAACGATATCCACGATCATGCCGGTGGACGGAAAATCGTCTACTTCGTCTATAACGATGTGTGTCCGCCATCTCCGGGATGCGCGAGTTCAAACCTCCCGCCGCCTGCATCCGCGAGCGGCATCGAATTCGCCGACGTCTGGCAATTTGCACAGTCGCCCCGCCGCAAGGATTTCGCGCGGGCCTGTCCCGCTAATTACAATCGCGACGGCAATTGCTATGGGCCTCCAGGAAATGGCGAGGGCCCGATTTATCTCGATCTCGATTCCGCAACTTCCCCAGATCCGTCGAATGGCAGGGTGCAAAATTGAATTGGACGTTTAACTTTTTCAGACCGCGCCGTGAGCATTTCCTTTTTCAGCCTGCGTAAACGCAATCAATCGCTCCAACCGCTCGCGCGCCGCGCCTGAATCAATCGATTCCGTCGCTATCCGCACGCCGTCAAGCCAATCCGTGGCTCGCCCCGCGGCCACGAGCGCAGCAGCGGCGTTCGCGCGGACGATATCGCGGTGCGGTCCGAGCTCGTGGCGCATCAGTGGTCGGCCCAGCACCTTGTGAATGATCAGGGCATTATGTTTTGCATCCCCGCCGAGAATCGATTCCAGCGGCGCACGACGCAATCCGAAATCTTCAGGAACGATCGTGTAACTTCGGACGATTCCGTCGCGCAACTCGGCGACGTTCGTTTCGCCACCGATTGAAATTTCGTCCAGACCGTCCGCGCCGTGCACTACAAATGCCCGCGTCACGCCCAGTTCGCCTAGCGCCCGCGCCATCAGGTCCGTAAAACTGGCGTCGTACACACCGGCCACTTGTGCCGAAGCTCCCGCGGGATTGGTCAGCGGGCCCAAAAGATTGAAGACTGTGCGGCCGCGAAGCTGGCGCCGTGCGGACATGGCATGCCGCGTCGCCGCATGCATAGCCGGCGCAAACAGAAAGCCAATCCCGATCTCGTCAATGGACTGCGCCACACGTTCGGGCTCGAGATCGATCCGCACGCCCAGGGCTTCCAGAACATCCGCGGAACCACACTTCGAACTGATCGAGCGATTTCCATGTTTCGCCACGCGGACGCCCGCACCTGCGACCACAAACGCAGCGGCTGTTGAAACATTGAACGTGCCCTTGGCATCGCCTCCGGTGCCGCAGGTGTCAACGAGCGGTTCATTTACACGCGCATGATCCCGTAGAAATATTTTAGTTGCGTGACGCCGCATCGCGGTAGCGAAGCCAACCAGCTCCTCCGCAGTTTCACCTTTAATTTGGAGCGCGGAGAGCAACTCCAAAATCTGCGGGTCTGTCGCGCGACCGGAAAGAATCTGCTCCATCGCGCCATCAGCTTCGGCGCGCGACAGATCTACTCCGGCGGAAATTTTCTGCAAGGCTTCGTGAATCATGGTAATTGCCGTGGCGAATTCTTCGACCGAGTTTTCCTCTACACCGACGAAGGAGAATCTTTGCGCCGTGGCCGCGCCACGAGTTCTCCGGCGCAATTCGGACAGGTTTGCTTCATCTTTGCGGTGCAATCCGGGCAAAAGGTGCATTCATACGAGCAGATGTACGCTCCGGCGTCCTCTCGCAGCGCGCGATCGCATTTCTCACAGCCCATCTTCATTTCCAATGCCACGGGGAACGCCTTGCTCGCACTCGCGGTTGTAGGTAAACTTCTTTGTTTCGATTGCAGCCAAATTCTAGCACTAATGGATGGGCAATGAAGATTCATGAATACCAGGCCAAGGCCATCCTCGCGAAGTTTGGCGTGCCGGTTCCGCGCGGCGAGATGGTTACCAAGAAAGACGAAGCCCGTGCCGCCGCGCAGCGGCTTGGCGTGCCCGTGGTCGTTGTCAAAGCGCAAATTCACGCTGGTGGGCGCGGAAAGGCCGGCGGCGTGAAGCTCGCAAAGTCAGCCGACGAAGCTTACTCGAACGCCGAGCGCATACTCGGAATGAAACTGGTCACGCCGCAGACGGGCGAAGAAGGACGCATCGTCCACCGGCTGTTGATTGAAGAAGGGTTGGACATCAAGCGCGAACTTTACGTCAGCGTGCTTGTGGATCGCGTAACCGGCATGCCGATTTTCATGGCCAGCGCCTCGGGCGGAATGGAGATTGAGGAAGTAGCAAAAGACCATCCGGAAGCGATTTTGCGCGAGACGATTGACCCCGCAAGCGGTTTTCAAGCGTTCCAAGCTCGGAAAATTGCATTCGGACTGGGGCTCGCTCCTGAAGTTGTAAGCGCGGCCGTCCCGTTTTTTCAATCGCTTTACCGCGCGTTTATCGAAACGGATGCATCCATGATTGAGATCAATCCCTGCGTCGTCACCGGCGACGGCCGCCTGGTTGCGCTCGACGCAAAAGTGATTTTTGACGACAACGCGCTTTATCGCCATCCCGAGTACAAAGACTTGCGCGACCTCGACGAAGAAACACCGCTGGAAGTGGAAGCCTCGAAATTCAAACTCAACTACATCAAGCTCGATGGCACCGTCGGTTGCATGGTCAACGGCGCCGGCTTGGCCATGGCTACGATGGACATTATCAAGCTGAGCGGCGGTAGCCCGGCGAATTTCCTCGATGTCGGCGGCGGCGCTTCGGAAGATCAGGTGAAGAATGCCTTTCGCATTCTGCTGAGCGATCCCAACGTAAAGGCCGTGTTCGTGAATATTTTTGGAGGCATTCTTCGCTGCGATGTTCTGGCCAGTGGCGTAGTGAACGCGGCGAAAGAGTTGAGGTTTAAGATTCCGGTTGTCGTACGAATGGAAGGAACCAACGTGAAGCAAGGTCAGGAAATCCTGCGCAGTTCCGGATTGAATTTCACCATCGCCGCTGGCATGAAAGACGGCGCCGAAAAAGTCGTGAAGCTCGCCGGAGGTGCGCGGTGAGCGTTCTCGTCGGCAAGAACACGCGCGTGCTGGTGCAGGGATTCACCGGCCGTGAAGGCAGTTTTCACGCGCAACAAATGATCGAGTATGGAACGAAGGTGGTTGGCGGCGTCACACCCGGCAAAGGCGGGACCAAACATCTTGGCCGCCCGGTATTTAACACCGTAGCCGAAGCGGTGAAGGCCACACACGCAGATGCTTCTGTGATCTTTGTTCCTCCGCCGTTTGCGGCAGACGCTATTCTCGAAGCCGCCGATGCTGGAGTGCCTCTCGTCATTTGCATAACGGAAGGAATCCCTACGCTCGATATGGTCCGTGTCGCGGCCGTGTTGAAAGATTCAACGACGCGCCTCATCGGCCCGAACTGTCCCGGGATTATTTCTCCGGGAAAATGCAAAATCGGAATCATGCCGGGGTCGATCCACAAGCAAGGTCACGTCGGTCTTGTCAGCCGCAGCGGCACGCTGACTTACGAAGCCGTAGATCAGCTTACGAAGCTTGGCATTGGCCAATCCACATGTATCGGAATCGGCGGCGATCCCATCATCGGCACCAGCTTCCTGGACGCTGTGCGCATGTTCAACGAAGATCCTGACACACACGCAATTGTGTTGATTGGCGAAATCGGCGGTAATGCGGAAGAAGTCGCCGCGGAATACATCAAGAAGCACGTACGAAAGCCGGTGGTAGGATTCATCGCCGGCCAGACCGCGCCGCCCGGACGCCGCATGGGCCACGCTGGAGCAATTATTAGCGGCGGGCAGGGAACTGCCGCGGACAAATACAAGGCGATGCGGGTCGCCGGCATTCACACCGTCCAGAGCCCCGCGGAAATCGGCCACACGCTGGCCGACGCGCTGGGCAAAGCGGGAAAATCAAAGTCGAAGCCGAAGGCACGGCCAAACAAAAAATCCAGGGTAAAGACAAAATCAAAGAAAAGAAAACGCTAGCAGTCTTTGATACAGATCTCTTAATGACGGGAGAACAGAATGGCGATAGAGCGAACGCTTGCAATTATCAAGCCAGACGCAGTTGGCAGGGGCTTGACCGGTGAAATATTGAGCCGAATTCATGCGGCGAAGTTCCGTATCATCGTAATCAAGACGCGGCGACTCACCAAAAGAGAAGCCGAAGGATTTTACGCCGTTCACCGCGAGCGCCCGTTTTTCGCGGAGCTGACGGAATTCATGAGCACGAGCAAAGCGGTTGTAATGGTGCTTGAAGCGGAAAACGCAATCGCGAAATGGCGCGATACCATGGGGGCAACCGATCCGTCCAAAGCGGCCTCCGGGACCATCCGAAAAGATCTCGGAGCCAGCATCCAGTGCAATTGCACGCACGGTTCCGACGCACCGGAAACGGCCGCTTTTGAAATCGGATACTTTTTTTCCGGCTCGGAATTAGTTTAGGAATTCCGGGCGGCCAATATCTTCAAGTAAGAAAAGCGCCTGCGATTTGCGCCGCCCGTTTTGGATGTGTCAGTTCTTCGGAAAGTCCGGCGATGCCTTCACTTCCAGCATTTGCTTGGTGTGCCGTTCGCTGTGCGCCCCGATGAAAATGAGCCATTCGTAGGCGTCCATGGACCCGAAAGGACCGTTGCTAACGTGCTCGCGAAGATCCGGTGTGGTCTTCAAGAATTCGATCGTTCGCGCTCGGCTTTTCAGGAAATGGTCCAGGGTCTCAGCGGGCGTCCATCGTCCTGTCGGAACTAACGGCGGCGGGGCCTGCCTCTTCTCGCTGCGGTCGGGAGTCATCTGGAGAATCATGGCGTCGATCTTCGCAAAATCGCGATCGGGTGCGCCCGCAGGTCCGCTCTTCTCGGTGTTCTCCGCGGCTCCAAAAATGTAGTCCTCGGCAAGTGTGATGTGTTCGAGCGTTTCGGCCACGGACCATTTGTCCGGGGCAGCTTTGAATTTCCACTGCGCTTCGGAAAGATCTTTGGTAGCGGCAATAACTCCGTCGCGCGTTTGCTCGAGATACTTCACGCCCCGATCGCGGTCGGCTTGCGTAAGAGTCTGGCCAAATGCGGCGGGACCGAGGCAAACGGCCGCACACATAATTAATAGCGTCTTCCTCATTTTGATTTCTCCTGGAATGGATTCTTGGGTTCGTTCGCTACGATACGCCCTCCTTTGCCGATGTCAACGGCTATCGGGATGTCCGGGTGGCTGGCGGAAAAATGCTCGTTCTATTTCCGCTTTTTGCTTCCGAAAGATTTCGTCCGGCTAGTCGGGGTAGAATAGCTGCCGATGGATTCTCTTCGCGAACTTGGAAAACTCCTGCTCGTCGTCGGTATCGTTATTGCCGGCGCGGGCGCTCTGCTAATGTTTGGCGTCAAAATGCCGTTTCGGCTGGGGCGCCTTCCGGGAGATATCGTTGTGCAAGGGCGCAACAGCAGTTTTTACTTTCCGATCGTGACATGCATTGTCTTGAGCCTGGTGTTGACCCTCATAGTTTGGGTCGTCGATTCCTTCCGGCGCTAACTCCATGAGCCAAGCAAACCTGTTCAACCTGATGCCCGAGCGGCGCGTATGGAAAGTCAGCGAGCTGAACGCTCGCATATGCGAGCTGCTGGAAACCACGCTGCCGGACATTTGGCTCGAAGGTGAAGTGTCCAACTATCGCCCGGCGCAGTCGGGCCACTTGTATTTCACGCTCAAAGACGCGAAGTCGCAAATTCGCTGCGTGTGCTTTCGCGATCAAGTGCGCGGACTGAAATTTCGTCCCGAAGACGGATTGCACGTCACCGTGCGTGGCGCGCTCAGCGTGTACGAGCCGCGCGGCGAATATCAGATTTACGTCAGCCACATCGAGCCCGTGGGCGCCGGCGCGCTGCAAATCGCCTTCGAGCAATTGAAGAAGCGCCTCGCCGACGAAGGCTTGTTCAACGAAGACAGAAAAAAGCCGCTACCGGTGCTGCCGCGATGCATCGGAGTCATCACCTCCCCGGCGGGCGCAGCTATATTCGATATCCTGCGGGTCCTAAAGCGGCGATTCTCGAACGCACACGTGATGCTCTATCCGGTGCAAGTGCAGGGCGACTTGGCGGCGCGCGAAATTGTGGAGGCTCTGCGCCATTTCAATCGTGTGAAGTCCGTAGAAGTAATTATTCTCGCGCGAGGCGGCGGGTCGCTCGAAGATTTGTGGGCCTTCAACGAAGAAATCGTGGCGCGCGCCATAGTCGCATCTGAAATTGCGGTGATCGTCGGAGTAGGCCATGAGAGCGATTTCACCATTGCGGATTTTGTCTCTGACGTCCGCGCTCCCACGCCCTCCGCCGCCGCGGAAATTGTGGTTCGCTCGCGCCAGGAATTCGAGGATCATCTCGCCGAGCGTTACCGGCATCTCGTGCAACAAATGCGCTACCGGCTTTCGGAATTGCGCCATCGCTCCCGCGATTTGCAAACACATCGATCCTTCCGTCAGCTCGAATTCATGGTGCGGCGCCGTCGGCAACTGCTGGACGAACTGTCGTCATCTCTCGCCGTTGGCCTGAGGGAAAAGCTTGTAGCCTCGCGGCAACGTCTTGGTGAAGCGAGCACCCGCATCGCTTCCTTCGACCTTCGAAGCCGCGGCCACGTGATTCGACGCCGCATCGAACGGGTGCAAAGCGCGCTGCAGGTTGCGCTGAACCGGGTCGTGTTGCGCAAACGCCGTCGGTTTACCGCCGCTCACGTGCAGTTCGCCGCGCTCGACTTGCGGGCTCGCGTGGGTCGCTTGCGCCGCAAGCTCGACCAACGCTCCACGGAACTGCAGGCGCGTTTAGTTCGGGCGCTGGTGACGAAACGCCGGAGGCTCGAAGCTGCAGCGTTGCAGCTTGAAGAGCGCAGCCCGTTTCAACTCCTGGAACGAGGCTATGCCATCGCTTACGACGCTGCCGGAAAGGTGTTGCGCTCGCCCGACCAAGTCTCTTTGGGCGATGATATTTCAGTTCGCCTGGCCCGCGGCGAACTTGGGGCCACCGTGCGCACCAAGAAAGCGACGGAATCGCAATAGTTGAGCCCTCAAGTCAGTAAACAAGGTCCTGGTGCGACCCTCAGCGGGCATTTGTCATTTCTTGTTTCCGTTTTAGCTATTCGTCGTCGTCGGAGGAACTGCTGACTTTTAGCACGGCGAGGAACGCTTCCTGGGGGATGTCCACCCGGCCCACGCGTTTCATGCGTTTCTTGCCCTCTTTCTGTTTCTCCAGAAGCTTTCTTTTGCGCGAGATGTCGCCGCCGTAGCATTTGGCAATCACGTTCTTGCGAATCGCGCTGATGGATTCGCGGGCGATGATGCGGCTGCCAATGGCGGCCTGGATAGCGATCTCGAACATCTGGCGAGGAATAAGTTTGCGGAGGCGCGAGACGAGGTCGCGTCCGCGATCGTAGGACAGATCGCGATGGCAGATGATCGTCAAGGCATCCACCGGTTCGCCGCCGACAAGAACGTCTAGCTTGACGAGATCGGATTCGCGATAGCCGGACAGGTGATAGTCGAGCGAAGCGTACCCACGCGAAACGCTCTTCAGCCGGTCGTAAAAATCCAGCACGATTTCGTTCAAGGGCATTTCGTAGGTCAGCATAATGCGCGTCGGTGAGAGATACTCGAATTTCTTCTGCACTCCCCGCTTTTCTTCACAGAGCGAAAGAACCCCTCCGACGGATTCCTCGGAAGTGATGATCATAGCGGTCAAAATCGGTTCTTCGATCTTCTGAATCGAAGTGGGGGGAGGAAATTTCGTGGGGTTGTCCACTTCCAACACGTCGCCGGCCGTCGTGGTGATGCGGAATTCCACGCTCGGCGCCGTGGTGATCAAGTCGATGCCGAACTCGCGCTCCAGGCGCTCCTGCACGATTTCCATGTGGAGCAAGCCCAGGAAGCCGCAGCGAAATCCAAATCCCAGGGCGGTGGAAGTTTCCGGCTCGTAGAAAAAGGCGGCGTCGTTGAGCTGCAATTTTCCCAGCGCATCGCGCAGCAATTCGTAATCGCTCGCGTTCACGGGAAACAGACCCGCGAAGACCATGGGCTTAATGGCTTCAAAGCCCGGGAGTGGAGGAGCAGGACGGTCTGCCTCGATGACGGTATCGCCCATGCGGGCGTCGGCCACGCGCTTGATATTGGCGACGATGAAACCGACGTCGCCCGCGGCAAGCTCGTCCAGGGCGACGGGTTTGGGAGTAAGGGCGCCAAGCGTCTCGACTTCATAGACTTCGTTATTGGCGCAGAGGCGAATCTTCATGCGCGGCGCGATGCGCCCCTCCATCACGCGCACCAGAATGACGGCGCCGCGGTAAATGTCGAACCACGAGTCGAAAATAAGAGCCCGCAGCGGCGCATCGGACGAGCCCACCGGCGGAGGCACCAGTTTTACGATGGCTTCGAGAACGTCTTCGACACCCTGGCCGCTCTTGGCGCTGATGAGAAGCGCATTTTCGGCGGGAATCGCGAGAACATTTTCGATTTGTTCCTTGGCGAATTCGGGCTGCGCGGCAGGCAAATCAATCTTGTTGATGACCGGAATGATAGCGAGGTTGTGGCGCGAAGCGAGAAACGCGTTGGCAACCGTCTGCGCTTCCACTCCCTGGCTTGCGTCCACGACCAGCAGAGCTCCTTCGCAGGCGGACAGCGCGCGCGAAACTTCGTAAGAAAAATCCACGTGGCCGGGCGTGTCGATCAAATTCAGCCGGTACTCGTGGCCGTCTCGCGCGGTGTAATGGAGGCGGATGCTTTTCGCTTTGATGGTGATTCCGCGCTCGCGCTCAAGATCCATGGAATCGAGCACCTGCGCGGTCATTTCGCGCTGGGTGAGCGCCCCTGTCAACTCAAGCAGACGGTCGGCCAGCGTGGATTTGCCGTGGTCGATGTGCGCTATGATGCAGAAATTCCGGATGAACTGAGGATCCATGGCTCTTTTTGCGCTGCGCCCGAGCGTCTAAAGCGCAATTGTCTGCGCGCGCCCGTCGCGTCTTTCAAACTGTCGAGTTTGCCATAGATTCGCACGCCCGGCCACCGCCAAGAGTCGGGCAGGGAAGTGACTGCCGAAAATCGTGAGCTAGAATCGCGTAAACGAAAGCCGCGTCCGTTGGATCTATCGTCATAATGCGTAGCGTTGTTACCGCGTTCGGACCGCAGCTCCGTCCTGATCCAAGCTAACCAAAATCAAGTCGCTTTCTATCTGGTACCATGGTACATATGTACCATGAAGAAAATAAGCCATCAGCCAGAAATTGAAGTGGAACGAGTGCAAACAGGGGTTCGTTTGGAGAAGCGGCTGTTAAAGGTATTAAAAGCCCTTGCGGAATTGAAAGACATGTCGCTGGGAGATTTGCTGGAAGGGGTTGTGCTTCATGCGTTTGAAGGTTTGGTTCCTTTTTCCGCGCAAACGCTGAAAGAGATCGAGCAGTTCAAGAAGATCTACGGATTGACTCTCAAGGCATCGGATAGCCACCAATTAAAGGAGCGACGCAAGTGAAAGCCATCTTAATCGCAATCTCAATGTTGTTGTTGGGAGTGGTCGCGACCGTTGCCTACTACCATCTGCGTTCGCTACACGCACCGAAAGGACCCGTAGCGCACGTTGAAAATGGGTTTGAATTTACCGCCCATGGCCCATACAAGACCGTGGCTCCGCTGTTCGGTGCGTTTGTAGAGCGTGTCTGGGCCGGAGATGGTTGGAATCCGGAATTTCTGCATCCTTCGCCTGCGCGCGACACTTTTGGAGAAGTCTTCACGATCGCTCATAGCCATGTGCGGAGTACCTGGGTAAACACCGCCTTTGATTTAGAGTCAGGCCACGTTCAATACGTGTACGTGATCCCAGACACCCAAGCGGTGCTGATCGACATCCATCTCGAACAAAAAGATCCATCAATCACGGGAGTGAAGGTTGTGTACCAGCGCACGGCGTTAGATCCCAAGCTCAACGACCACATAAGTAAGCTGGGTGAAAAAGATCGAGGCATGGGCAAAGAGTGGGAGACAGCAATCGACACTTACCTGCAGGCGAATGCCAAGCAATGATAAAACCGCAAAGTTTCCTACAATAGCACTCACCACCCTTCAATCCGCGATATTCCAGTTGCCAGCAAGCCCGTCGCGATGCGCTTTGCCAGCGACAATGATGCCGGCATCGCCGGCTTCCAGCGCGGACGCGATAAAAGCACCCAGCGTTGCCCCCCCGTGATATTGGATCCAAAGCTATCGGGAATAACTCACGGATTGCCACGGCGACCCCGTTGTCGTAGGCTGTAGAGAGTTTCGGGTTCCCTTCGCCCGTCGGGATCTAACCAGTGATTATCGCTGGAGTTCACCGGCGCCAACTTGTGCCGAACAGGGTTCAATAAGAAAGTCTGGATTCCAATTTAAGTTTGCAATACATTTCCATACCCGTGAACTGGGAGCGGGATTGGCCGGAATGCACCCTAAATTCTCATGATAAAGAAAATCGCCCTGACCTCACCGGAACCTTCCAATTGATTACCCTGTTCCAGACCGCCGAGCCCGAGAGGTCCAAAATCCCGTTAATCCTGGGATATAGCCTGTCGATTGGGTGCCTGATATGGGTCCTGCACGACTTCCATATCGTCCAGGCAATGAAGGAGCTTTCAAACGTAAACTGGAGATGGGTGCTGATCGGTATGGGCTTCGATGTATTGAGCTATGGCATGCAAGCCCTACGCTGGAAATGTTTGCTGACGCCCTTCAAGAAAGTGCCCCTCACGCGTGCAATTCGAGCGGTCTATGCTGGCCTTTTCGCAAATCTCGTTTTTCCTTTGCGGCCGGGCGAGCTGCTTCGTTGTTATCTCGTCTCCGATTCCGAAGACATCAGCATCGGACGCGTGATCGGGTCGGTGGGAGTAGAGCGCCTCATTGATCTCGTAATCGCCACGGCCTCACTGGCGATAGTATCGCTGCTTGTGCCGTTGCCGCGGCGGTTCGAGCGTGTGGCTGACACGCTTGGAGTTGTGACCCTCGTTTTACTCGCGATCATCGTGCTGATGATTTTTTATCTTGAGGTAAGGCTGGGCAAGGATCCTACGCTGGGAACGGGACGGCACCCTCTACCGGGGAAAATGATGCGCGCCCTCCTCGGATTGCATGCCATGGGAACCGCGCCAAGTTTTTATGCGGCGGTGCTGGCATCCGTGTTCATGCCGTTATGCCAGGTGATGGGGTTGTGGGCCATGATGAAGGGATATCACCTTACGCTGCCCTTCCTTGCCGCAATCGTCGTCCTGCTCATCATCAATCTGGGCGTCTCGTTGCCGAATGCTCCTGCCAACATCGGCGCCTACCAATTTTTTTGCGTGCTGGGCCTCAGCGTTTTTAATGTCGAGAAAACAACGGCAACGGGCTTCTCGATTTTCGCCTTTCTAGCGCTCACGATTCCGTTTATCTTCCTGGGATTTGCGGCGCTTTTGCGCAGCGGATTGTCGCTTAAGTCCATGCGGGAAACCGTGACTCATTTGCCCAGTGGGGCTCGTAGTTCCGCGCAATGCCCCAGCTAGTGTTCCGCGCTTTCCGAAAAACTCCGTCTGAAACCGTTCTTCTTTGTACGCCATCGGGATTTGATTTTGAGAGCGGGCAGCCGTCCGTTATATAGTGGTAGTTCGGCCACGCGCAGACTCGGTGGCGAATTTTTTAACGAAAGCAATTAGCGGACTTTCCCAGCGAGCCCGTGAAATATCGAAACACACACGCGCACTCCCATGGCTCAGGACCTAAATAAACATCTCGACCGCGCTCGACGCAACCTCGAAAAAAATAAGCTGCGCGAGGCCGTGACTGAGTATCAGGCGGTTCTCGAAGAAGCTCCCGCTCATCAGGAAGCCCTGCAAGCTCTTGCGGATATTTATACCCGGCTGAACGAACCGTCTCTCGCCGCGCAATATTATGGCATTCAGTTTGACCGCTTACTGGAAGCGGGTGACGGCGCCAAAGCTTCGGCTGTGTTTGTGCGCTTTCTTCGCACCTTTCCCCAGCCTCCCGATCGCTTGATGCGTTACGGAACTTTGCTTCAAAGGCAAAACCGCCCGGTGGAAGCGATCGAACAGTTTGGACTGGCCGCGGAACTTTTTCAGCAACACGGACAAGGGATCGAAGCGTTGGCTTGCTACGAAAGCATGGCCCAACTCGACCCCGAGAATCCGGCGCGCCATGCGGTTCTTGGAGAACAGGCCGAGCGCCTAAGGCACTCGGATATGGCCTCGCGCAGTTATCTTCGCGCCGGGCAGCTCATACAAGCGGCCGGCGCGTTGGATGCAGCGCTGGAATATTTCGGCCGAGCTCACCAGCTTTCGCCGGAAGATCGCGGAGGCGCCTTGCTCTTCGCGGAAGCGAAGCTGCGGAAAGGGGACGCCGAAGGAGCTGTTCTGCTTCTTGATCCTTTGTCATCGACCACTAACGACACAACTTACCTGGCAATTTACGGCGAAGCGCTTCTTCGCACCGGACGGTTGGATCGTGCGAAGGATGCCTTTGAGTCTTATTACAAACAGAAACCTGATAGCTTCGCGAAACTTTTTGAAGTTGCCGGGGCCTACATCCGCACGGGGCAAGAGGGGAAAGCGGCAGTGCTGCTGATGCAGACCAAGGATTGGATGCGCGCCAGCCGCAAAGAAATGGAGCTTGCGGAACAGATGGATCATCTCGCCGTGCTGTACCCCTCCTCCGTTGCACTTGCGGAAGTTGTCGCGCGGCTTTACGAGGAACTGAATCGCGAAACGAAATATTTTGACGCCTTGGTGCGCCTCTTCGATTTATATCTGGCGGCGGGCCAGATGAAAGAAGCGTGCGAAGCGCTAGACCGTTTGGTGGACATCGATCCCTACGATTATCGCAACCAGGAACGCATCGCGAAACTCGAGGGCAAGGTCGATCCTGCGTTTATGCAAAATATTCTCGCGCGCGCGGCCAAGGCGGCCACCATTTCGACGCGGAACGAAGGCTTTACCGGAGCCGGAAGAGATTCGAGCGAGAACTCGGGGCACTTGCCCGAGGAAGTGCGCGCGCAGCAGGCGCTCGAGGATCTTGTCGTGCAGGTGGAGATTTTCCTGCAATATTCCCTGCAAATGAAGGCCGTCGAGCGGCTCGAGCGCATTGCCGAACTATTTCCGGGGGAAGAAGAAAAAAACGAGCGCTTGCGCACGCTTTACGAGCGCGCGAATTGGTGGCCCAAAGGTGCTCCGCGGAAAGCGGGAGCCAAGCCGGCGCCGGCCGCTGCGCCGGCAGAGCCGGTGAGCGCCGCTTCCATTGCCGCGCCTACAGCGGCGGAAACTCATCGCGATCTCGCCGCCATTGCGGAAATAAATCGGCTGATGTACCGGCAACAGACGCCCCAGGAAGTTCTATCAACTACTTCTTCGGAAATCGGAAAACATCTCCGTGTTTCACGCTGTCTGGTCGCTGTGGGGACTCCAGGCCAAGGGCCGCAAGCCACCGCGGAATATTCGGCTGTGGGCCTCTCGCTTACGGGTGCGGCTCGTATTTTCAGTATCGTCGGATTATTGTCGAAAGTATCGCCGGATTCTCTCGGTGGGGTCGAACTCCAGGCGTCTACAACTCCCGCCCTGCGCGAATTGGGCTTGGAGTCGGCGCTCGGCGTTTTGCTTACGGATAAGGAAACACAAGCGCCGTCCGGGGCCCTGCTGGTCGGGGACGCGAATGCAAGAAAATGGAGGCCGAATGAGAGTTTTTTTCTCCAAGCAGTGGGCGATCAACTCGTCCTTTCGGTGAATCACACGCGCTTGAGGTCGCTGGTCCGTTCACTTGCCGTTGCCGATGAAAGGACCGGACTGTTGAACCGTGGCTCCTATATCGATTGCCTCCTGGCGGAATGCAATCGCTCTCGGGCGCAAAATAGGCCGCTTTCTCTCGTGATTATTCACGTCGATCGCGGCGGCGAATTGCTCCGCCAGCATGGTGACGCTTCCGTCGAACATTACATCGAACAACTCGCGCGCACTCTTTCTTCCGCGGTTCGGCAGACCGACATCGCGGTAAAATATACGGCATGGTCCCTGGTTTTTATTTTGCCCGACACTTCGCTCGAAAGTGCTCAGACCCTCGCCGAAAAGCTCCGCCAGGTCGCGGCCACAACGCGGCCTTCTTGGGGCGAGGCGGACCTAACTATCAGCGCGATCGTCGCCGAATCCTCCTCGCGTCCCGGAGACGAGTCGGAAGATCGCGTGACCGAGTGGATTAATCGCGCCGAAGCGGGTCTGGATGAGGCGCGTCTGCGCGGCGGCAACACGCTCGTATCCCTCGCTACTCCATGAAAATGAGGTGACATGTTTATAACCGATGCCGTGATCTTGCAGGGGGCGCGTACGCCCATGGCGCGCTACATGGGCTCGTTCGAGAATACCAGTGCGATTGAATTGGGCGCAGCGGCGGGCCGGGAAGCCGTCCAGCGCGCGGGCTCCGATCCCGAGGAATTCGATCACGTGATTTTCGGTAACGTGATGCAAACCAGCGCGGACGCTCTCTATGGCGCGCGGCATGTGGGACTGAAAGCCGGGTTGCCGATTGAAGCTCCTGCCGTCACCGTGAATCGTTTGTGCGGCTCAGGCATGGAATCGATCACCCAAGCCGCGCAGCGTGTTTTGCTGGGCGAAGCGAAGCTCGTCCTGGCTGGTGGCATGGAAAATATGTCCCAGTGCCCGCACGTGATTCGCGGCGCGCGCGCAGGATTTCGTTTGGGCGAAGGAAAGCTCGAGGATTCGCTGGTGTCGGGACTCTACGATACGTATTGCGGTTTCAGCATGTCCGAGACGGCGGAAAATCTTGCTGCGGAGCAGGGAATCACCCGAAGCGCATGCGATGAATATGCCTTGCGCAGCCAGCAAGCTGCCGAAGCCGCCGTACAGGATGGCCGTATGAAAGACGAAATCGTTCCGGTGGAAGTGAAGAAAGGCAAGAAGACCGTCGTTGTCACCGAAGATGATCACCGGCGGCCCGACACGACGATGGCGATTCTGCAAGCCCTTCCACCCGCTTTTCGCAAGGAAGGTATCGTGACCGCAGGCAACGCCAGTGGCATTGTTGACGGCGCGGCCGCTGTTGTCGTCACACATGCAAAAATCGCGAAAGAACGCGGATGGAAGCCGCTCGGACGCATCGTCGGCTGGGCCACCGCTGGAGTTCCTCCGCAGATCATGGGCATCGGCCCGGTGCCCGCTATCCAAAAGGCGCTTGCGCTCGCGGGACTCAAGCTGGAACAAATGGACTTAATCGAGGTGAACGAAGCTTTCGCGGCGCAGTACCTCGCGGTGGAAAAAATCCTGAAACTTCCGCGCGATAAAACGAACGTAAACGGCGGCGCAATCGCGCTCGGCCATCCATTGGCCGCCAGCGGAACCCGGCTGGTGCTGACTCTTCTTCTCGAACTTCGCCGTCGCAGCGCGCGTTACGGCATAGCGAGCGCGTGCATCGGCGGAGGCCAGGGAATCGCTGTCATCGTTGAATCGCTCGCCTGAAGCGCTCGATCCTGCACAATCACACCCCGATTCAGTTATTATGGCGGGGCCGCAATCCGTCATTATTTGCCGGGGAAATTATGGCTTACGAAAACTTGCTGTCTGAGGTGAAAGAACAGGCTGCGCGAATCGCTTTCAATCGTACGCGCGCGTTCATCCGGAAACGGCCGCAGTTTCAGGGGCGCTGATAATGGCCGGTGAGTCCAAGGTGTCCACGATCCGCGGTGAACTCAACGCAGCAGGCTTGCGCTTCGGAATTGTGGTTAGCCAGTTTAATAACTTCATTACTGACAGGCTGCTTGCTGCTGCACTGGACGCGCTGAAACGTTCTGGCGCTGGAGAAAAACAGATTGAAATCGTGCGCGTGCCGGGCTCTTTCGAAATTCCGATCGCCGCCAAGAAACTGGCGGCCACAAACCGATTCGATTCGATCGTCTGTATCGGATGCATTCTGCGCGGAGAAACTTCACACTATGATGTCGTCGTGTCCGAGACGGCTCGCGGCATTCAGCTCGCTCAACTTGATTCCGGAGTGCCCCTGATCTTGTGCGTGTTGACCTGCGACACTCTCGAACAAGCCATTAACCGCGCTGGACTGAAAGGCGGAAATAAGGGCTACGAATCCGGGCTTGCCGCCATCGAGATGGCTCACCTGTCGCGCAAACTCTCGAAACGTTCTGTTCGCGGTGCAACTCGCTCGCGTCCCCATAGATGACACTTCGCCGCAAATCCCGCGAGTTCGCGCTTCAGATGTTATTTGAATGGGACGTGACGCGACAGAAGGCCTCGCGCGTGGAGCAGCTTTTCTGGAAATCGGCGCGCGCTGCGGATTCCACGCGCAAGTTTGCCAACCAACTCTTCGAAGGCGCAATTGCCGAGGCCGAAGCAACTGACAAGCTGGTTCAAAAACTTTCCGAAAACTGGAAGCTCGAGCGTTTGGCGGCCGTGGATCGAAGTATTTTACGTCTGGCGGTGTATGAACTACGCTTCGGCACCGCGCCGCCGAAAGTTGTGATCGACGAAGCGCTCGAGCTCGCTAAGAAATTTTCTTCGGCCGACGCCCCGTCGTTTCTGAATGGCATCCTCAACGCTGCGTATAAGTCTCTCGAAGCTTAGGCCCTCCCTCGGCGCTTTGAAATTTCCGCGCGCTTTCGCCTCGAATCGAAAAGCGTAAAGCATACCCAAAACATCAGGCTTCGATTTCGCCTTCGAAAACGCGCACCGCTGAACCGCTCACTTTGGGAGTCAGCCGCCCGCGTTCTGCCATAATTTCCACTTGGATCTCGCTAGGGCGGCCCATTTCGACTCCCTGCATGATCGTCAATCCTTCCGATGCGCGCAATTGCCCGTGCTGCACGAGGTAGGCGCCGAGCGACCCGCCTGCCGAGCCGGTTGCCGGATCTTCAATGATTCCCCACGGAACCATGCCGCGGGCAAATACGCGGCCGCGACCGCCCAAGGCAAAACAATATGCCATTGTGCCGCTGCTGGAAATCAGGTGAGCCAGTGCGCGCATATTCATATGGATGCGAGGAAGCACGCTGCGCCGGCTCACCGGCACCATCAGGTTTGAAATTCCCGTGGACACAAATTCAAGAGGCAGTGAAGCTGCGAGATCGCTCGGTTTCAATCCCAGCGTTTCCGCCAGCGCCGCGCGTGTGAATCGAGCGCGTTTGAAACTCGCCGGCTTCTGAGTCATCGTGACGCGCACTACCCGGCCATTGTGAAATGTGAACTCAACGGGCAAAATTCCCGCGCCGGTCTGCTGCAGTATGTGGACACTTCCCTCGGAAGCGGGCACCACGCCCAACTCCGCGAGAAGAAACCACGTCCCAATCACCGGATGGCCGGCCAGCGGGAGTTCGCGCGTAGTTGTGAAAATGCGCAGGCGGGCCAGCGCGCGATTGTTCGTGGGCTTCTGAATGAACACCGTTTCGGAAAGATTCATTTCGCGTGCAATGGCTTGCATCTTCGCGGTGGAAAGACCGTCGCCGTCAGTAACCACGGCGAGCGGATTTCCGGCAAAACGTTTCGTGGTGAAAACATCCAGTGTGTAAAGTCGCCGCTTCATGATTCTGCTTTCTGCCCCATCGGGCGCACAGCTTTTCGATTTACAAGCGTTCTAGTTCGACGCGCGTCCGTTCGTTCCGCACATTGCCGGTGTTCAGCGTCGTCTTCGGCTCCAAGAGAACAACTTCGACTTCCTCGTCCGCGACCGGAAGATGTTCCACACCCTTCGGCACGATGATGAATTCACCCGGCGCCACCACGGCTTCGCGATCGCGAAATTTCATGCGCAGGCGTCCTTTAATCACCAGGAATAGCTCGTCTTCATTCTCGTGATGGTGCCACACGAATTCGCCCGTGAACTTGACGACCTTCACGTAGGAATCGTTCAACTCGCCGACGATTTTCGGGCTCCAGCGTTCTTTCACTTTCGATAGCTTTTCATTCAGATTCACGACTTCCATGTTCGCTCTCCCTTTTCCGTGCCAGCAGCGCACGAATGCATTTCAGGCCTGGTGAAGACGCTTGACCACGGCGCTGGCTTCGTCGAGAACCCGGCGTGTCGTTTCCGGCCGCGTGGTCTCGGAATAAATCCGTAACATATGTTCTGTCCCTGATGCCCGCACCATGACCCAGCCGATATCCCCAAGATACATCTTCAAGCCATCGAGATCCTCACGGCGAGTGATCGGCCAATCCAGTAGCCTGGTGAATTTGGCGCCCGTGAAATGGCTCAGTGCTTTTTTCTTCTGTGCATCTGTGACGACCAAGTCCACACGCCCGTAGTGATGTTCGCCGAATTCCCGGTGAAGCATGGCGACGAGTTCGCCGAGTCGCTTGCCGTGCCAGGCCATCACCTCGGCAAGCAGCAGGGCATTCACGGTTGCGTCGCGTTCCGGCAAATACAGCTTGGTGCCGATCCCGCCGCTTTCCTCGCCTCCCAACAGGATGTCGCTCTCGAGCATGCGGTCGCAGATATATTTAAAGCCGATCGGCGTTTCCCAGACTTTGCGCCCGAAATGACCGGCAATTTTGTCGATCATTTTCGTCGTCGAAAATGTTTTCGCCACGTCGCCTGTTAGCTTGCGCGTCCCTGCCAGATGCCACAGCAAAATAGAGAATATTTGGTGTGGCGTGATGAACGTGCCGTCGCTGTCCATGGCGCCGATGCGGTCGGCGTCCCCGTCAAAAGCAAACCCCGCGTCAAAGTGGCCTTTGCGCAAAGCCAGACGCAGCGCTTCGACGTGCGGCTCGATGGGCTCGGGATTCACGCCCCCGAACAGCGGATCGCGCGTACCGCGAATTTCCTCGCATTCGATTGCGTTGCGGCGAAAAAGTTCGCTCAACAAACCTCTTCCCGCTCCATGCATGGGATCAATGAGGAACCGGAATTTCGCTGCGCGTATTCGGTCCCAGTCAACCAGTCCGGCCAGCGTTTCCAGATACGGCGTGCGAACGTCGAGCGAGCGGATTAGATCTTTTCTCGGCGGAAGCGGAGGCACGCCGTCACGCAAAACTTTCGCCAGTTCCGTTTCAATCTGCGCAACGATTGCGGGCGACGCGGAACTGCCGTAGCTGGCCTTGAATTTCATGCCGTTCCAGCGAAATGGATTGTGACTCGCCGTGATTTGGATTCCGCCGGCAGCGCCGCGCAAGCGCACCAGTAAGGAAAGTGCCGGCGTAGGACATGCGTCGGAAGCAAGCGAAACCGGGCTGCCCGCTGCGGAGACGGTCTCGGCCACGACTTGTGCGAATTTTTCTGACCCGAAGCGTGTGTCAAATCCCACCAATATTTCCGCTCCCGGCTTTTCTGCGCGAACCACGTAACGCGCGATCGCGTGTGCCACCTTCCGCACATTCTCGTAGGTGACCTCATCGGCGATAACGCCGCGCCAGCCGTCGGTGCCAAATTTAATTTGTGTCACGGTTCAGAGTATAAGCGATGGATTTTGCGGCGGAAAGGAGGTGTTGTAGAGCCACGGCAAACGTGCCCAGCCAATATGGAGAAACTATCCGCGCTCAGGCTACAGCAGATGCTTCAGCCTCCGCTCTTCGAGCCACCTGACGATTCTCCCCACGTCCTGCGATCGCTCGCGGGGACATAGAAGAATGGCGTCATCGGTCTCGACCAGCACCATGTCGCGTACCCCAATCGCCGCTATGAACTTCTTCGGACTCCAGAAATAATTTCCGCTCGCGTCAATTGAAAAGAACGGCCCGGCCGAGACGTTCGCGCCGGGTTTGGAAGCGAGCAGCTCATACACCGCGGTCCAAGATCCAATGTCGCTCCAGCCGACTTTCGCGGGAATCACGAAAACGCGCGGCGGGCCGGCTGGGCCGTTTCTCCGAGCGCTCACGCCGGAAGTGGACCGGGTAGCCGGCTCCATTACGGCATAGTCAACCGATATATTTTCAAAGCGCGGATAAATTCTCCGCAGCGCGGATGCATATCGAGCCGTACCGATAGTCTTCGCGAGTTCGGTAAGCGCGGCGTGTGTGCCGGGGAGAAATCGCCGGAGGTTTTCCAGGAAGGTCGAGGCTCGCCAGAAAAACATCCCCGCATTCCAGAAATACTTTCGTGACGCTACATACTTACGCGCCACAGGTAGCGCCGGCTTTTCAGTAAACCGGCGGACGGAATAAGCTGCTACACCGCCCGGCCGAGCGTACATGCCACCGCGTTCGATGTATCCGTAACCGGTCTCTGGCCGACCAGGCGGAACGCCGAGTACCACCAAGTTTCCGGGTGAGCGCGCCAAATCCAGCGCCGCGCGCACGAGTTTGCGATATCTCGGGGCATCGGCAATGTAACTATCGGCGGGAAGCACAGCCATTAGCGCGTCCCCGTGTACGCGTGCGAGATGGATTGCGGCGAGGCCGATGGCCGCAGCCGTGTTGCGCCCAAGAGGCTCAGCCAATATTTGCGAAGAAGGCACGCCGCGAAGTTCGCCACGGGCTGCAGCGGACTGTTCCGCGTTCGTCACAACCCAGAAATTCCGCAGCGGAACGATCGGCTCCAGCCGCGCAACAGTCTCGCGCAGCATGGTTTCGTTCCCCGCGATATTCAGAAGTTGTTTGGGAGTGCGCATGCGGCTGCGCGGCCAGAAACGAGTGCCGCGTCCGCCCGCAAGTAGGACAGCGCATGTGGGAATCGAGACCCTTGCTGCCGCTGTTTTCTGAGCGCGACTCAAAAATGCACCAGCCTCGACCATTGCGCTTCGCTGATCCCCTGAGCGATCAGCTGTCTCCCCAATTCGCTTAGGTCACCGGGAACGTGAGTCCGCAATAGCTCCGAGCGCGAATGGGGCTTCAATTCATACGCGCTGAGAGCTGCAGGAATCAGCCAGACTTGTGCGGGCTCGTACTTCATGTGCTCGCCGGCCCACTGAATCTCGCCCGCGCCTTCAAGAATGATCAATAGTTCGAAGCGGCCGGCTACTGCATCCGGAGTGATACGTTTCTCAAATTCCCATTTCTCAGCCACAAAATACCGGCACGCCGCAAAGTATGTTGTCGTTACTGAATTGCGCTGGACCCGCACTGGCTGAATTTTTCCTGCGTTTTGCGCCCCAAACCGCATCACTTCGAGCGCCTTCTCGATGTGCAAAGCTCGCGCCTGCCCCTTCGCGTCGCGGCGATTGTAATCGTAAACACGATAGGTGATGTCGGAATGTTCCTGGATCTCGCAGAGGATCAGTCCCGGTCCAATCGTGTGCGCTGTACCGGCGGGAACAAAAATTGCCTCTCCTGCATGCACAGGAATGTGCTCCAGACAATCCTCCGCCGTACCGTCGGCTATCGAACGGCGGAATTGCTGCAGATCCACGCCGTCCTTCAGTCCCACCATCACTTCCGCGCCTTTGCCGGCTCGCATCGCGTACCACATCTCTGTCTTGCCACGGCCCCCGGCAGACTGTTCGTGCCGCGCAGCATAATCATCATCCGGATGAACTTGTACGGAAAGCTTATCTTCCACAAACAGAAATTTCACGAGGAGCGGGAACGAACCGTGGTCGCGCTCAGACGTTCCCTTCCATTCGGCCGGCATTTCGCGCCAGGCGTCAGCGAGTTTTTTGCCCGCATAGGGACCCGACGCGAAAACGCAGTCGTTGCCCGTCAGCCAAGCTTCGCCAAGCGGTTCGGTTAAATTTGATTTTTCAGGGAAAAATGGCGCCAGAGAACGGGCGCCCCAGGGACGCGGGCTGAAAATCGGCTCCAGCCGCGCCGGACAAAGATTCACGCCGCACTGCCGAAGAAGCGCCGCATCCTGCTCAGGCCTTCTTGGATTCGCTCCATCGACGTCGCATAAGAAATACGAATGTGTCCCGGCGCGCCAAATGGTTCGCCCGGTACCACGGCCACATGCTCGCGTTCCAGAAGTTGCTTGGCCACCCCCACGTCATCCGGCATTTGTTTGTTGAAATGCGCGCTGACATTGGGGAACACGTAGAACGCGCCGCGCGGCGTAGCGCACGTAATTCCCGGAATGGCGCGCAAGCCCGCCAGAATGCTTTCCCGGCGCCGCGCATATTCGGCCAGCATGGTAGCGACGGTATCCATGCTCCCCCGCATGGCTGCCAGGGCGGCGTATTGCGTGATCGAATTCGGATTCGAAGTGGACTGGCTCTGCAATTTCGCGACTGCGTCCACCAGCGGCTTCGGCGCCAGGACGTAGCCCATGCGCCAGCCGGTCATGGCAAAAGTTTTTGAAAATGATCCGGCGATAATCGTGTGTTCTTTCGCACCCGGCACGCTCGCTATCGAAAATGGTTTCGCGTCGCCGTAGGTGAAGTGCGAATAGCACTCATCGGAAAGCAGCCAGACGTGGCGGCGCTTGCAAACCTCCAAAATCTTCGCGAACTCATCAGGCGGAATTACCGCTCCGGTAGGATTGTTTGGAGAATTCACCATCACCATGCGCGTCCGCGGAGTGATCGCTTTTTCCACTTCCGCAGCGCGCAGAATAAATTCATCCTCGGCGTGCGTGGGTACCACCACCGGTTTTCCACCCGCATACTTAATAATATCGGGATAGCTCACCCAGTAAGGCGCGCCAATGATTACTTCATCGCCGGAATTAACCAGCGCGCAAACCGTGTTGAAAATCGCGTGCTTTCCCCCGGTGTTCACCACGCACTCAGCCGGCTGATAGGAGGAACCTAATTGCGCGGCATGCCAGTCGCAGATGGCCTGGCGGAGCGGCGCAATGCCGAATACCGAAGTGTATTTCGTTCGATTTTCTTCCAGCGCCTTGATCGCGGCGCGCTTGATGTGTTCCGGCGTCGGAAAATCCGGCTCGCCGGGGCCGAAGTCGGCCACGTCAACTCCCTGCGCCTTCAGCCGCTCCGCTTCCTGAAGGACGACCATCGTCTGCGAAACGCTGATGCGATTCACGCGGTCTGCAAGGTGGAATATCTCTTCCATTTTTCTCCCGGTGGCAAGTTCCATTAGGCGTCCTCTTTACCGACTTTCGCGCGCAGCCGCTCCGCCACAATCGGCGGCACCAAATCCTTGACCGAGCCGCCCAGCCGCGCGAGTTCTTTCACCAGCCGCGAACTCAAGTAGCTGTACTGTTGCGCCGGCAGCATGAATACCGTTTCCACTTGCGGCTCGATATGGCGGTTCATCATCGCCATCTGCAACTCATACTCGTAGTCGGAAACGGCGCGTATCCCTCGAACCACTACGCGCGCGTTCTTGGTGTTGGCGTATTCCATCAGCAACCCGTCGAACACGTCCACTTCCACATTTTTCCAATCGAAGGTAACAGCTTCCAGCAGCTCAATGCGTTCCTTCACTTCGAATAATGGATCTTTTTCCAGGTTGTGCGCAACGGCGACGATCAGTTTGTCGAAAATCATCGCGCCGCGCGCAATTAAATCGAGGTGGCCGTTGGTAACGGGGTCGAAAGACCCGGGATAGATAGCGATCACTGGTTGTTGCCTTCAGAAGGCATTTCGTGCGCCATTCTAACCTACATTTTCCCGCACTGCCGCGACAAAAAATCCGCAGCGCAAGGCTGTTTATTAGCGCCGGATATCAGAGGGTTGATCTGAACTCACGCTCCAGCCTTCCAAAGCAGGGTCACGGTCTCGACATGCTTGGCGTTCGGTTCGCGTTGCTGGTCGATTGTCGTGCGCAGTCAGCGACTCGCTTGAGCCGTCACCCTACGATTACCTTAGGGGATCCTAGAGCCGCCCGTCAGACCGGTTGGACGCAAGCGCCTCCGGGCACTCCAAAACCGTTCGGCCAGGCTTTCTGCCGTTCAGCTATGCTTTTTAGCCATTGGCTGCATCATATTTGACTAAGGCGACTAGAATGGTCGTTGTTTAAACTGTTGTGTCTTCAAGGCTTGTGAGGGCATCTAAGCTTGACAAGCCGTAGGAGTCAGACTTACAATTCAAGTGCGACTAATTCAGTCGTATTTGACTCTAATGATGAAGCTATCGAAAAAGGCGGATTACGGACTTATCGCTCTGAAGCATTTGGCGATGCACAACGGACACGGTTCCTGTAGCGCATCCGATATCGCCGAGGTTTACAAAATGTCCACGCCGCTGATGGCTAAAGTCCTTCAGAAGCTGGCCAAGGGCGGATTGGTCGCGGCGCGGCATGGTTCGAGTGGGGGATACACACTGGCGCGCGATGCTTCCTTGATCACCGCGCTGGATGTGATTCGCGCGATTGACGGACCTTTGTTCATCACGTCCTGCATCACCTCGCGCGGCGCGTGCGGCGTCACTACCACTTGTTCGATTCGCGAACCGCTGCGGCGAGTGAATGACAGTATTTTGGAAGTTCTTGGGAAAGTGACAATTTCACAGATGACCGACGAAGCGCCAATGTCCGAGGTCGTTGAGTTAAGAGTTTAGGAGAATAGAATGGCAATCAAGCTCCCGATTTATATGGACAATCACGCGACCACGCCCGTCGATCCTCGCGTACTCGATGCAATGCTGCCCTATTTCACCGAGAAGTTCGGCAACTCCGCCAGCCGCAACCACGAATTCGGCTGGGTGGCGGAAGAAGCCGTCGAAAATGCGCGCGGTCAGATAGCCAAGCTCATTAACGCCACGCCGAAGGAGATCATTTTCACCAGCGGCGCGACGGAATCCACCAACCTCGCCATCAAGGGCGCTGCGGAAATGTATCGCGAAAAGGGCAATCATATTATTACGCAGGTCACCGAGCACAAGGCCACGCTCGACACCTGCAAGCGCCTGGAAAAATACGGTTACGAAGTCACCTATCTTCCGGTACAGAAAGACGGCCGCATAAACCTGGATGAATTGCGCAAAGCCATCACGCCCAAGACCATCCTGATTTCCATCATGTACGCCAATAACGAAATCGGCGTAGTCCAGCCCATCGCGGAGATTGGCAAGATCGCAAAAGAAAAAGGCATCTTTTTCCACGTGGACGGCGTGCAAGCGGTGGGGAAAATTCCTGTGGACGTCCAAAAAGACGGCATCGACCTGATGTCGATTTCCGGCCACAAGATTTACGGCCCCAAAGGAATCGGCGCTCTGTACGTGCGCAGAAAGAATCCCCGCGTGCAACTTGCAGCGATCATTGACGGCGGTGGCCACGAGCGCGGGATGCGTTCCGGCACGCTGAACGTCACTGGCATCGTCGGACTCGGCAAAGCCTGCGAAATCTGCCAGAACGAAATGGCGGCGGAAAGCGAAAAGCTCCGCAAGCTTCGTGAACGTCTGACCGAACGCATCATGTCGCGCCTGGACGAAACGTTTATCAACGGCTCGATGGAGCATCGCTTGCCGCACAACATCAACATCAGTTTCGCGTTCGTCGAAGGCGAATCGCTCTTGATGGGCATCAATGACATCGCAGTTTCCAGCGGCTCCGCCTGCACTTCCGCCACGCTCGAACCAAGTTACGTGCTCAAGGCGCTCGGCGTGGGCGAAGACCTGGCGCACACTTCCATCCGTTTCGGTATCGGCCGGTTTAACACCGCCGAGGAAGTGGACTACGTCGCCGATCGCGTGGTGGAAACCGTGCAACGCCTGCGCGAACTTTCTCCTCTATATGAAATGGCGAAAGAAGGCGTGGACGTCAGCAAAATGACTTGGCAGACGGCGGCCGAACACTAAAAAGATGAAATATCAGGGCACACTCGGAGTTCATGCCACGGTGAGCGAAGACACGCCGGTGTTCGACGTGTTCTTTGCGCCCAATGTGGACAAAAGCGCCTGCAACTCTCGGAGGTTTCGCGAGTTACAGGAGCTGGGTGAATTCCTGGAAGCTCTGGACGTGCAGCATGAAGTGGTCGCGCGAACTCTCGATGAACTTCGCAAGGGCCGTTCGGCGTCCATCGAAAATATTGTTTTGTCGGACGAAGTGATTTTTGATCAAGGGTTGGACAGCACTGTTACTTTGAACAGGAGAATCAACTAATGGCTTACAGCGATAAGGTGATCGAGCATTACAACAATCCGCGTAACGTCGGCTCGCTCGACAAGAAAGACCCCAACGTCGGCACCGGCTTGGTTGGCGCGCCGGAATGCGGCGACGTGATGAAGCTGCAGATGAAAGTGAACCCCGACACTCGCATTATCGAAGAGGCGAAGTTCAAAACCTTCGGCTGCGGCTCGGCCATCGCTAGCTCCTCGCTCGCTACCGAATGGGTGAAGGGCAAGACGGTCGAAGAAGCTCTTGCCATCAAGAACACGGACATCGTGCGCGAGCTGTCGCTTCCGCCGGTGAAAATCCATTGCTCGGTGTTGGCGGAAGACGCGATCAAGGCCGCGCTATCGGATTGGAAGAAAAAACAGGGCGACGCCGAAGCAAAGCCGGCTGAACCAGCGACGGCAGCAAGCCACTAAGTTTCTTGCGGCGCAGTTCTAGCCACCAGAGTGCAGGAGAAGTTTGAAGGCTTTGTGGGTCGTGGCTTCAGCCACGACATAAAGTTGCGAATCGGAGCGGCTTTAGCCGCTGAAGTTCCGCAGTGAAGCTTTGCAGCAAGGGCTAAAGGGACACGATCGTATGATTCACGTAAGTGAAAAAGCAGCAGCAAAAATCCGCGAGTTGTTGGCGAAAGAGGGCGTGCCTGCAGATTCCGGTGGGTTGCGTGTAGGTGTGCAGGGAGGCGGCTGTTCCGGGCTGACGTACGCGATGCGGCTCGATACCGAAGCGCGAAATCGCGACAAAGTCTTTGAAGAGAATGGCGCTCGTATTTTCGTGGATGCGAAAAGCTATCTCTACCTTCACAACACCACGCTCGATTATCTCGAAGACCTGATGAAGCAGGGCTTCGTGTTCCAGAATCCGCAGGCCACGCGGAGTTGCGGTTGCGGCAGTTCCTTCACCGCTTGAGATTTCTGATGAGCGGCACTCGCGAAGTTTCCTCCTGCGCGCTGCAGCCCGACTCCGGCCCGCATCCGGGCAAAGCCAAACGAACATGAGTGTGACGCAAACACGACGCGACGAAACCGGCCGGTCTGCCGGCACGAAGTGCTGGAATTGCCAGGCTCCCGTTGCCGAGACACATTTTTGTGCCGCGTGCGGCAAGATTCAGCCCCTGCCCGAGGGCACCGATTATTTTGCATTCTTCGGTTTGCAGGAAAAATTGTCGCTCGATTCGGCGCAGCTCGAAGCGCAGTTTCACAAGCTCAGCTGGAAACTTCATCCGGACAATTTCGTGCGCGCCACGGATTTCGAACGCGAACTTTCGCTAAACCGCTCCTCGGAATTGAACGACGCCTACCGCACGCTGCGCGAACCCATCTCGCGCGTGGAATATCTGCTGTTGCGCCGCGGCCTCAGAAAAGAAGGCACCACCAAACAGCAGGTGCCGCCCGAATTGCTCGAGGAGGTTTTTGAATTGAATGAATCGCTCGACGAGTTGCGGGAGGCGCGCGCCGAAGGCGGCGACTTGGCCGCATTGCGCGAACCGCTCGACGCCGCGCAAGGAAATTTTCAGGGAAAGCTCGAAGAAGTGGACGCCGAGCTCGTGCGAATCGGCCAGGAATGGGATGCGGCCCTCGACACCGCCGCGGATGAAGCGAAGAAGCAAGCTTTGCTGGCTCGTATGAACGAAGTGCTGAATCGCCGAAGCTACATCCGCAATCTCGTTGCCGGCGTGCAAAAAGAACTGGCCGAAGCTTAAGCAACTAAGAGCTTTAAGCCGTCATCCCGAGCGCAGCGAGGGATCTGTTCTTTGTCGATGAATCGCGGTTGAAACGTTTAGCAGAAAAGTTTTACTCAGAGGACCAATGGGACGCGTTGTAGGCATCGATCTCGGCACAACTTTCAGCCTGATTGCGTATCTCGATCCGCAAACGGGCGCGCCGAAGTGTATCCCCGGCCCTTACGGCTCAACACTGTGCCCGTCTGTGGTAAGTGTCGATGAAGACGGCAAAGTAATCGTCGGTGAGCCGGCACGCGCGCTCCTCCTCACGAAACCCGATCGCACGATTTACTCAGTCAAACGACTGATGGGCCGCGGACTCGCTGACGTTCAAGAAGAACTCAAAATCTTTCCTTTCCGCATCGACCAAGCCGGCCGCAGCGTGATCCGCGTCGGCTTGGGCGACAAATGGTTCACGCCGCCGGAGATTTCCGCGTTCATCCTGCGCGAATTGAAATCCTGGGCCGACGATTATTTCAAGGAGCCGGTTGACCGCGCGGTCATCACCGTTCCAGCTTACTTTAACGACGCGCAGCGCCAGGCTACAAAGGATGCCGGCAAAATCGCCGGCCTCGAAGTCTTGCGTCTCGTAAACGAGCCCACCGCTGCCGCGCTCGCCTACGGATTGCACAAACAAAAACGCGGTTACGTAGCGGTTTACGACTTTGGCGGCGGCACGTTCGACATCTCGATCCTCAAGCTCGTCTCCACCATCGAAGGCGACATTTACCAGGTCCTTTCCACCAACGGCGACACGCACCTCGGCGGAGACGACATCGACAACGAAATGCAGCGCAGAACGCGCGAAACAATTCTCAAGCTATTTCAGACCGATCTCGCGAATCGCCCGAAAGACGTCCAGGAGCTGCGCCAGATCCTGATCGCGGCGAAGCACGCGCTTTCCTCAGAAGATAGTGTGATGCTCCGTTTCAACCTTTCCAGCGGCAAGATGTTCGAAGAGCTTCTCACGCGCACCGAATTCGAAAAATGGATTCAGCCCATCGTCGCGAGAACCATGGCCCCTGTAAAAATAGCTCTTGCTGACGCAAAACTCGCTCCCAGCCAAATCGAAGAAGTTGTTTTGGTCGGCGGTTCCACGCGCATTCCTCTCGTGCGCAAGACGGTCGGTGATTATTTCGGCCGCGCGCCGCATTGCGAGTTGAATCCGGACGAAGTAGTAGCTCTCGGCGCCGCAGTGCAAGCGGACATCCTCGAGTCCGGCGTAAAAACCATGCTGCTGCTCGACGTAACGCCGCTCTCGCTCGGCATCGAAACCATGGGCGGCGTAGTCGCAAAAATTATTCCCCGCAACTCGACGATCCCCGCGAGCGCCCAGGAGCTTTTCACCACCGGCGTGGAAAATCAGACCGGTATTGACGTGCACGTCCTTCAAGGCGAACGCGAACTCGCAAAAGATTGCCGCTCGCTCGCAAAGTTTCAGCTGAAAGTTCCGCCGGGGCCCGCGGGCCTGGCGCGGATCGAAGTAAAATTCCTAATCGACGCCAACGGCATTCTCCAGGTGGCCGCTCGCGATCTGCGAACGAACGCGGAGCACACCATCGAAGTGCAGCCTAGTTACGGCCTGTCGGATGAAGAAGTTGAACGCATGCTGGAAGAGTCCATCGAATTTGCCGAGCAGGATTTCTCCGAGCGCCAGGTGATCGAATCGCGCACCGAAGCCGAAACCATCCTCGCAGCCACAGAGAAGACCCTGCTGAATCCTCGCGCCGGCGAGCTTGCCCCTGAAGAGCGCCGCGCCATCGATGATTCCGCAGCACAACTGCGCGCCGCGATGGCCGGATCGGATTACAAACTAATGCGTGAGCGTATCGATGCTCTAAATGAAGCGACAATGCATCTAGCCGAAATACTGATGAACGGCGCGCTGCAAACCGCGCTGGAAGGCAAGCGCCTTGAAGACGTGTGATGCTGCGGCGTCTCGGCAACGCGTCACCCCGAGCCGGCGATGGACGCATTTTGTTTTTTGGAAGGGCGGGGTTTTAACCCCGCCGTCCCGGAACTGGCTGTAAAGGGGCTTTAGCCCCTGAAGCCAATCGCGAGATTGTTACCGGAAGGAGCGTTTAAGTATGGGCGGCAAGAACCCCTACATCGAAGAAACCAAGTACACGCCGGCGACGAAGAAATATAAGATCACCTTCGTCAAGGATGGCCAACCGGTCGAAGTCGATCCCGAAAAAATCCCGTACGGGCACGACGGTTTGCCCGGAAGTATCCTCGATATTTCTCAGGGCTTTCACAAGGGACTGGACCACGCCTGCGGTGGCGTCTGCGCTTGTTCCACCTGCCACGTGATCGTTCACGAGGGTCTCGATACCTGCAATGAAGCCACGGATGCCGAACTCGATCAGCTCGACGAAGCCCCCGGCGTCACACCGAAATCGCGCCTGGGCTGCCAATGCGTCCCCGACGGAACGAAAGACATCGTCATCGAAATTCCCGAGTGGAACAAGAATTACGCGAAGGAAGCCGAGCACTAGATTCTAGTTTAGCTCTCATCTCACGGAACGAAGTCGAGAGGTAATCGTGCCCCACACATTTGATTGGGACGACCCGGAAGAAATCGGCCTCCAGCTTGCCGAGAAGCACCCAGGCGTCGACCCCCTCACCATCCGCTTTACCGACTTGCATAAATGGATCATCGAGCTGCCGGGCTTTATCGGCGATCCCAAGCTATCGAACGAGGGGAAGCTCGAAGCCATCCAAATGGCATGGCACGAGGAATTTCAAGACAGCCAGCAATAGCCGAGAAGCCGGATCTCAAATTGGGAGGGAACTCGAATGGAAGCCGATCTGCGTTACCCCATCGGGAAATACCGTCGTCCCGGCGAGCTGACGAGCGACCAGCGCCTCGAATTCATTAGCGCTATCGACCAGACGCCTCAGCACCTGGCCTCCGCTCTGAAAAATCTCTCGGCCGGGCAGCTCGACACGCCGTATCGTCCCGGTGGATGGACCGTGCGCCAAGTTGTGCATCATCTTCCCGACAGCCACATGAACGCCTACGTGCGCATGAAGCTCGCGCTCACCGAAGACGAGCCCACCATCAAGCCGTATGACGAGGCGCGCTGGGCCGAGTTACCTGACGGCAAGAGCTCGCCCATCGAGCCGTCCCTGGCAATCCTGGAAAGTCTGCACAAGCGCTGGGTTCTTTTGCTCAAGTCGCTCACCCCGTCCGACTGGGCGCGCAAATTCCGCCACCCGGATCACGAGAAGCCCATGTCCCTCGACGACTCGCTCGCCCTCTACGCCTGGCACGGAAAACATCACGTCGCGCACATCACCGCCCTGCGCGAACGCAACGGATGGCAGTAGGCCGGCAATCCCTTTGCGAGATGCCGTTACCATAAGTGGTAGAATCTGATCATGCCGCACAGCTTTTCAAAGTATGATGCCGAGCCTGAGCCGCAATCCTCGGGCAAATTCGGCGGCTCGCCTCCGAGAAAGACAGCGGTTGGCGTCTTAGACCCTCCAGTTCCGCCGAGAAAACCACCCAGAAATCCGCTCAGCATATTTCTCGCTAGCCTCCGGAAGATCTTGAGCCGTCGCTAATGCTCCGCCGCGAAATCTATCCTGTTATACGGATTTCTTATGGCAATGCAGGCAGGCCGACTTGCGCCAGGATTTCGCGAAAGCGGGGTTCATCGTGGAGAGTGGACATGGTCGGGTCGATTCTCAATTGAGTAAGGTACGTGTCGCGTTTCAGGTAGGAATTCTGCAAATCGTCCAGCGCTTGTTCCTTATTCCCGAGCAGCGCGGATGTCTGCGCCAGGTTATACGCTCGTTCCTGCCCGTTGGCGTACAGATTTTGCTGCTCTTTCAGGATTGCAAGCAACATAGCGCGAGATCCGCCGCGGGCAAAGCCCTTCTCTCCTGCGGCGACGATGGCTAGGCGATGGTCGTCGTGCAGCAGTACCGCCGATTTTCTGGACTCCGCCAGATATTGCGGCCAATTTCCTTGCGAAGCGTATATGATCGCCAAATAAGTATGAGGGGAAAGAAAATCGGGCTCGCTGGCCTCCAGTTGCTTCAACAAGGCGACGGCCTGATCGGTGTTGCCGGCATAAAACAGAATCAAGCCTTTATCCGCGAGTATGGACTTGGACTCCGGGTCCAGCTTCTGCGCTCTTTCAATTTCATCGAGCGATTCCGGGAAGCGGCCCAAATGCAGCAAAAACGTGGCGTACCAGTGATGGGCGCGCACGGAATTCGGGTCTAGTTCGAGCGCGCGTTTGAACTCACTTTGTGCGCTGAGAACGTCCCAGGACCAATAAAAATCTACGAACGCGAGGGAGCTGTGCGCCCCTGAGAGCGAATCATTGAGGGCAATCGCGCGTTTGGCTGCCGCAGCCGCCCGCGGATACGCTTCGCTCGGCGGCATCACGGAATATTCACGCAGCAGGTTATAACTGTCGGCCATTCCCACGTAGGGTTCCGCGTACTGTGGATCGCGCACCACCGCCTGCGTGAAATAGTCCACCGCTTGATTCAGAGACTCCGGTGTCCTCTTATTAAAGTAATAGATTCCCTTCAAATAGAGTTGTTCGGCTTCCGGGTCAATCGCGCGCGGCTGTGAAACCGCGGCCTCTTTGCGCGCCGCTCGCGCAGACCAACTGCGGCGCGTAATTGCAACAAACGCGAGCGCCGCCAAGATCATCAGCGCAATCGCGAAATACCGGAATTCGCGCCGCCGGCGGTCGAATAGCGGCGATGTGCGGCGGACGCCCCCCACGCTGCGGCGCTCGCCAATGCGCCGATCGTTAACCACAGGATCGGCTAATAAAGAATCGGGCCAGATAGGTTCCGTGAAGTACTCGGCATCTGTCTCCCCTGCCTCATTGCCAGGGTTGCCCTCACCTTCGAGTTCGACGGTATCGTTTTTACCCTTCAGCCATTCGGCGAGCTCATCCGTGTAGGCATAGACATTCGCGCGTCCTGCGCCTGGGACCCGACGGACTGGAAGTCCGCGCGAAGTCTCCCACCGCTTTACCGTGCGCTCGTCGCGGCCAAAGAATGCGCCAATCTCTTTCCAAGTGTCGAGGCGTCTATTGGGGCCTGGAGTGCTGTCCGAAGGGCTCATATCCCGATTTGTCCCGATTTGTCCTTAATTGCCGTTTGCCCCGCGAGTCAGCTTTCTCGATTATACCCTGTTCGTAGCGCAGGACTCACACTCTTCATTCCTCTTAGGCTTGCCGCGCGCCGGCGGAAACGGCACGGCGAAGCACCATCGGGCGACCCCCAGGTTAGTGTCCAGGGGCGCCGCCCTAACCTATTCAAAACAAACAACGCCATGCCAGTCGGACCAGAATCGGTCTTGCTCTTGCACATCTCCGACGATGCCACGCGTTTTTGAGTACAGTTATCGCCGGAACAAAAACAGCGATTGCAGCAAGCAATCTTTCCGATCGAACTACAGTTTGGAGATGGCGCTTATCGAACCGCTGAAACGAGGATGGTCTTCTTTAAGTTGGAAGGGAAGCAGGTCAAGAAAAAAGGCTTGGTAGCGCTAACGGGAATCGAACCCGTATTTCAGCCTTGAAAGGGCTTTGAACGTGTTCTGGAAGGCGCATAAACATTGACTGTCTGCAAAAATTGTCATCAAACTTGGCTTTATTGTCATCAGGGGGTTCTCTGCCCGTCATTCAAACCGATTGGAATGCCTCTGGGGTAGCTACGTTCGCAATCTTCACATCTTCGGCTGCTTTTACGGCTGCTGAACGCATGGCTTCAGGTTGATTGTTAATTGGTTTCAATATGCTCCAGATATCGCATAAGTCTTCACCGAGCACTCGACGATAGAGCAGGACTCTAAACCAGTTCAATTCCAGTTCGGCGCGTAGCAACAGCATGTTGGTTTGAAAAATCTTGTTCAAGCCGAACCCAAACATCCTGACGGAAATTGGGTTGCCGTGGGTCAGTGCATGAAGCGCGTTGATGAAAGGCTCGTTGTTGATGAGTGGGATTTTATCAGCAAGATGGCTTATGTGGCCGTTCCCGAGCGCATCGTTAATCATCTTGTCCATCTTCACCACACTCGGACTTCCCGCGCGCGTTCAAAAGTTAACTGTTCGGCAATTTATAATTCGTGATCCACCGACCAAAACAGA